>Ga0210377_10003915_pt1 | contig 12688 bp, 14 predicted proteins | sample PLM4_65_b1redo_FD_155480 | JGI IMG/M metagenome (GOLD analysis project Ga0210377, IMG submission 155480) | Groundwater sediment microbial communities from an aquifer in East River, Colorado, USA - PLM4_65_b1 redo | ecosystem: Environmental > Terrestrial > Soil > Riparian zone | place: USA: East... | reverse complement strand
TGGCGCAGGTCGGTGTCGATGCGGCCGGTATCGGCGCCATTGTCGACGCACTCGCCGGTATCGGCGTGACGCAGGATGCGGAAACGCTGGACTCGGTTCGTCAAGGCATCGCCCTGATGGGTGCCATCAAGACCATCGAGCGCAAGCTTGCCGACGGCAGCTTCCGCCATGGCGCGCAGCAGCTACTGACCTGGTGTGTGGGCAACCTGATCATCGTTCCGACCCCGACCGCAATGCGGGTCGGGCGTGATGAGGCGGGCTTCGGCAAGGTCGATCCGTTGATGGCGCTGTTCAATGCGGCGCATCTGATGAGTCTGAATCCAGTGCCTGTCAGCCAGTCATATCTTGCAACTCACGACCTTCTGATTGTGTGAGAGATTCAATGTTCAAGGCTATTGCGGCAGCCTCATCGTCTGGACTGAGGGCGATGGGTCGCGCCATTCCGACTATTTTGCGTGACATTACAGGTGTCTTCGGCGCCGGGCTTATCGCCTATGGCGCGTGGTTGATCTATCCGCCAGCAGGATTCATCACGGGAGGCATTCTATTGGTCACCGGCGTCTATCTCCTGAGCGCCAATGCCACGCGCGGGGCTTGATAGAGATGCGCGGTCTGTTCGGATCGATCGCGGAAGGGCTTGAGCGCAAGTCGGTCGATGTGTCGGCCTTGACCTGGTCCAAGCTGTGGGGCGAGGACGCCGCGGTTAAGTCCGGCGTGTCGGTGACGACGGATAGTGCGTTCCGGGTGACGGTGGTGTTGATCTGCGCGCGCGTGATTTCGGAGGGCTTGGCGCAATTTCCGTTCAAGCTATATCGCGAATTGGAGGCCGGCGGCAGCGAGGTTGCCAAGGATCATTCGCTGCATCGGTTGATCCATCGCCGCCCGAACCCCTGGATGACCAGCTTCGAGTTCCGCGAGGCGTTGACGTTGCACGCGGTCATGACCGGCAACGGCTACGCCTTCAAGAATATGATTCGTGATGAGGTCAAAGAGCTGATCCCGCTGGTGCCGAATTGCACGACGGTGCATCAGCAGCCGGATTCGACGCTGCGCTACGAATACAACACCGGCGACGGCAAGATGCGGATGTTCTCCGCCGATCAGATCCTGCACATCCGCGGGCCAAGTTGGAACGGTTATCTCGGCATGAATGTGGTTCAGCTCGCGCGTGAAGCGATCGGGCTGGCTATCGCGACAGAAGAGACGCATTCGCGCTTCCATGCCAACGCGGCACAGCCGGGTGGCGTGCTGTCGATCAAGGGCGCTCTCGACGACAAGGGCCGACAGCGCCTTAAGGAACAATGGCTGCAATTCCAGACTGGGATGCAGAACAAGTACAAGACCGCGGTGCTTGATCAGGACGCAACGTGGACGCCGCTGACCATGAGTGGTGTCGACGCTCAGCACCTTGAGACCCGCAAGCATCAGATCGAGGAAGTCTGCCGCGCCTTCCGGGTGTTTCCGCAGATGGCGGGATTCAGCGACAAGACGTCCACATTTGCATCGGCGGAATCATTTTTCATTGCGCACGTCCAGCATTGTCTTGGCCCATGGGTGGAGCGCTGGGAGCAGGCGGTCACGCGCGATTTGATCGGCGATGCGAAAGAGAACGCATCGCTGTTCGCCAAGCTCAACGTGACAGCGATGCTGCGCGGGACGCCGAAGGCACGCGCGGAATACTTCAAGGCGGCGCTGGGTTCCGGCGGCGCACCGGCATGGATGACGCAGGATGAGGTGCGCGCTCTCGAAGAGCTGAACCCGATGGGCGGCGAGGCTGCAGCGCTGCCGAAGCCGAGCAATGTCTCCGGATCGGCGGCGGCGGCGAGCGATGATGACGACGAAGAGGACGAAAACGATGCTTGAGCGCAAGGATACGTGCAGCGTGGGCAAGGCGCCGTTCTTCGCGAAGGCGTTCGGCGACCCAGATCTCGGTCACGTCGTGTCGTTCGACATCAAGGCCGTCAGCGATGCGGGCGAGTTCGAGGGCTACGCCTCGACGTTCAACAACGAGGACCAGGGTGGCGACATCGTGCGGCCTGGCGCCTTTGCCAAGGCGATCGCGCTCGGTGCGCGCAAGGTCAAGATGCTGCTGCAGCACGATCGCACTCAGGTGATCGGCGTCTGGGACGAGCTGATCGAGAATCAGAAGGGTCTGCGCGCCAAGGGGCGGCTGATCCTGGAAACCACGGCCGGGCGGGAGACCCATGCGCTGCTCAAGGCGGGCGCGCTCGATGGGCTCTCGATCGGGTTCCGCGCCATCAAATTCTCTTTCGACAAAGTGAAGCCGATGCTTCGCTATCTCGAAGAGCTTGATCTCAAGGAAATCAGTGTCGTCACGTGGCCCATGAACGAGCGCGCGACCATCGCGAACGTCAAAGGACAGTTGCCGACCGAACGAGAATTCGAGGCGTGGCTCATGCGGGACGCTGGGTTCACGGCTCAACAGGCCAAGGCGATCATCGCCTCTGGCTTCAAGGCGCTCAAGGGCACGCGGGATGCTGCACCGAGCGAAACGGAGGTCGTCGACCTCCTGAACCGGGCCGCCATGGCCTTCGCGGACAAATAACGGAACAGCACACATGACGAATCACATCCGGAACGCGGCGCTGTCGAGCGCCGCGCATCTTCCGCTTGAGCGGAAAGACGACAACGATCCCCTGAAGGGAATCAAGGAGGCGGTCGAGCGGGTTCTGACCGGCTTCGAAGAATACAAGAAAACCAACGACCTGCGACTCAAGCAGATTGAGACGAAGGGCGTCGCCGACCCGGTGACGGTCGAGAAGCTCGCCAAGATTGAGGCCGAGCTCGCCAAGTACGAGGACGTTGGCCAGAAGCTCACCCAGGCGCAGCTCGAAGCGAAGGCCGCGAAGGAGCGCGAGTCCGAGCAGAAGGATCGTCTCGACAAGTTGGAGCTGCGGCTCAATCGTCCGGGCGCCGGCGGCGGCCGTGATGAAGCCGAGCGCAAACAGGGCTGGAACAACTGGGCCCGCGGCGTTGTCGACTGCGTGATCTCCGGCGGTATGGGGAGCCTGCCTGAGGCGCAGCAGAAGGCGATCAAGGACGCGACCGACGAGTGGAAGGCACTCAACGTGTCATCCGACGTGGCGGGCGGCTATCTGGCCCCGGTCGAATACGTGCAGGAGATCATCAAGGCCGAAACCTTGATCAGCCCTGTGCGCTCGCTGGTGCGTATCCGCCAGACGTCGCAGAAGTCGGTGCAGATTCCGCGCCGAACCGGTCAGTTCGCGGCGGTGTGGGTGGCCGAGCAGGGCACCCGTTCCGAGACCACAGGCCTGGCCTACGGCCTGCACGAGATCCCGACCCACGAAATGTATGCGCTGGTCGATATCTCGCAGCAGATGCTGGAGGACTCTGCGTTCGACATGGAAGCGGAGATCCGCGAAGAGTCGGTCGAGCAGTTCTCGGTCGCGGAAGGTGCGGCGGTCGTGAGCGGAAACGGTGTCGGTAAGCCGGAAGGCTTCATGACCAACGCCGATGTCGCCAACACGGTCTCTGGGTCCTCGGCGACCATCCCGGACGGCGACGGACAGGCCAATGGGCTCTTGACGCTCAAGCATGCGATCAAGACGGCTTACGCGCGCAACGCCAACTGGGTGCTCAACCGCACCACGCTTGGTTCTGTGCGCAAGCTGAAGGACTCCGACAAGAACTACATCTGGATGCCGGGCATCCAGAACGGCGCCCCGAACACGATCGACGGCGACCCGTATGTCGAGCTGCCGGACATGCCGTCGGAGGGTGCCAACACCTTCCCGATCGCATACGGCGACTTCCGCCGGGCCTACATGCTGGTCGACCGCATTCAGCTCGCGCTGCTGCGTGACCCGTACACGCAGGCCACCTCCGGCAACATCCGCTTCATCATGCGGAAGCGGCTGGGCGGCCAGGTCGTGCTGGCGGAAGCCATCCGCAAGCTGAAGTGTTCGACCTAATCGGGTCGCACTGATCCAGCGGCGCGCGTCCGCGCGCGCCGCGCCTCACCCATCAACTCACCATTCGAAAGGAGCAGCCCCATGTGGAGCCTGCACAATAACATCCAGCGCAAGCGGTCGATCTCGCCCGTCGCGATCGGCACCACCGGCACCGGTAAGACCGGTGTCATCGTCGACCGGTACGGTTACGAGTCAGTCGAGTTCGAATTCGACTATGGCACCATCACCGCCACCAATGCCACGATCACGCCGACTGTGTTCGAGGGCGATGTGACAGGCACTATGACGTCGATCGCCAATGCCGATCTGATCGGCACCGAGGCGCTCGCCGGCATCGCTGCCGGCACGCCGCGGACGTCGGGCTCGAACAAGAACGTCTCCAAGCGTCTCGGGTATATCGGCAAGAAGCGATACGTGCAGGCGAAGCTCGTCTCCACCATCACGGCGGGCCCGCCGGTTGCGGCAACCGTTCTGCTCGGCAACCCGCGGACCGCGCCGGTGGCGACCTGATCCGCGGATATCTAAACGCAGCCCTAAACCGCGCCGGTTCGCCGGCGCGGTTCTCTCCCTTTTGATGAAATCCCGGAGTTGTTTCTGTGCCCCTGAATGACGGCGAGCGGCAGGTTGCAGCCTCGATCGATGGCATCCGCCGCGATCACGTGGCGCGCTATGTCTGGGCCGCGCGGCAGCTCAAGCCGGGCATGACCGTGATCGATGCCGCATGCGGGGTGGGTTACGGGTCGAAGATTCTGGCGGAAGCCGGTTGCTTTGTCACGGCGTACGATCGCAGCGAAGAGGCGATCGCCTATGCCCGCGAGCACTATGCCCACGAGCGAATTAACTATCGCTGCGAGGATGTGAGCGCGCTGGGCGTCATGCGGCCGGCTGATGCCGCCGTATGCTTCGAGACCATCGAGCATATTGAGCATCCGTTGGTGTTGCTGCAGTCGCTACGCGCGGCGCCTTTGCTGCTTGCCAGCGTCCCGAACGAAGAGAAGTTTCCGTTCATCGGATACAAATTCCATTTCCGGCACTACAGCCGCGCGGATTTCGCCTCGTTGCTGCAAGCGGCCGGCTTCGAGATCGAGGGCTGGTATGGCCAGCTCGGATCGGACTCGAACGTGGAGCCCGATATCAATGGCCGCACGGCGATCGTGACGGCACGTCGCGCGGCAAAGCCTGCGCTCCACCTGCCCAAGTCCAGCGCCGATGCGGCGCCGCTCGGCGCGCCGGTGCCGCTGCACGTCGCGATTCTGGGGCTTGGCCCCTCGATCCACACCTATACCGACCGCGTCATGCGGATGGGTGGACGTAAGGCGTTCTGCGACGAAGTCTGGGCGATTAACGCGCTCGGCAACGTCATCGATTGCGACCGCATCTTCCATATGGACCAGGTCGAGATCCAGGAGCTGCGAGCCGCCGAGCAGCCCAACAGCAACATCGCCGAAATGGTGAAGTGGCTGAAGACGCATCCGGGCCCGATCTACACATCGATTGCCAAGGAAGGCTATCCGGGTCTGGTCGAGCTGCCGATCGAGGACATGATCAACACGCTCGGCTTTGCCTATTTCAATGGTACGGCAGCCTATGCCGTCGCCTATGCGATCTATATCGGGGTGAAGAAGATCAGCCTGTTCGGTTGTGACTACACCTACAAGAACGCCCACCACGCGGAGCAGGGCAGGGCCTGCGTCGAGTTCTGGCTGGGCATCGCCGCCGCTCGCGGCATCGAGCTTTTCTTCTCCGACAAAACCTCGCTGATGGACACGATCGACGAGCCGCCGGACGGCGAGCTGCGGCTTTACGGCTACGACACGGTCAAGGTCAAGATCGCGGTCGTGGACGGATCGGCGCGCCTCACGTTCGAGCCCAAGGACGTGAAGCCGACCGCGGTCGAGATCGAAGACCGCTACGACCATTCCAAGCATCCATCACCGCACCTGCGCGACAATGATCCGCGCAAGCCAAAACAAGAGGCCGCAGCATGACTACGCACGCGATCGTAACGAAGCCATTCAAGGGCGCGCCGGACGGCGAGCTCTATCCCAAGGAATTCAGTATTGGCGACGAGGTGACCGGCGATCTCGCCGCCGTCGCCATCAAAGAGAAATGGGCAGAGGTGCCGTCGGCGCAGAAGTCCATGCTCGGGGCCGACGAGAACAAGGCGCTGACCAATGCGCCGGAGAACAAGCGCGCCAAGAAGTCCGGCGAGTGATCGGATAGCCCATGGCCTCCTACACCACCACCATCGCAGCGCTCAACGACATCGTCGTCGATTATGGCGATGCGGGCGGCCATACCTTCAACATCGCGGCCTACAACGCGTGGGCGGTGCGGCTCGGCGGCGTGGGTGGCCATACCTTCAACATCGATGCGCTCAATGAGATCGTCGATCTGGTTGGCGGCACCGGCGCTCCGTTCCACTTCGGCATCGATGCGCTCAATGAGATATCTGATGTCCTCGGCGGCGCATCCGACCACGTCTTCAATATCGACGCCCTCAATGACATCGCCGATCTGCCGGTGTTCGGCGGTGGCGGCGGCCCGTCGCTGGACTTCTCCGATCCCGACAACAGCCAATACATCCCGGTGATCTGAAATGATAATACGCGCCTTGTTGGTATTGTCGCTGTTGCTGCCTCTATCCGCCGCCGGCGCCCAAGAACAGCAGTCACCCTCCGAGCAGCAAGCGTTCTTGTCCGAGGCGCTCGCCGTTCTGCAGCGCCAACGCGACGAGGCGATGAACGCCACGGTCAATGCGGAAGCGCGCGCATCGATGCTGACGAAACAGAACCGGTCCTTGGCTGAGAGGGTGAAGGTGCTCGAAGCCAAGATCAAACAGGAGCCGAAGCAATGATCTCTTTCCACCTTAAGCGCATCGCGATTGCGCTTTGCGTCGTCGCGCTCCCGTTCGTCCACGCCTCTCGCGCCGACTTGGTGGTTAAAGATGGTGCTGGCAATAGCCAGACCATCTTCGACTTTACGTGCTTCACGACCAAGCACTGCACGGCGCACGTCAACATCAATTCGGCCGGAACCGAAATCTTTGACGCGACAACGCCCGGCTTTGTGTCGGTCCGCCAGGGCGGAAATACGGCGGTTGTAACGGCATCCGGCGCCGACGGTGTCAGCAACACACTTGGTGGTCAGCAGGCCTATGCGCGCCTGCAGATGTTTAACGGCACCACCTGGGACCGGCTGATTGGTGACACGACCAATGGCGTCTGGGTTAATGTCAGGACCTCGACTGGACCAGCGCAGGGATCTGCGACATCGGGCCAAACCGGTTCACTGGTCATGGGCGCGGTTACGACCAATGCTCCCAGCTATACGACTGCGCAAACGTCGCCGCTTTCGGTGGACACCGGCGGTCGCATGCGTGTGCAGCTCAACGCCGATCCATGCCTCACAACCGTTGCGACGTCGGCACCGATCAGCATCACGTCGGCAACGACGACGCGTATCGTAGCTCCGTCGGCATCCAATCGGACTTATGTCTGTTATCTGTACCTTCAGACCGGAGCGGCCAACAACATTGCCGTGGTGGAGGGAACCGGCGGTACCTGCGGTGCAGGTACGGCGGGGATCGTTGGCGGCACGACTGCGGCGAATGGCCTCAACAACGCAGCGAATAGCGGGCAGCAGTTCCAGGATGGCGGCAGGACGGCGATCGCGACCGCTGGGACCAACGTCGACCTCTGCTTGATTACCTCATCCGTTGGGCCGCTGGCCGGGCATATTCGCTATGTCCAGGCCCCGTAGGGGAGATATCTCAATGCGCATGCGTGAAACTCTTCTTGGTTTGCTTGGCGGCTTGTTGCTATCTGCGACGCTCAGTATCGAGTTGGCGTACGCAACCAACTGCGGCACAGGCACCGGCACTTGCTTCGCCCTCACCGGCAACACCAATGTCGGTACGTCATGGTCCGACACGGACGGCGGCGCTAACTGCAACGCGACGTGCGCATCTGGTCCCGCTGCCGGCGATGCCTGCATCCTGACATCGAACTCCGGCGCGCTGACAATCAACGCGTCACTGTCGTGTAGTTCATTCAACGCTTGCGCGATTACCGGCACCGCGGCCTACGCGAGTACGTTGACGCATAACACTGCGGTTGTTTTGACCGTGAGCAGCAACGACGCGGGGGCACCCGCTGGTGGAATTGCATTCTGCTTGCCGGCATCGACCTATTCGACCGCTTCTGGTCGAGTAGTGACGTTCACTGCCGCGGCCGGCACTGTAACGATCACCACGAACGCAAATTCGATCGGCGCAGTGACGCTGAACGGCGCTGCGCCCGACTTCACGCTTGGCGGCGCATTGACAGTGCTGGGGACGCTAACTTTTACGGACGGCGTTCTCATTACCAATAACAACGCTGTCAGCGTAAGCACTTTCTCAAGCAACAACGCAAATACCAGAACGCTGACGCTCGGATCGTCCACGGTCACGATCACCGGCACGACCGGGAACGTGTGGGACTTTGGCACGACCACTAACCTCACGATGACCGCAAGCACGTCGACCATCGATTTCAATGCGACGGCGACGGGACGTCGGCAGTGGCTTGGTGGGACTATCACAGTCAATAATGTGAGCGTCACCAATCCTGTAGGAAACGCATATGCATTCGCCTTTTCGATGGGCGGCGGCACGTTCACATGCGCCAATCTGACACTCACCAACCTCAGAAATCTTCGCATTGATACCGGGACGCACCGCGTGACCGGGACATTGACATACAACGGCACATCATCTGCACCTGGCTATGTCGAAAGCAGCGGATTGACGAACGGAACCATTCAGCTCGACGGCGCGAACACAACGAGCTGGGTGTTCCCTCAGAATATCAACCGGACTGGCGCCGGTTCTTGGACTGCTAACAATTCCTATGACATGGGTGGCAATGGTGGGACGATCGCGATCAACGCGCCTGCCGGCGGTGCATCCGTTCATTGCATCGGGTGCTAGATGAACCGCCGCGAATTACTTTTAGGTACTGCTATTTCCGCAATCGCTGTTGCCCTTCCCTACACTAAGGAAGCCGCGGCGCAGATCGCTCAATTTTCCGGCGAACCCGAGTTCATCGGCCGCATCAATATGGGGCTTGGCGAGCCGAGTTACTTCGGCGCTCCGATCTTGCTGAACAAATGGAAAGGCGGAGGAACGATCGAGGTCGTTAAGGACGGCGTGACATATCTGACTTCGAATGTCCCGGGTCACTCTCTTTCGGCATGGCAGTTTCTTGACGCCAATGGCGATCTGCTAAATCCATTACCGGCCGGCGTCACCTCCTACAAGCGGATCTGGTATGGGCCGCCGTCAGTCGGGATTAGCTACGATCCGACTATCGAAACGATGTATTACAGCTTCACGGGTACGGCTACGACCGTCGAGGTCACTAATTCCACGTGGCAATCGGCTCGGGTAGGGAATTACCGCGAGTTCAAGGTTACCAGCTCGGCTTCCAACACCTACATTTATTGGCAAAACATCGGCACCAATGATCCCCCGCGCAATATCGTCGTGGCAGAGGTTCGCTATAAAGCGCGGATCGATGCAGGTGAATTATTCGATCCCCGCTACATGCGCGAGCTGGAACGCTCTGCCGGCCTTCTCCGCACAACAACGCTGAACAACGGGTATCGAGATCAAACGACGCTCAGTTTCGCCGATATTCCGACCACCGACTACTGCTTCTGGACCGGAGGGGCTCCTAGGACTGGCATTAAAGGAGGGATGCCGCTTGGTGTCTTGTTGCATCTACAACAAAGGCTGAAGAAGCATTTCTGGTTTAGCACGCCAATGCTGATCGGCATGTACAAGGCTCGCTCGGTTTCAAACATCACCAACGGTAAGACATCGACTGTTCTTTCCTACGGACACACATTCGATAATGGTGACCAACTTTCGATCTGTAGCGGGCCGAATTGGGGACTCGACGACCGGGCCTATACGGTCTCAAATTCAAATCAGGGTGCGCACACCTACGATATCGATCTCGATAGCTCGGGCTTCGGAGCCTACGACACGAACTATCAGGCCTGCGCGATTCAGCCGCCAAATCTCGCGAACATCACAACCGAATTGACTCCGCTGTTCGAGACGCTGCGCGACAATATCCATCCAAGGTTTTTGATTTTCTTAGAATATGGAAACGAAAACTGGAATCCGGGCTTCTTCTCAAAGGCCTACTGCACTGCGGCGGCTGTATTGCGCTATGGCAGCGACAGCTTAGCCGCTACTGTACAATTCGCTGGCTATATAGCTGCCCATCACATGCGGGTAGCACGCGACGTGTTCGGCGCTTCCGGACGATCACGTTGGCGTGGCGTATTTACTCCTTGGACCGTGGTCGACAACACGCACGACAACTATCTTGCTGGGATTGACGAATATATCGCGGAGCAAATCCCCGGCACACCGATTACCGATCTATTTGACCACGTCGGGATCACGAGCTATTGGCAGGGGCCTCATGCGTCGGTTTACAAGGCGACGTTATTCTCGTGGATGGACACCAGCGAGGCGCGCTGGATCGCTGGCTTAGAGCCTACGAAATACGCCTATTACGATCGGCTGGTGAACGAATGCCGCTATGACGGTAGCCATCTCACAGTCACAAACAACGTTCAGCATTATCCGGTCTACTGGCAATTACACAAAACTCGTGCCGATAAACGGGGCTTAACGCTAGTTCATTATGAGGCGAATGATGCCGATGAAATGTTTGCATCGGGTCTTTGGGCCGCTTGCAACGCTTCCGAGCAAACGCGGCTGATGGAGTTCTACAAAGAAACAACCCACAGCGAACTCAGCGCGCGCAATTACGAATGGTCCTTTAACGAATGGGAGAAGTTCGGCACTTGGCACGCCAAATTCATCGATCTAGCGCCTGTTACTCAGTTCGGAAATTGGGGCGGGCAGAGGTTTCTCGGCGACAGCAACCCAGTTTGGGATGCGGTGATCAAATACAATCGCAAGGGCAATCAGAATTGACGTCTGGACTCGTTCAGCGCCAGAAAATTGATCGCGCGGAATGGATAGGCGCCGCAGCGCCGGAATTCGTCATACTGCATCGGGCCGCGATTGTAGAGGAAATCCGAAAAGGTCATAATGCCGTACCCATTTGCGGCCAGCAGATCGAACATCTCCTGTCGGTCGAGAGATTGCGGGCCGCACTCGAATAGAATGGGCGGGCCTCGTTTCAGGACATCGGGTGCGCCGCGAAGCGCGCTGAGTTCGTGACCCTCGATATCGAGTTTGACCATGCTGATGGGGCGGCCACCGAGCGCGGCGTCCAACGTACAAGTTGCAACCGTGAGCGAGCCCGGCCCGAGATGTGAATAACCGGGGCGGGTGCGATCTTCGACAAAGCGAGCAGTGCCGTCGAAGTCCGTGACGGCCTTTTTGACGATCTCAACCGAGCGGAATTTTCGAACCAGCATTGCTGCACGTCTTGGGGATGCTTCGAACGCGACGTGGTGTCCGTTCGGCGCGTACTGCAAGACCAGGCTCAGAAACGAACCGATATGGCATCCCACGTCGGCGACCGATGATGTCTTGGTCAGTAGTTTTCTGAGAACCGCGGGCTGTAGGCGTTCCTCAAGGTAGAGTTCCGCCAGCTCTGGATGCCTTCTCCGGATGAATGCGTTGAATGCAGACCGGCAATGATGAGCAAGCGGCTCCATCGGAGTGCCGACGATCGCGGCTTTTAATGCAAGAAACATGAACCCTCCACGCAACGGTCGAAATCTAAACCTTCGGAGCCTCGCTGAATTTCACGCCACGATACGGAAACATCTTCTTCGGCTCCCGCCCGAGCGCAGCGTCCCTCCACGCGGTTGGCCTTCGTACCAGCGGGCGTCCTTGGGGTGCCAGACGCACAAGTACCAGATCAGGTTGTCCTCGTCGGCGGCGCCGCGCCAGCCTTGAAGCTGGGCAATGAACTTCCAGACGATGTGACGGCGTGGGTAGAGCTTGGGATCCTGGCGTCGCTGGCGCAGCCAAATTCGGAAATCGTTCAATAAACGATACAAAAAAGCCTCCCACGCAACTTGTGGGGGAATCCTACCCCTGGTTGTCTGGCAGGCCAAGGGGCGGGGCCCTCTAAATCTCCTAGAAAGTAACCATCCCATGGGCGGCTCCATCGTTACCGTGACCACGCCTCGTACTGATGGGGGCCTCCTGGTCGATCTCGAGGCGCTCAAGATCGAGCTGCAGATCACGACAACAGTGAATGACGACTATCTGGAAAGCCTGCTGCTGCGGGTGTCGGAGGCGATCGAGCAACACTGCAACCGGGTGTTTGCGGTCGAGACGGTGTCCGAGGTGATCCGGCCGGATCCCTGCGCCATGCCGCGCGATAGGCTGATCCTGACGCGCGCACCGGTGCTGGCGTTCACATCGGTGACGGTCGACAGCGAGACGCTGTCGGCCAGTGACTATGAGGCCGATAATGAGGCGGGCCTGATCTATCGGCTGTCGGCCGATGCCCGCACGTCCTGGTCTGGCGCCAAGATCACCGCCGTCTATTCGACCGGCTTCGCCGCCCTGCCGGGTCCGGTCAAGGACGGCATCTTCGAGCTCATCAAGCTGCGCCAGGCGGCGCGCACGCGCGATCCGGCACTACGGTCCGAGAATATTTTAGAGGGCCTCTACAGCTACACGCTCTTCAACGGCGAGAACCTGTCATCGGTCCTCGACGGCGTCTCCGGTCTCGACAAATACATCA
>Ga0210377_10003914_pt1 | contig 12689 bp, 9 predicted proteins | sample PLM4_65_b1redo_FD_155480 | JGI IMG/M metagenome (GOLD analysis project Ga0210377, IMG submission 155480) | Groundwater sediment microbial communities from an aquifer in East River, Colorado, USA - PLM4_65_b1 redo | ecosystem: Environmental > Terrestrial > Soil > Riparian zone | place: USA: East... | reverse complement strand
AAATGAGTATGTTGCTGGTAGAGATTGATGATGCGTCCCTGCTCATCGATAAAGCGCATGGGGCGGCCGCTTCCGATAAGGTGTCCGTTGGGCCATTCGCCGTTCGGCTTTTGCAGAGACGGACCGACATGGTAAAAATCAAAGTTCATACGGATGCCATACGAAGCCTGAAGGCGCGCCGTCTCCGTCCAGCCTGTCCATAACACGCGATGCGTTCGCACGGTTTCAGAAACAGGGCCATAGCCCCTGCCGGTAAATTCCTTCCAATAGACCAGCCACTCATTCAAACCGGTGTCGGCATACGGGTGCAGGGCAATATCGTGTCCGCGCGCGCGCCAACCCTCGACCACGAACGGAGTCGGTGACCCAAACTCTTCGCCCAAAATACCTGAAACTGCGGGCACATGATCGGTCAACCAAAAACGCGTTACACGCGCCGCGCGCCCTACATCGCTAACGATCTGCGGCGCATAATAAACAGTCATGTGTCCACCGTGGCGTTCCACGATCTCCAATGCCTGCTCGATGAACGGCTCGGGATTGCTGTGCGAATCGCCCGTCACGATCAAGACGCTCTTTTTGTCTTCAGGGAAATACCACAAGCGCGGCAACGGTCGTTTGCCCTGACTCAACAACGAAAGGATATTCACCAATAATCGCTGTTGTTCATCTGCTTGTGGAATCTCAATTCGTTCCAGGTCGATCCAGCCTTTGAACATATCCACAGTGCGCACGCCATTCAGGCCGTCCACATCCTGATTGATGAGGTCGGGATTCCCCTGACGCATGGTTGCAATGCTCTTTGCCAGATCGAATGCAAAGGCAACCGCCATACCGTCACCAAATACATGCCCAATCACTGCCGGGTATTCGCTAGCTGTATCGCGATCTTTGTATAGCCATGCCACTGACTGCGCACCAGTCAACTGATATAAATTCGCAGAGCCGTGAAATTGCAACGTGGATGGATTGACTCCTTCGCTCGCGGGATGATTGGATTCGGTTTTGACGTATCCCTCGGAGATATTCCCTTCGCTTCTTTCCCAGCCGAAAACGGATCCCAAACGATCATCGGGTTTCATGCCGACGAGTCTTCCGCCGCGCCTCACGTAGGCTTCGAACATCTCGGCCTGTGCGATATTTAACGGAGTCTCCGCCAGGATGGCAATATCGTATTTTTCCAGCGACTCGCTTTGGACATCCGAAAGATCCGCTGTGTGGAAGCAGTTGACTCCTTCAGCGCGCAGGATCTCTCCAAGATAAAACCCAAATGGATTCGCGGAGTCCTTGTTCACGATCAACAAGATGGGAACAGAGCCATCCAAATTCGTTATCAACAGGTTTTCCACGTAGGGCGAACCTTCAACCGGATATTCCCCCTGCGCCGAACGAAAGACACCATATCCCAACGCGCTGGGCACGGCTATGGCTGTACCAACCCCTGCCAGTTTGAGAAAATCTCTTCGACTCAGATTTTTCTTCATGGGTTTTTGAAGATCGGTTCGCCGATCAGTTGAATGAGATAACTTTTGAATGCGTCCATTACTGTTGTGAAGGACGCGTCACTAGCCAGACTATTCATCTCCTCGGGGTCGGTCCGCCAGTTATACAGTTCGTCGCCAAACTTCTCGTGGACGATGTATTGCGTCTCGTTACCGACCACGGATTTCATCTCACCATAGGTTGTCGGGTTCTGTTCCGCCGCACCGGAGAACTGTGCCACTTCTGAGATCGGGTCGGGCCAGTTGGCGGGAACCTCATCGCTAAAGATCAACTGCGCCAGGGATGGTCCAGGGAATGGGTCAGCCTGCACATCGATCAACGAGAGGATCGTGGAAGGAAGCCCAGTGGTCGAGATGGGTGTATCGATCTGTTTACCTGCGGGGAGACCCGGTCCCCAAACGATTAACGGCACGTGGATCTCCTGAAGATACAATGACGCGCTGTGCTGAAGCAATCCATGTTCGCCCAGCGACTCGCCATGATCGGAGGTAATGATGACGATGGTGTTATCCAATTCACCACGCTGGTCGAGTTCATTGAAAAGATTCTTGATCTGGTCGTCCACATAGGAGACGGCACCGTCATAGGCATCCATCTCGCTTTGTAATTGTTCCGGAGTCAGTTCGGGGTGATAACGCTCGACAAATCCATTGATCAATCCACCGGGGTTTGGAACGGAGGAATATTTACTTCGATACGGTTCCGGCGGCAGGTAGGGATCATGCACATCAAAATAGTTGATGAACACAAAGAATGGTTTGTCGGCATCCTGCCTTACCCAATTCAGGACAGAACGGTTGATATCCTCGGCATATTTCCGTGTGGGCTCACCTTCATAATCCAAAACTTTGCGCAAACCATAATAATCAAAGACAAAGCCATATAACGACGAGTTGAGAAAATCATCCAGAATGGATTGGTTGCTGTCTTCAAAGTGCAGAAATCCGCGCCCGAACCCCTGCCGCCGAGAGAAGAAAAGTGTATTGCCTGAAAACGCCCCAGTCCGATATCCCTGCGTTTGAAGGGCTTCGCCAATGGTGGTAAAGCGCCCATCAAGAGGCTTTGTCTCGGCCTGATGTTCGTAGGTATAGCGCCCGGTCAACATGGAGGCATGGGATGGTTGCGTCCATGACGAAGGGGATATGGCGACGTTGAACTTCACGCCTTCCTGTGCGAGACTATCAATGAACAGACTGGTATCGCGCTCATAACTGTATGTTGAAAGATGATCCGCGCGTAGGGTATCCACAACGATCACAATGACATTTGGCGCATCTGATTGCGGTTCAGGGAGATTTGAAGTTGCCTGCTTTTCACGAAGCCAGCCACCACCTTGAATGACAACAAAGGTAACAACCGCAATCCCAGCCAACCATGGAACAGACCTGCGGAGGAAATTGGTCAGCTTTACATCAGAACGAACCGCGTAATAGACCAGCTGCGCACTGATCCCCGCGGCGAGCACCAGCAATGGAAGCAGGGAAATCCTTCCGAACAGGAGAATGAACACCCAGTCGAATATCATCAGGAAGATCAATGAAAACCAGGCGATCCTTTTTGTGATGGCTTTGGGCAAAATAAAACCGATCAGAGACACGACCAATCCCGTTAACAGGAGCAGGAAAAGGTCCACGAATGAGGCGATCCACAAGGTCTCGATCCAAAAGGCGCGGTTATACAACCGGAAGTTCAACCATTCCGCCTGACGCAAAAGGAGCAATTCCACGCCTTCGACAAGACCCGTCAAGAGTCCGATCGCTGCAGCGAGGACAAGGATATCCTTTTGGAAACCTTTCGATTTGTCCATTGGCTTTTTCATCTATTCATCCGGATTCTTATGGGTTCGACCCGGACCAAGTCATGCCCATTTTCTTCAATGCATCGAGATAATAATTTCTCAGACCATCAAGGACAGTTGCGTTTTCGCTTTCTGCGGCGACATTGTTTAACTGATCGGAATCATCTGCGAGGTTGTATAACTCCTCGCCCAGCTTTGAATGCTCGATATACTGCCATTCGGGTGAAATGACAGAGAACATATCCCCTGAAATGGACAAATGATTCGGGTTAACCCAACTGGATTGCGCCATCTCCGCGATCGGGTCGGGGAATATAACCCCACACAACGGGCTACACCATGCCCCTGCCAACGATGGACCAGGAAACAAAGTCTGTCCCCCTTCACCTAATATGTCCAAGATGGTAGCAGGTATAAAGGTATTAGAAACCGGTGTGGATATTCTTACATTTTGCGGAACAGACTTTGGATACCAAATGATCATTGGCACATGGATGACTGGCCTATATAGGGAATTATGATGCTCCCATAATCCATGTTCACCGAACATTTCACCGTGATCTGACGTGACGACAACGATGGTGTTATCCAGCACGCCGCGTTTATCCAACTCCTTCAACAGCAGGTCGATCTGCTGGTCGGTGTAATAGATACCGCCATCATAGGCATCGATCTCGCCCTGGATCTGTTCGGGCGTCTTGGGATTGTAGATATCCGCTGTCGTCCAATCTGTGTTCACCAAACCGCCCGGATTCGGGAACTGTGAGAACTTCGCCCGATCCGGGGAAACATAGGGGGCGTGCACATCGAAATAATTGATGAAGACAAAAAACGGACGTTCGGCATCCTGGTCGATCCACTGCAAGGCGGATTGATTGATCTCCGGCGCCCAGCGGCGATCGAATTTAAATTCCATGTTCAGCACTTTGTGCAGGGCATAATATTCCAAAAATCGTCCATACACCGAACTGACAGCCATGTTCGAAACGGACTGATAGTAATCTTCAAAATGGGCAAAACCGCGTGCAAAGCCCCATTGCCGCTTTACGGTTTCGAAGTTCCCATTGAACGCGCCGGTGCGATAGCCGCGCGCGGCAAGCGCTTCCGCGATTGTTGGATATGTATCATCCAGGACCCTGCCGCCATCTGCTTTATGTTCATAAGGCCAGCGACCGGTGAACAGGGAAGCGTGCGTTGTCAAAGTCCACGAGGAGGCGGAATAGGCATTTTCGAACATCACCCCCTCTGAAGCCAGGCGCTTCATGGTGGGGTCTGTTTCGCGGTCATATCCCTGCAGGGACATGTGGTCGGCGCGAAGCGTATCCACCACAATGAACAAAACGTTTGGCGTAGATTCCTTTGCGTCTGGCAGTTTGCCTACCGCGGTGCGTTCCTGTATCCAGAATCCGCCCTGGATAACGACCACAAGTAAAACGGCAAAGACAGCAAACCCCTTGACCGTTTTTTGCACAAAGGGACCGAAGCGTTTCTCGCGTTCATACATCAAAAGGGATGCCTGATACGCGATGCCCGCGGCGAGGAGCGCTGTCGCGGCAGGGTTCAACCTGCCAGATAAATAAATTTCGATCCATGCAAAGACCAATAGGAAACAAAAAGTCAAAAGAGAAACTCTCTTTGCAAAGACCTGCGGAACAAATTGAGCAAAGAGTGCCAAAGCCAGACCAACGACCAGGAAGAGCAGCAAGTCAAAGATCGGCGTGATCCATAACACCTCCCATGAGGAGCCGAGATATGTGATCTGGCCTTTCAATAACCCGGCGTGCTGGAAAACATAGAGAGCCACACCTTCCACCAGGCCGGTCAGCAATCCAAACCAAATGGAATAAAGGATAATATCAACCGCACCTTTTCTGTCAAATTTCTTCATCGTTGTTACCTTTATAGTAGGTAGGTCACGCTTGAAGCGTGACCTACCTGATTAGATATATCCCAACCCGCTTAATCGTTCGCGGAGTATGGCTTGCTCGTCTTCGGTCAACCCCGCTGAGTTGTTCAACTCCATGCCAGCCACCCAGGATTTCCCCTCCCTGGCAGAAGGAAGTGGATACCCCGCCAATTCCAGGATCGTGGGCGTGAGATCGAGAGTCGAACCATCCTGATATCCGGTGATCGGGTTATTGGAAGCGACCAGCACAAAGCAACCTTCGCCGATCACAGCCAGTAATGTATCATCGCTCAAGTGCTGGAGCGAGTCACCCAGGTTCCGGTCGAAGTCAAGGTATGGGTCGGCGGATCCGTTATCGGCGGGGAAAGAAGCGGTGAGTTGGCAGCAATCCCATGTCCCCGATTCGAGTTTGCCCTGCAATGCAGAGAAGTCATCGAACGTCGCAACATCCTTGCCAGCCTGCAAAAGAAACTCACCCAGGGTCAACGTATGAGTCTCATGCCGCGCCAGAATATTCCACTCGGCTGGATTCCCTTCCAGTTCACCGAAGCAGCCCATGTCCATCAGGCGGCGCAGGTTTTCGAGTCGTTCATCGCTGAATAATTTGGCGCGCTTTGCGCCCTGTAAACGCATCACTAAAATTTTCATGACAGCAGATCGCTCCCTTCCATCTCGGCACCTTTAGCAACGCTGAGCGCATTGAGGATCGTCGGTGCCAGGTCAACGAGTCCCGGCGCATCAGCACGGAACTTTCGATTCATGAACAATATGCCTGAAGCCAGCGCGGGATCGATGACGTGATCGCCGCCCCACTTCTTGGTATTGTCTGCAAACAAGCCTTGCGGGACTCCGCCCAGCGGCGTATCCCACGAGACACGATAGCCTTCGGAAAAATTGACCACCAGATCGGGCGCCTCGCTTGCATATGGACCGCTATACACCTGCTCGCGTCTTGCCACGCTGCGAACTGCCACCGCACTACGATCGGAGTCCACCAAACCGGTCAACCCGCTTACGATCCCCACCCGGGTCTTCTCCGCTTCTTCAGTGGTGAGAATGCCATTGGCTTCGCGTCCCTTCATGTTGAGGAAGATACAGCCCAAGCCAAATGAAAATGCCTTTGTCTTATCCCAATCCACATTCTGGAAGAAGTCGGGGCTTTCACCAGGTTTGAAACCGGGCTTCAAGGCAAGGAAGCTGTTTTCATACAGCCATGTGTTGAGATTCAAGCCACGCTGGAACGAGTTCATACCGTGATCGCTGAGCACAATGAACAACGTATCGTCATCGGCATGTTTCATCGCTTCGCCGACGATCTCATCACATTCACGATAATGCTCTTCGATCACCTTTGCAAAGCGCGACACATCTTCGCCTCTATTGGCAGGATGGTTCGGCTCCGTGAACCGCCAGAACATGTGCGCCAGACGATCAGGCGTATCGAACAGGCAGAAGAAAAACCCCTTTTCAAACCTGCCCAGCTCGAATTCCATCATCTTGCGGCGTTCACGCAACACGATGCGGCACTGGTCAAGATACGCGAACTCATCGAAGCGTTCATTGTTCAAGCCATCGTGGTCTTCCGCCATGCCTGTTGTGTAATAACGACCGATCTTCATCGCCAGGTCATGGGCATATTCCTGCGGCGAACTGATCGGGAACAATGGCTCTTCCGTCTCAAAGTTGACCGGCGAAGCATACAACTCAAACTCCGGTTCGAGCTGCCTGAGGTTGAAGCGCACGATCCCTGAAGCGGATTGCATCATGCCGATCTTGAACTTCACCTTGAGCCATTTGCTCCACTTACCCAATTGCATTTCCAGCTTTTCGGGCTGTCCCTGTGAAGTGATGAAGATCTTGTTTTCGGCCTTTTGGACTTCGATATTGATATCAAACTTGAAATCGGACCTGGTCTTCGGGTCACGCGGACCGATGATATGCGTGGCAACTTTTCCATCTTTTACGCTGACCGTGATCGTTTTTTCACTTGATTCGGTATGGAGACCCGTCTGTGTCGAATAAAACGTGGATGTGCCAAATCCACCGCGCAGGTCAGGGACTCCGACTCCCGAAAGCATCCGCCCTTTAACCTTATCCGGCGGGTAGGCACACGGGATGCGGAGGATGGTTGATTCAACATCCTTTGCCGAGAGCAGATCCCAGAACGGGGTGCCGCGACGCATATTCACCACTTTTGGCAACACAAAGGCATTCTTCTGCTCATAACGGCTCAACGCCATGATTGGCAGATAGGTCTTTGGGTCACGCGTGAGGAAGTCGAAAATCCCATGACCGCCGGGGTTGGTGCCCGTTGAAAACGTGGACCAGGCGACAGGTGTTTGCGCGGAGGGCGTGGTCTTCAGGCGCGAATATCCGCCCTGCTCGCGCAGTTTCATTAAATTGGGGAGTTCACCGCGAGCCATCATGGCTTCGGCGATCTTCGGCTCGAAACCATCCAGCCCGATGACTATGACTTTTTTCATCTCGTAGAGAAATGCTACTTTTCTGTGGATTCTTCGACGGTATCTTCCACCTCAACGTCGGGTGGCAATTCATCTGGCAGGCCGCGCATCTTCCGATAGGTCTTTTTGACAAACTTGAATATGACGCGCCAGAACATAAGGAAGAACCCGGCAATTGCGGCAAGGACTGATGCCAGGGGCATAAGCGTGTCCGGTCCCAGATATCCACGACCATTGATGGGGTCAGAGAGACCGAACATTGTAAGCAATGAAGATAATTTAAAGGGTGAGTACATTTTTATTCCTTTCTTGGACCAAATCAATTAAGACTTATTTCTTTCGCGGTAGAGTTCTTTATCCACCACGCCAGCCATGACCTTTACGTCCATATTCCCGCCCAAAAATTCATTGACCTTTTGCAGAGACTCCATTGGGTCGGCGACCATGGTGTTGTAGTTTACATATAACATTTCGATATTGGGTTGTCTGACGAGCCAGCCCTTCACCTGCTTGAGGTGTTCTTCATACACCTTCCCCATTTTGTCATCGGGAATGTTGTCGTCTTCCTTCCCCAACCGCCCGAGCATTTTCTTTTGCGAGGATAATACTTCTTCCAGATCGCGTTTCATAAAGATGATCTTATACTTGTAATCGGAGGGAAGGTATGTGATCAATCCGGTGACGATCTTCACCACCTTGCCGACCGCTTCGGGAAGCCAGGCAAAATCGCCATCCTTCATCTGTTTGACGCGCTCGAACTCGTAATAACCTTTCGGGTTGTTGGCATCCGCTTCGCGCAGGTTGTCGGTGAGGATTCCCAAACCGCCTGCTTCCAGCATTTTCATCATCATGGATGTGCCCGAACGCGGTAAACCGGACACGACAATAACAGTCTTTGAATCCATTATTTCTCCTGTAAAATAATTTCCGCCGATTCACGCGCGTGTCTGCTGACAGACTCGCCGTTCGTGAGCGCGGGATAGATCTGGGAAGTGGTCGAAAGGTACAGGTTCTCAATGGGAGTCTCGACCGCTGGAACGGAATCCGTTTCATTCAACCCGTGAAGAGGTTCCACATATCGTTCGCGGTGAACGAGGAAATACCGGATCCATGATTTGTCAAAACCCGGGAACATTGCCTGCAGATTTTCCAGCCAGATGCTTTTGATCTCATCGTCCGTTTTTTGCTGCCACGGACTGCCAGGTGCTGTATATTTCGGTAAATACACGAGGTGATATCCACCAACATATTTGGGGTCAATGTAGGCAGTTGTTTCGATGACACCGGTGAATGGAAAACGATCGTCAGTGATATTCAATGTCCAGTTTCCGCTGAGAGGGCGGTCCAACACGAGTAGTGGTGCGATGATTCCCAGATAATCTCCCTTGCCAAGGAATTCCTGATATTTTATATCAGCACCGGGAATCAAACGCTGGAAGATCGGGGTCTGGAGTGTGCAAACCACCTTGTCGTAATTCACAACCTCACCACTCGCCAAACGGATTCCAGTCGCCTTGCCGTTCTCAATGACGATCTCTTTGACAGCAGTCTTCAGGTGGACCTGTCCTCCTGCGGCAAGGATCTTTTCGGTCAAGGCTTTGATCAGGGTGATATACCCTCCGATCAGATGACCCGCCATCTCCTTCTGGTTGGCGCCCTCGCGCGTGGACTTCATGCGGACAAGCCGCGACCAGATCCATGTGGCAGGCACGTTATCAAAGCCGCCATCGAATTTGGCTTTGAGCATCGGGCGCCAGATATTCTGGAAGGTTGTCCGGCCGCCCCATTTCAACAGCCAGGATTGGACACTGACCGATTCAAGGCTTTTCCAGTCCCTGACGAACTGCGCGGCAAGCACGGTCAAGCCGAGGCGGAAGCGGTCGATCCAGCCGAGAGGTGGGAACTTCAAAAATTCGATGATGTTGTTCATCGGGTGAATGGCGCCCTTGTAATAGAAGCCGGTCTTGGTTTCCTTGAAGCGCATTTGGTCGAATATACCCAACTCTTTGCATAGGTTGCTCAAGTGACGATCGCTGGAAAGGATGGCGTGATAGAAACGATCCACTTCCGTGCCATCTTCGAGAACCAGGGGACCAGCCAAACCGCCCAGGACAGGGGACGCTTCATAGATCGTGACGGAGACGCCCTGCTTCGAGAGGAAGTATCCCAGGCTGATGCCCATGATACCGCCGCCAATAATCCCAATTTTTTGATTCGATTTTTTATCCATGTTTTGATTCGTTTCCATTAATGTACAGATAATTGAATTTGACCCAGGATGTTTGCGATCTTTTCTCCGGCAGTCCCGTCGCCAAAGATCGGCGGCTGTTCCGCGGGAGGCGTGAAGGTTTTCCACTCACTCAAAATGCAATCCACATCCACGCCGACGAGTTTGTTCCATCCGACCTGAACAGTTTCCGTCCATTCTGTTTCGTCGCGTAGGGTAAGGCAGGGCTTACTCCAGAAATATGCTTCGCGTTGCACCCCACCGGAATCCGTGGCGATTATACGTGCATTCTCTTCCAACACCATCATATCGTAGTAGCCCACTGGTTCTATCAGGCGGACATTGCCGCCGAATAAGATATCGATCTTTTCCAACGCGCCACGCGTCCGCGGGTGGACGGGAAATACCACTGTCTCGCCAACCTTGCTCAAGGCTTTGACGATATTCGATAGACGGGCGGGGTCGTCCGTGTTGGCAGCGCGATGGACGGTGACCAGGCTATAGGCACCGGGAGCAATTTCCAGCCTGGAAAGAACCGAGGATTTCTGTCTGGCGAGAGGGCGGTTCGAAATGTTCGCATCCAGCATCACATCCCCCACCCAGAAGACATTCTTCGTGATACCTTCCCTGGCAAGTTGATTGACCGCAGTCTGACTCACACAAAAGTACGCAGAGGAAAGTTGATCCGCAACGAGACGATTGATCTCTTCGGGCATGCGGCGGTCAAAACTGCGCTCCCCTGCCTCGATATGAACCGTCGGGATATGAAGTTTACTGGCAACCAATGCACCAGCCAACGTTGAATTCGTATCACCGCGCACGATCACGACATCGGGCTTTTCCTTGAGAACCAGTTCTTCAAAACGGATCAGGATTTCAGCGGTCTGACCGGCGTGTGTGCCGGAACCCACTTCGAGGTTGTAATCCGGCGCAGGGATGCCGAGTTCATCGAAGAAGGTCTGCGACATTAAATAGTCATAGTGCTGCCCGGTGTGGACAAGGACTTCCTGATGATTCTTTCGAAGAGCGCGGCTGACCGGCGTTGCCTGAATAAATTCCGGACGTGCGCCCACCACAGAGATGATTTTCATTCCAAGGTTCCTATATCACTTTTCATATCACTCTCCCGAAGGAGATCGGGACGAAGTGAGCGATAGCGAAGGGTCTCAACGATAATCTCAGAGATTCTTCGCTACGCTCAGAATGAAATTATGCAGGTAATTTATCCAACAACTTCCTTCAAAAAGCTTTCACCAATGGGCTGGGGTTCCAGCGAGAAGATCTCTGCCAGCGTGCCGGCGATATCGCCCAGGCTGCCGCGGATTCCCAAATCCACACCATGTTTGATGTGCGGACCAAATACCAGCAGAGGCACGTATTCGCGCGAATGATCGGTTCCGGGGGTGGTAGGGTCCACGCCGTGATCGCCAGTAATGATGACCATGTCACCGGGTTTCAAACGCTTCTCGATCTCTGGGACAAAACCATCGAACTCCTCCAGAGCATTGGCATAGCCGCGCGGGTCGTTTCGATGTCCGTAGATCATGTCGAACTCGATCAGATTCACGAACATAAAGCCCTCGAAATCTTCGTTCATAAATTCGAGCATGGCTTTGATACTATCAGCGTTCGATGTGACATGGTTCGACTTGGTGATTCCCTGATGGGCAAAGATATCATCTATCTTTCCAACGGAATAAACAGCCTTCCCGGCATCCACCAGTTTCTGCATCATGGTGGGATATGCCGGCAAACGTGGATAGTCTTTGCGATGATGTGTCCGTTTGAAATTATCAGGCGCATCGCCCAGGAATGGACGGGCGATCACACGACCGACGCCATGCTCGCCTTGCAGAATGTAACGCGCCTTTTGGCACATATCATATAACTCTTCGAGGTGAATCACTTCTTCATGCGCTGCGACCTGGAATACGCTATCCGCAGAGGTATACACAATGGGTTTGCCGGTCTGCATATGTTCCACGCCCAACTCAACAAGGATCTCGGTCCCGGAAGAAGGTTTATTGCCAAGCACATCACGTCCAGTTGTTTTCCTGAATGGGTCGAGCACGGCTGGCGGGAAACCGTTGGGATACGTGGGAAACGCGACAGGCAGATGAACGCCCATCATTTCCCAGTGACCGATGACCGTATCCTTACCTGCAGACTTTGGCTGGAATCTTCCAAACGAGCCGCGCGCATTGGGATTCTCCGGCACGCCAACGATCGGGGTGATATTGCCCAAACCCAACTCATACATATTCGGGGTTTTCAACCCGCCGATGACGCGCGCCACGTTGCCGAGTGAGTTGCTACCCACATCGCCGTATGCCGCGGCATCAGGTGCCTCCCCTGCCCCGACTCCATCCAAAACAATCACAATGACACGATTAATATTTTCCATTTCGCTCCCTATGCTGTTATCAGTTTAAAACGACCCCTGGTGATGCGTTCTGCCACACCCAATAAGGCAAGACCCGCGAATGGGATCAAGACCGCGTCCACCGGAAGCCGGTAGCGGATCAACGTCCACGTGAGGATGTGCGCACCAGAATACACCAGTGCAAAAAGCATCAAGAGTCCCTGCGGAGAAAAGAATAGATTCCAAAAACGGTTGCTCTTCCTGATGCCTAAAAATAATCCGTACAACATGAACGGCAGGAAGACCCCGAAACTTCCAATACGTGAGATATTGCTCAACGCGCTGGAATCGGATGAATACCAGAACATGAAATACGGCGGGATACGACTCAGCGATAGCAGGATATAACGCGTCGGATCGTCCATCACGAA
>Ga0210377_10003913_pt1 | contig 12689 bp, 15 predicted proteins | sample PLM4_65_b1redo_FD_155480 | JGI IMG/M metagenome (GOLD analysis project Ga0210377, IMG submission 155480) | Groundwater sediment microbial communities from an aquifer in East River, Colorado, USA - PLM4_65_b1 redo | ecosystem: Environmental > Terrestrial > Soil > Riparian zone | place: USA: East... | reverse complement strand
CGTCGAGGTAGATGTACGTGCGTAGGTCCTCAATTTGGAGGAGGGGCTCAGCCATAGCCGAAATTCAGGGGAGTCCACGTGCGACGTCGGTTGCCGATCTCGGGGGAGGGCCGCACAGGCTCAGGCGCCGCCCCGCCCTGTCACCTGTATCATTCCAGGGCGACCGCTGTCAAGCCAACCCCGAAGCCACCCCCGAATCGGTAGCCTCACCCTCGTCACACCCGTTTCCTGCCTTGCAGCGTGTATCATAGTCCCGCGCGCCAGGCCGAAGTTTGCCCTTGCTTTTGCCCAGTGAATTCTTACATATTAGGAGATCCTCCGCAGAAGAATAAGGACCCGCCCGGGTCTGGCCAGCGGCCTGGCTGTTGGCGAGGGGAGTCTCGATTGGGTGCGTGACGATCCAGCGGACGATCCCACGACGAACGGTGCGCATCCGGGCACCGGCTTGTGCCATTGACTGTCGACGGCTTTGAGACCCCTGAGGGAAGCATACTCCGCGCGACAGGGAGGGCAGACCGATGGTGACACCGCAGGAGGGGGGCAGGCCTCGGAGGAACAGAGGTCGCGACCGGCAAATTCCCCCCGCAAGCCGGGGATCCAGCTACCGGGTCCTGATGTACAGCCACGACTCCTTCGGGCTGGGCCATCTCCGTCGCTGTCGCGCCATCGCCCACGCCCTGGTGGAGCGCCACAAGAAACTGAACGTCCTGATCCTCAGCGGCTCGCCCATCATCGGCCGGTTCAGCTTCCGTGCCCGCGTGGACTTTGTCCGGGTGCCGGGCATCATCAAGCTGCGCAGCGGCGACTACACGAGTCTGAGCCTCCACATCAATGTCGAGGACACGCTGGCGCTCCGCGCATCCATCATCGAGTACACGGCGCAGGTCTTCGACCCCCACCTGTTTCTTGTGGACAAGGAGCCGTTGGGCCTCCTCGGCGAGGCGCAAGATACCCTCCGAATGCTGAAGCGGCGGGGCCGCTGTCGGCTGGTGCTGGGGCTGCGGGACATCATGGACGAGCCGGAGGTGGTGGCGGAGGAGTGGCGGCGCAAGGAAGTCATGCCGGCGCTGGAACGGCTCTATGATCACATCTGGGTCTACGGCCACCCGCAGATCTACGACCCCGTCAAGGCCTACGGGTTCCCCCCCAAAGTGGCGGCGAAAACAGTTTTCACCGGCTATCTGCGGCGTCAGCCGCAGCCGGAGGCCTACCTGCCGCACGAGGTTGCAGCCGCCCTGGAAAAGGGCCCCCATCTTCTGGTCACGGCCGGCGGGGGGGGCGATGGCGCCGAGATGGTGGATGCGGCCATCTCCGCTTATGAGCGGTTCAACGATCGTCTGCCGTGGCCGGCCCTCGTGGTTTACGGGCCGTTCCTCCCCGGCTCGCGGCGAACCGAGTTCGAACGACGGGCTGCGCAGTTGCCACGGGTCACGACGCTCACCTTTCACGAGCACCTCGAGAACCTGATGGAGAAGGTGACGGCCGTGGTGGCTCTCGGGGGCTACAACACGTTCTGCGAGATCTTGTCCCTGAACAAGCGGAGCATCATCATCCCGAGGGTGAAGCCACGCGCCGAGCAACTTCTGCGCGCCGAGGCGGGGCACAAGTTGGGTCTGGTCCAGGTGCTGCCCCCTGACAGGTTGACCCCCGAGACCCTGACCGAGGCCATCATTCGCCTCCCGGAGCAACCGCTGCCGGCGAGTTGCCGCATTCCCGGCCTCTTGCACGGGCTGCGACGCATCAACGCCACGGTGGCACAGTGGCAGATGATGTTGGACGGCGGGAGGTTGAATCCTGGGTCCAGATGACGCTTGTGCGCGGGGCGGCGAGGGGATCCGGAAGGATCCACCCCGGTCCCCGCGTGACCCGGGCGGACCTCTGGGGATAGGGATGCTGGTCGTTGTCGTCAAGGGCTACCCGCGGGTATCCGAAACGTTCATCGCTCAGGAGATCGCGGCCCTCGAGCGGCGCGGCATCGGGCTCACGATCGTCTCGTTACGCCGGCCCTACGATCGGGTCACCCACCCGGTACACCATCAGATCCAGGCACCGGTGCTTTACCTCCCAGAGTACTTGGCAAACGCACCCCTCCGGGTGCTCGCCGGTCACCGGCGCGCCTTCAGGCGTGACCCCGGCCGGTACCTGGCGAGCCTGGTTCAGTGGCTGCGCGACCTCCTCCGCGATCCTACGCCCAACCGTGTCCGGCGGTTTGGCCAGGCTGGCGTGCTGGCTTCGGAGCTCCCCCCAGGGACGAGACACCTCCACGCCCATTTCTTGCACACGCCGGCGTCCGTGGCGCGGTATGCTGCGATCATGACCGGACTCACCTACAGTTTCTCGGGACATGCCAAGGACATCTGGACCCGCCCTGCCTGGGAACTGCGTGAGAAGCTCGGCGGCGCTCGCTTCTGCGTGACCTGCACCGCGGCGAACCGTGACCATCTCGTGCAGTTGGTCCCCGGAGCCCACGTCGACCTCGTCTATCACGGGCTGGACCGCAGCTTCTTTGCACCGCCCTCGGCCTTCGGCTCGACTCGCGATGGGTCGGATCCAGCCGATCCGGTCCGGCTCCTCTCCGTGGGACGGTTTCAGCCCAAGAAGGGCTTCGACGTGCTCCTACGAGCCCTGACCCGGATGCAGGGTCACGTCGTCCTCACGCTGGTTGGCTACGGGCCGCAGGAGCGGCAGCTTCGGGCGCTGGCGCAGACCCTGAGAATCGAAGGCCGGCTGCGCTGGGCCGGACAGCTCGACCACCCCGCGGTCCGGGCACTCTACAGAGAGAGCGACCTGTTTGTACTGGCCCCCCGGGTTGCCGACGATGGTGACCGCGACGGCTTGCCCAACGTAGTGGTCGAGGCCCTCTCTCAGGGTCTGCCCGTCGTGGCCACCCGCGTGTCGGCCTTACCCGAGATCGTCGAGGATGGCATCAATGGCCGACTCGCCCCCCCCGAGGATCCTTCGGCGCTGGCGGCCGCCCTCACGAGCCTTGTGGAAGACCCCGCGGCGCGCCGGCGTCTGGGGGCCGCTGGCATTCGGCGGGTCGCCGAGGGTTGGGACCTGGAGGAGGGCGTCACTCGATTGTTCACGCTCCTCCTCCCGCTGCTCGGCGAGCCCCCGACCACGGCGCCGCTGGGCGTGGGAAGCTGCGCATGAGCGTGACACCTCCGGCCGCCTTCTACACCCCGCTCAAGCACCCCTTCCAGCCCGAAGCATCTGGCGACCGCCAGATCGGACGCGCGCTCATGGAGGGGCTCCGCGCGTGCGGCTTCGAACCGGAGTTGGCCAGCCGGATGGCGACGTGGCGCCGCGAGTTCGAGCCAGGGGTGGCGGAACGGCTCGATCGCGCGGGGGCCTTCATCGTCGAGACCCTGGTGCGCCGGTACCGGAGACGTCCGCCGGCGCGTCGCCCTCGCTTCTGGATGACCTACCAGAACTATCACCGGTGCCCGGATCTCCTGGGTCCGGCCGTTGCCACGGCGCTCGATATCCCGTACATCCTGGTGAACCCGGCGATTTCAAACGCGAGTCGGCGGACTCCGTTTCGACCGTGGGTGAGCGCCGCTCGGCTGGCCGTGCGGCGGGCGGACCTGATCTTTGCCATGAGCCCACGGGACGTGCCGCGTCTCGCCCTAGTACGGAGCTTAGGGTTCGGCGCAGAACGGCTCCTGCTCTTGCCGCCTGCGGTAGACGTGGCTCGGTTCGAGGTGGACAGCTCGATACGGGCAGCCTACCGATCGGAGCTCGCGCGTCACTTTGCCGCATCGGACGGTCCGCTCTGCCTGTGCGTTGCCATGATGCGGCAGGTAGACAAGTTCGACTCCTACTCCCTCCTCGCAGCGGCGTTTCGCCGGCTCTATTCCGAGAGACCCGGGCGCCCGTGGCGGCTCCTCGTCGTGGGAGACGGCCCGGCCCGGCCTATGGTGGAAGCTGCGATGGCGTCACTCCCGGCCGACCGGGTCTGCCACCTGGGATCCCTGGAGCCGCAGGCGCTTTCGCCAATCTATTTGGGCGCGGATCTCTTTGCGTTCCCAGGGATCGGGGAGGAGTACGGCCTTGTTTACCTGGAGGCTGCCGCCGCAGGACTGCCGATCGTGGCCTGCCAGGGACCCGGTCCGAACTTTATGGTGCCGCCAGGCGGGGGGCTACTTACCGATCCAACTCCCGATGCGTTTGCCGAGGGCCTGCGCAGACTCTTGGACGATCCGGACGAATGCCAGCGAATGGGGGCCTCGGCGCATCGCTTCGTCGCTTTGGAGCGCAGCATGGAGGCATTCCGGAAACGTCTCCGGGAGGGCCTAGCACGCCTCGCGCTACTATGAACCGATCCATCTACGTCACGCTCGTGCGCCACGGCCCCACCGTCTGGACGGCCGAGGGGCGCCTCCAGGGACAATCCGACGTGCCCCTCTCTCCGGAGGGCGAGGCCCAGGTGGCACGCTGGCGCCTGCCGCCCGATCTGGCGCGGCTCCAGATCGCGGGAGAGCTGTCGTGGGCCGTGAGCCCCCTCCGGCGAGCGGTCGAGACGGCCCATCGTTTGGGTGCGAATTCGCTGATCTTGGAGCCACGGCTCATGGAGGCGCACTACGGGGAATGGTCCGGGCTTCGAATCAAAGACGTCGAGGGCCTGAGGCAGGGCATGGGATGGGACTGGAGCCCACCGGGGGGCGAGTCGGCCCGGGACGTCCTCACGCGGACCCGTGCCTGGCTGGACGAGGCGGCGTCTGGGAATGGCCCCGAGACCTGGATCGCCGTGACCCACCGCGGGGTAATCCGGGTCCTCCTTGCCGCCGCCCTGGGTTGGGACATGCGAACGCCGGTGCCCTTCCGTCTTCTCCCGGAACGCGTTCACCGCCTGCGGCGGCGGGGCGATGGCCACCTCCAACTTCTGACCCTGAATGAGCCTCTCACGCCACTATGAGGACCCGAGGGATCGCCGCCAGCCGCCGCCAGCCGCCGGCCACCGTCTGTGCCGGCGCGGGTCCAGGGCAGGCGCCATGAGTCGGCCCCCCATCCTGTTCTACTGTCAGCACATCCTCGGACTGGGCCACGTGCGGCGGGGGGCCCTGCTCGCGCGAGCCCTGGCAAAGGCTGGCGAGCGTGTCCTGTTTGTTGCCGGCGGGCTCCCGGTGCCGGGACTCGACGTGGGAGGCGCCGAGGAGATCCCTTTGCTGCCCCTCACCGCCGCAGACGATGCTGCCAGCGCGCTGGCGCTGCCCGACGGCAGTCCGCCCGACGCGTCCTATCTCGCCGAGCGTCGGGGACGGCTCCTGGCGTTGCTCAGGCAATATGACCCTGCCCTGGTGCTCCTGGAGTTGTTCCCGTTCGGTCGGCATGCGTTCTCGTTCGAACTGGTGCCCCTCCTCCTGACTCTGGCGGATGACCGCCGCCGGCGCGGTCGGGCGGCGCCTCGGGTCGTCGTCAGCCTGCGTGACATCCTGGTGAGCAAGAAGAACCAGCCGTGGTACGAGGCCACGGTGCTGGCGGTTGTCCGGCAGTGGATTGACCGGATCCTCGTGCACGGGAGTCCGGAAGTGATCCCTCTCTCTCGAACCTTCCGACTGGCCGATCGCCTCGGGGACACGGTGGTCTACACGGGATACCTGACGTCATCCCCCCCTCGGCCGCGCGTTGCCCCGCCCACTGGTGAGATCGTGGTCTCGGGCGGCGGGGGCCGGGTGGCGGGAGCGCTCTTCCGCACGGCACTGGCAGCGCGCGCCCTGTGCCCGGGCGCGGCCGCGCTCCCGTGGCGGATCATCACGGGCCCATACCTGCCGGAGGAATGGCGGGCCGAACTCGAGAAGCAAACAGCGGGCCTCGGACCAGTGGCGGGTCTCCCTGCCGTAGTTCTGGAAACTTTCCGGGACGACTTCCCCAGCCTCTTGCGGGGTGCGGCGCTCTCGGTGAGTCAGGCGGGATACAACACCGTGCTGGACGCCGTGGCGAGCCGGGTGCGTGCCGTCGTGGTGCCGTACGAAGGGAGCGGCGACGAGCAGCCCCTCCGGGCCCGGATCCTGGCGGAGCAGGGCCTCCTCACAGTGGTTCCCGAGGCTGAACTCTCGGCGAAACGGCTCGCCGAGGCCATGCAGGAGGCTCAGGCGACGCCAAGATTCCCCGCGCGGACACGGCTCGACCTGAAGGGGGCCAGCCGCTCGGTGCAGATCCTGAAGGCGCTGGTGGACGGGGTGATCGCAGCCAGGGAGACTGCGGGATACACCAGAGGCCGGAGAGATCGAACTCAAGCACGGCGGCGTCGGTAAACGAAGCAGCGCTCGCCGTGTTCGACCTGCCCCGTGGTATCAACACGATTGAGCTGCCAGGCCGGCGCCAGGGACAGCTCCTGATCACTGAGGACCAGGGCTCCCGGTTTGAGCCAGCGGTGGATTCGATCCAGGATCAGCTCGGGCATGACATCATCCTCGGGGCCGCCGCTCCCGATGTCTATGTGGGCCAGCATCACGTGCTCGGCGAAGCGGGCGTGGAGGGAAGGATCCGCGAGGACGCCGGTGAACTCGCCGAGGAAGAGGTGGTCAGCCGGTGGCCGGGATCGGGGATGAGTGATGTCCACCCGGTCGAAGCAGAAGATCTCGTGGTTCGGGAAGCGCTCGATAAGGTGTGAGTACGACCGCCCTGTGCTGAGGCCGAACTCCACGATCACCCCCTCTTCGCCGGCCAACCACTGGGCGGCGAGATTGATGCTGTCCCGCTGGGCGATCTTTCGGCGGATGTAGGAGTCAAGTCGGCTCATGATCTGGCTCGGAGCCGGAACGGACCGGGACGGCCCAACGCCGCCCCGGACTCTCCGACGGGGTCTTCGCTGATATCCCACTGCCTGGGCTGGGACGAGGCGACATTGGTGACACCCAAAGAAAACCCGGAGGGCGGATGAGCGGGGCATGGGACAAGCTCGCCTGGCAGGCCGTCGCGGCCGAGTTGGATGCCTGGCTGCATCAGGGACACCAGGCCAGTTTCTGGTGGCGGGACGATGATGCCGGTCGGTCGGCCCCAGCCTTCGAGCGCCTGTTGTCCCTGGCCGCCGACCTCACCCTTCCCCTGGGGCTGGCCGTGGTGCCGGCCTGGCTCTCGGCCGAGGTCGCCGCGGCTATCCGCGCCGCGCCACCGCCGGTGGTCGTGCTCCAGCATGGCTTTGCCCACGTCAACCACGAGACCGAAATCCAGCCCGGCGAGCGGAAGGTGCGGCCCGCCGAGTGCGGCCTGGCTCGGCCCCTCCACGCTGTGCTGGAAGAGGTGGCGCAAGGTGGCAGCGCATTGCGCACAGCCCTCGGCGGCCGTTTCCTGCCAGTCTTCGTGCCGCCCTGGAACCGGATCGTGCCAATCGTTTCGGCAAGTCTGCCGCGCGTGGGGTACCGAGCGATGTCCGCATTCGGCCCCCGGGCCGCGGCCGAGCCGGCGCCCGGCCTCCTCCAGGTGAACTGCCACGCCGACCCGATCCTGTGGCGCGAGGGCAAACGGTTCGCCGGGGCCAGCACGACGCTGGAACGGCTGCGGGCGCACCTTGCTGCCCGCCGAGAAGGTCGGGCAGACCCTTACGAGCCGACGGGGATTCTCACTCATCACCGCGACTTGGATCCCATGTGCTGGACCTTCCTCGAGGAATTGTTCGGGCGGCTCCGGACGCACGCGGCGGTCACATTTCCTCTCCTCCCCTCGCTGTTGGTCACCCAGCAGCTCCCATCCACGTGAAGCCGGGGCGCGTCTTCGAGTCAGAGGATCGCGTAGGTCGTTACGGTGATCCCGTCGGTTCCAGGCACCTCGAAGGCCTGGTCGCGAAGCCGGAACTCCTTCGCCAGCTCCGGCCCCTCTACCCGGAGGGATTCAACGAATTCGCTGGTGGTGATGATTCCGCCGGGCGGGATGCTCTTGAGGAGCCGGGCACCCACGTGCACACTGGTTCCCACCAGCGCGATGGCCTGACGCATCGCCGAGCCGACGAGGCCCACCACGACCTGCCCCACGGTCAGGCTCATGCGGGCATGCACGGGACAAGGCCCCTCACAGGCCCCGCCGGTAAGTGCGGCCCGGATGGCGAGGGCTGCTTGGGTCGCGTGGGCGGTCGACTCGAAGTAGAGCAGGGCGCCGTCGCCTTCGAAGTCCTTCACATCGCCGCAATAAGCGAGGGCCACCTCGGTCACCAGGCGCATGAAACGCTGCACAAAGGCGAGCACCGCCTCGGGGGGATGGTGCTCGAGGAGGTGAGTGGAGCCCGCGATGTCCACGAACAGGGTCGTGAGACGCCGGCGCGTCGGGGAGCCTCCGTCGAGCAGGTAGCGATCGGCGAGACTCGGCAGGAACGACTCGGGTCTCGCCGCCACGACGGTGGTCCGACGGGAGTCATCCGCGCCCAACGGTACCTCGCCTTGCAGCGATTCCACCGAGAATCCTGCGTCGCTCCAGGCGAGAAGTCCGCCATCCAGAACCGAGATCCGATAGGGGCCTTGCCCTGCCAGCCAGCGTGCCACCCGGGCACTCGTTGCCTCTCCGGGTCAGGAGCAATAGAGGACGATCTGGGTGTCCTGCGGCAGGTCGTGAACGCGTTGCGGGACTTCCTCCAACGGCAACCAGATCGCCCCGGGAATGAGCCCCGGGTCGGCGGTCCACGCGTCCCGCCGGCGCACGTCAAGCACGGCGATTCGGTCGCCCTGGCGCAGGCGGGCGTTCAGCTCGCTTGCCGTCATCCGATCCACAATGTTCACTGACTCTGCCATTCGGTCTCCTTCCGGGGGCACCCCGCATCACAGGCATCCAATGTCTATCAGAGCCTCTTCTCGTCTTGAGAGGAGTCAAGAGCCAAGAGCGACCGGGCGTCCCTGGCCCGAAGGCGACACCCCTGGGAAGTCCTTGAGGTCCGAGCCGACAGCGAAGGCCCGGCGCCCCGCGCCGATCTCCTCCTTGGCCTGGTATGAGAGGGCGTTCAGGGGCGGCCGCTCCACGACGAGCGTCGCTTTGCCGTCCGAGCCAGTCCATCGGACGAATTGACGGGTTGAGTGGCTGCACATTCAGCTGCCTTAGGGGCGGATGCACACCGGGATGGCGGCGTGGGACCCCCCGGAATTTCAGTCTACCCCGGAGTGACCAGGGGATCAAGCCTTGTCCGACTCGATCCGCCCTGCGTCTGAGGACTGGCCGCGCTCTGCGCTTGGGCGACCACCGTCTCGACCTCTCAACTTGTCCGAGTAATCAACGTGAGCGCCCTCTTGTCGCATATTGCAGGTCCTGTGTACATCAGGACTGCGAGAGTGTGTCACCCATGTCTGTTGACTGCAGAAAATGAATGGGAGGCCTCTTGACATACGCGTGGGGGGCGGGGTGGCTTCTCAAGAGTTTGTCGGACGTTCAGCATTACAGATAGGAAACAGACGTGGAGCTGAAGCGGGCACGAAGGGTCTCTTTGGGCAGAGTTGTCCTGGAGCAACTCCTTGCTCTGACAAATGAAGGGAAACTCCAACCGGGGCACCGGCTTCCCCCGGAGCTTGAGCTATACACCCTGATCGGTGTCGGCCGGCCCGGCATTCGGGAAGCCGTACGGCTCTCGCATTCATGGGAATGATCGAAACTCACCCAGAGGCGAGTGCCGATTGCATCTGATGCGCTAAAGCAATAAGCTCATACACAATATGAGGCGAGGTGCCGTCGAGGAGGAAGACATGAAATTTTTCGGACAGCAGGTCCGTTCCTTCAATATGGAGATCACGAACAAGTGCGCGCTCGCGTGCCCGGAGTGCGAGCGGACCGGCAATGCCTGGGTAAAGAAGAACCTCACCGAGTTGCCGGTAGATCTCGTGCAGAAGCTGTTTCCCGTCTCTGAGTGGGAGCGTTTTGCGGGGATCAAGATCAACCTCTGCGGCACCTTCGGCGACTGCATCTATCACACCCGCTTCCACGATATCGTCCGTCACCTCAAGGAGGTCGGATTTGCCCTGAACGTCGAGACCAACGGCAGTTTCCGTCCCCCGGAGTGGTGGGAGAAGACCTGCGATTTGTTGCGCGAAGAGGACGAGATCACATTCTCCGTCGACGGTCTGAAGGACACGAACCATATCTACAGGATCAACTCTCGATGGGAGGACATCTACGCGGCGATGAAGGTGTGCGCCCCGCGGGTCCGAGTGCTCTGGAAGTTCATCGTCTTCCTCCACAACGAGCACCAACTGGAGGAGGCCAAGCGCCTGGCGAAAGAACTGGGGGTCCGGGAGATCCTCTTCAAGAAGAGCGCCCGCTTCCGCGCGGTCGACCCTCTCGCTCCCCAGACGGACAACTTCATCGGGACTGTGGCCCGCAACCGCCAGAAGATACGCGCTCTTGTGGAGCAGGGCGCGTCCCTGGAGGAGCAGGACCGGCAGGTGTCCATTCGGCCCAAGTGTGTCTTTGGTCGGAGCCTGGCCATCTCGGCGACAGGACGCTTCTTCCCCTGCACCTCGTGTGAGGGGTCGGAGGCCGACTCGTGGTTCCACCAAAATCAGGAGCGCTTCAGCCTCAAAGATTGGCCGCTGGAGGAGATCCTGAATGGCCCGCAATGGAGCGATCTGCAAAAGCTCTGGGAGCAGGCCTCGCAGGCCCCGAAGGTCTGCTTTCGGACTTGCGGGGTGCATCGGGGTTTCGAGCAGGCCTACGCGGCAGAATCGAGAAGCACCCGGCCCAACAAGCCGGAGGACGAAGTGTCTTTCGAACTATCGAAATAAGTCCGTCACCCCTAAGGCTCGAACCCTTTCACACCACCGGATTCTCTTGAGCTGCATCTAATATCACGAAGTTATTGCGAGGAGCACTTCATACGTGACACTCGACAGCCGTGACTTGCCCAGCGGAAAGCATCATTGGGCAGGCCGGAATGTCATCAAGCCGGAATGTCATCAATAAGGCGCTCCCGTTAGCAAGTAAGTGTTCACACCGCTTTCCGGATGACGTACCATCGCGGCATGGACACCAAAGTGCTCCGAGCCTCCGAGGACCGTCTGCAGGTCATTCGGCAGGATCTCGTGAGACTCATGTAGCGGGCCGAACGCCGACACCGGGCTGGGATGTATGTCGGGGGGCCTGTCGTCCGCAAGAACTCCGCTTGCGAATCTTGTTGTGCTGATAAACTCCCCTGCTTCGCTTCCGAATCCAAGACGTTGCGCTGATGTCCATCCTGGAGTGAGGGAGTCCGATCACTCATGCGAAAGCTCGAGCCGCTGATCCATCTGTTGCAGACTGGGGGTGCCCTCGGGCTGGACGCCCTGCGGTTCATCGGGGTGGGCCTGCGATTAAGGGCGGCCCTAGCAGCGGAAAACCTCTTCCTGCGGAAGCGGCTGGCGCTCTAGCGCGAACGGCAGGTGAGGCCGAGAAGAGCAAGCGATGCGATTCGGGTGGGGGTGGTACTCCTGGCGCGCTGCTTCGCTTGGAGGGATGCGCTGGCGATCGTGCAACCGGAGACGCTCCTCCGGTGGCACCGGCAGGGGTTCCGGCTGTTCTGGTGGTGGCGGTCGACCCCGCGCGATGGCGCAGGGCAACCCGACGTGGGCCGAGGAGCGGATCGCGGCGGCACTCCTGCTGAAGCTCGGAAGTCAAGTGTCGCTGCGGAGCGTGCGGTGCTACATGCCAAGAGGGACCCGGACCGGGAATCCGACTTCCGCCCGGACCCTCCACCAGTTCCGGGAAGCCCTGGCGGAGGCGCGCCCCTTTCGGGTTGTCCTCATCGGCCGCCATCACGAAGGTACACTCGGGGGCGACTTCTTGGGGACGAACACCTCAACACGCAGCGTGAATCTCCGGATCTCGCCCGGGCCCAGCGCCCCCACGCCAACGACGCGTCGCTCCAGGATCTCTCCTCTGCCGTCGTGGATCTCGATGAGCACCGAGTATTCCCAGACGGCATCTGTTCCAGGGTGTCGGATCGTCCCGTCAACAGTGAGAGGGCAGACTGTGCCGCCTGCCGACGTGGCGGCAGTCACGGCGTCGAACCGGAGGTGCCGGTGGCACGCCGGGCAGGTCACCGCGCTGCGGAGGATCCGTTCAGCACAATGTGGGCAGTTCCACGATTCGCCGGTCACCCCATGGATGTTCACCGTATGGGCGCGTGCTCGAACTCGGAAGGAGGCGAATCCTCGATCTCGCCCTCCTTCCACCCGAACTCAACCTTCCCCCGCATCTTCGACCCTGCTGCCACCGTTAAGCTCCCTGCCTTCAGATCCCCGATCAGAGTGCCCGATTCCTTGAAATCGACACGCGACTTGGCCACGACTTGCCCCCGGACCTCGCCCCCGACGAGGACGGTATCCGCATTCACCTCTCCTTGAATCGAGGCACCCGGCTCGATCGTCAATTCCCCTTTGACATTGACGTTTCCCTTGAACCTCCCTGCGATGCGGATGTTGCCGTCTCCCTCAATTTTCCCCTCGATTGTCAAGCCCGCGGCCAGGACTGACTCGGACGGACTGGGCCGTGTCGTCGCCATCGATTGACCCTCCATCGGTCGCGCCGCTCCGGGCGGTGGCGCCGCTACCTGGTCAGGTGCCATTTCGACCCTTTGCCCAGGTTTCGTAATGGGTTCGTCCTTCCGTGGCTGCTGCGAAAACAGTCCCATTTCTCACCCCCTGGGTAACTTGGCGATTCAGGTCGCCCCCTTTCGCCGTATCTTCGTGGGTGGCACTCGTGAAGTCAAGCGCGAACTGCGGCGAGAGTCAGTCTGGCGT
>Ga0210377_10003912_pt1 | contig 12690 bp, 12 predicted proteins | sample PLM4_65_b1redo_FD_155480 | JGI IMG/M metagenome (GOLD analysis project Ga0210377, IMG submission 155480) | Groundwater sediment microbial communities from an aquifer in East River, Colorado, USA - PLM4_65_b1 redo | ecosystem: Environmental > Terrestrial > Soil > Riparian zone | place: USA: East... | reverse complement strand
CCAACGGATCAAGCCGGAACTGCTCGACACGATACGCAAGCGCATCGGCGAGCTTACCGTCGGCGTTGTTGTCCTGCCGCGGATCGTGATGACCGAGAATGGCGGGGAGTACATTGAGCTGGTCGTACAGCGCCCCCAGGGCGTCGCTTCCACTTCAGACGGACGCTACTACATCCGCATCGCGGACAGCAGCCGGCCGGTGCTGGGCGACGATGTCATGCGTCTTGCCAGTGAACGGGCGTCATACCCCTGGGAAACCCTCACGACACTTCAAATACCCCGTACGCAGTTTGACGAGGGTAAATTCCGGGCCTTCCGCACGGCCATCCTCGCCTCGGACCGGGTAAAAGAGTTCGCCAAGGCCAAGACAGATGACGAGTTACTGGATCATTATCAGTTCGCCCGCGGCAAGTTGCTGACCAATTTGGGGATTCTCTGCATTGGTCGCCGTGAGGACCGTGCCCGCCTCGGGACAGCGCCAGTCCTTCAATTCATTAAATATGACGAGACCGAAGGGAAGGTCAACAAGCTGGTGTGGGACGATTATACCCTGAGCCCGATGGAACTGATCGAGGCCGTTTGGCGAGAGGTGCCTGATTGGCGGGAAAGCTACGAGATCCGTGATGGGTTGTATCCCCATTCCGTCCCGCACTACGATGAGATAGTTGTGCGCGAACTCCTTACCAATGCTCTGGTGCATAGACCCTATACCCAGCGTGGCGACATCTTCATCAATCTCTTTCCGGACCGTTTGCAGATAGTCAACCCCGGGCTCCTGCCGTTGGGTGTGACGCCGCAGAACATCCTGCATGTTACGGTACGTCGTAACGAAGGGCTGGCGAGGGTGTTCCATGATCTGAAGTTGATGGAACGAGAAGGGAGTGGCTACGACAAGATTTACGAAGTTCTCCTGTCACAGGGAAAGCTGCCGCCGGAGCCGGTGGAAGGTCCCGATCGCGTCGAGGTGACGGTTAGAAAGCGTATCCTCAATCCTCTCATCATTGATTTTATCGACAAGGCGGACCAAACGTTCCATCTCCGCCAGAAGGAGAAAATAAGCCTTGGCCTGATTACTCAGCACGAGTCGCTGACCGCCTTACAGCTTGTTCAGCTCCTTGAGCTGAAAGATGCCACTGAACTTCATCCGTGGCTCAACCGCCTTGTCGACTGGGAGATTGTCAAAACCAAGGGTAAAACAAAGGGTATGACGTATTTTGTAGACCCCGAATTGCTCCGTAAGCTTGAATTCAAAGGTAAGACCTCTCTCAAAGGAATCGAGAAACATCGGTTGCGCGAACTGCTGATACGCGACCTGGAAATCTACAGAGAGGCCAGCATTGGAGAGATTCACGCCCGCATCGGCCTGGAGATTCCACGCCGGACAATTCAGGCACAACTCAAGCGTCTCGTGGATGAAGGCGTTTTCCGTACGGTAGGACAGCATCCGAGGATTCGCTATCTTTACGCAGAATAGGCCCGAATAACCACGCAATGCGCATTTATTTTTGCGCATTCAGAATCAATTTCTGGTAACTATATGTTATCTCTAGCTTTTAACTGCGCAAGCGCATGACAAATAATCAAAATGTATACAGTATACGTTTAATTAAGTCGTGGGCAGGCGATACATCTGGATAAAGGACAAGAGAGCGGATGCGTGTCTCCTCCATCAATCTTCCGGCTCCCTGACAACAATGACGGGGGGCTTTTCCAGATCGCTGTCCGGCACAAATACGATGCGCATCCCCCACCCTGAAAAGGTGGTCAGCATGGTGCCGAATTCTTCGAGTGAGAAGTCCCTGTCGTCAATTTCGATAACCGGACGCCGTCCCTCTTCATCATGGATCACGCAACGCAGGACATCCCCGCGCGGAACCCACTGGTCGCACTGCTCAGAATAGCGGACCTGCGGTTTCCCGGCGGGGACCTCCACGGCCCTGTGCTTGTAGGTTGCGACAGAGTGCTGCATGGCCAAGATCGTTTCATTGTGACAATCGAGGATTTCCTGGTCGGTCATACTGGCGACCTCCGGGCCGATTTTCAAACTTACTCCGCCCACGGTCGGGTCACGATAGGTGATTTCCGCATAGTCTCCATCCCGCGTGATGATCACCTCATCGAGGGTAGCTATATGTGGTTTTTTCATGCGTGGCATGTTGTTACTCCTCAAGTTTCACTGAGGGAAGTTGCCGAGACTTCCGGCAGCTTGGCGGCGAGTTTTTGGGTGCAGTGGATAGTCATCTAGTGGAACTCTCAGTTTAATAATCGGTCCTGATATACGTTCCTATCGTCCCGTAGCAGGGATAGCCCTCATGCAGCCTCCTTGAGCCAGCTCTCCGGCAGCCAGAGCCGCCAGCGTGAAATCAGCCGCTCGGCCTTGAGTTTCGGGTCAATCCTGGAGTTCCCCTTGGTGAGCCGCTGTGCGCATTTCTCAATGGCGGCGTGTTCGTCGGGCGCGTTCCGCTCCAGCAGGAAGCCCAGGCGCTTGAACACGGCGCCGTTCCCAAGTCGGTCGGCGTAGTCGATCAGCAGTTCAAGGTTCTTTGTCTCTGAACGGAGGTAATTTACCAGCATGTCCTGAACCGACCTGATGCCTCCTCCCAGTCGCGGTTCTGCCAGCATGTCCAGAATTGTGCGGGTGGGATCAGATACAGAAACCTTCACCTGGCCGCGCCAGACGGACTTGAGGCCGAACATCTTCTTTCCGTTGATGGAGCAGAGGAGAAATGTGGTGCTCTTCATGACCGGATTTCGGTCACGCGGAGTCAGCTGAGTCATGACCACCGTGGTCCGGAATATCTGTTCCGTCAGGTCCCAGTATTCGGCCGCGCTCCAGCCGCCGATGTAGCAAGGGGCGTACAGGCTCGCTGCGATTAGCCATGGATCATCCAGGGGGACATCCGCCGAACTGGCCTCTAACGGTACAGGCACGTACAGACCGCGCTGTATTCGGCAGAATCAGCTGCCGGTGTTATAACGTCACCGAAACCGATATCCACTTGCAGATGAATGCGGGCGCCGGGAAGTTCGGCATTGAATTTGAGCCTCGTACCGCCATACTCCATCTGGTCCCTGATGTCCTCAGCCTGGACACTCGCTGGGTCAAAGCTGATCCCATCATCTTCCACTTCGGTTTGGCAGATTGTACGAAAAACCGTAACCAGCGCTTCGACCTCGCTTTCTCCATAACCGAGCAGATCAACATCCCGTGTCGAACGGTAACTGACAACTCCCCACAAGGGAAAAAGCATTGCGCCTTTCAGAACAAAGCGTTCCCGGTATTCCGAGCGTCCCAGACGATAAAGAAACCTTTCCAGGCCATATCGGGTGAGCAGCAGATTGAAATCAACCCGCTTTGCCCTTGCCTGGTCGAGCAACCGCTGACGAACCGATGCCGCGACATTTGCGCCCCGAAACTGTGTCATATGGCCATCGCTTCCATGTAAGGCATCATGACATTGCTTACCCGGCAGACCTTCGCGTAACGCCAGACTTCGTCCATTGTGCAACGGCCACTTTTCCGACACTCCCGAAGTGCTTCCAGGGCAACATCCAGACCGATCTTGTGACGGTACTTGAAGCAATCGGCTATCGTCTTGGCAAGGCAGTAGACCTTTACCTCCACTCCATCTAACATGTGTGTTTCCACACCTTCGCTGAGCGCAGATCCGGAAAATCTGACAAACTTTATCGGCAGGCTGGTTCTGGGGAGATGAGCTTTAACGTCAATAGCCATCCAGACCTCGAACGGCGCTTGTGTTGTCAGATCATGAAAACGAAGTGCGGAAAGAAGGCAGACCACGCCGTTGGGGATTGCTTTGCCGACTTCGGTCAGAGTTTGATGCTCTGTTACCTGTGCATTGGCCAGTCGATAGATACCGCGGCCGACGCGCTCAAGCACGCCCCGCTTACAAAGACGACTGATCTCTACCCGGGGGATTTCATACTGCTCAAGATCGCGGGAGCGAACCACGCTTTGTCTGCCGAATAGATCAAGGAGTCTCTGTTGTGCCGTGAGATTCATGGTAACCGCTTTTCGTTCCAAAGTGTCGGATTGCAAATATATATACCTTGTATTTGGAACAAGCAAGCAATATTTAAAAATAGTTCACGTTTAAGTGATGCAATTTTGAGAGGCGATACGATGGGAGAATACAGCGATGAACTTGAATAGAATCGGTATGGCCAGGCCCGGCGAGCGAAACATCTCACTCCATATTTTTCAATCTGAAAAAGTCAAGTTCCGCAATTTCCTTGAATTTGTCATGGATAGGCCCATGAAATTCGCACAGATATTTTGCGATCGCTTCGTTGCCGAGCAGACTTTTCAGATATGCCTGCATGGATGTCATGTCGATCATCGCGGTACCATACTGTTCCTTCAATGAGCCTATTTCCCTGGACAGGGCAAGACTCTCTTCCTCAAGACGAACCTGGCGGGCCAATATTGCCGGAGTTTCCTTTTTCGGTTTGCCTTTATTGACGAGCTGATTCGTCGGCGTTGCGTCCAGAAGGGCCTTGGCATAGTTGGAGTTGAACTTGTTCTGGTCATTCATTAGCATGGCAGCGGTTATTTGCCGGGGTGCCTTCATTTTTTTCAACACCCTGAAAACCGGTTCCGGCACGGTCTTATCCTTCAGCAGATCGACAGCCTCGGGGCAAATGCCCTCAAGCAGATACCTCTTGTTTCTGATCGTCCTGAAATCAAGATTCAACACTTTGGCGAGTTTTTCTTCAGAGACTCCTGACTGCACGGCCTTCACGATCATTCGATGTTCCTGAATTGCTGAAAGCCGATTGATGTATTTGTTGTAGGTATAGGTCTCGTCATCGGTGGAAATTAAGCAGGAGACGCGTTCCACTCCCAATTCCTTCAAGGCCATGATCCGCAGATGACCATCGAGCAGGAGATATCCTTTTTCTTTCTTGAGCGGAGCGACCACAGGGGCTTCAATAAGTCCCACTTCCCGTATGGATGAAAGCACCTGAGCATACTTTCTACATTTTCTTGCACTGATGGAAATATTTTTGGTGGGGAGCAACTCCTCCACGGCAAGTTCGATCAGCTTTTCCTGGAATCCCTGCTTTATTATGTTTACCATCGCCGCTACCTTTTCAGAAGATCCGTTACATGCAGAGGTATTTCATTCATGCCGACGGCCTTCAGCTGATTGGTGAAATGGACATCGTTCAATAACTGGCGCAAAGCCATGGCCGTGTAGTCCAATACATCCTTGATATAGTTCGACTGAGCCAGTAAACGTTTCTTTTCCCTGGCTCCATTCTCATAGGCTGCAATCAGATCTTCTGCTGAGACTTTGGCATTATCACGGTGTGGAGCTGAAAGCCCTTTGCCGTAATGTTTACGCCGGGAGATGATTTTCTGTAAAACAACCAGCTTCTTCCCGGTCAACGCCCCCGATTCATACGCTTCCGTCAGGGCAGTCTGTACGGCGGAATCGTCTTCCGCTGCGATGTTCAGCGCCTGGTATAGCGGGATTCGCCCCTTTTCCACGGCGTTGACCAGGTATTCCTCCCCCTGTTCGAGCAGGCGGATGATGCCTCGAATGTAGTCTTTGCCAAGATTGGTCTTGGCAGCAATGGCATCGTCTGCGTACCCCTGGCCTTTCAGATACTTGATACTCTGCAGAAGCTCCAGTGCACTGCTATTGCGCCGGGCGATATTCTCCACCAGGCTCATAAGAAGCGCATCTTCCTCACTTACTTCGCGCACGATCGCGGGGATTTCCGTTTCCCCTGCGACAATGAAAGCTTCAATCCTCCCCTGTCCACACACAAGGTCATATTTCTTGCCTGGTTTTGGATCTTTTCTGGGAGCGACCGTTATGGGTCTTTTCAGGCCGATGCTTCGAATGTTCTGCCGTATTTCTTCGGCGATAATCTGATTGCGCACTCGTGGATTCAGGATGTGAATATCTTCAATGGGAATAAGCTCTACTGCCCCATGCTCCATGTTCCACCGCCTTGTCGAGAGAGATGTTAACGCTCAGATTCAGCAAATAATCCAGAGTGTTGGTACGAAAGCCATCCAGAAACCCTGTGTTATCCTCCGACAGCTTTAACTGCCCATGTGAAAATTCCAGCGCCGGGAGGATGTAGTAATCCTGGATCGCTTCATTACGGGTGTCCATGCGTACCGCTACGGTTATGTCGGGACGAAGGCCGCTATCAAATCGGATTTTCCAGCGCCGGGTTCCGGCAGGAGTAGTGAAGCAACGGCTGATGACGACCGAAACAAATAGATTGCAATTCAATTCCAGCAGGCAGCTTTCGTGGTCCATGGGAATTCGCCTGCCACAGAGGCTTTCTATGGTGCGGACGACATCAGCCACAATCTCGGCATGGAGGACGCGCAACCGTTGGTTTATGGCAACATACTGATAGTCGCGTTTCGGGGTATAACCGATCATCTGATAGACCCGCAAAAGTCCGCCGAAACGCGTGCGAATCAGACTACTGGGAGGTAAGAAATCAGCTTCGTCAATGATCAGCGCGGAGAGGCGTCCTTGCCTGGCGTATAAATCCCGCAGACCCTGCAACAGCTCATCGTCGGTAGTCTTCTTGTTCCGCTCCCGGTAAATCCCTTGGACGATGTAGAAACGCTCCATGTCCACTACTGGCTCAAAGGCGTGATCCTTGCGGACCCATTCACTTTCCGGATTCGGTTTGGCTCTGCTCTTCATTTTGCCCGACGTGCGGTTGAATAAGTTGTTGCCGACATATTTTTCATTGGTCAGCACTTCGCACACGGTTCCTCGTGACCATGGGCGGCCGAATTGGTTTTTCGCCTCTTGTGCGTTCAGTTGCGCCGCAATTTCAGATTCACTGTTCCCGGCGATGAACTGGTCATAAATCCAGAGCACAGTCTGGCATTCCTCGTCTGGTCCAGGCATCAGAATCACCCGCTCGGTGAGCAGGCTTTTCCGCTGCCCCATTGCCAATTCCTGCTTGGGGCAGCCGGTCTCATCCAACAACATACGCCGCAGCCCAAAACCCGCTACACCTCCCTGCCGGTATCCTTTAGCCACCAGGTTGCATTGTCCAGCCCACATCTTCTGAGAAAGCTGGCGGCAATAGTCGCTGGCGCTTTCGTCCCTAAGCAGGGTCATAATCCGGTCGGCAATGTTGCTGGTTAATGTCAGCGGCTTTTCGCAGGACTGGCACACGACGTTTTTGCGTTCCAGCCTCATGCGGTGATACTCAGCCTCGCGGCTGTCTACAAACCGTCCCCAGCGGCTTTCATCCAGATACAAGACAATGTTGTATCCATTCCGACCCTGCTCCACATCATCAATCAAGGTCTGAAACTGTTCCCGCTTTTCAGTGTTGATCCCGCTAACGCCCAAGTCTGCATATACTTTAATAATTTCAATGCCGTATTGAGCGGCATAGGTACGAATTGCACGTTCTTGATTTTCCGGCGACTCCACCTGCAACTCTGTGGACATGCGGATATACATGGCACCCTTCAGGCGCAGGCTTTTGATTTTAGCCGGTGTATATGCCGTTCCCGTTTGTTGCATATTCCGGATATCTCCTTAATTACACATCAGAATATCCCGGTAATACTTTCTACCAACAAGGGCCGTATGTCTACAAAGATTCTGTGGCAGATTTGCCACAAAAATGAATTCAGCAATGGCGACTTAACGAGATATATAGTGAAGATGCTGCGAGAGCAGGGGATTTCTACAAAACAGGCGGCTCGTGACCTTAACATACCTGTCGAACGAGCACGAAACTGGTATTACAAGGATACAGGAATGACAGCGCTTGATTTGCTGAGGATGATGCAGGAGTATAAGTTTGTCAGGCAGGCGGTTGAAGGTTCATTGTCGCTCGAATTCCGGTGATATGATTCCCTGCAGCGAAGATTTCGCAACACCCACCGGTTATCTTACCCTCAGGATAATGATGCTCTGCAACTTTCTTTCCCAAGATTCAAGCGCCGCCTGCTTCTCCTTGTCGTACCGGTACTGATTGTAAACCCTGATTACCCCCTGCTTAGAGTGGTTCAGGATGGCGTCAATGACTTCATCCATCTCTCCCATTTCTGCCATGAAGGTCGCAGCCGTTCGCCTTAAATCGTGGGGAGTAAACTGGTCAATCCCTAACTTGTTTTCCGTGGCCGGTTTACCGTCTTTGCCATAGAGCGGCTTGCCTTCCTTGTCGGTAATCGGCCATTCCAGGTTACGATGTACGGCAATTGCCAGAGCGTGCGGGGCAATAGCCTTTTTTTTCGTCTTGTGGGGGCAGGGAAACATAAAACCTTTCTTATCTGTGGAGCCGATCAACTCAAGCGCCATAGCGGTCAAATAGACCCGTTGTGCTTTCTTGTTTTTCGATCTCTCGACGGGAATAGTCCACCAATTGCCGTCAATCTCGCTGGCATGCATGCCGATAACTTCTCCGGGACGCTGCGCCGTTACCAGTATTAGCTTCAAGGCCTGCTTGATTTCGTCCGATATGGCGGCATTGTCCAGACTGTTCCACATGGTCTTGATCTCGGCGGCGTTCAGCACCCGATCTCGGGCGATCTTGGGGGAAGGTAGCTTGATGCCGGCGCATGGTGTGTAAGGGAGGATGTCCTTTTCAACGGCATAATTGAACATCTTGCGAATGATCTGGAAGGAATTGTTCGCCATGGCCGGGGAGCCCCGATCAACGATCCCTTCGAGGAGGTGAATCACATCACGCTTGTTGATGTCGGCAGCCTTCCGGTTCCCCCAAACTGGCACAACCTCGCGGTTCAGGATGCGTTCATCCTCTTGCCAAGATCGCTTAAATCGTTTAGCATGGCGCTCAATATACTCGGTCACAAGTTCTGTCATGGTGTGGGCCTTGCGCCGCTCTTCCCGAACATCCTTCTTAGACTTCCGATGTTCAACAGGGTCGCTGCCCTCATCACGACCATGTTTCAGAAGCTTCACCTTTGTCCGAGCCTCTTCGTAATCTTGGCGGGCTTCCTTCAACTTGGTAGTTGGATAATCACCCAGGTTCAGGAACCGGCGTTGGCCATCAACCCTGTAGAGGTAGAAAAAGGTCTTTCTTCCGCTGGGATGAACACGAATGCCGAAGCCCCCTTTTTCCCGCCGGGTATATTCTTTCTCTGCTGGTTTGAGGTTGCGGATGAAGAGGTCGGTAAGAATGTCCGACACGCTGGTCTCCTTTTTTGTTGCCGTTTTGTTGCCGTTTTAGGTTGGCAAGAGGGGAAATCTTGAGAAACACTCAAAGACGTGCTGAAAAATATAATAGTCAATTAACATTGTATTGTCAATATGTTATGGAGTGGTTTTGAAACGCGGGGAACTATATTTTAACATGCTGAATATGGGGTATACTATTACTTCGAACCAGGGTGTCGGCGGTTCGAATCTGTCCGGGCGCGCCATATAAAAATAGGGTTGGCAGATTTCTGCCAACCCTATTTTATAAGACACATGTGAGCGCTGCGGGCTTAGTTAGCCTTCTTTTTTTGTCTCATCTTCCTTGCGCGCCTTGATTTCTATTTCATCTTTCCCTTCTGAGGCCTTTTTGAAGTTCTTGATGCTTTTTCCAAAGGCACTCCCAATCTCCGGTAATCTTCCCGCCCCGAAAACCACCAGAACGATTACGAGTATGATGATGAGCTCCGGCATGCCGAATCCGAACATAGTTACCTCCGCTTGAATGATGCGAATTTGTCAGCAAGTATCGCATCGCAAAGAGAAAAAATCAAGAAATTAAAAAAACGAAATGCATGAAAAGAGCCAACAATTTAATACGTTGCACTTCAGTTGAGAGATAATGTATATTATTTTGACAAAAATTCATCAAGAAGTAGCCGCGGCATATATGGTAGAGATACCACTGTGGGGCAAATGCCGAAGAAGCTCCTAAGTGGCGGATTTGCGTCGGAACATGCTTTTCACCCGTTTCATACGGGAAATTGCTGCAGGGTCAGAGAGGGGCTGAGGAGAGGCTTGTGAACAGAACGATTTTACTGGTTGAAGACAATCTCGATGATGAGGCTTTGACATTGCGGGCACTGAAAAAAATCGAGCTGGCCTATGATGTGGTTGTTGCTCATGATGGCGTGGAGGCGCTAGATGTTGCATTCGGTACGGGTGCTTATGCCGCGAAGGAGATGCACAACTTGCCGCGGCTCATCCTCCTCGACCTGAAACTGCCCAAAGTGGACGGCCTCGAAGTATTGCGCCGCTTGCGCGCAAGCAGTCTGACAAAAGCCATACCCGTCATTATATTCACCTCTTCGACCGAAGAGCAGGACATCCTCGACAGTTATTGCCTGGGCGCCAACAGCTACGTCCGCAAACCGGTTGATTTCAGCCAGTTTAGCGCCGCCTTGCGGCAGATGTGCCTATATTGGTTGTCTCTGAACCAGCTTCCGCCGTTGCACAAAAGCTCGTGCCTTTCATGACAGCAAGCCGGCCGGCAGCTCACTAGATGCCTTCCTTTAAGTATCCCGCTGCAAAATATAGCGGAGCATGGTACTATCCATCCCATGGACACGTTTAAGCTTACCAGCGATTACCAGCCGCGCGGCGACCAGCCAAAGGCCATTGAGGAGCTTGTCGAGGGGGTCCTGCGCGGTGATCGTGATCAGGTCCTGCTTGGCGTTACCGGTTCCGGCAAAACCTTTACCATGGCAAACGTCATTGCCGCCGTCAACAGGCCTGCGCTGGTGCTTGCACCCAACAAGACCCTTGCAGCCCAGCTCTACGGCGAATTCAGGGAACTTTTCCCTGATAACGCCGTGGAATTCTTTGTTTCCTATTACGACTACTACCAGCCTGAAGCCTATATCCCCACCTCCGACACGTTTATTGAGAAAGACTCGTCTATCAACGACGAGATCGACAAGATGCGCCACTCTGCCACCCGCAGTCTCCTCACCCGCCGTGATGTCATCATCGTTGCTTCTGTTTCCTGCATTTACGGCATCGGTTCGCCGGCTGCCTACCAGGAGATGCACATATTCTTTCATCAGGGGGAGGATGTCGGACGGGACGAGCTCTTAAAAAAGCTCATAGAGATACAATACGAGCGGAACGACATTGATTTCCACCGAGGCACCTTCCGGGTTCGAGGTGACATCGTCGAGGTATTCCCGGCCCACGATGACGAACGAGCGATCAGGATCGAGTTTTTCGGCGACACGGTCGAGGCTATTGCCGAGATCGATCCACTGCGCGGCCAGGTGATGCAGAAACTTGCCAAATGCAGCATCTATCCGGCGTCCCATTATGTGGCCAACAGGGATACCCTGGAAAGGGCGGTTGAGCAGATTCGGCTGGAACTGGAGGAGCGGATTCGCTGGTTCCGGGAGCAAAACATGCTTGTCGAGGCTCAGCGTATTGAGCAGCGCACCTTTTTTGATATTGAGATGATGGAAGAGATGGGGTTCTGCCAGGGGATTGAGAACTATTCCCGTTATTTTGACGGCCGCGCTTCAGGCGAGCCTCCCTACACACTTATTGATTATTTTCCCGAGGACTTCCTTCTGTTTATAGATGAATCTCACATCAGTGTGTCACAGGTGGGGGGGATGTATCGCGGCGATCGGAGTCGCAAGGAGACCCTGGTAAACTATGGTTTTCGCCTGCCGTCGGCCCTCGACAACCGTCCCCTTAATTTCCAGGAATTTACCGAGAAGCTGAACCAGACCATCTATGTTTCCGCCACGCCGGCTGAGTATGAGTTGCGGAAAGTTGAAGGGGTTGTGGTGGAGCAGGTGATCCGCCCCACCGGCCTCATCGATCCGCAGATCGAGGTTCGACCCGCCTCGGGGCAGGTGGATGACCTCCTTCATGAAGTTCGCACGACCGTGGCAAAAAGTGAGCGGGTCCTGGTGACCACCCTGACGAAACGGATGGCCGAAGACCTGACCGACTACTACCGGGAGTTGGGGGTGCGGATCAAATACCTCCATTCAGACATTGACACTCTGCAGCGAATGCAGATCATTCGGGACCTCAGGCTCGGCGAGTTCGATGTGCTGGTGGGGATCAACCTGCTCCGCGAGGGGCTCGATATTCCCGAAGTCTCGCTTGTGGCCATCCTTGACGCGGACAAGGAGGGATTTCTCCGCTCTGAGCGTTCTCTTATCCAGACCTGTGGCCGGGCGTCGCGAAATCTGGCAGGGCGGGTCATCATGTACGGCGACAGCGTCACCAGGTCAATGCAGGCATGCATTGCAGAAACCACAAGGCGTCGCGAAATCCAGAGCGAATTCAACCGGACCCATAACATTACTCCCCAGAGTGTAAAGAAGGAGCTGCCCAGCATTCTTCAATCCGTCGAGGAACGTGATTACTATACCGTGCCGTTGGCTGCAGAGAGTATGGAAGAGTATGTGGCGCTGAAGGACATTCCGAAGAAGGTGAAAAAATTGAGAAAAGAGATGCTTGCCGCTGCCAAGCAGCTTGATTTTGAAAAGGCGGCGGAGTTACGGGGCAGAATCAAGAAACTGGAGGACCAGGAGTTGGCTTTGCGCTGATACGGCTGGATCAGACCAACTCCCCTGCTGGACCCTTTCCCCTCCTCCGGCGACGACGTTTATGCCGGCGCGCCGGCTCCTCCGCCGGTCTTGCTTCTGTCTGGAGCAGGCCGGGCTCCTCTGCAAACTTCTCCCACCAGGCAACTGTTTTCCCCTGTTTCCCTGCAACG
>Ga0210377_10003911_pt1 | contig 12690 bp, 13 predicted proteins | sample PLM4_65_b1redo_FD_155480 | JGI IMG/M metagenome (GOLD analysis project Ga0210377, IMG submission 155480) | Groundwater sediment microbial communities from an aquifer in East River, Colorado, USA - PLM4_65_b1 redo | ecosystem: Environmental > Terrestrial > Soil > Riparian zone | place: USA: East... | reverse complement strand
CTTGAATGTCACAGATGTTGGCACCGTTGCAGGGCCGATCAAACCGATATAGTTCGTTCCTCCTCCCGTAGCGCGGAATCGAATCGCAGGAATGAAAGTCTTGATTCCCGAGAGAATCGTCTGGTCGTGCGTGTCATCAAGCAAGATGAACGCCACGGCAATCGTAGCCACAACTAGAATCGAGATGATCGCGTTTCGGAGTGCTGTTTTCATGGTATGTAAATTAGCTCCGGGTAGCCATAGGTTGCCGTGTCAACATAGAACTGATGGCTGTTGTCCCAGGGCAACACGTCCGCGAAAGGGATCTGATCGTAGTTAGCCATGCCATTGTTGATGTAGAAGCTCCATCCATCATTCAGCAAGATACCTCCAGTTGCGGGGCCAGAGGCAGCATTGACCGTAACATAGTCTGAAAAGAGAACCTCATAGATATCCGTCGGAGTCGCGCGGTCATAGAGCAAAAACACCCCACCAATCGGTGCGTAAATCGCCACATCGCCTGGCTCTGGTCGGAAACCTTTCGTCGTCCCAATGAGTCCATCGCAGTCTAGCCAGCCCCCGGGCGTCTCCGGATCCAAGTCCGGCGCGAACCCAATGAACGTGACCATCGCTTCCCGCGCATCACTCACCTAGAACCTCGTTGCCTTCAACGTTCCGGTTGACTGCTTCTGAACGCTTTCAACCAACAAGTTCGCAAATGCATCTTCTTCAAGTAGCTTGTCACCCTTCGCAGCGTCATAGTCCTTTGTGACACCGACGTTGAGAAGCCACTTTGCCCTGTTGCGCACCATCGACTCGGCAACGGTAGTCCAGAAGTTTGATGTTAAGAGCGTCGGCGGAAATGGAATCCGTGCTTGCATGACGAACTCAAAAACGTACCCATCCGCGTCAGGCGCCGGCCACGTCATGATTTCGCCATTGCCTGTGTCGGTATTGTAGAAAGCGTACTTGAACGGCTGGCCTTGCTCTGGCACAGTGTACTGCGTCTTGTAGTCCAGAATCGTCTGAATCGACTCGTCACGCAACGGATAGCGTTGACCACGCACAATCAGGTTAAGCTCAGTAATCGCAATTAGCGTGTCTGGCACCGCGTACGTGTCCACACCCTGTGACGTCACAATGCTTCTGTCAAAAGCATCATTCGCAAAGAGATGCTCACGCTGGTAATGAATCACCGCGCCTAAGATCGCGTTGTAAATGTTCGCCTGTCCAGGCGCAACACCTTGCAAGTCATCCGTCTTGATCTCGTCCGCGATGCGGTCAAGCATGTCTTGAAGTGTTCGCGTGTCAGGCATGTTTCGTCCAGTTTTGCTACAAAGTGAAGTTGCCGGCCTGCGCCAGACCTGCTCTCATCACCGTCGCTAGATCTCCACTGCGTGGAGCTGCAGCAGCTGCTTCCATTGGCTGCGCTGGCGCTGGCGCAGCTTGCGCGTCTCCCTGAAGCTGTGGAAGGAGTTGATTCAAGCTGTCATCCACACCTGAACCTAAAGTGTTGAGCAAGATGGCGAAGGCTTGCACCTTATACGCTTCTGGGTTCGAACTGTAACCCGGCATCTGCGGCGCCAGCATTTCTGCCATCCTCATCGCCGCCGAGCGGTCAACCGCGGAGAAACTGTTCATCTTCTCCTCTGAGATGTTGTAAACGTTCTTATCCGCGCGATTGAAGTCCGGCAACTTGAGCTGCTTGAACGCCTGTTGGAGGCCTGAGCGAAACTGCGTGCCTTTCGTGGGCTCGTGGTAGAGTCCAGGCAGGTGCACACCAAGTCCGCGCATGATGAGTCCAACCGGACCCATGGTGTCTAGCATCAAGCCTTCCGCGCCACCCTGGGCTTTGAATGCCGCTTTGGGCGATCTACTTCCTGTTACGACGTCCCAAAAGCCTTTAGCGCCAGCTGGCTCAGCTGCATAGTCAAGCGTGCGTCCAAGGCCGCGTACTTGAGGCGAGCCCGAGCCCTCAAGATGCTGTCCAACTAATCCAAGCGCCCTGGCCGCGCCATAGAACTGTCCAACCACAGGCAAAGACGATAGTACAACGTCAGTCGCTGCACGAGCTGACTGACCCACCTTCTCCTTTGTTGACAGGTTCGGATCCGTTGCGATTTTGTAAATCCCATAACCTGCGCCTGCGTAGCCACCTAACTTCCCCAAGTTTCCAAGTGCCGATGGCAACGTCGGTCCGCCGAGATATCCTGAGAGATTGGACGCAGAACTCAACGTGTTCACTCCAGCGATTCCTCGGCCGACCGGCGATTGACCAGGTGCGAGCAAACCATACCCGCTTCCTGCCAAGCCCACCGTAGATCCAAGCCTGCCCTGAAGAAGCGCCAACTGCCGCTGCTGCTCTGGCGTTAAGGCTTGTTGGTTAAAACCTGACACTCGCTAGTTGCCCTCCAGCTTTTTGCACTTTGCAAAAAGGATCAAGGGAGCAGGCTCCCCTAGAGCCAATCTCGCCTGCTCCCCTGCGCCCGCGGCCTAAGAGTACGTGCCGCCCATCATCGGCATCTTCTTGCTGCCCTTCTTCTTGACCTTCTTCGCTTTCTTCTTTGCTGCCAACTAATACCTTCCTTTCCGCCCGTGGGCTCCTGGCGGACCGTAAGGGTTCGCAGGCACTGTGCAACCTTCGTTCCCTTCCGGTCCGCGTTCGAACCGCGCGGTTGAGCTACGGTGTGAATTGATTGACCTTGTTGGGAACTCGCCTCTGTCTGCTTCGCGCGTGTCACCTTGATCGGGTGATGTCAGCTTGCCGTAGACGAGACCTTGTCCCATGTAGCTCCGTTTCCGCGCGGCCATGTTAGTAGTTCTCCTCGCTCGATGCCGGCTTGCCACCGTGAGAGCTGTCTCCCTGACGCGGGTTCGGCCCGTAAGGATTGGGCTTGTTGCCCTTGTCGAAGCCGCGGCCACCACCCTTCACCTCGCCAGCGCCCATCTTGCCGGTTTGGTTGCCAGTCTTGCTGATAGCTCCATCGAAGCTGTCTGTCTCTTTGCTCGCCATTTGACTCCTCCTTTCTTAGAGATATTGCACATCGGTGCAGAACTTGACGACGTACACGAACGTTCCTGTCGTCGCTGGTGTTCCGCTTGGCGCGGCCTGGACGAGAAGCTGGAGCGTGTCCGCCGCGGTGATGAGGCCCAGACCTGCGATCGTGCCGTTGGTCGCCGCGACGACGACAGCCGGCCACGTGATGACGCCGGCAGCCTGTCCGATGGTCGCCTGCGTGATGATCTTCGTCGTGGCGGTCTTGAGCTGTAGGTCGAGAAGCACGCCTGTGCTCGAGTCGAGATCCGGCACGGAGATGTACACGCTCGTGAGGAACGAGTTTGCAGGCAGCTGACACAGATCGATCGTGTCGTTGATGATCAGTGCTGCCGCAAGCACGTACTTGCCAGCGATGGTGTTCTCTCGAATCGACTGCATCGCCGGGATTCCAGCGGCAGCCGCAGTTCCTTTGAGTGCTGTTGCCATTTACGTCTCTCTCCTTTCTGCCCGCTTAGTGCGCGGCGGCGTAGGTCGCGACGGTGATCGCGCCGAAGTCTGTGGAGTTGAACTGCGTCTTCTTCGCTCCCCACACGAGGCCAGCGCAGACACCGAGCTTGTTCTCGTAGTCGAAGAGCTCCTCGACCCACTTGAACTGGGTGACGTTGTTGTAGTCGCGGCCGAAGCCCACGACGCCAGACTGCGCGCCGCAGAAGATCCCACGGCGAACGGTCGCGATGGCGAGGCCGGTCGAGGCGTTGATGCCGAGCGGCACGCGCTTGTCCATGTGAAGGATCGTGTTGTTGTACATGCCGAGCGCACCGGTGAAGATCGGGTTCTTGTTCCCGTTCCCGCCAGTCAGCGCGGCCTTCTGGATGTCGTACCACTGTGCGGTGTTGGTGTTCTTCCGCATGTCGGTGACGACGTAGGGGTGGATGAACATCACCCAGTACTCGTCGCCAGCCGCTTTGACCGGTCTGAGTCCAGGCGAGATGGTCCGTGCACGCTCGACAGCGGTGTCGATGAGCGCGAGGTCGAATGTGTGGCCGGAGTTGAGGGACTGCTCGTTCGCTTGCGCGCCAGCGATGAGGTGGTGATCGCTGTCCGGCCCGAGGGTAGCCTGCATGCCGGTGTATGCAGTGTCGCTCTGTGCGGTGTTGCCACCGATCTGATTGAACAGCGCGGTGTCGATGCGGTCTGCCCACCAGTCCACGAGGCCGCTCTTGGCTTCCTCGCGAACGTCGAACGTCACGCGCTGTTCGGACATCTTGCCGCCCGAACGTACCGCGTTCCGTTGCTGGTCGATGATCAGCGAGTCGCTGTAAGTGACCAGCTGCTCCTCTTGATCCTGCTGAGTGTTGTCGCCGGTAGTGCCACGCCCGGACAGCTGCATGCGAAGACCGAAGGTGACCTTGTCACCTGCCGTCTTCGACATCTCGTCTTTGATCTGAAACAGCGATCCCGGCGTCTCACCGATGAACTTCGCGGCGATGCACTCTTGGAGCACCTCCACGAAGAGCTTCTTTGACCAGAGCTTCACGGCAAGTGCGTGATTCACTCCGTAACTTGTATCTGCCATTTTGGCCTATGCCTCCGTCAACGAAGGAAAAGGCCCTCTTAACGCCGAGGACAAAGGCGAAACCCACGGCAACGTCCGTGGTCAACGGCCAGAGCTTTTGTCGAAGGCTGGCCCTTCGCAACCCAGTTCGCCGGGTTGACCCGCGACAGCTCGCCCTTTGCGGTAGGCGACCCCGTCGAGCGCATGTGCGCCCCGCCCGTTTCTGGACGGCGACTCCATTGAAGTTTTTTTGAAGTTCTTGCACTACTTCCCCATCAGCGCCGCGACCGCGTCTGGCTGCTCCGCCATCAGTCGCGCAAACTCGTTGGCAGAAGCGTTGAGCAGCCTGTCGAGCGTCAGACCTTCGCTCATGTCCTTGCCAGGCGTGCGGCCCAGCGACCGCGTTGCCGTCTGGCCCCGCCGAATCGCGGCAACCTTGCTCACGTTTCCTGGCGGCGCGACGGCGCGCGTGGCCGGCGTCGGAAGCGGCGCACCGCCCACGCGGTACTTCGCAATCCTGTAAATCGCTTCTGCCGGATTCATGCCGCGCGAAAGCGCTTTCCGAATGATCGGCTCGCTCCACTGGTTGATCATGAACTGCCGCTCGTTGGGGTCATCGTAGCCACCAAGCTGCAAGTCCTGATCAAGCCGCTCGCGGAGCTGGGCTGCGGCTTCGAAGTAGTCCGGTGTCCGTGCTGCAAAGCTTTGCGTCATCGACGCGACGTTCGACAGCACCGCGTTCTGCTGACTACCTTGCTCCGTTTGCGCCAGCCGCGCCTCGAGCTGCTGAATCCTCGTCTCGCGTTGCTGATCGATGTAGTTGCGGTAACCTTCGGGGTCTTCGTTCGGGTCCGGCGGCACCTGCTGCATCGCTGCTTGGCGCTGCTCGTTCACCATCCGCAGGCGTTCGTCAATCCGCGCACGCCACTCACGATGCTGGCGAAGCTCGTCCTCTTGCTGCTGCGCGCGTTGCTCAGCTTGCTGACGCCGCTCACGCTCAGCTTGCAACGCAGGAATCGGCGCACTGCGCGGCGGTTGCCGCCGGGCAGGTTCAAGCTCTTCTGCCGCCAGCGGCGGCTGCTCACCTTCGATCCCCGCAGCTTCGTCAGGAAGCGCCTCGACGGCATCTCCTGTTTCGACCGGCTCGGCAGGTTCCGCGGGTGTGAGATCCGGCTCTGGTTCTGGCGACGTGGCGGGCTCGCCGCCTACCTCACCACGCGAAGCGAAAAAGGCGTTCTCTTCCGCATTCAACGCTGCGAAACCTGGAAGTGGAAGTGGGTCTTTTGTTACCATAACTTGGTTCCTCCTACCAATCTATTCCGTACTTTGTACCTTCTTCGATCGCTTCCATGCAGTCTTGGAACGCATCTTCCGCGTAGTCGAGCTCATAGGCTTTGACAGCTTCGGCGTTTTCGTGGCACTCTCGGATCGCTTCTTCAAGCGTGTCTCCGAGGCCAATAACGCCGCCGATCTGCGCAATGCCAGTCGGCACCACATAGTCAATGTCCTCGAGTCGGCAATGGTTGTGAAGTTTGACAAACCGGCGCACGCCTTTCGGCACGTCAATCGCCAACCAGTTGTCTTTGGCCCAGTCACTCTTGAGGATGAGCTGCGCAGCGTACTTCGCCGCCGGTTTGAGGTCAACCATGTCCCCAGCCGCGCCAGCCCAAATGACGTCTGCCCAGTTCGTAAAAAGCTCGGCGTATGCTTCGCTCGGTGGCGAACCGCAGCGCAGGCAAGGATCCAACAAGAACGGCCGCTTTGACTTGCCGATGCGGAGCTCGAGGCTCAGAAAGCCGCGCGCGTTCGCGCCGCGCAGCAGCGGGGCAACCGCATTGTTGACCTGCTCAATGGCCGTCGGCAACTCATTTCCTTCGTAAACCTTCCCCAGGTAGCCTGCATCTTTGGCTTCATAGCCATAGGAAGCAATCTGAGGAAAGTTTCCGTCAACTGAGAATCCATCAAATCCGACCTCAACACCCGGAATTGACGACTCGACAAGGAATGGATAGGTCTCTTTGGTTGGCCCAAGTGTGTGCCTCATCTCGTCTAACCAAGGCATCGACAACCAAAGATTCTCGAAGTGAAAGCTTTCGAAATCACCTCGGTAAGGCCCGCCTTTGATCCAGACATCCTTGGAGTCTTTCACGTGGTCAATCAACTCGTCGATGCCTTGAAGCCTCGCAAACTCATTGACCGGAAAGTCACGCGCTTTAAGGTAGTTTTTGAGCCACCACCTGTCAAGCTCAAGCATCTCTGCATCACCGTTGCCCCACACGCGGTGCCCTGCTTCACGCAGTCGCTTCTGAGTTCCTGCGCTGTAGATGTCAAGAAAAATAATGATGTCCGCTTCACCCGTGTGCTCATCAAAATCTGTCACACGCTCGATGTTGTCGAGACCTTGGCCGATGCGCGCCCATTTGCTTGTCGGAAACTGTCCACGCCACTCCGAAAAGTAAAGCGTCCGACCAAAACTTTCCGCAAGCTTCTCCGCCATGTGTGTATACAACCCGCTGTCCACGATGAGCGCGGTTTTTTTGGACAGATCTTCCACTACTGCAACACCTCTTGCGCATCAGTAAGCACAACCCAGGCGGTCATCATTGTGCGCAAGTCGACACTTTGCAAACACTTCGGACACTGCAGCAGGCCGGCGACGGGGTCGATGATGTCGTACTCGAAGAGTCCAACTTCGCCACAGCCAGGGCACTCCACGTCCCTCGTCTGCTTGAGGAACAGCTCAAACTTCGCGCCGGCATAGTCGTGCCGTGCTGGGTCAAGCGCAGCTTCTGCGAACTCACGAAACTTCATGACATGCCGCCGCCATCGCCAAGACCAAACATCGCGCTCGTGTCACCGAGCTTAACATCCGGCGTAAGCATCGCCTTGGCGTTTGCGATCTTCTGCGTCTCCATCTGTGTCTGGTCGGTCATTGTCTGGAGGACGACTTGAATCTGCTTGAAGTTTGCTTCGCGGTCGAGCTGTCGTGCCTTCTCTACGTCAAGCATGGCCTTGGCCTTGAGTCCTTCGATCTTCGCTTCGCGCTCGCGCGGGTCGACGAAGCCCTTTGGAGGAATCTGGGCGGCTGCTTGCTGCGCTTGCACCATCCGCTCCTTGAGCTTCGAAACGAGCGATGCGGGCATTGGAGAGTAGTCCAAGAGCTCCGGTGGGAACGCTCCCATCTTGAGCAGAATTGGCGCAATCTGCGTGAGGCCGCCCCAGACCTCCATCTTCACGTTTGGGTTGCGGGGCGACTCGTCGATTATAAGGTCGTACGCCATCGACAGCGGGTCTTTGAGCAACTGCACCGCTTGCGCATTGAAGTCACCTCCGACACGAATCAACCGGCCGTCTGCAATGTACTCACGGATAAGCTCCATCGCTGTCACTGCCTCATCCTTGCGGTAACGAGTGAGAGACATGAACAGGCCGGCCAAGATGGTCATCCCTTGAGCTTGCCGTTGCCGCTGTGACACGCCCGGCACGTTGCCTTCACTAAAGCCAAGCATCTCAACCGAGACACCAGTAACATCCCGCAACGACTCGATTGCGTACTGAATCATTGTCACAATCGCCGCCGGGAACTGTGGAATCGTTTTCTCGCGGATTTTTGGTCCTTTCTCGCCGCTCAGCGCACCGTCCTTGAGCCACGAGATCTTGTCCGGCATTGCCCATTCGTCTTCGAACTTCCGCACGTTCACCACCGCGCCGACCTCAGCCATCAGACCGCCCTTAGCGTTGGCGTTGACGATGTGGAGGCCCTGCGAGAGCCACTTGTTTGCCGCGCGCTGCGGCTCGATCATGTGGCGAACGAGACCAAACCAAACTTTCTTCTTTGCGTCCCAATAGCCAGTCATGCACTTGAGCGTGAAGCCAGTCTGGGCCGCGAGCTTTTTCTTTTCGAGAAGGACGCCGCGTGTGATAAAAGCCTCATAGTACACACGCCGCTTTTGCTTGACGAAGTTGAGCGGAAACTTCTTCTGAAGCCGCAGCTTCTCGATGCGCTCACGGAGAGTTTTGAATTGCGCCTTGTCGTACTCCTTGAGCGGGCCTTCTGGGTCCTGCGGATCCACTACACGATAGACGTCCTCAAGCTCCCACCATTGCTGTTGAATGACCGCCCAGAATCCGCGCGGCCGCCCAGGGATGACAGTCTGGTTGTTCTCTCTGTAGTGCAAGGGCGTGACTGTCTCGATGTTGATGGGAAAATCATCATCGTTGTCGATGGAGTACATCTGGCCACCACCGACGGAAGCCTCCATGAGCTCTTGGCCCTTGTCATCCCAGTGCTCAAGGATGTCTCCGACCTTCCACCAACGCTTCCGGCCACACCACTGCCTATCGTAAAGATTTTGGCCACGCGCCGAGGTGTCCCACCAAGCCTCCATCCCGTCCCAGCGCTCAAGTTGGTACCGCCCGTCCAGGTCAATCTCGTAGTCGAGCGTCTGTTCTGTCCAAGCCATCCCACGCACGACGAGGTCTTTGAACGCGATGCTTCGCTCATCATCTGCCGAACAAAGATCGTTCGCCCAGGTGAAAGCATCCGTACCGAGGTCGGCCACAGCACTCTTTTGACCAAGCTCCGGGTGCCGCGGCACAAAGCGCACCTCAGCGCGGTTGGCGATTTCGGTTCCAGAAACCACTTCAACGATCGGGTGAATCCGGTTGAACGTGATTGCCGGCCGATTTTGCTCCCGCAGAATCTCCAGGTCTTCGTTGTCCCACTGATGCGCGGCACGGAAGCGATCGCACACCTCGGCGTCCTCGCGCCAGTCAAGGACTCCCTGCTTCGACGCCTTCATCCGATCATACATCATGTTGACAGTGTCGTTGTCCGAAAGCTTTGACGGCTTCTTCTCTGCCAACGACACATTGGCCGAGGTGTCCCCGCTGCTGTCCTGACCAGCGAGAGCTTTGATGTCTGAGATTGAATCAGCCATTTGGTGGGAAGCTTCTGCTTACGCGGGCGGATTGGTCGTCGTCGTCGAGTTGTCACACGGCGGAATCGTAACCGCTTGGCCCGTCGAGGTGTCAAGCACACTCGTCCCACCCGTTGCCGCCGACGCGCACGACCCGGTCACGACATTCCCACCACTGGTGATGCAGGTTTGCGTACCGTCACCGTTGTTGAGACATGTCAAGTTGATGTTGTTCGGTGTGGGGCCACCACAGCCAAGCAAGCCTAAAAGAAGTGCTACCCCTAGAAAACCTTTGTACACAGTTCGCCTCCTTCAGTGGCTCTTGCCCGGTGGCACAAGCGGCACTACCGTCGCCGGCTGAATCCTAGTTGTCTTCATCGCGATGAGTTTCGTCGCAAGATCCGCAGCTTGAGCCAAGACTGCACGGAGAACGTCAGGTCCGTAGTTGAACCCTCGAACCACAACCTCGCCGACAACCTCTTCGTGACCTGCGGTGTCTTCAGCAAGCACGTGAATGTACACAGCCCAGCGCGTGTTGTCCGCGCTTTCTGCAACGATTCGCCCAAGCCCACGTAGTTTGAGTTGACTTTCTGCCATGCTACATCGCCCAAGCTGAGCCGCGCCGGCGGGTGTGTCCTCGCATGTAGCGTGGCTCACGCGCGCCAAGTGGCTTGTAGTCTTCGTCTTCGAGCTCTGGCCATGTCACCGAGAACTTCGGTGAAATGATCCAAGCAAGCGCATCAAGACGGTCTTCATGCTTCACCGCTGGGTAACGGACGAACTCTTGCTCCATGAACTCCTTGACAAGGTCGTGTTGCCGGCCTTCATGGTCCGCACGCCAGAGCTCTTGAGGCAACCAAATCCGATGGTTCCGAAAGAGTGGCTGGAGCGCTTCGATGCGAATCCGTTTCGGTACCGTCCCGCCAACCTTCGTGATCGTGAAGTGGTAGTTCTCTGTGTCCATCTTGGACTTCAAGTGCTCGATGTCACTCTGCATGCCAGTCTGTTCGTAGCCTACAGAAGCTGGCCGATGCTTGCGGTGAAGCTTGAACACCATGTTGATCCGTTCTTGCACCGAGAGGCGATCGTGAACCATGTCGAGAACGTAGTAATTACTGTCCGCAGCAAGTCCCACGACCCACATGGCGGTCATGTCGGAGTTCTTATTTTTGCTGTTCGCAGGGTCAACAAGAAGGTACTTATTCATCCCACGACCGGTGCTTGGTGAGTCCTTGAAGAACTCCAGCCATTCTCGGAGGAAGAGATAGCCGCCACCGATCGTGGGACGCTGTTGGTAAAGCGCCTCCCACAAGCGCGCTTCCATGCCATCACGAGTCGTCTCGAGGACGCTGAGCGGAAACTTCTCTGGCCAAAGCGGCTCTCCTTCGACGCGCCCGAGCTCGTCGGTTTCAGCCTCAGCAATGGCGGGCAAGGAGATGGTCCGCCAGTTCTCACTCTTGTGGTTGTCAAGAACCCAACCTGGCAGGTCGTCGACGTGCCAACGAGTCGTCACGATGACGACCGCACCGCCAGGCATGAGCCGCGTGCGCGCGACGGCTTGGTACCAGTTGTGAAGCTGCGCACGAACAACCTCGCTCGACGCCTCGAGGTCGTCCTTGAGTGGGTCGTCAATGAGCAAAACGTGCGCGCCGCGGCCGGTGATTGGTCCGCCTCGACCGACAGCATAGTACGTCCCGCCTTTGCCTTTGATGGTGAAGCGGTGAGCGGACGCGCTGTCGTCCGAAAGGATGCATTCAGGAAAGATTTCTTTGTGCTGTGGCGAGTCGATGTAGTTGCGGACCTGGCGGCCGAAGTCGACAGCAAGGTCCTCACCATAGGTCGTCGAGATGAAGTAGTGATCAGGATGCTTCCCCATGTACCACGCGGGGAAGAGCTGTGAGCAAGTGAGAGACTTTCCGTTGCGCGGCGGCATCGAGATGATGAGGCGTTTGCAAATACCTGCTTCAACGTCTTGAAGCGCGGAAGTAACTAACCTGATGTGACGCGGCGTTTCGAAGCTCGGCCACTGCACAACGCAGTACATCGCGAACTCTTCGCGTGCAAAGGCCTTGAGGACGTCTGTCGTGCGGAGACCGCTCACTCAGCGCCTCCATAAAGCATGTTCGTGAGCTGGGCACGTCGCGTGCCTGCCGCACGAATCGCTGCAGGATCAAAACTGATCGGCTGCGTGTTCTCGTCTTCAAGTAGCTTTTGCAAACGCTCCTCGCGTGAAAGGCCGCGATTGCGAGAGCTGCTTTCATCTTTGCCGAGCGATTCAACGTACCTGTCGACCGCCGCGGCAGAGGCGCCGCCGCCTGCCAACTTCGCCTTGCCGCGCGTGTAAAGCTGGTTGAGTTGCTCCTCAAGCGGCAAGGGCGCAGAGGTTTCTGCTCCCGCGCTGGCCTTGAGATCGTCTAGAATCTGAAACGCCTCGCGTGCTTCAACTTGGTACGACTTCATCGTGTTCTTGCCGGCTGTGCCACGCAAGACGTCCATGGAAACGTAGTCATCAGGCTTCGCGAACTCTGTCAACAACTTCCGCGCGTTGGCAATCGCCTGTGGCTGCTCAGCCGCGAACTCAAGTCCAAAGGCATCCGTCCCTGTCGTGAAGCGTACCGCACCATGCTCTATCGGATCCACATTGTATGGCACAAGCTTTTTGTTCTTCAAAAGCTGTTCGATCTGGAAGTGCTCATCATAACCTACACTCGCGGCCATGCGACCGTCAGACAAAATGTAACCACGTGGAGACATGTTGAAAACCTCACGTGGCAGGTCCTCTAGTGCCTTGAACATACCAATCTTAGGCGTTAGCATCTTCGCCGCACCAGGAATCTTTTGGCCGATTTTCCAGCCAGCCTCGCCAAGGTTTCCAAGTCCGACTGCCGCGCTCAAGCCACGCTTCGCACCCCCCAACGCCATGAGCGGGTCGGCGAGCTCGAGGGCAGTTCCAACGCCCGCGGCCGCAGCAGGCGCGCGGTTGATGAGCTCAGGAAGTTGCTTTTGGACGACGCCTTGGCCCGACAAGACCTTCGATGGATCAAGGACCTGTCCAAGAGCGTCGCCGTAGGAGTTGCCTGCCGCGTGTTGGAGCACTGCCTGCCGTGGTACGTCCAGCCCTCGCATCAGAACACCGAGCGCGGAAAGGAAGTCCGGCCCAATGTTCTGAACGAGGTTTGGGTCAACAGCTGTTGATGGTGATTCCAGCGTCAGCTCCGTTCACGTCCACCCAAAAAGGC
>Ga0210377_10003910_pt1 | contig 12691 bp, 13 predicted proteins | sample PLM4_65_b1redo_FD_155480 | JGI IMG/M metagenome (GOLD analysis project Ga0210377, IMG submission 155480) | Groundwater sediment microbial communities from an aquifer in East River, Colorado, USA - PLM4_65_b1 redo | ecosystem: Environmental > Terrestrial > Soil > Riparian zone | place: USA: East... | reverse complement strand
GTCGGCCTCGTGGGGATGCTGTTCGTCAAGGAAGAGCGCGCGAGCGCCGTCGGATCGCGATAGCGCCGGCCGCCGCGAGAACGAGCGCGAACGCCGCGGGCTCGGGCACGCGCGTGATGCTCGAAATCCGCCCATCGATGAGGAACAACTGAGCTCCTAGATTCGGATCGTAGGGATTGACGAACTGAGGGAATCCGTGACCGACCAAGTAGAAGCGTGTTCCGATGAAGTACGCGAAGGGGCTCCGCGGCGCCGGTTGGGCCAGCGTGGATAGATCGGGGGGTTCGGTCGGCAGCGCGGACGGGAAGGGCGCGGTCGGGTCGAAGCGCGAGAACACCAGGTTCGCGGAGTCCGCGAGGAGCGCCGCTGAATCAGTCGCCATCGGCGCTTCGAACGAAAGGATACTTCCTTCGCTCGGATCAGCGCCCTGGGTACCAGCCCAGGCCTTGCCCGGCGCGCCGTCCGGCGTACTCGCGGCAAAGCTCCCCGCGAGGAACTCGATCCGCGCTGCGGCGTCTTCGAATCTGTTGAAGTCGCTGCATTCCTCGCAGCGAACGCCGATTGCGTCCGAGTCGAACGCGATGCGCCCGCGCCAGCTGGCCCCCGGAATAACTCCGGCAGCGTCGAGCTGTGTGATCACCTCGCCGGCATTCGGATTGGGAACGTCGCCCCACTCCGTAAGAAGAACGACCTGCTCGATCGTCCCCTCGAGCTCCCACGTGATCAGCCCCGCGTTCGATGCGGTCGGCGACGCGAGCGCGCAAGCGAGAAACGCGATGGCGATCCGCTTCGGTGTCATGCGCCGTTCAGCTTGAACCACGCGAGCATGCGGGTCCATCCCTCGCGCCGGCGCAGCGCGACGACGAAGATCGCCGCGAGCACGAGCGCGAACGCTGCGGGCTCGGGCACGCGCGTGATGCTCGTGATCCGGCCGTCGATGCTGAACGACTGCTCGACGAGGTTCGGATTCAAGGGATTGTCATCTGGGACGAATCCGTGACCGTACATCGAGAAGACCGAGAAGGTTGCAGAGTACGGGTTCCAGTAGGGAAAATCGGAGGGGTCGGGGGGCTCGGATGGCAACGAAGCAGGAATGGGCTGGGTTGCGTCGTTGCTCAGGAACGACAGCCACGCAGAGTCCGCGAGCAGCACGGGGGAAGCGTTCGCCATTGGCGCCCGGAACGTAAGACCGCTCGAGTAGAACGGCAGGGCGACGTCCTGCCCAGCCGATGCATCGCCCGCGGCGCCACTCGGCGTAGCTGCGGCAAAGTCGCCCGCGAGGAACTCGATCCGCGTCGAAGAACCTGGGAACTCCTGGAATTCGCCGTCGTCCCCACCTGGAACCCCGGGTGCTTCGGAGTCGAAGGTCATGCGCGCTCGCCAGCCGACTCCCGGCTCGACGCCGACATCTTCAAGCTGACGGAGCATTTCTGCGTCGTAGGGCCCGATGACGAACGGATTCGAAGAAGGCCAGATTTGCGCGATCGTTCCCTCGAGCTCCCACGTGACCAACATCGCACTCGCCGCGCCGGGCGACGCGAGGGCGAAGACGAGAAACGCGACGGCGATCCGCTTCGGTGTCATACGCCGTGCATCTTGAACCACGCGAGCATGCGGGTCCAGCCCTCGCGGGCGGCGGCCTCACGGTAGCTCGGCCGGTAGTCGGCGTGGAAGCCGTGCGGCGCACCTTCGAAGACGTCGACGCGCGAAGCGCCGTGCGCGGCGGCGATTTCCTTGCGCATGCGCTCGATGCTCTCGAGCGGAATGCCCGCGTCTTCGGCGCCGTAGAGTCCGAGCACGGGCGCGTGCAGCTTCGCGGCGACATCGAGCGGATAGCTCGGCTGCATCTCGCTCTTGTCGCCGGCGAGTCGCCCGTACCAGGCGACGCCCGCGCGCAGCTTCGCGCTGTGCGCGGAATACAGCCAGACGATGCGCCCACCCCAGCAGAAGCCCGTGATCGCGAGCTTCGATGGGTTACCGCCGTCCTTCTCGGCCCATGTCGCGGTGGCGTCGAGATCACCCATCACCTGCGCGTCGGGGACCTTGGCGACCACGTCGCGGATGATCGCTTGCGCGTCACTCATCCGTGTCACGTCGCCCTGCCTGACGTACAGATCTGGAGCGACGGCGAGATAGCCTTCGTGCGCGAGCCGCCGGCAGACGTCGCGGATGTACTCGTGCACGCCGAAGATCTCCTGGACGACGAGCACGATCGGCGGCTTCACGGCGCCCGCGGGCTTCGCGCGATAGCCCGGGATTTCGCGCCCGGCGACGGGGATCGAGACGGCGCCGGCGACGAGGCCAGACGTGCCGGTCGTGACTACCTCCGCGCGCAATGGCCCCGCCGCGAGCGTGTAGCCGGCGACGCCCGCGGCCACCGCGCCGGTCACCAGAAATTCGCGCCGCGTCAGCTCGGAGCGGTCTCGCGGGCTCATGCGTTCTTGATCGTCATGCCGCCGTCGACCGGCAGCACGGCGCCCGTGATGTACTGCGACGCGGGAAGACAGAAGTTCAGCGTCCCGTGCGCGACCTCCTCCGGCTCGGCGTAGCGCTGCAGCGCCACGCGTCGACGCGCGAAAATCGCCTTGTGCTCCTCGGGAATGCCGGCGGTCATGCCGGTGCGGATCGGCCCGGGACAGATGCAGTTCACCGTGATGCCCTCTGGCCCGAGCTCGACGGCGAGCGAGCGCGTGAGTCCGACCACGCCGGACTTCGCGGCGGTGTAGGGGCTGCCATACTTGGTCGCGCCGAGCGCCTCGGTCGAGGCGATGTTCACGATCCGCGCGGCGTCGGACTTGCGCAGGAACGGCAGAGCCGCGCGGATCACGCGCGTGTGCGCCGTGAGCAGGACGTCGAGCGAGACGGTCCAGTGCGCCATGAAGTCGTCGGCGTCGATCTTGGTGAAGCGGCTGATGCCCGCGTTGTTGACCACGATGTCGAGCCGGCCGAACGCGCCCGCGATCTCGGGCACCACTCGCGCGACCTCGGCGTCGTCGCCGACGTTCATCACCCAGCCGCGCGCGCTGCCGCCGGCGCTTCGGATCTCGTCGACCACGCGCTCGACGCCTTCCTTCCCCAGATCCGTCACCGCAACGTGCGCGCCTTCGTCCGCGAACAGGTGTGCGGTGGCGCGGCCCATTCCGCTGGCGGCGCCGGTGACGAGCGCGCCGCGGCCGGCGATCGATCGCGAGAGCTTGGAGAGTCTGGCCATGATGAGCGGGATCGTACCGCGGATCCGCTCGGAATTGATGCACCGTGCGCTGCACTGCCGTTCGCGCGCTGCGCGGTGCCGGGCGCGCGCGCCCGCTGCGCGCGCGCCGCGGACGCCGGCGCTGGCATCGGGCTTGCTCTTCTCGTCCGCGGAAGGAGGACGAAATGAGCATGCCATGGAGAACGCTGGCGCTGGCCGCCGTCGTCTTTCTCGGAACGGCTGACGCCCAGGCCGCGTCCGCTCCGGAGCCGCGCTACGGACCGTGCCGCGCGGAGCACGTCGTCGACGGCAACACCGCCGAGCTGCGCTGCGGTGTCGAGCTCGTGCGCGTGCGCCTGGTCGACGTGGCGACGCCAAAGCGCGGCGAGACCGGCTACGACGAAGCCGGACGCGCCCTGCGCGCGCTGCTCAACGGCCGCGAGCTCTGGCTCGCGTTCGAGATCCCCGGCCGGCCGACGCTGGACCGCGACGGGCTGTTGCGCGTGTACCTGTACGACCATGCGGGCCAGAACATGAACATCGCGCTGGTGTCGCTCGGCTGGGCCAGCTACGCCGCGACGGAGGGCTACGACCCGCTCGCGTCGCGCTTCCAGCTCGCCGAGCGCGAGGCGCGCGCCGAGCAGCGCGCGATGTGGAGTGTCTGGGCGTACACTGTGGGTCGAGGAGACCCCCGTGACGCCCGCGAGCGCTAGCAACCGCCCCTACACCATCATCTCGTCCGACACGCACGCCGGAGCAAACATCCAGGCCTACCGCGAGTACCTGGACGAGGAGCACAAGCAGCTCTTCGACGCGTGGCGCGGCTCCTACACGAACCCGCAGCGCACACACATCGGCAGCAAGAAGCACAAGAACTGGGACGACGTCGAGCGCATGCGCGACATGGAGACCGAGGGCGTCGTCGGCGAGATCATCTTCCCGAACACCGTCCCGCCGTTCTTCAAGACGAGCGTCCTGATCTGCGGAAACCCGAGCGTCGAGAACTACAAGCTCTGGCTCGAGGGCATTCGCGCGCACAACCGCTGGCTCGCGGAATTCTGCGCGGAGCATCCCGAGCGGCGCGCCGGCATCGGCCTGGTCTACCTGAACGACATCGACGCTGCGATCGAGGACGTGCAGTGGATCGCGAAGCACGGACTGCGCGGGGGGGTGCTGCTGCCGCACGTGCCGCCCGACTGCGCGCACATCAAGCCGCTGTATGCGCCCGAGTACGACCGGCTCTGGGCGCTCTGCCAGGATCTGGGCGTCGTGCTGAATCACCACGGCGGCACAGGATCACCCGATTACGGCCCGTACAAAGTCGCGCTGCCGATAAGGCTCGTCGAGACGGGTTGGTTCTCGACGCGCAGCTACACGCACCTGTTGCTCTCGGGCGTGTTCGAGCGCTTCCCAAGACTCAAGTACATCGTCACCGAATCGGGCTGCTTTTGGGTGCCGTCGACGCTTGCGACGCTCGATATGCTGTGGAAGCGCATGCGCACCGGCGCGGTCGGCGAGTTCCAGTTCGCCGACGGCGCGCTGCCGCCCGAACCGCCGAGCTTCTACGCCAAACGCAACTGCTTCTACGGCGCGAGCTCACCGTCGCCGCGCGAGCTCGCCGGCCGGCACGAGATCGGCGTCGACCACCTGCTCTGGGGCAGCGACTACCCGCACTACGAAGGCACCTATCCGTACACGCGCAAGTCGCTGCGCCACACGTTCCACGCCATGCCGCAGGCGGAGGTGCGCGCGATGCTGGGCGAGAACGCGGCGAAGCTCTACGGGTTCGATCTGAAGGCGCTGGATCCGATCGCGGCGCGCGTCGGCCCTACACCGGACGAGGTCGCAGTGCCGCTCTCGCCCGAGGAGATGCCGGCGGACTCGATGAGCATGGCGTTCGGCTAGCCCGCCTCGCGGCGTCTACTGACCGAGATGGGCGAGCGTGAAGCGAAGCGGAGCGCTCGAGATCTTCATCATCCCGGCGAAAGGATCGTCCATCTCGAGGATCAGGAAGACCGAGGCCGCGACCGACAGCGCGCAGACGACCAGCACGACCGTTACGGTCGCGTTGCGCGGCGCAAACAGGCCAAAGCTCGCGAAGATCAGCGCGAGCCAGAACACCACCACCACCAGGAACAGCGACGAGATCGAGCTGCCGGTCGCGCCGAAGACGGTCCAGCGCGTCTGCAGAAGATCGCTCGACAGCGCGAGCGCTTGCGTCTGATACCAGCGCTGTGCGTCGGTTTGCGGCGACAACTCGACGATCTGCCGCTCGAGCCCCTCGACCACGGGCGCCGTCTCGGGCGTGTCGAGCCGCCCGGCGCGTGAGCTTTCTTCCGGCCAGCTGGTGTCGAGCCTGAACTCGACCATTCTGCGCAGCAGATCGCGAACCTCCTTCGTCTCCGGCCCGTAACCCGCCAGCGCGCGATCGAGCACGAGCGCGCCGATCGCGACGTGCCTGGCCGCGGCGTCCACGCCGTCGAACGCGCTCTTTGCGGACGCGGTCATCAGGCCGAGGATGAGCGCCGTCATCGTCGCGATCATGCCGATTCCGAGCTTCACCACGTCCTTCGAGTCCGGGCTGAGGTGGTGGTCGGGCAAAATCGCGCGGAGCGACATGCCGAGAAGCGTGCCGATCAGAACACACAGGAAAACGATCCCAGAGATGACGAGCGGACTCACGTGCACGCGCTCCTGATTGGAGGACCGCACGCTACCACGCAGACTACTGCTGCGCGCGCGTGTCGACCTCGTCGAGCAGGCGGTGGAAGTTCGCGAGCCGCGCGGCGGAGAGCCGACCGTCCTCGATCGCCGCGCGCACCGCGCACTTAGGCTCCGTGCGGTGCTGGCAGTCGCGGAAGCGGCAGTCGGCGGAGAGCAGCGCGATCTCGGGATACACCGGCCCGAGCAGATCGAGATCGATCGGCCCCGTGCCGATCTCGCGCACGCCGGGCGTGTCGATCACGACCGCGCCGCCGGCCAGCCGCAGCCACGTCGACGCCGAGGTCGTGTGCGAGCCGCGGTCGAACTTGCTGATCTCGCCCGTCTGCAGGCGGAGCTCCGGCTCGAACGCGTTGATCAGCGACGACTTGCCCACGCCTGAGTGACCCGCGAGCACCGTCGTGCTGGCCGCGAGCTTCGCGAGCAGGCGCGCGACGCCGGTGCCGGTCTTGGCGGCGACGGGGAAGACCTCGACGACCGCCTCGTAGGCGCGGATCTCTTCGGGCAGCTCCTCTCCGGGCGCGAGCAGGTCGAGCTTGTTCACGACCAGGATCGCCTCGAGCCCGCCGATGTGGGCGGCGACCAGGAACCGGTCGACCGCGCCCGAGCGGAACGGCGGACTCGAGACGGAGGTGACGATCGCGAGACGGTCCGCGTTCGCGGCGAGCACCTGCTCGCGCTGCTTGCCAAAGCTGCGCAGGCGGGCGAGCTGCGTGCGGCGCGGCAGCACGTCGATCACGATCTTTCTCACCGGGTCGAAGCTGACCACGTCGCCGACCGCGAGCGCGAGAGCGCGGTGGGCGTGTTTCCCGACGAGCGCAAGTCGCAGCACGCGCTCGCCGTGCACCACATCGCAGCCGCCCCGCATGACCGTGAGAACCGTGCCCTCCGCTTCGCTCATGAGCGGCGGCGGCGGCGGACGGCGGCGCGCTCGACGAGCGCCTCGAAGACGCGGCGCTGGCGCGCGTCGTCGGCGGCCTGCATCTCCGGGTGCCACTGCACGCCGAGCGCGAACGGGTGGCCGTCGTAGACCACGCCCTCGACGACACCGTCCGGTGCATGTGCCGTCGCGCGCAGACCGGTCCCGAGCACGCGCACCGCCTGGTGGTGCCAGGAGCAGACCGGGAACTCCGCGTCCGGGAAGATCTCGCCGAACAGTCCGTGGCGGTCCGCGCGCACGCCGTGGCTGGTCGGCTCACGCGGCGGAAGTCGGTGCAGAACCGACTCGCCGTAGACGTCGGGCAGGTGCGGCTCGAGATCGCCGCCGAGCACGATGTTCATCAGCTGCATGCCGCGGCAGATACCCAGCGTCGGCAGCTCCGGCTGCTCGAGCGCGCGGCGCAGAAGCGCCAGCTCGAACGAGTCGCGCGTCGGATTCACGCTGTAGACCGTCTCGTGCCCGGCGCCACCGTACGACTCGGGCGCGATGTCACCGCCGCCTGCGACGATCAGGCCGTCAAGCGACGCGAGTACCTCCTCGGCCGGGACCGCGCCGGAGACGAGCAGGAACGGCATGCCGCCCGCCGCGGCGACCGCGTCGCTGTAGTAGCGCGGCAGCGAGAAGGAGCTGCGCTCGCCCTCCGGACCGTAGGTCGTGATGCCGATCGTCGGTCGCATCAGATCCGCTCGAAGTACCGCGCGCGCTCCCAGGTCGTCACCGTGTTCTCGAACTTGCTCTTCTCGACGCGCGCGAAGTGCAGGTAGTGCTCGAGCACGCCGTCACCCAGCGTCTCGCGCACCCACGGTGAAGACTCGGCGGCGGCGATCGCCTCGCCGAGTGTGCGCGGGATCTGCGGCACGTTCTTCGCGCCGTACAGATTTCCCGAGAGCATCGGCGGCGGCTCGAGCTTGCGCTCGATGCCGTCGAGGCCGGCGGCGAGCAGCAGCGCGAACGCCACGTAGGGGTTCGCGTCGGCGCCGGGGATGCGGCACTCGCTGCGCAGCGACGCGTCGTGCCCGACGATGCGGAAGCCCGAGGTGCGATTGTCGGCGGCCCAGGCGATCGCGGTCGGCGCGAACGTGCCCTCCATGAAGCGCTTGTAGCTGTTCACGGTCGGCGCGAGGAAGAGCGCGATCTCGCGCGCGTGCTTGAGCAGCCCGCCGAGCCACCAGCGGAAGGTCGGCGACGCGCGCATGGGACTGCCGGGCAGTGCGTCGTCGCCCGCGAAAAGATTCGTGTCGCCCGCCAGGTCCCAGAGGCTCGTGTGGACGTGCATGCTGTTGCCGGCCATCGACGCGTCCCACTTCGCCATGAACGTGATCGCGAGCCCCAGCGACGCGGCGATCTCCTTCGCCGCGTTCTTGTAGATCACGTGGCGATCGGCCATCTCGAGCAGCTCGCAGTAGCGCAGGTTGATCTCCTGCTGGCCGGGTCCCCACTCCCCTTTGCTGAACTCGACCGGCACGCCCGACGCTTCCAGGTGTCGGCGGATCGCGCCGACCAGCGGCTCCGTCTTGGTGCCCTGCAGGATGTGGTAGTCCTCGACGTACGAGCCGAAGGTGGTGAGCTTGTCGTAGCCCTTGGCGCTCGCGCTCTCGAACGTCTCCTTGAACGCGAAGAACTCGAGCTCCGACGCGCCCAGCGCCAGGAAGCCGCGCTCGCGCGCGCGCGCGAGCTGCTTGCGCAACAGGGTCCGCGGCGCGATGGCAACCGGCGCCTCGGTGCGCTCGTCGAAGACGTCGCAGATCACGATCGCGCTCTTCTCGAGCCAGGTCGCGCGGCGCAGGCTCGCCCAGTCGATCTTGCACAGCACGTCGCCGTAGCCCTTCTCCCAGGAGGTGAACGCGTAGCCCTGGACGGGGTCCATCTCCATGTCGCAGGCGAGCAGATAGTCGCAGACGTGCATGCCGTGATCGGCGGTCTCGTCCAGGAAGAAGCGCCCGGTGATGCGCTTGCCGATCAGCCGCCCGTAGAGATCCGGGATTGCCGTGACGACCGTCTCGACTTCGCCGTTGTGCACCAGCTCTTCGAGCTCGGCCCGCGAGAGCCGACCCGAGACGCGCGATCCGTACTTGGCCATGGCTGATCTTTACCCGATCGACGCAACGCTGCCATGATGGCGACATGACGCTTGCGCTCCACGGACCGACCTCGCAGTACTACTGGTCGCATCGCCTCCGGCTCCACTACGTCGACTGGGGCAACGAAGGCGCCCCGCCGCTCGTGCTCGTGCACGGCGGGCGCGACCACTGTCGCAACTGGGACTGGGTCGCCGAGCGGCTGCGCCGCGACTGGCACATCCTCGCGCCCGATCTTCGCGGTCACGGCGACTCGGCATGGGTCACCGGCGCGAACTACGGGATGATCGACTACGTCTACGACCTGGCGCAGCTCGTCCACCAGAAGAAGCTCGCGCCGGTCACGATCGTCGCGCACTCGCTCGGTGGCTCGGTGAGCTTGTCGTACACCGGGATCTACCCCGAGAGCGTGGCGAAGCTGGTCGCGATCGAGGGGCTCGGCCCGCCCCCCGCCATGATCGCGGCGCGCGCGAAGCTGCACATACACGAGCGCATGATCGAGTGGATCGACGCCATGCGCGCGCTCGCGGGCCGGACGCCGCGGAAATACGCGTCGCTCGAAGAGGCGTTCACGCGCATGCAGGCGGAGAACCCGCGACTCACCCCCGAGCAGGCGCGCCACCTGACCGTGCACGGCGTGAATCAGAACGAGGACGGCACGTTCAGCTGGAAATTCGACAACTACGTGCGCGCGTTCTCGCCCTACTCGTTCAACGCCGAGGAGGCGCGTGAGCTCTGGGGCCGCATCTGCTGCCCGACGCTGCTCGTGCGCGGCACCGAGAGCTGGGCGAGCGATCCGCTCGTCGATGGCCGCGCGGCGCACTTCAAGGCAGCCAGCGTCGCAAACATCGCGAGGGCCGGTCACTGGGTCCACCACGATCAGCTCGAGAAGTTCCTCGAGATCGTGACGGAGTTTCTGAAGAAATGACGGGCGCGCGCGAGGCGCTGGACGCGATCTGGTCGCGGGCGGGCGGCGATCCGGCTGCGCTCGAGCGCGTCAGCCTTTCGGGTACCGATCCGGTGCTGCCGTCGTCGTTCCGGATCGGTACGGCCGCGCAGGTGTCGATTGCGGCGGCAGGGCTCGCCGCAGCGGAGCTCTGGCGGCTGCGCGGCGGACGCGCGCAGCGCGTTTCGGTCGACGCGCGTGCAGCGGCGATCGAGTTCCGCAGCGAGCGCTACCTGCGCGTCGCCGGCAAGGCGCCGGCCTCCCTCTGGGATCCGATCGCCGGCGTCTATCGCGCCGGCGACGGCCGCACCCTTCGGCTGCACACGAACTTCCCGCATCACCGGCAGAGCGTCGTCGCGCTCCTGCGCTGCGAGGACACGCGCGAAGCGGTGCAAGCCGCGCTCGCGGGCTGGAAAGCCGAGGACTTCGAGACGGCGGCGAACGCCGCGGGCTGCGTCGTCTCGCTGATGCGCAGCCCCGAGGAGTGGCACGCGACTCCGCAGGCGCGCGCGCTCGAAGCCCTGCCGGTGTTCGAGATCGAGCGGATCGGTGACGCGCCGCCGCGCGCGCTCGGGCCGGCCGCGCGGCCGCTCTCGGGCGTGCGCGTGCTCGATCTCACGCGCATCGTCGCGGGACCGGTCTGCGGGCGCACGCTCGCCGCGCACGGCGCCGAGGTGCTGCGCGTCGCATCGCCGGCGCTTCCGTTCATCGAGTGGCTCGTGATCGACACCGGACGCGGCAAGCGCTCGGCGCACGTCGATCTGGACACGTCGGACGGCCGCGCGGCGCTCTCGCATCTGCTCGAGCAGGCGGACGTGTTCGTGCAGGGCTACCGCCCGGGCGCGCTCGCCGCGCGCGGCTTCGCGCCTGCGGACGCCGCGCGCATCCGACCCGGAATCGTGTACGTGTCGCTCTCGGCGTACTCGCACGCGGGGCCGTGGTCCGGCCGGCGCGGCTTCGATTCGCTGGTGCAGACGGCGTCCGGCTTCAACCACGCCGAAGGCCAGGCCGCCGGCGTGGCGGGCCCGAAGGAGCTGCCCGCGCAAGCGCTCGACCACGCCTCGGGTCAGCTGATGGCGTTCGCCGCGCTGATGGCCCGCGCGCGGCAGGCGCGCGAGGGCGGAAGCTGGCACGTGCGCGTCTCGCTCGCGCAGACGGGACGCTGGCTCTGGAATCTCGGCCGCGTCGACGGCGGACTCGCGGCGCCCGATCCGACGCTCGACGACGTCGCCGATCGCCTCGAGGAGAGCGACTCCGCGTTCGGGCGGCTGCGCGCGGTGCGCCACGCGGCGGAGCTCTCGGAAACGCCCGCGCGCTTCGAGCGGCCCGCGGCACCGCTGGGCAGTCACGCGCCGCGCTGGGACGGGTTCTAGCGGAGTAGACTGCGCGAGGTCGAGAGGGAGGTTCGGAAATGAGCGAGAAGTATCTGCTCGAGGGAATCCGCGTGGTCGAGCTCGCCACGTTCGTGTTCGCGCCCGCGGCCGGCACCGTGCTTGCGGACTTCGGCGCCGACGTCGTCCACATCGAGCATCCGCTTACGGGTGACGCATATCGCTACCTGACGCAGCTGCGACCGCTGCCCGAGTGCGACGAGAACTACTGCTGGATCCTGACCTCGCGCGGCAAGAAGTCGATCGCGCTCGACGTGCGGCGGGCCGAGGGCCGTGCGATCGCGCTCGATCTGGTGCGCGGCGCGGACGTGTTCATCACGAATCTGCATCCGTCCGTGCTCGAGAAGCTCGGCATGCGCTACGAGGACGTGTCGTCCGAGAACCCGCGGCTGATCTACGCGCACGCCACCGGCTACGGCGACCAGGGCGGCGAGGCCGAGAAGCCCGGCTACGACGCGACCGCGTGGTGGGCGCGTTCGGGGCTGATGGACGCGGTGCGGCCGCACGGCGCGGAATTCGCATTCGCCACCGCCGGCATGGGCGATCACCCGAGCTCGATGTCGGTCTTCGCGGCGATCGCGCTCGCGCTGTTCGACCGCGAGCGAACGGGCAAGGGGAGGCGCGTGCGCTCGTCGCTGCTGGCGAACGGCGCGTGGTCGAACTCGATCCTGCTGCAGGCCGCGCTGTGCGGCGCATCGACCTATGCGCCGCCGCCGCGCACGAGCTCGCTGAACGCGCTCGTGAACAGCTACCTGTGCGCGGACGCCCGCGGGCTGTACCTGGCGATGGTGCAGGAGGCGGTCGAGTGGGAGCGCTTCACCGACGCGATCGGCCGGCCTGCGCTGCGCGACGACGCGCGCTTCCGCGACGTGCCCACGCGCCGTGCGAACGCGCCCGCGCTGGTCGCGATTCTCGATCCGGTCTTCGCCTCCAAACCTCTCGCGCACTGGCGCGCGGAGCTCGATCGCTTCACCGTCACGTTCGGCATCATCGCGCGAACGGAGGACCTGCCCAACGATCCGCAGCTGAACGCGAACGGCATCTTCCGGCCAGTCGAAGGGCCGGGGGTGCGGCCGGGGCTGCGCACCGTCGACAGCCCGATCCACCTCGACGGCGCCGAGAAGCGGCCCGCTACGCGCGCGCCAGAGGTCGGCGAGCACGGCCGCGAAATCCTCGAGTCACTCGGCTACGCGCGCGAGCGGATCGACGCGCTCGTGCGCGACGGCGTGCTGCGCGAGTAGCGCCTAGCGCTGGTCATGCTGATAGCGCTTGGTGAGCAGATCCTGGCGGGTCTCGAGGGAGACCTCCTGGCCGCGAATCCACATGCGCTCGGGCCAGGTCGTGACTTCCAGCGGATCGCCGTTCCAGACGACCAGGTTCGCGATCGCGCCCGCGCGAATCAGGCCCGTGTCGGCGATGCCGAAG
>Ga0210377_10003909_pt1 | contig 12701 bp, 11 predicted proteins | sample PLM4_65_b1redo_FD_155480 | JGI IMG/M metagenome (GOLD analysis project Ga0210377, IMG submission 155480) | Groundwater sediment microbial communities from an aquifer in East River, Colorado, USA - PLM4_65_b1 redo | ecosystem: Environmental > Terrestrial > Soil > Riparian zone | place: USA: East... | reverse complement strand
TGCGAGCACAGCCGGGGCTCGAAGCCGTCGCTGCGGCGCGGCAGCCGGTCGGCCGAGAGCACCACGCGCACGCCCGCGTCGAGCAGGTGGACGAGGGTGTGGAAGAGCTCGAGCTGTGTCGCGGTCTTCGAGCCGAGGAACTGGACGTCCTCGATCACCAGCAGCTGGCAGCCCTGACGGAAGCGCTGCTTGAAGGGCTCCATGCGCTTGCTGCGGATCGCCGTCATGAACTCGCTCGTGAAGCCCTCGGCCGAGGTGTAGACGGCGCGCTGGCTCCCGCAACGCTGCGCTTCCGCGACGATCGCGCGCGCGAGATGCGTCTTGCCGAGACCCTGGTCCGACACGAGGAAGAGTGGGTTCAGGCTCTGTTGCCGATCCTGCGCCAGCGCGAGCGCCGCCTCGCGCGCGAGCGCGTTGCACGGCCCGACCACGAAGCTATCGAATGTGTAGGGGAGCACGCGTTGCGCGGGCTGTGCGGCGGGAGCGGTCGTTGCGACCGCCGCGGGCGCTCTCTTTGCCGGCTGCGTGCCCGGCTCCGGAGACGCTGCGCGTGCAGCCGCCGTCGGCTCGGGCCGGGCGGCGTCGGCGACGGCGAGCGAGACGCACAGCGGGTGCCCGGCTTCCAGGGCGAGCGCGCGCGTGATCGCTGCGAGGAAGCGCACGCGCACGCGCTCCAGGTGGAACGGCGTCGGGCACATCAAACGCATGCCACCGCCCTGGCCCTCGTCCTCGAGCGCCAGGGGGCGCAGCCAGGCCGCGAGTGCAAACGCGGGCACATCGCTGTCGAGACGGCGCAAAACACCGTCCCACAGCTCGTGGGGGGAGATCATTTAGTTTTCCAAAAAAGAAGGACTTTTCGGCAGTCTAGAAGCGAATCCCCAACATCCAACCCTGAGGCGCGCCGAGTAGACCACGCGCGACGCGCACCCGCAACGCCGGCAGCGAGGATCGATGCGAGCCTCTCTACACACGGCTGTCACAAGGAACAGGCTCGGAACAGCGACGGAAAACCGCGGTTTTGCCGCGGGATCGCGGTTCGATTCCGAGCACTTCGCGGCCAGTCTTGAGGTGGCGTCGCGGACCCGGCCGCCGGCTCGGGCCGGCCGCCGGCCCACCTGCCAGATCTCCCGTTTTCAGCGAATTTCACCTGAAATCAAGAATTTTCGAGAGATTTCAGTAGGGGTTCTCGATCAATGGATCGCGCCCGACGGCGGCGCGGCGAGATGTCTGCGCTCGGCCGCCTGGAAGCCGAGAATCGAGACCAGGCGCTCGTAGCGCTCAGGAATCGAAGCGGCCTCGAGCAGGCTCTGCTTCTCGGCCGCCGCGAGAGTGAACGCGTTCGAGAGCGCGTTCACGAAGGTCACATCGTCGATGTTGCGAAAGGCTTCCGGGGTGAGCGCGGGTCGGCTGCTCTGCGCGCCGGTGAGCTCCGCGGCGAGCTCGATCGCGCGGTGGCGCAGCGCGATCACGCGCGGGCGCGCCGCTGGATCGAACGCATCCTCGAGCTTCTCGACCTCGGCAACGCGGTAGAGCCGCCCGGCTTCGCGTGCGCCCTCGCGCACGATGCGGAAGCGCTGCGTGCCCTGGAGCACGATGTTGAAGCCGCCATCCGGAAGCTGCTGCGCGTCTGCGATCGCGCCCTCGCAGCCGACCTCGAAGAGGGGCGGATCCTCGGGCATGCGCTCCAGGTGCTCCGGCCGGACGACCACCATGCCGATGCGCCGATCGCCGGAGAGCGCATGCTCGGTCATCTGCCGATAGCGCGGCTCGAAGACGTGCAGGGGTGTCTGAACGCGCGGGAAGAGCACGACGTTCGAAAGCGGGAAGAGCGGTAGCCGGTCGAGCGCGGGCATGGGCTCGAGGTTATCACGCGAGCGCGGGACCTTGACGAGAGCGGCTCGCGCCCGAAAACTGGTCCCGCGGCATGGACGAACGGCTGGCGCACTGGCTGATGGAACGGCTCAACGCCGATGCGCGGCTCATCGCACGGCGCTTCGGGCTGCGGTACAAGGAGATCGCGGCCGAGCGCACCAACGTGAAGCGGCGCTACGGCGTCTGCTTCGCGGACGGCTCGATCCGCATCCGCCTGCGCCATACGCTCACCGGGCGCTCGCTCAAGTACTCGAGCCTGGTGAACACGCTGTGCCACGAGCTCGCGCACCTGCGCCATTTCAATCATGGGTTGCGCTTTCGGTCCTTCTACCGCGAGCTGCTCGAGTATGCGCGGGGCGAGGGCATCTATCGGCCGGGCCTGACGCCGGTCGCACGCGAGCCGCAAGCCGAGCCGCCGGTGTTGCGCGAACGCACGAGCCCGCGCGCCGGCGGTACCCAGCTCAGCCTGTTCTGAGGCGCGAATCCTGGACTGGATCGGGAGCGGCCGTGAGCGCCGTCTCAGGCCTTGCTCATCTGGTCGTACTCTTCGAGGGTGTTGGGGCCCTCTTCGACCTTGGCCTGGATGTCCTCGCAGGCGACCGCCTTGTCGAGGATTTCCTTGATCAGACCCTCGACCGTGACCTCGTCGTACTCCGCCATGGCATCTTCGAGCGCGCTCTCGGAGACGCGGAAGGCGAGGGAAAGCTTGACCTTCACATCCATCAGCCTTTCCATCCCTTCCATGCATCCGGCGGAAGTCCGCGGCAGAGGCTCGCGCTTCATGCTCTTGTCGGGGGCGGGTAGGGCTACCGCGGCTCTCGACTCAGCCCCGCTAGATCGTGTAACTATCTGAAAACAAAGAGGTTTTTCGACGAGCCGCGAAAGCATACACCAGCGTTGCGAAATCCGCGACGGTTTTTGCGCGACTTTCGTCGAATAATCACCGGCTCCCGCTGAGAAGGGGCTTCGGCTAGGGCTGATCCCCCCCGCCGAGGCGCAGATCGGCGCGGACGTGCCCTGCGAGCAGGATGAGGGTCGATAGGCCCACGCCGACGAAGATCATGACCGAGAGCTGGTGCAGCTGGTGGAACCGGGCTGCGATCTCCGGGCTCCCCTGCGGTCCGAAGGCCAGTGGCCGGAGCATCGCGATCCGAGGTGTGATGCCGAGCTGCGAGAACGCACACAGCGCCGCTGCCACGAGAGACAGCAGCACCAGACTGCGACTGCGGCCCAGAGTCCAGCCGAGCAACGCAAGCAGCGTGCCCGCCACGGCGCCATACCAGTGCAGCGTGTCGAGCACTGGTCCGATCAGCTGGCCCGCGAGATCCATCGACGGCAGCACGCGGAAAGCGGTCGGCGCGACGACGAGCCCGAAGCACAGCCACGCGCCGATCCATCCCCCGAGCAGCAGCCAGAGGGCGACGCGCAGCGCGACGGCACGGGTAGAGGCTCGAGCTCCGGGCATTGCGCGAAGTCTATAGCAACGAGGGATGCGCGGGCGGCCTGAGCACCCAGGCGCGACCCGCGTCGATCACGCGCAGCGCGATCTCGTCGCGGCTCAGCTCGGCGACGGGCGCGGCGCCGAGCGTACGCCGCAGCATCTCGATCCCCGCGTAGACCAGCGCGTCCGCGAAGCCGACCGCGAGCGCACCGTCCAGCGCCTCGCAGTAGGCGGACCAGAGTGCACGCACGCTGGGCGCCGCGGCACGCGGCTCCCCGCGCGCGAACGCGCGCAGCCAGAGGTGGCCCGCGAGCTGGCCGACGTCGAACGCGGGATCACCCAGGTGCGCGATCTCGGCGTCGAGCAGCTTCGGGCCGCTCGCCGCGACGAGCACGTTGGTCGGCTGCACGTCGGCGTGGACGAGCGCCAGTGCGCTCTCGAGGTAGCGCGCGTAGGCGGCGTCGATTCGCTGCACCAGCTCGCGCTCCGATGCGAGCGCATCCGCGCGGCGGCGCAGCGCGGGCGCGAGCGGGAAGTCGTTCGCCCTGAACGGCAGCACGAAGATGTGCTCGCCGTGCAGGCGGCGCATCTCCTCGTTGTCGAATTGGCTCGCGAGTGCGGGGTCGCGCGTTCCGGCGTGCACCGCGCCGAGGAAAGTGCCGAGCGTGGCCGCCATGTGCGACGCGTCGGCGCCGCGAGCGAGCCAGGCGTCGAGCGGCTCGGCAGCGCCGAGGTCTTCGAGCACGAGCGCCATGCGCTGCGCATCGAAATGGTGCACGTGCGGGCAGACTCTGTCCCGGTCGAAGCGAGACACGGTCGCGTACCAGCGCGCCTCGACCTCGATCCGGTGGGTGGAGACGCGATACTCGGGGAATCGCTCGAGCACCGGCCGGGCTTGCTTGACGATGAACGAGCGCTCGCGCGCGCTCGAGCGCACGCGCCGGACCCAGTTGATGTTGCCTTCGCCGGCACGTTCTACGAGCGCGGGCTCGCCGGTGGAGAGAAGCCCCAGCCCGGCAAGGTAGGCGGGCAGCTCGTCTTCGCTGAACGGGAGCTGCGCGCTCACGCGGCAGCAGGCCCTGCGCAGAAATCGCTCAAGCCGCGGCAAGCGCAGCCGATGAGAATCCCAGATCTGGGCCGAATCTGGGGGGGTGAGGCTTGGACGGGACGCCCCGGGACCGCGAGGTTCCGGGGCGCCTTGCTTTGGGCCGCGGTCAAGCTCGAGCGGCGGGCGGCGCGCCGAGCGGCTCGAGCGTCACGGGGTCCAGCGCAGCGGACTGCAGCCGCCGGGCCGCGGCCGGCTCGGCCTCGTCGCTGTGACAGCTCGCCTTGTGCCCCTCGCGAGCGCGCATCGCCGCGCGCGTCTTGCTCGCGAGCCGGAGGATCTCTTCGGGCTCGAGCACGCCGCGCTGCTCCAGGATCTCGCGCTGCGCCGGCGAGAGCGCGTCCGTCACGCGCGGCTGCTCCCATTGATAGGCATCGGCTTTCCCGCTGGTGAACTCGACGATCTCCTTGCTGATCCGCACGGAGCACCAGTCGTGGCCGCACATCGCGCAGAAGTCGGTGTCGACGTCGAGATCCTCGTCGTGGTACGCGCGCGCCAAATCGGGATCGAACGAGAGCTCGAAGTGCTTCTCCCAGTTGAGCGCGGCGCGCGCCTTGGTGAGCTCGTCGTCGCGGTCGCGCGCGCCCGGGATGCCCAGGGCGACGTCGGCGGCGTGGGCGGCGATCTTGTACGCGATCACTCCCTGCTTGACGTCATCCTTCTTGGGCAGCCCCAGGTGCTCTTTCGGCGTCACGTAACACAGCATGGCGGCGCCGTGGTACGCCGCCGCAGTGGCTCCGATGCAGCTCGTGATGTGGTCGTAGCCGGGGAAGATATCGGTCACGAGGGGGCCGAGCACGTAGAAGGGCGCGCCGTGACACAGCTGGCGCTGCAGCTTCATGTTGTACTCGATCTGGTCGAAGGGCACGTGGCCCGGTCCCTCCACCATCACCTGGCAGCCGTTCGCCCAGGCGCGCTCCGTGAGCTCGGACAGCGTCGCGAGCTCGGCGAGCTGCGCGGGGTCGGTGGCGTCGGCGAGACCGCCGGGTCGCAGTCCGTCACCGATCGAGAACGTCACGTCGTAACGGCGCAGCACCGCGCAGATCTCGTCCCACAGCTCGTACATCGGATTCTGGCGCCCGTGCACGAGCATCCACTTCGCCAGCAGGGATCCGCCGCGGCTCACGATGCCGATCAGCCGGTCGCGCACCAGCGGCAGATGCTCGCGCAGCACGCCGGCGTGGACCGTCATGTAGTCGACGCCCTGACGCGCCTGATGCTCGAGGCCGGCCAGGATCGCCTCGCCGTCGAGGTCCTCGATGCGCCGCCCGATGATCATCGAGTAGATCGGCACCGTGCCGATCGGAACCGTGGCGGCGCGCACGATCGCCTCGCGCGTGCGGTCGAGATCGCCGCCCGTCGACAGATCCATCACGGTATCGGCGTTCCAACGCTCGGCCCAGCGCAACTTCTCGACTTCCTCGTCGGTGCCGCTCGAGACCGGCGAGGCGCCCATGTTGGCATTCACCTTCGTCAGGCTCGCTCTGCCGATGCACATCGGATCGAGACGCAGGCCGCGATGGACCGTGTTGGCGGGAATCACCATGCGACCCGCCGCCACTTCGTCGCGGACCTGCTCGGGCGTCAGGTGAGGCTCGCGCTGCGCGACGCGCCGCATCTCGGGCGTGAGGGCGCCCAGCCGCGCGTGCTCGAGCTGGGTCGCAGGCGCGAAGCCGGCGGGCGGCGTCCAGCGTCCCGCCACGCGCTTCCAGTCGCTCGGCATGAAGTCCCAGGCCGTCTTCCCGGAGGGCTGCGGCATGCCCGGCGTGTCCGGCGAGGTGAACGAGCGCGGGCCGCCGATTTCGCTCGGAAGCGCAAAACTACCCGGTGTCGTTCCCTGGCATGAGCTCGAAGGATTGCCGCCGAGCTCGGGCAGTCGCCACGCGCGCCGTGCGGGCGCGGCGGCGGGCATCGAACGCGGATTCGTCATGGGGAGCGCTCCTTCGATCTACGCTACCACCACGCTCCGGGCGGCTCAACCCGTGCAGCGCGCCGTGCTATCGTCGCCGCGCCGATGTCTGCCTGGGAGCCCCTGCTCGCGAAGCTCGCGGAGACCCCGCGCGAGAACGGGACCGAGGCGCTGCACGCGACCGCCCGCTTCCTGTTCGAGACGCTCGAGCGCGCGGGCCTCGACGTCGCGCTGGTTCGCTACGACGCGCAGCCCTGGACGCTGCGGCTGGCGGGCGTGCTCGCGCTCGTCGGGGGCCTGCTCTACTGGCGGTTGCTGCGCGCGGGGCGCGCGCGTGGGGCGCTCGGCGTCGCCGTTGCGGTACCGCTGCTGCTGCTCGCGCAGCTCGAGTGGCAGCTGCCGGTCTTCGGCTGGATCGGCGCTGAATCCCAGGATCACGTGCTCGCGCGCCGCCCCGCGCGCAAGGCCGAGCAGCGCCTGATCCTCGCCGCGCACTACGACACGAAGACCGACGCGCTCGACCACGTCGCGCGTGCGCCGGTCGACACTCTCGCGCTGCCGGTGATTCCGCTGATGCTCGCAGGGGCGCTCGCCGCGGCCTGGGCGGCGCGCCGTGCGCAGCGCCCGCGCTGGATCGCGCTGCTCGTCGGGCTCGCGGCGTGGTCCGCGGCCGGCTACGGCATCGCCACCTTCGTCGCACTCTCGTCGGGCGCGTTCGTGCACGCGCGCAGCCCGGGCGCGCTCGACGATGGCGGCGCGTGCGCCGTGCTCGTGCGCGTGGCCGAGGAGCTCGCCCGCCGCCCTGCGCTCGCGCGCACGGAGGTCGAGGTGCTGCTGCTCTCGGCCGAGGAGGTCGGCGTGCAGGGCTCGTGGGCCTATGCCGAGCAGCGCTTCGGCTCCCCGCCCGAGCTCCCGACCTACGTCGTGAATCTCGAAGGCATCGGCGCCTCGAGCGAGCTGGCCATCCTTGGGAGCGAGCGCTTCACGTTGCGCTCGTTCGAGCCGGACGCGCGCGTCGTCGCGTTGCTCGACGCCTGCCATCGGGCGAGCTTTGGAACGCCTCTCGAAGTGACGGCCTTCGGCGGCGCGACCGACGCGAGGTCGTTTCTCGCGCATGGGATCCCAGCCGCGACGCTCGTCTCGCGCGAGCCGGGGCGCCAGGTCCCGCGCGGGCTGCACTCGGTTCGGGATTCTCGCTCGCGCCTCGACGAAGCGGCGCTCGACGCCAGCGTGACCTATCTCCTCGCGGTGATCGCCAGCGCCGACGCGAACGGAATCTGAAGCCAGCGTGGTGCTACGGTTCGTCTCCATGCCGACGATATTGGGCGCCGCGGGTCTGTGCATCGCGCTCGTGACGCTCGCCGCCTGCGACCGCAACCTGGAGCCTTTCGATCCGGCCGAGGAGCCGCGGCAACCCGATCTCTCGCGGATCTTCCCGGCTGGTGCGGAGGGCCCCTCGGTCGTCGAGGGCGCGCCCGTCGAGATGCCGCCTGCCCCGCCCGGCATGCGCGGCGCGCCGGCACCCGCCGCCGAGGGCGGCGAGCCGATCCGCGGCACGCTGCGCATTGCGCCCGAGCTGGTGGCGGCGCAGCCCGCGGGCGCGGTGCTTTTCCTGATCGCGCGCAGCGAGGCGGCGGGTCCGCCGCTCGCGGTCAAGCGCATCGAGGCGCCCCGTTTTCCGCTCGATTTCGAGATCGGCCCGGACGATCGCATGCTGAAGTCGATGCCGTTCGCCGGGCCCGTGCGCCTGACCGCGCGCCTCGACGCGGACGGCAACGCGACGTCGCGTACACCCGGCGATCTACAGGGCGTCGTGAAGACCCCGGTCTCGCCCGGGGCGAGCGGCGTCGAGCTCGTGCTCGACGAGCGGCTCTAGAGCCAGGCGGTCCGTGGCGGGCGTCGCATGCTAGCCTCGGGGCCATGTCGCGCCCGCGGCGTTGGAACGACCTCGAGACCGAGGCGCTGCAGGATTGCGCCGTCTTCAGCGTGAGTCGCACGCTCACGGAATCTCCCCACACGGGGAAGCGTCACTCCTTCTTCCGGATCGACTCGCCCGACTGGGTGAACGTGGTGCCCGTGACGGCCGAGGGCGAGATCGTCATGGTGCGGCAGTACCGCCACGGGCTGCGCGATGTGACGCTCGAGATCCCGGGTGGGATGGTGGATCCCGGCGAGACTCCACAGGGCGCCGCGGCTCGCGAGCTGCTCGAAGAGACTGGCTATCGCGCCGCGCGGCTCGAGGCGATCGGCAGCGTGAACCCGAACCCCGCCCTGTTCGGCAATCGCCTGTTCGCCTTCGCGGCGCACGGCTGCGAGCGAGTCGCCGAGGTCGCGAACGAGGGCACCGAGGAAACGGTGGTCGAGCTGGTGGCGCCGCGGGCGCTGCGCCGGCTGCTGCGCGAGGGCCGCATCGACCACGGCCTCGTGATGGCCGCGTTGTTCTACTTCGACCTCGCGCGCGAGCGGGAAGGCGATGAAGCCTAGGCGCTCCGCGATGCGCGGATCGATGCCGCTCGGCGATTTCCTGGTCGCCTACCTCCAGCGCGCGGGAGTGACGCACATCTTCGGCCTGCCCGGCGACCTCGTGCTCGGGCTCTTTCTCCGCTTCGGCCGGGCGCGTGGGCTCGAGATCGTGACCTTCTCCCACGAGCCTTCGGTGGGATTCGCGGCGGACGGCTACGCGCGCAGTACACGCAAGCTCGGCGTGCTGTGCGTCACGTACGGCGCCGGCGGGCACAACGTCGTCAACCCCGTCGCGGGGGCCTACGCCGAACAGGTGCCGTTGCTCGTCGTATCGGGCGGCCCCGGAGACGCGGAACAAAAGCTCGGCGGTGTGCACCATCAGGCGAAGGACGTCGAGGGGCAATGGCGCATCTTCCGCGAGGTGACGGTCGACGCGCGCATCCTGCGCCGCCCCGAGCTCGCGGCCGAGGAGATCCACGAGGTCGTGGGCCGGGTGCTGGCCGAGCACCGGCCCGGCTACCTCGAGATCCACCGCGACATGGTCGACGCGCTGATTCCGGTTCCGAAGGCCATCATGGAGTGGGATGGGAGCTTCCCACGCCCGGGCTCGGACGAGCGCAAGCTCGCGGAGGCGGTGGCCGACACGTCTGTGCGTATCCGCGCGGCGAAGCGCCCGGTTCTGATTGGGGGCGTCGAGCTCTTCCGCGAACGCGCGGAGAAGGATTTCCTGCGCCTGGCCGAAAAGCTCGGCGCGCCGGTCGTGACGACGATGCTCGCGAAGGGCGTCTTCCCGATGGATCACCCGCTGCACATGGGGATCCACATCGGCCCGTTCAGCGCCCCCGCGATTCAAAAGCGCGTGCGCACGGCCGACCTCGTGCTCTCGCTCGGCAACCAGCTCACGGACATGAACCTCGGCGCGGCGAAGCCGCAGGTCCGGCGACGTCATTCCGTGTGGGCGATCGAGAACCGCGTGAACATCTCGTTCCATACCTATACGGACGTGACGCTCAGGGATTTCGTCGCGCGGCTCGCGGCGGAGCGGTTGCCGCGTTCGCGGGAGCCCGTGCGCTACTTCGACAATCTGAAGCGAACGCCGCTCGCGAAGATCGGCCGGCGCGAGCCGCCGCTCTCGATCAACGATCTGCTCATCGAGGTGAACGATTTCCTTGCCGAGCAGAGCGGCTACGACGTGTTCGCCGAATCGGGCGACATGCTCTTCGGCGGCCTCGAGGTCCGCCAGCGGCGCGGCGGGCTGTATTTCGCGCAGGGCTACTACGCTTCGATGGGCTTCGCCGTGCCGGCGGCGCTCGGCGCGCAGATCGGTACGGGCCGGCGGCCGTTGGTTCTGTGCGGCGACGGCGGCTTCCAGATGACGGGAGCCGAGATCTCGTACGCGCCGATGCGCGGGCTCACGCCGATCGTGGTGCTCGTCAACAACGCGGGCTGGGGGATCTTCCGGCCGGTGACGCCACGCAAGGATCTGCTCCAGATCCCGCCCTGGCCCTACGCGGAGCTCGCCCAGGCCTGGGGCGGCGTCGGCATCGAGGCGAAGACGCGGCGCGAGCTGCGCGAGGCGCTGCGCGCCGCTCACGAGGTGCGCGACTTCGTGATCATCGAGTGCCACACTCCGCCGGACGACATCTCGCCGGTGTCGCGACGCTACATCCGCGCGAGCGCTCGCAAGAGCCGCGCCCCACATGCGTAGTGTTAGGCCTGCCTCGATGCGGACCGCGAGCGCGCAATGAACGACCTGCTGCTGCCGCCGCGCGGATCCTGCGTCGCGCCGGTCGCGCCTCGCACGGCGCTGCTCGCGGGCGTGCTCTCGATTGCGACCGCCGTGCTCTTCTGGTGGCCGCTGCTCTCGGGCGGAGCGTTCTCCGGAAACGACTGGAGCTCCCACCACTTCCACTACTTCGATTACGTGCGCAGCTCGCTGCGCCGCTTCGCGACGTTGCCGCTCTACATGTCGGACGCGGTGATGACGCCCAATTTTCTGGCGAACGCCGAATCGCCGCTGCTCTCGCCGCTGGTTCCGCTCCTGCTGGTTCTCGACACGGGCAGCTATCTGAAGCTGCTGATCGTGCTCTACACGGCGGCTGGGCTCGCCGGCTGCTTCTTCCTGTTGCGGGACCTCCAGGTTCCGGCGCCCATTGGCGCCCTGGCGGCGATCGCGTTCGTCGGCGGCGGCTTCCTGCCGGCGCACCTGGCGGTAGGTCATCCCTGGGCGCTGGGCACGCAGGTGCTCCCAGGATTGCTGTGCCTCTACCGGCGCGCGGCGCTCGGCAGCAACGGCGCCCTCTGGCTCGCGGCGTTGCTCGGCGCGAGCGTGATCGTCGGCGGCCAGCACCAGCCCTTCATCTGGCAAGGCTTCTTCCTCGCGGGCTTCGCGGTGCTGTGGGCGGCGCGGGCGCGTACGCTCTTTCCGATCGTGCGCCTGGCAATGCTGTTCGCCGCGACCGCCGGGCTCGCGGCACCGAAGCTGCTGCCGATGCTCGCGGAGTTCGCGGACTACGCGCCGACCGCGCGCATCCAGGGTCTCCCGCTCGGGCTCCTCTTCACGACGCTCACCGCGCGCGGGCAGCAGCCGGGCTTCGTGCCCGAGGGATTCGCCTTCACGCACGGCGCCGGCTGGTGGGAGTACGCCTTCTACGTCGGCCCCTTCGCTCTTCTGTGTATGCTCGTCGGGCTCGCGGCGGCGCGGCGCGGCTGGAGCCTGCTCGTGCTCGGCGCGCTGTTCTTGTGGCTTTCGCTCGAACCGCCGCTGCCGCTCCTCGATCCGTGGGCGCTGTTGCGCGAGCTGCCCGTCTGGCGCACGCAGCGCGCTCCGTCACGTTTTTTGGAGGTCGCCCTGTTCGCGTTCGGCATGCTCGCGGCCCTCGGGCTCGGGCGGCTGTTCGAGCTGGCGGCGCGCCGCTCGCGGCCGTTCGCGGTCGCCGTCACGCTCGGCTTGGCGCTGCTCGTCGGGATCGATCTGCACGTCGAGAGTCGAGCCTGGCAGCGCGCGGCGCTCGGTGCGCCGATCGCCGAGCGCGATCATCGGCCGCAGCCGGTCAGCTTCGGGGCGCCGGCGGGGACCCGAGTCAAGCTCGTCGAGTTCAGCCCCAACCGGCTCGTCTACCTCGTCAGGTCGCACGCGTCCGCGCAGATCGTCTTCCCGTTGCGCTGGGGGAAATCGCGCGCCGAGTGGCAGCTCGCTGGCGGGCTTGCGAGCAACCGCTTTGGCAGGCTCGGCGTCGAAGTTCCACCGGGGGAGAGCCGGATCGAGATGACCTATCGGCCCGCGTATCTGCAGGCTGGACTCGTGGTCTTCGCGGCGACGCTGCTCGTGTTCTTCGGCCAGCTCGAAGCCCGGCGGCGTCGTGCCGTCTGAAGCGCGCCTCGGCTGGCTGCGCACGCCCGGCGCGTGGCTCTGGCTCGCGTTGGTCGCCGGTGCGTTGCTGCGCGCGTACCTCGTGGTGTGTACGGAGGGCAGCTTCGACGTCGCGATCAAGCTGCACCACGGGCGCTCGGTGCACGCGCTCGGGTTGATCGAGTACTACCGGCGCGGACCGGTCTTCAATCATCCGCCTCTCGCCGGGCGCTTCTTCGAGGCCGTCAGCGTGCTTGCCGATGCGACGGGCATCCCGTTCCGCGTGTTGCTACGGGCGCCCTTCGCGCTGCTCGATGCGGCCGCAGGCATGGCCTTGTTTGCGCTCTTTCGCGGCTCCCCCTGGCGCTACGCCGTGCTCGCCGGCTACTGGCTGAATCCGCTGGCATGGATCTTCTCCGCGTACCACGGCAATACGGACAGCCTCGTCGCGCTGGCGGCACTGCTTGCGTTGCTCGCGGTGGCGCGCGACCGGCCGGCGCTCGCCGGCGTGGCGCTCGGTCTCGGCGTCGGGATCAAGCTACCGGTCGTGCTCGCGGCG
>Ga0210377_10003908_pt1 | contig 12704 bp, 11 predicted proteins | sample PLM4_65_b1redo_FD_155480 | JGI IMG/M metagenome (GOLD analysis project Ga0210377, IMG submission 155480) | Groundwater sediment microbial communities from an aquifer in East River, Colorado, USA - PLM4_65_b1 redo | ecosystem: Environmental > Terrestrial > Soil > Riparian zone | place: USA: East... | reverse complement strand
CCTCGGGACGGGAAGACCCCTGGCGACGGGAAGACCCCTGGCGAGGGAAGACCCGTGGCGACGGCGCCTCGGGGCAAACGGCCTGCCGACCACTCGCGATTGTCGCTGCGGAGCGGCCTATGCTATTCTCCCGCTTCGGCCGTGCCGGGTCCTCGTGTCGCCGCGCCGGTCGTTCAGGCAATCGGTACCGAAGGGGATAGACCATAGCTCGAGACCTGCGCGTCAACCAGATGATCCGGATCCCACAGGTCCGGGTGGTCGATGAAGAAGGTGCCCAGCTGGGTGTGATGCCCACGCCGCGGGCGCTCGAGATGGCGCAGGAACGAGGTCTGGACCTCGTCGAGGTCGCCCCGATGGCGTCCCCACCGGTCGTCAAGTTCCTGGATTTTGGACAGTACAAATACGAGCTGACGAAACGGGAGAAGGAAGCCAAGCGCAAGCAGCGCTCGGTGACCTTCAAGGAGGTTCGCCTGTCGCCGAAGATCGGCGTCGGTGACTTCGATACCAAGGTCAACCGGGCGATCGAGTTCCTCGAGGACGGCGATCGGATCAAGGTGACCGTCCGCTTCCGCGGACGAGAGCTGACCCACCCGGAGCTCGGTCGGAACCTCATCGCGAGGTTCGCGGATCGGGTCAAGGACCATGGGATCCCGGAACGGACCCCGTTGCTCGAGGGCAAGTCGATGCACATTACGATGGCATCGACCCACAAGCCCAAGGTGCACGAGGGTTCGACGAGGCTGGTCGATGGCGCGGATGCCCGAGAGGGAACCGCCGCGCCGGAGGCACGGCCGGTATCGGCAGCCGCTTCACCGGCGGCACCGGCTCCGGCACCGGCCGCAACGGCCACACCGGCTCCGGCACCGGCCACACCGGCAGCGGCTCCGGCCACGCCGGCAACGGCCGCGACCTCGGTCGTGATCCCGGCCGGCTCGGCATCGACGGCTCGACCGGCAGCGGCGAGGACCGCGAAGCCGGCGGCCGACGGAAGCCGGGCCGCGACGCGAGCCGTGGCGCCGGCGACGGAACCGAAGACGACGAACGACAAGACGCCGGCAGCGGAGCCGGTCCGGACTGGAGAGTGAGGCCAGAGTGCCCAAGATCAAGAGCCACAAGGCGGCGCAGAAGCGGATCGGCGTGACCGGGAGTGGCAAGTTCATCCGCGTCAACGCCTGGAGCGGCCATCACCTCGAGATCAAATCGTCCCGTCGCACCCGTCGCTATGCCGGCAAGTCCGTCATCGGGCCCGAGCATGCCAAGCAGGTCCGACGGCTGCTGCCGTACCTCTAGGAGCAGGTTCACCTCATGGCACGAGTCAAGCGGGGCGTCACGGCCCACAGGCGCCACAAGCGCCTCCTCAACGACGCGGAGGGCCGCAAGGGCACCAAATCACGCCTGATCAAGCCCGCGCGCGAAGCTCTGCTGCACGCACTCGCCTACGCGACCCGCGACCGGAAGCAGCGCAAGCGCAAGATGCGCGAGCTGTGGATCGTCCGGATCAACGCCGCCGCCCGCCAGAACGGGCTGACCTACGGCAAGTTCATCGCCGGCCTCAAGAAGGCCGACGTGGAGATCGACCGGAAGATCCTGGCCGACCTCGCGGTGCGCGATGCGGCCACGTTTGGTCGCATCGCCGAGCTCGCCAGGGGCGCCTAGCAGTCGGTCGTCAGGGAGTCCGCGATAGGCTCGTGAGTCACGGCCCATCCATCCCGACGCGAGGAACCACGTGGATCTCGCCGACCTGACCCGCGACCTCAAGGCGCTGCGCGACGAAGCGCTGGCGACGATCGAACGCGCCGCGGACAGCGCGACGCTCGAGGCGCTGGAGCTCGACGTCCTGGGCAAGAAGGGTCGACTCACGGCGGTCCTGCGCGGCATCGGGGCGCTCCTGCCCGACGATCGGCCCAAGGTCGGGGCCATCGCCAACACCGTCCGCGGCGCGATCGAGGACGCCCTCGCCGGCCGCAGCCAGGCCCTGCGCGGATCGGAGCTCGAGGCACGGCTCGGGACCGAGGCGGTCGACATCACGACGCCCGGGCGGCCCATCCGGCGCGGGACCCTTCATCCGAGCATCGAGGCGATGCGCGAGATTGCCGAGATCTTCGAGCAGTTCGGGTTCGTCACCTACGAGAGCCCCGAGATCGAGGACGACCTGACCAACTTCCAGATGCTCAACATCCCGCCCGACCACCCGGCACGCGACCTGTGGGACACGCTCTACGTCGACGTCGAAGGCCGCCTGCTCCGGACCCACACCTCGCCCGGACAGATCCGGGTGATGCAGTCCGAGCGGCCGCCGATCCGCGCCCTGCTCCCGGGCCGCTGCTTCCGCTACGAGGCGATCGACGCCAGCCACGGCTCGGAGTTCTTCCAGGTCGAAGGCCTGATGATCGACGAAGGCACGACGATGGCCGACCTCAAGGGCCTCCTCGACCAGTTCGCCAAGGCGATGTTCGGCGCTGACAAGCGAACGCGCTTCCGGCCGGGCTATTACCCGTTCACGGAGCCGTCGGTGGCCTTCGACGTGGAATGCCTGGTCTGCGGTGGCTCCGGCTGTCCGGCCTGTGGTCGGACCGGCTGGATGACGATCCTGGGTGCCGGGATGGTCCACCCGGTGGTCCTCCAGTACGGCGGGCTCGATCCCGAGCGCTACCAGGGCTTTGCCTTCGGGATGGGCCCCGAGCGGATCAAGATGCTCAAGCACGGGATCACCGACCTGCGCCTGTTCCTCGAGAACGACCTCCGCTTCCTGGAGCAGTTCCGATGAGGGTTCCCCTGTCCTGGCTGCGCGAGTACGTCCAGTTCGAGTTGACGCCGGAGCAGCTGGCCGAGCGCCTGACCCTGCTCGGCATGGAGGTCAAGAGCCTCGAGCGCTGCGGCGCCGACTGGGAGAACGTCGTCGTCGGCGAGCTCCTCGCGGTCGAGCGCCACCCGCGCGCCGACCGGCTGTCCCTGACCCGGGTCGACGTCGGGACGGGCGAGCCGCTCGAGATCGTGTGCGGCGCGACGAACATCGCCGCCGGCCAGCGAGTGCCGGTCGCGCTCCCCGGTGCGGTCCTGCCCGGCAACCGGCGCATCGAGCGGACCGAGAAGATGGGCGCGGTCAGCAACGGGATGCTCTGCTCCGGGGACGAGCTGCGGCTGACCGGTGACGCGGACGGGATCCTGATCCTGCCCGCCGACGTCCGGATCGGCATGCCCCTGGCCGACCTGTACGGGGACGTGGTCCTGGACGTGGACGTCAAGCCCAACCGCGGTGACGCCCTGTCCATGGTCGGGCTGGCCCGCGAGGTGGCCGCCGTCACCGGTGCCGCCATCCGCTTCCCCGAGACCGATCCACCCGAGCCGGATCCGGCCGACCGGATCGAGCGGCGCCTCGCCGTCGAGGTCGAGGAGCCCGGCCTGTGTACCCGGTTCGTCGGGCGTTGGGTCAGCGGCGTGCGTGTCGGCCCATCCCCGGATCGGGTCCAGATGCGGCTGCTGGCGGCCGGCCAGCGACCGGTCAGCAACGTCGTCGACGTCAGCAACTACGTCATGCTCGAGCTGGGCAAGCCGATCCACACGTTCGATGCGGCCGCGGTCCACGACGGTCGGATCGTCGTTCGCCTGGCCAGGGCAGGGGAGCGGATCGAGACGCTCGACCACGTCGATCGGGCGCTGGATCCCGATACGCTGCTCATCGCCGATCCGGCCGGCCCGCTCGGGATCGCCGGGGTGATGGGCGCCGCGACCTCGGAGATCACCGCCGCCACGACCGACGTGATCGTCGAATCGGCCATCTTCGACCCGGTCAGCATCCGCCGGACGGCCTTCCGCTTTGCGCTCCGCTCGGAGGCGAGCCTGCGCTTCGAGAAGGGCCAGGAGCACCGCCTGGCACGCCTGGGCGCGGACCGGACGGCCCGCCTCATCGCCGAGTGGGCCGGTGGCCGGGTCGCCACCGGGGCGGTCGACACCAACCCGACCGAACCCGCGCCCGCCCGCGTCGCGTTCCGGCCGGCCAGGGTCAACCGGCTGCTCGGGGTGGACCTCCTGACTACCGAGCAGCGCGACCTGCTGGCCCGAGTCGGGGTCACGACCGAGCCGGCCGCCCCTGGCACGAAGATCCCCGTGGCGGCCGCTCCGATGCCCCTCGAGGTCGACGCCGGCGACGCCGAGACGCTCGTCGCCACGATCCCGAGCTGGCGGCGCGACCTGGCGATCGAGGCCGACGTGACCGAGGAAGTGGCGCGCGTGCGCGGCTACGAGGTCATACCCGGGATCCTGCCCCACACGCCGATGCCGCACTACCGGCCCTCACCGCTCCAGCTGCGCCACCTGCTGCGCGAGACGCTCGTCGGGACCGGCCTGACCGAGGCCGTGACCTACGCCCTCGTCTCGCCGGCGATGGTGGAGCGATTCGGTCCCGCGGACGACCCGCCGGTGGAGGGGGAGGGCGCGGCCGGCGGTCGTCCGGTCGTCGTCACGAATCCGCTGTCGAGCCAGCATTCGGTGATGCGCCAGAGCCTGCTGGGCAGCCTGCTCGAGGTGGTGTCCACCAACCTGCGCCAGGGTCGCCCGGACGTGGCGATCTTCGAGGTCGGCAAGGGCTATGGCGCGACCGACGAGGGCGACTCGACCCACGAATGGTGGCGCCTGGCGTTCGCCCTCACCGGGGCGGCCGAGGCCCCGGCCTGGAACCGGCCGGCGCGGCCGTACGACCTCGACGATGCGAAGGGCGTCATCGAGCTGCTGGCCCGTCGCCTGGGCCTCCCGGCACCGACGTACGCCCCCCTGGCGGACGACCCGCATCTCCACCCGGGCCGGGCCGCCCGGGTCACCGCCGGCGCAGGCCTGGTCGGCCGGGTCGGGACGGTCCATCCGGCGCAGCTCGAGGCGCTCGAGCTCCGGGCGGACGAGGTCCTGGTCGCGGAGCTCGCGATCGCTGGCCTGTCGGGCGGCCAGCCGGGCGTCCCACGTGCGAGCACGCCGCCGCGCTACCCGGCCGTCGAGCGCGATCTCGCCGTGATCGTCTCGGGGCAGACCCCGGCGGCCGACGTCGAGGCGTCGATCCGGCGTCACGGCGGCCCGCTCCTGCGATCGGTCGTCCTGTTCGACATCTATCGCGGCCGACCGCTCGGCGACGACGACAAGAGCCTGGCCTACCGCCTGGCCTTCCAGGCTCCGGATCGGACCTTGACCGAGGGCCAGGTCGACGGCGCGATCGAGGCGGTCACGGCGGGCCTCGGCGTGGACGTGGCCGGCCGCCTCCGTACCTGACCGCACCGGACCCGCCACGCTCGCGGCGGTCCCTTGCGGGCGCCCGACGGCCGCTGCTACCCTTGCCCGGCTTCGGCGCCGTATCGGCCCGGACCGGTGATCACGGAGGCACTGCGTGAACCTCGGGGAGTTCCTTGGCGGGGTCGGGACCGTCGACCTGCTCATCGTCCTGTACTTCATCGGCTTCTTCGTGCTCGGCTTCGCGCAGGGGACGATCCGCCGGCTGGTCGGGATCGGCTCGATCCTCTTCTCGTTCCTGTTCGCGGCCAACCTGGCCGATCCGCTGGGCCGGTTCCTCGGCGACAACTGGACGCAGTTCCCGCGGACCTACGCCTACATGATCGGCTTCGGCACGGTCTTCGCCGCATCGGCGATCGCGCTGGCGCTGGTCGTGCAGAGCTACTACAAGCCCCAGCAGCTGTTCCAGAAGGCGCGCTTCGCCGACGAGATCATCGGCGGGCTCCTGGGGCTGCTCCAGGCGGCGATCATCTTCGCCGCCGTCCTGATCATCCTCGACACCTTCTTCCGGATCCCGGGCGTGCCGCAGGACCCGCAGGAGCTGCCCTTCCTGCGCGACTTCTGGGGTGGCCTGGACCACACCCAGTTCGCGATCCTGTTCCGCAACACGCTGATCCCGGCGAGCTTCGTGCTGATCGGGTTGTTCGTCCCGGACACGATCAAAGCGACCTATCCGTTCCGCTGAGACGGGCGGGACCATCGATCGCGCCGTCCTGGCGCGACCAACCCTCGAAGCCGGCCGGGCGCTGCTCGGCAACCTGCTCGTCCGCGAGGACGCGACCGGCCGGCGGATCGCCCGGATCGTCGAGGTCGAGGCCTACATCGGCCGCGACGACCTGGCCTCGCACGCACGCTTTGGCGAGACGGACCGGAACGGGGTGATGTTCGGACCGCCCGGCCACGCCTACGTGTACCTTGTCTACGGGATGCATGCCTGCCTCAACGTGGTGACCGAGCCGGATGGCTCGCCCGCCGCGCTCCTGATCCGCGCCGTCGAGCCGCTCGCCGGGATCGACCGGATGCGCGCCGCCCGAGTTGCGCGCGCCGGGTCGAACCGACGCGCCACGCCGCCTGAACGCGCCGCGGCCGACCGGGCGCGGATCGAGCGGATCCCGGACGCCAGGCTGGCCAGCGGTCCGGGACTGGTCGCGGCCGCGTTCGGGCTCGACAACGGCTGGACCGGGACGGACCTGTGCGACCCGTCGGTGGCCCTTCGGCTCGAGGCGGCGGTCGCAGGACCGCTCGGTGAACCGGCACCGGCCATCGTGGCGACGCCGCGGATCGGGATCGGCTACGCGGCCGAGCCGTGGGCCAGCCGGCCGTGGCGGCTCAGCCTGGCCGGCCATCCGTCCGTGTCCGGTCCTGCCCGGCAACGCTGACGGCGGTGGACCAGCGGTCGCTCGCGCTGCTCGAGTTCCCGGTCGTCCGGGAGCGGCTGGCGGCCGCCACCTCCTTCGCGCCGTCGCGGCGGCTGGCCGAGACGCTCGAGCCGTCGAGCGACCCGGTGATCGTGGCGCGCGGCCTCGACGAGACCGACCAGGCGCGATCGCTGCTCGAGGAGCGCCCCGGGATCGGGATCGGCGGCGCCCACGACATCGGCCCGGCGAACGAGCGAGCCGCGCGGGGCGGCCGGTTGGAGCCGGCCCAGTTCCTCGAGATCGCCGCCACGCTCGATGCGACCGTGCGGCTCGCGACGAGCCTGGCCGACGAGCGGCGCCCTCTCCTCTGGGCGCTCGGCCAGGACCTGCACGCCTTGCCGGCCCTGCGCTCGACGCTGGCCCGCACCTTCGATCCGGTCGGCGAGCTGCTCGACACCGCCTCGCCGCGACTCGGGGGCCTCCGGGCCGCGGTCCGCGTCGCCTACGATCGGTTGCGTCGACGCCTGGACGCACTGGTCGGGGCGGAGCTTGGGAATGCCCTCCAGGAGCCGATCGTCACGCTCCGCAACGGCCGCTACGTGGTGCCGGTCAAGGCCGAGGCCCGGGCGCGGGTCAAGGGCATCGTCCACGACGCGTCGGGCAGCGGCCAGACCCTGTTCATCGAGCCGCTCGTCGTGGTCGAGCTCGGCAACGCCTGGCGCGAGGCCCAGGTCGCCGAGGCCCAGGAGGTTGCCCGGATCCTCGACGAGCTGTCCGCGTTCGTGGCCGCCAACGCCGGCGACCTGCGGGAGACGCTCGACGCGCTGGCGCGGTTCGACTTCTGGGCGGCCAAGGCCGACCTGTCGGGCGAGATGGGGGCGGTCCGGGCCGAGACCGCCGATCGGTTCGACGTCGTCCTGCTGTCCGCCCGGCATCCCGGGCTGACCGGCCGCGTCGTTCCCATCGACATCCGGCTGGGCGAGGGCTACACCGCGCTCGTGGTGACCGGGCCGAACACCGGTGGCAAGACGGTCACCCTGCGGACGCTCGGCCTGCTCAGCCTGATGCACCAGGCCGGGCTGCATGTGCCGGCGGCGCCCGGCAGCCGCCTGCCGGTCTGGCGCGACGTCTTCGCCGATATCGGCGACGAGCAGTCGATCGCCCAGTCACTGTCCACCTTCTCGGGCCATCTGCGCTCGATTATCCGGATCGTGGCGTCGGCGGGTCCGGGGACGCTCGTCCTGCTCGACGAGCTCGGTGCCGGGACCGATCCGACCGAGGGGTCCGCGCTCGCCCAGGCCCTCCTCGACCACTTCATCCGGGCCGGCGCCCTGGTTGCCGCGACGACCCATTACGCCGAGCTCAAGGCGTACGCCCACACGACGGCCGGTGTCCGCAACGCGGCGGTGGAGTTCGATCTCGAGACGCTCTCGCCGACCTACCGGCTGTCGATCGGCCTGCCCGGCGGCAGCCAGGCATTCGCCATCGCCGAGCGGCTCGGGCTCGCCGAATCGATCGTCGTCGACGCCCGCTCGCGATTGACCGAATCACAGCGAACCTTCGAGGCGACGCTGGCGGCGATCCGGACGACCGAGGGCGAGACGAGCGACGCCCTCGAGCGAGCGCGTCTCGCGGAGGTCCGTGCCATCGAGCAGCTGCGCGTCGCGGAAGAGGAGCGGCGGCGGGCCCGACGAGAGCGCGACGAGGCGGTCCGGGCCGCCCGGGCTGAGGCGGAACGGATCGTGGAGGACCTCCGAACCGAGGTCAGCACCACCCGCCAGGCGCTCGAGCGCGAGTCGCTCACGGTCTCGGCGCTCGACGAGGCGGTCGGGCGCGCCGAGGCGGACCTCGGTCGGCTCCCGGTCATCGACAGCGCGGTCGAGCCGGCGCCCGAACCGATCGTGCCCCGGACCTGGCGCCTGGGTGAGCGCGCGCGGAGTCGATCGGGTGGCTGGGAGGGCCGGATCGCGGCGCTCGAACGTGGCGGCAAGCGGGCGACCCTCGAGGCGGGCGGGATGCGCGTGACGGTCGACGTCGACGACCTCGTGCTCGCGTCCGAACCGGGCACGATGCCCGGATCCGATCGCGAACCCGACGCCACGTCAGGTGGGTCGGCGCTCCGGCTCGAGAAGGCGAGACACGTGGCGTCGTCGCTCGACATCCGCGGCGCCCGCGTCGAGGAGGCGCTCGAAGCGCTGACCCGCTACCTCGACGACGCGGGCCTGGCCGGATTGAACAAGGTGCTGATCATCCACGGCATGGGCACGGGCGCGCTGCGCGACGCGGTCCGGACCGAGGCGCCCGGTCACCCCCTGTCCGGTCGCTGCGGCCGGGGGAGCGCGGCGAAGGCGGCGACGGGGCGACGATCGTCGAGCTCTAGGTGTGATCTCGGGCGCTCGGCGGGAATGTCAGCGACAGGCGGGGATCCTGTCCCGCTCTCGGAACCTGAGATCCACGCTGTTGCCTTGTTGCAGCAGCGCGCCGGCCGGCGGGTTGGTGTCGTCCACCACGTCGCCCTCGCCGATGTTGCCCGGTCTGACGTTGCCAACCGCGAAGCCGGCGACAGTGAGGGCATCGGCGGCCTGCTCGAGGGTCATGCACTGGAGGTTCGGGACGGCCACGCCGACGCCCACGCCGGGCGGTGGCGGTGGCGGCACGCACGGGGTGGCGAACGGGTCGAGCGGATCGGGCGTGGCGAACGGATCGCACACCACCTGGACGATCGGGCACAGCTCCGTCGGCGCGAATGGCGCTCCCCAGGTCTTGCCGAAGGGCGCAAACGAGTTGTTGTAGAAGTACGAGGTCCGCGTGTCCTCCGGACCGCCCCGGACACCCGAGCCCTCGGCCGCCCGCGCGCCCCACTCGGCATTCGCCAGCTGCCAGCCGGCATGATCCGCCTCGACGTTGGCCAGGTCGAAGAAGCCATGGGCGACCTTCGGTCCGGCACACCCCTCCTGCCACAGCAGCCCGGAGGCCTCGTCGATGTCGAGGGTGATCCGGCTCGTCTCCTCCTGGTTCGGGACGGTCCCGGGCAGGAAGAGCTCCTCGACCGTCTTGGTCGTGAACGGCCCGGGCTTGAGCCCGGTGAAGGCGTCCACCTCGGCGGTCTCGAGACCGTCGGGCGGGACGAAGTCGGCGATCGGCATGCCCTCGCTGATCTCGGTCAGGATGGCCGACCAGAGCGGCGCGGAGGTGTCGAGCGAGAGCTTGCCGTCGTTGGGCGTGTTGTCGCTGTTGCCCATCCAGACACCGACCGCGAGCGCCGGCGTGGTTTCGTCGGTCGGCGGGGCGAGGAAGCCGTAGGCGGCGACGTCGCGGTTGTCGCTGGTGGTGCCGGTCTTGTACGCGGCCGGGCGGCGGGTCTCGCCGTCGTAGATCGCCCATTTGCCCCAGTACGGGTTGATCTGCCGATCCGTGTTGCCGGACAGGATGTCGGTGACGACGTAGGCGGCGCCGGCACTGACCACGCGGATGCCCTTCTGGGCCACGTCGCTGATCGGCCAGACCGTCTTGCCGTTGGCGTCGTCGATCGTCTCGATCACCCGCTGGGGCACCCGCACGCCGCCGTCGGCGATCGTGCCGAAGGCGCCGAGGAGATCGATCGGATGGACCTCGAGCGTGCCGATCCCCTCCGACACGACCGGCACCGCGGTCGACGGGTAGGCAAGCCCGAAATCCTTCGACCGCTGGAAGACCCGGTCGAGCCCGGTGATGATCGCGCCCTTGATGGCCGGGATGTTGAGCGAGAACTGGAGCGCCGAGCGGAGGCGGACCGGCCCGCGTTCGAGCTTGTCGGCCTGGGTCGGCGTGTACTCGTTGCCGAAGTCGGTCACGACGTCCATCAGCAGGGTCGAGGCGGTCAGCGCCTTGTCCTCGATCCCGATCAGGTAGCCGATCGGCTTGATCGCCGAACCCGGCTGCCGCCAGCCGTCGGCGAGCACGTCGAACTGCGGCTGGAACGTCTTGGTCCCCTTCGAGGTGTAGCTGGCGCTGCCGACGTAGGCCAGGATCTCGCCGGTCCGGTAGTCCATCACCGCGGCGGCCGCGTTGTTGATGTCGTGACCGCGCAGGCCGAGGATCCAGCCCTGGGCGGAGTCGGGGATCTTGCGCGCGTCGAGGACCGCCCTGGGGTCCTTGGCATTGGGCGCCCGGGCGGCCGCGTAGACCCACTTCTCGGCGACCTTCTGCATGTTCCAGTCGAGCGTGGTGGTCACCCGCAGCCCGCCCGAATCGACCGCGGGGCAGTCATCGGGCGTCTCGGGACAGTAGATCTCGCCGAGCTGGCGACGGACCTGCCAGACGAAGTGCGGGGCCCGCCAGCGGACCGAGACCTGCTCGACCAGCTCCACCGGCTCGTCCTTGGCGGCCTCGTAGTCGGCCGCAGTGTGCCTGTCGCCGGTGAGCGGGCTGCGCGTCTTCATCAGGTCGAGGATGTAGTTGCGGCGCTGGACGACCTCGGTGTCGGGCGGGGCGACGAGCTTGAACTTGGTGCATTCGGCGCCTTCGGCGACGTCCTCCAGGCAGACCGACTCGGCGTTGCGGACCAGGTCGAAGCGGGTGGGCGACTGCGGGATCGCCGCCAGGACGGCCGCCTGGGCCAGGCTCAGCTCACCGAGCTCCTTGCCGAAGTAGCTCTTGGCGGCGGCTTTGATCCCGTAGCTCTGGTTGCCGTAGAAGTTCTGGTTCAGGTAGTAGGTGATGATCTGTTCCTTGCCCTCCTGCCCATGGAAGGCCTCGGTCAGCCGGATCGACTGGATGATCTCGCGGATCTTGCGATCGTAGGTCGAGCCCTCGAAGTCCTCGGCCCGGAGCAGCCGCTGGCGCACGAGCTGCTGGGTGATCGTCGAGGCACCGCGCGGGCGACCGCTGACCGTGTCGATGCCGGCCGAGATGATCGCGAACGGGTCGAAGCCCGCGTTGGTCCAGAAGTCCTTGTCCTCGATCGCGGTGGTCGCGTCGAGCAGCTCGCCGGGGATGTCCTCGAACGCGACCAGCTCGCGCTTCTGGTCACCGAGGCGGGCGAGCTCGATCTTGCCGGTGCGGTCGTAGACGATCGTCTGCTGCTCGAACTCGATCGCCTCGAGGGCGGCCGCGGGCTCGGGCAGGCCGGCCGCGTACTGGTTGTAGGTCCCGACCACGATCAGCAGGCCGACGATCGCGACGACGAACGATCCGATCAGGATGGCGGCGAGGGTGGCGCCGAGGACCGTGGCGACGGTCGTACCGCGGTTGCCGCTCGGGCGTCGGCCGAGCGCGCGCCGATGGCGCTGGCGCCGCGCGAGACTGGTCTGCATCTGGGGCCGCACGATAGCATAGGGGGCGTGAACCAACGGTCGGCCGCCTCCCGCACGGTCCAGACGCCCCGGGGCGGGGTGCTGTGACGAGTCCCGTCCCCGTGGCCAGCGGCCCGGGCGGCGGTCTGGGTGGGTTGCTGGCCGAGCTCGAGTGGCGCGGCATCCTGCACGCGGCCACGCCGGGGCTGGCCGCGCGGCTGGCGACGGGGGAGCCGATCGCCGGCTACATCGGCTTCGACCCGTCGGCGCCGTCGCTCCACATCGGCAGCCTGGTCCCGATCTTCGGGTTGCTCCGCCTGCAGCGGTTCGGCGGGAAGCCCATTGCGCTGGTCGGCGGCGGGACCGGGATGATCGGCGACCCGTCGGGACGGTCGTCGGAGCGGAACCTGCTGGATCGCGACACGCTGGAGGCGAACGTCCTCGCCCTGCGCGGCCAGCTCGAGCGGTTCCTCGACTTCTCGCCCGGATCGGGCGGGGCGCTGATGGTCAACAACCTCGACTGGCTCGGCCAGGTGTCGCTGATCGATTTCCTGCGCGACACGGGCAAGCACTTCACGATCCCGTACATGCTGGCCAAGGACTCCGTGCAGATCCGGCTGGACCGCGGCCTGTCGTACACCGAGTTCAGCTACATGCTCCTGCAGGCCTACGACTTCGCCCATCTCAACCGGACGATGGGCGTCGAGCTTCAGATGGGCGGCGCCGACCAGTGGGGCAACATCACCGCCGGCCTCGAGCTCATCCGGCGGGCCGGCGGCGGCGAGGATGGCCCCGGGTC
>Ga0210377_10003906_pt1 | contig 12706 bp, 11 predicted proteins | sample PLM4_65_b1redo_FD_155480 | JGI IMG/M metagenome (GOLD analysis project Ga0210377, IMG submission 155480) | Groundwater sediment microbial communities from an aquifer in East River, Colorado, USA - PLM4_65_b1 redo | ecosystem: Environmental > Terrestrial > Soil > Riparian zone | place: USA: East... | reverse complement strand
CGCACCTTCCATCGAGAACACGCCGTCGGTGATCACCATCCGCACCCGCCGGTCGCGCGCGGCCACCAGCTTCTGCTCCAGGTCGGCGAGATCCGAGTGCTTGTAGACCCCCGTCTGGCACTTGGTGATCGCCTTGGCGAGCCGAACGCCGTCGATGATCGACGCGTGGTTGAGCTGGTCGCTGATGACGAGGTCGTCCTCGCCGAGCAGCGTGCCGGGCACCGCCTCGTTGGCGTTCCAGCAGCTCACGAAGCTGAGCGCGGCCGGCGTGCCCACCAGCCGGGCGCACGCCGCCTCCAAGGTCCGGTGGACCGTGAAGGTGCCGCAGATGAAGCGCACCGAGGCGGTGCCCGCGCCCCAGCGGTCGAGCGCGGCCTTTCCGGCCGCGACGACCTCGGGCTGGGCGCTGAGGCCGAGGTAGTTGCTGGAGGAGAGGATGATGACGTCGCCGCGCCCCTCCATCCGCACCCGCGGCGCCTGCGGGGTGTCGAGGAAGTTGAGTCGCTTGTACACCCCGTCGCGGATGAACTGCTCGAGCTCGCTCTCCAGCCGCTGCTCCAGCGGGTTGCTCATGCGCCGACCTCCAGGATGACCTTGCCGGCCTGACCGGCCTTGATGACCTGGATCGCGTCGCCGATGCACGCCAGCGGGAACCGATGGGTGATCACCGGCCGCGGGTCGAGCTGCCCCGCGAGGAGGAACCGCCGCATCTGGTGCCAGGTCTCGTACATCTTGCGGCCGGTCACGCCGTAGAGCGTGAGTCCCTTGAAGATGACGTCCCGCGCGAAGTCGGTATCGGTCGTCCGGCTCGGCGTGCCCAGCAGGTTGACCCTTCCGCCAAGTCGCGCCGCGGCGAATGCGGTGGCGTGGCCGTCGGGATGACCGCTCATCTCGCAGACCAGATCCACCCCGTTGTCGCCGGTGAGCTCGCGGATCCGGGCCAGCACGTCGTCGTGGCCCGGGTCGAGGGTCACCTGTGCCCCCATCGCCCGCGCCAGCTCGCGCCGGCGGGGGTTGAAATCGCTGGCGATGACCAGTGACGCTCCCGCCGCGCGGGCGACGCCGACGGCGAAGCACCCGATCGGCCCGCAGCCGAGGACGAGGACGGTGCTGCCGGGCACCCGGCCCTCGAGGACCGTGTGCACCGCGTTTCCCATGGGGTCCATGATGGCCCCGACCTCGGTGGGGATCCCGTCGAGCTTCATGACGTTGGAAGCGGGCATCGCGATGTAGTCGGCGAAAGCGCCGTCGCGATCGACGCCGATGATCTGGGTGCGCTGGCAGAGGTGGGCGTCCCCGAGGCGGCACTGGAGGCAGTGGCCGCAGACGATGTGTCCCTCGGCGGTCACCAGGTCCCCGACGGCGAGCAGGCCGGCGGTCTCGGCCTCGCGCCCCAGCTCCACGATCTCGCCGGCGAACTCGTGCCCCACGATCACCGGCGGCTTGAGCCGCTGGCTGGCCCAGCTGTCCCACTCCCAGATATGGAGATCGGTGCCGCAGACGCCGGCGTGCCGGACGCGGATCAGGACCTCGGTGGATCCGCAGGTGGGCTTGGCGACCTCGCGCAGCACCATCCCGGGACCGGGTCCGGCCTTCACCAGAGCGCGCATGGGGATCCAGGAAGAAGTCGGCGGAATATAGTGCGGGTGACTAGGGTGGTCGGAAGGAGTGTCGCGAGTGTCACCCTGAGCAAGCGAAGGGGACCATAACCCAGATTATGGCCCCTTCGCTTGCTCAGGGTGACAGAGGCGGTCTGACGCCCGGAACGCCGCGTCAGCCTCCGACGGGCGCCGGTTTCGCGAACTCCCGGGCCGCCGCCGGCTCGATCCGCACCGCGCTGATCTTGAACGCGGCGATCCGCGCGTAGGGATCGAGCTGCGGGTTGGTCAGCAGGTTGGCCGCGGCCTCGCGGAAATGCATCGGCATGAAGACCTGCCCGGGCGCCTGCCGGTCGGAGATGCGGACGCCGATGAGCACCGTCCCGCGGCGGGACGTCACCCGCACGGTGTCGCCGTCGCCCACACCGAGGTCAGTGGCGTCGCCGGGGTGGACCTCGATGACCGGGAGCGGCTCCCGCGAGTCGAGCCCTTCGGACCGGCGCGACATCGTCCCGGTGTGCCAGTGATACATCTGGCGGCCGGTGTTCAGGATGTAGGGGAACTCGTCGCTCGGCAGCTCGTCGGGCTTGAGGAACTCGACGGGCACGAAGCGGGCCTTTCCGTCCGGGGTGGGGAAAGCGTCCTGGAAGAGGAACGGCGTGCCGGTGGAGTCGGGAGTGGGCACCGGGTACTGGATCGAGCGCCGCCGCTCCAGCATCTCGTAGCTCACGCCGCGCCACGAGGGCGTCACGCTCGCGACCTCGCGCATGACGTCGCCGGGCGAGCGATAGTCGGTGGGCAGCCCGAGCCGGTTGCTCAGCTCGATCAGGATGTCGAGGTCGCAGCGCGCCTGTCCCGGCGGGTCGAGCGCGGCATCGGAGAGCTGGATGTGGCGGTCGGTGTTGACGAAGGTGCCCGACTTCTCGGCGAAGGACGAGCCCGGCAGCACCACGTCGGCCCAGCGCGCGGTCTCGGTGAGGAAGAGGTCCTGCACCGCCAGGAACTCGAGCCCGCGCACCCAGTGCTCGGCGTGGGAGATGTTCGGATCGGAGAGTACCGGGTTTTCGCCCATCACGTACAAGCCGCGGATCGGGCTTCCGTCCTGTACCATCTCGGTGACCATCAGCCCGTGTTGCAGGGAGAGCGACTCCTCGGGCACCCGCCACGCCTTGGCGTATTCGGCGCGGTTGGCGGGGTCGGTCACCGGCCGGTAGTCGGTGTAGGCGAACGGGATCGCGCCCATGTCGCTGGCGCCCTGCACGTTGTTCTGACCCCGGATGGGGAGCATCGCCGCGCCCCACTTCCCGATCATCCCGCAGGCGAGCATGAGGTTCAGCAGGCTCGCCACGATGTCGGTGCCGGTGTTGTGCTGGGTGAGGCCCATCGCCCAGAGCGTCGAGGTGCGCGGCCCGCGGGCATACATCTCCGCCGCGGCGCGGATCGTCGCCGCCGGGATGCCGGTGATCTTGGCGGCGTTCTCCGGCGTGTAGCCGGCGACGGACTCCTTCACCTTCTCGAAGTCGTGGGTCCGCCCCTCGATGAACTTCCGATCCGCCAGCCCCGCCGCGATGACGTGGTTCAGCATCCCGTTGTACAGCGCCACGTCGGTGCCCGGCATCACCTGGAGATGGATGTCGGCCAGCTCGGCGAGCTCGGTGCGGCGCACGTCGGCGACGATGAGACGCGCGCCCTTGGACACCGCCCGCTTGATCAGCGCGCCGAAGACCGGGTGGGTCTCGGTGGTGTTGGCGCCGGAGATGAAGATGACGTCGCACGCCTCCTCGATCTCCCGCATCGAGCCCGACGCCGCGGAGGTCGAGAGCGCGCGGCTCATCGCCGCCACGGAGCTCGAGTGGCAGAGCCGGGTGCAGTGGTCCACGCTGTTGGTGCCGAAGCCGGCCCGGACCATCCGCATGAAGACGTAGTTGTCCTCATTGCTGCATTTGGCGGACGAGAGCGCCGCCAGCGCGCGCGGGCCGTGGGCGTCCCGGATCCGCTTCAGCTCCTGGGCCACCAGGCTGAGGGCCTCGTCCCAGGTGGCCTCGCGGAAGGCGCTGTACCACGCCGGCGGCGTCGCCACCCGGTCGCGCACGTCGTCGTCTTCTATGTTCGGCAGGCCGGTCAGCGGCGGCTTCCCGACGCTGCGCTGGGGCGGGCGCGGCTTCCTCCGGGTGCCCATCTCCTCGATCGTCTGCCAGGGGCCCTCGCGGTGGCGGGGCCAGTCGCCGGTCCACACCCACTTCTCGCCGTCGTGCATCCAGCCCTTCCGGATCACCGGCGTCATCAGGCGGTCCCGGTGCATCGGGAAGTCGTAGCCGAAGCGTCCCTTCACGCAGGTCGAACCCTGGTTGGGCGTGATCTCCTCGATGCTGGGCGACGTGACCCGCATGATCTGGTCGCCTTTGACCTGGAGATCGATCTGACAGCCCACCCCGCAGTAGGGACACACGGAGCGAGCCACTTTGTCGGGCGAGCGGACCGCGTCCGATCCGAACCGCTGCTTGGGGATGAACTCGAAGATCGCCCCGGTGGGGCAGACCCGGACGCACTCGCCGCACCAGGTGCAGCCGGCGTGATCGGGATCGCCGTCGCCGCCGACGATGATCTGGGCGTGCTCGCCCCGCATACCCACGTCGAGGACCCCGACCTCCTGGATGTCCTCGCAGGCCCGCACGCAGCGGGTGCAGAGGATACAGGTGCTCATGTCGTGCTGGATCATCACGTCGCCGGGACGCTCGTCGCCGGAACGGAGGGGGAGCTCGTGGTGGTCGCGGATGGGGACGTCATACTGGGTGACGTAGCGCTCGAACTCGTTGCGCGGGTGGCTGCGTCCGCCGTTTTGCAGGTGCTCGCCCGGATAGCGCTCGAGCAGGAGGCCGAGGACTCCTCGGCGGTTGTCTACGGCCGCCGGCGACTCGGTCTCTACCACCATGCCGTCGGTCGCCGGCGTGGCGCACGCGGGCAGGAGCTTGCCTTGGCCCTGGACCGACACCAGACAGATCCGGCAGTTCCCCACGATGGGCAGCTTGGGGTACCAGCAGAGCGTCGGGATGTCGATGCCGGAGCCTCGGGCGGCCTCCAGAACCGTGGCGCCGGGCTCGAAGGAAACGTCACTGCCGTTGACGGTAATCTTGGCCATTGAGCACCGATGTTCGGCGGAAGAAAGGCAATCTAAGTGAGTTTAGACCCGGGAGATGGGAGGGGCAAGGGCAAGGTGTCGAAAAAATACAAACGCCCCCGGACCGCGGGTCCGGGGGCGTTTCGACACGCCGAGAGCGCTGGAGAAAGCTGCCCTCGGCGCTCCTACGCCGCGTGTTCGGTAGGCACGCGCTGGTGCCAGTGATCCTCGGAGGCTTCCTCGTCCGCGGCCCACATGTAGGCCCAGAACCTCACCGGCTTCGGCGCGGGCCCACCGTTCTTGATCACGATGCCGAGCGGCGTCGAGGGTACGGCGACGGGAAGAGTAGTCACGGGACGGTCCTCAGTGGACGAGAGAGCCACGACTGCGTCTCGCCGGAAGGAAGGCACGCCTCATGCCCTCGGAATGCCGGTAGCTAACCCATTCTAAAATTAGGATTTGGATTGCCGCAGAAGGCGCGGCGAAGTGTCAGTTGGACGCGGCGAGCGGTGGGGCCGCCGCGTCCGGGGGACACGTGGGCTTGGCGAGGAGAAGACCGTCGGGCCGCCGCGAGGCGCCCGTCCGCTTGCGGCGCACCGGTTCCTCCTCGACGCTCCATCCAGTGTAGAGCGCGCGGATGGAGTCCGGCGAGAGCGCGCGGCTCCCACCCAGGACGACGTGAACACCGCCCGGGCGGCTCCGCCGCTGGAGGTCGGCGAGGAGTGCGGCGCGGGCAGGCGGCTTGAACCCGGCCAGGGTGTTGGGGTCGATGACGACGACGTCCACCCGATCGAGCGCCTCGAGGAAGGCGGGCAGGGCCGGACCGAGCGGCGCGACGAACCCCTCGAACAGGCTCGCCAGGGCCTCCGCCGCCATGCGTGACTCCACCCGCTCGACGCAGCCGACGTCGCAGGCCACGAACGTCACCGCCGCGTCGTGCGCGGCGAGGAGATAGGTGGCGGGCTCCGCCCCGGGGCCGATCACCAGCGCGATGTCGTGCGCCTCGATGCGCGGCAGGAGCCGGGCGAGCGCGGATCCGCCATCGAGGCCCCAGTGGACCGGCGTGCGCTGCGCCTCGCGGAGCTTCCGGAACTGCTCGCGCCAGCGGCGATAGGGCCGCAGCGCGAGCCGCTTCACGATGAGTCGGTCCACCGTCTCGAGCATGAGCACTTCGGTGAGGACGAACTGGCCCTCGGACGTGGTCTGGAGCTCCGAGGCGGCCTCGTCGCCCAGCCGCATCAGCTCCTCGCGGCCGATCGAATTCTTGAAGCCTTCGATCCGCTGAAGGATGTACTCGTGATAGTGCTGCTTGTCGGAATAGGGTGAGCGCCGCCGGCGCTGAGCACCGCGAATCTCGGTGGCGCTCAGCATGACACCCTGTTCGGCAGGAGGCCGCGCGCGACTGAGCGGCCGGTGACGAGGTTCACCGCGTGAGCTGTATGGAATGGGCTCCGGACGAACGGCGGCCCCACGAAGGCCGGCGTGATTGACAATGGTGCAAATTCGTACATCGGGTGAGTCGGGTCAAGGCGGAGAGCTATTCCGCCTCCAGTAGAGCGCCCTTGAGGTACCCCGTTTCGGGGATGGTCAGCACCTCGGGGTGGTCCTCGCCCTGACCCAGAATGCGACACACCCGGATGCGCCTTCCGCTGTCCCCCGCGGCCTCGGCGAGCATCGCGAGGAACGCCGGCAACCGGACGTGGAAGGAACAGGATGCGGTCAGCAGAATCCCGCCGGGCGCGAGGCAGCGCATCGCCCGCAGGTTGATCTCGCGGTAGCCGCGGATGGCGTCGGGCACGCTGGCCCGGGTCTTGGCGAAGGCGGGGGGGTCGAGCACGATCGTGTCGAACTGCTCCCTGGCGCGCGCCATCGCCCGCAGTCCCTCGAAGGCATCGACCGCTCGCCACTCGATGTTGCTCAGGCCGTTGAGGGCGGCGTTGGCCCGGGCGCGCTCGAGCGCGCCCGGGCTCGAGTCGAGCGCTATGACGCTCGCGGCACGGCCGGCGAGATGCAACGCGAAGGAGCCGTGATAGGCGAAGCAGTCCAGGGCGCGGCCACCCGGCCGGGTGACCTCGCCGGCGAGGAGCCGGTTGGGACGCTGGTCGAGAAACGCGCCGGTCTTCTGGCCTTCCCAGGGTGCGGCGAGATAGCGAACGCCCCCTTCGCGGACTTCGATCTCCCGCGGCACCGTGCCGAAGACTTCCTCGATCTCGGCGGGGAGCCGCTCCCGGCGGCGGGCGGGCACGTCGTGGCGGAGCAGGATCCCCTCCGGCTGAAACAGCGACACCAGGGCGTCCAGGATCGGCTGCCGCATCGTCTCGAGCCCGGCGGAGAGGATCTGAGCCACGATCCAGCGGTCGTAGCGATCCACCACGAGCGAAGGCAACCCGTCGCCTTCGCCGTGCACCAGGCGGTAGGCCGAGGCGTCGATGCCTGCCCGTCGAGCGGCGGCGGCCTCGATCCGCCGGCGCCACCACGCCGCGTCCACCGCGACGTCGCCGCGCTCCAGGAGACGCAGCCGGAGCTCGGACGTGGGGGAGAGCAGGCCCTGGCCGATGAAACGGCCCCGCGGGTCCTGCACCGGCACGAGGCCCGGGTCGGGAGGGTGGCTCTCGACGTCGCTGCGATAGATCCACGGATGGCCCCGAACCCAGCGCTCGGCGCCGCGCGCCGTCACCCGGGCCGGGGTCACGCCCGGTCGGGACGCAGAACCGTGGCCCCCCGGAGATAGCAATGCTTGATTTCGCCGCGACCGCGGCGGGTGTAGGCGTGAACCAGGAGCCGGATGCAGCGGGGAAGCGACCCCGGCACCGGGATCTCGGTGGCGTGGAGCACCGCCACGATGTTCCACCCGAAGTCCTCCGCCGCGCGCGCGGGGAAGGCGGCGTCGAGGTCCCGCGTGACGGTGAACAGCGCGCTTACGATGTCGTCGGGCTCGAGCTCGTTGGTCTCGATCAGGGCGCGCAGCAGCTCGTCGGTCGCGGCGAGAATCTCGGTCGCGTCGTTCCGATCGACGGTGGTGGCGCCGCGGATGCCGTGCAGCCGGGGGGTGGGAATCGTCATGGCAGATAATGTAGCGGCAGTGGTTCGGCTGATGCTCGTCACCGACGACCGTCTGGTCGAGGGACGCGACCTCGTTGCGCTGGCCCTGGCGGCCGAGCGCGGTGGCGCGACCTCGGTGCAGCTCCGGCTCAAGCTGGCCTCGCCCCGGGAGCAGGTGGAACGCGCGCGCGCGCTGGTGGCGGCGCTCCGGATCCCGGTGCTGGTGAACGACCGGCCCGACATCGCCCTCGCGGCAGGCACTGCGGGGGTGCACCTCGGCCCGGACGATCTGCCGGTCGCGCTCGCCCGCCGGGTTGCTCCACCAGGATTCATCATTGGCGCGTCTGTTGGATCGGCGGGGGAAGCGGAGGCAGCGGGTGAGGCCGATTACTGGGGGATCGGGCCGTGGCGGACGACGGGGACGAAGAGGGATGCGGGAGCAGCGCTCGGCTCGGAAGGATTCGTCCGTCTGGTGGAGCTCGCCCGCGGGAAGCCGTGCATCGCCATTGGAGCGGTAAGGCCGGAGGACGTGCCCGCGGTGCTGGCTGCCGGTGGAGTAGGGGTGGCGGTTGTGTCGGGTATACTAGGAGAAAATGATGTGGAGCAGGCCACACGGAAGTATTTCGAGCGACTTTTGTCACCCTGAGCGCAGCGAAGGGGGCATGGCCAGAGTTATGCCCCCTTCACTTCGTTCAGGGTGACAAGAGACTGCCTATCGCCCTCGTCTCACACGAGCGATCGACCGCAGATGCTCGTCGTAGCTCCTGGAGAACACGTGGCGGCCGTCGGGCCCCGCCACGAAGTAGAGGTAGGGCACCTTCGCGGGATAGAGCGACGCCTCGATGCTGCGCCGGCTGGGTGAGTTCACCGGACCCGGCGGCAATCCCGGGTGCAGGTAGGTGTTGTACGGCGAGCGGAACTGGTAGTCCTTGGTGAAGAGCCGGGGCCTCCGCTTCCCGGTGGCGAGAAAGATGGCGTACTGCACCGTCGGGTCGGCCTGGAGGGCCATCCCGATGCGGAGCCGGTTGTGGTACACGCCGGCGATCGTCTCGCGCTCGTCGTCGGCGCGGGCCTCGCCCTCCACGATAGAGGCGAAGGTGACCAGCTGCGCCTTGGTCCAGCCCAGCAAGTCCAGGCGCGCGTCCCACTCCGGCATCCAGGCCGTCTTGAATCCCTCCGCCATCACCCGCACCAGCTCCCGCGCCGTCGTCCCGTGCCGGAGCGAGTACGTCTCCGGCCGGAGGAACCCCTCGAACGACCGGACCGGAAAGCCTAGCGTCGCCGTGGCGGCGGCGCTGTCCCCCGCGGCGGCCGCCAGCGAGTCGGCGGGAATCCCCAGCTTCTCCTGCGCGAGCGCCGAGACCTCGGGAATGGCGAGCCCCTCGGGCACCGTGAAGCGGGTGGCGACCTCGTCGCCGGCCTCGAGGATGTCCAGCACCTTCCATGGCGAGAGACCCGGGGCGAACTGGTAGACCCCCGCGCGCACCGAGCGGTCGGCGCCCCGCACGCGGGCGAGCAGCTTGAACCAGAATCGGTTGCCGACGACGCCATGGGCGGCCAGCGTATCGGTCACGGCGGAGAAGGACGCACCGGGTGGGAGGGTGACCCGTTCGGCGGCGGAGTTGGTGCCGCAGGCGATGAGGGTGAGGGCGAGGAGCAAGAAGCAGGCGGAACGGCGGAACGGCGGAACGGCGGAAGGTGCTGACGCGCCGCTCGACGATGGCGGGCAGCTGCCGCGTTCCGCCGTTCCGCCGTTCCGCCGTTCCGCCCGGCAGCCGTTCCGCCCGTCCGCCCTAGAGCCCACGCACCCTCCTCGCGTCGAGGAAGTGCTGAAGCAGCACCGCCGCCGCCAGCGAATCCACGTCGCCCTTCCGGCCCCGGGTACTGCCGCCTTGCTCCCGGATGGCGGCCAGCGCCCGCGCGGTGCTCATCCGCTCGTCCCACAGCTCGACCGGCAGCCCGCTTCGCTCCGCCAGCGCGCCGGCGAGCTCGCGCGCGGCGCGGGCGCTCTCCTCCTCGTCGCCCTCGCCGGTCAGCGGCAAACCCACCACCACGCCGGACGGGCCGTGCGCGGCGACCAGCTCGAGGAATCTGGGCATGGGGAAGCGCTTGCCCCGTCGGCGAACCAGCGTCTCCAACGGGGTGGCCAGGGTTTGGGTCTCGTCGCTGAGGGCCAGGCCGATCCGCACCTCGCCCCAGTCGACCGCGAGTATCCGTCCGGCAGGAGGGAGGGGCATGGGGGGAATAAAGCGTGAAAAGTGAAGGGTGAAAAGTGAAAAGGGGGTCGCCACACGGCCCCCCCTTCTTACTTTTCACCCTCACTTTTCACCCTGTTCTGCTACTGGGCCATTGTGGCAAAGAATTCCTTGTTGTTCTTCGTCCGCTTCATCCGCTCGAGCAGGAACTCGAGCGCCTCGACCGGCGGCATGTCCGCCAGGAAGTTGCGGAGCAGGTAGACCCGGTTGAGCTCGTCCTTGTCCATCAGGAGCTCTTCCTTGCGGGTCGAGGTCCGCTGGATGTCGATGGCCGGGTAGATCCGGCGGTCGGCCAGGCGGCGGTCGAGCACCAGCTCCGAGTTGCCGGTGCCCTTGAACTCCTCGAAGATCACCTCGTCCATCCGGCTGCCGGTGTCCACCAGCGCGGTGGCGATGATGCTGAGGCTCCCGCCGTTGTCGATGTTGCGGGCGGCGCCGAAGAACCGTTTCGGCTTCTGGAGGGCGTTGGCGTCCACACCGCCGGAGAGGATCTTGCCCGAGTGCGGCACCACCACGTTGTGGGCCCGCGCCAGGCGGGTGATCGAGTCGAGCAGGATGACGACGTCGCGGCCGTGCTCCACCAGCCGCTTCGACTTCTCGATCACCATGTCGGCCACCTGGACGTGGCGGTCGGCCGGCTCGTCGAAGGTGGAGGAGATGACCTCCGCCTTCACGTTCTCCTCCATGTCGGTGACTTCCTCCGGGCGCTCGTCGATCAGCAGCACGATGAGGACGATCTCCGGATGATTCTCGCTGATCGCATTGGCGAGTTTCTGCATCAGGATCGTCTTGCCGGCCTTGGGCGGCGCGACGATCAGCGCGCGCTGGCCCTTCCCGAGTGGGGCGAGCAGGTCCACCACCCGCATGGAGAGGTCGCCGTTCTTGCGCTCCAGGCGGATCCGCGAATCGGGATACCGTGGCCGCAGGTTGTCGAACGCGATCCGGTGCTTGGTCTTTTCCGGCTCGTCGAAATTGACCTGCTCGACCTTGAGCAGGGCGAGGTAGCGCTCGCCCTCCTTGGGCGGGCGTACCTGGCCCATGACGGTGTCGCCGGTGCGGAGATCGAACCGCTTGATCTGGCTGGGGCTGACGTAGATGTCGTCGGGGCCGTACAGGTAGTTCCAGTCCTGGCTCCGGAGGAAGCCGTACCCCTCGGGCAGGATCTCCAGCACCCCCTCGCCCCGGATGACGGTATCCGAGTCGAGGAGCGACTGCTCGATGCGGAAGATGAGATCCTGCTTCCGCAGCCCTGAGTAGTTGCTGATGTTCAACTGCTCGGCGAGGGTGTGCAGCTCGGCGACCGATTTCTGTTTCAGCTCAGCGATATCCACGGACGAGACTCCAAACGGACGAGCCCTGCCGGCGTACGGGCGGGTGAAGGACGACAAGGGTAAGAAATGCCGGCGAGGTTGGCCTGGGTATATGTCGGCCCGATGGCGGAACGGCGGTACGGGTTGTGACGGGGAGTTGTCCGGCCGAATCCAAGAAGCAATTTAAGTTAGAGCGCTCCGAAGGCCCAGTCAAGAGCCCGCTTGCAGAAGTCCCGGGGACGCACGATTTTGCCTGATTCCTGGCAGCCAATTCGAGCCGGAGCGGACATGGTCGAATCAGAACGTCTGGGCAAGCTCCGGCACGACCTCTCCAACCCCCTCTCGGCCCTGCTCGCCGAGATCCAACTCCTGCTGCTCACCGAGTCGCAGTTCGACCCGGAGACCTTGACCAGCCTCAAGGAGATCGAGGCATTGGCCATCCGCATGCGCGGGATGCTCCGAGAGATCTGACCGGACTCAGCCGGCCCCCCGGCCCCCCCCGTTCAACAGATAGGCGGCAAGAAAGGCCAGGCTCCCGACGCTCGCCGCCGCCCGGAAGGTCACGTCGCCCCGGCCGGCGGACACGAAGCCCTCGATCAACCCCGCCACCACCAGCAGGACCGCCGCCCCGCCGACCATCCGGACCGCCGTGCGCCCGCTCAGGACGAGGGCGTCGCCCCGGCTCAGGTCCCCCGGCGCCACCACCGAGCGCCCCAGGAGGAACCCCGCGGCACCCGCCACCCAGATGGCGAACAGCTCCAGCAGGCCGTGCCCCAGGATGAACTCGAGCAGGTAGCCCAGCAGTCCCCGGTTCGCGAAATGGCCGGCGGTGGCGCCGATGGCGAGCCCGTTGAATCCGAGCAGCACGAGTGAGCCGATCCCGAGGAAGATGCCCCCGGCGAAACAGGCGATCGCCACCCGGACGTTGTTGGTGATGATCCCCGACGCCATCAGCGGGCGGTCCTCCACCGCCACGTCCACGTAGCGCCTGCCCTCCGCCATCCGTTCCGCGCCGGCATCCGCCCGCTCGATCATGACCTCGGGGAGCAGGTCGGCGGCGAGCGCCGGCTGCTCCCGCATCAGGGTGTAGCCGGCGGCGGCGGGCAACAGAAAGGCGAGGCAGGCCACGGCGATGTAACCGCGGGCCTGCCGGATCGCCGCGGGACACTCCCGGGCCAGCACCTCCCAGACCCGGCGCCAGGTGCCTCGCTCGTCGCGGTAGAGCGCGTTGTGCCCGGCCGCCGCGAGGCGCTCGAGGTGCTCGAGGGTGGCGTCATCCGCTCCGTAGGTCCGCGCTCGCGCCAGGTCCGCTGCGACCTCCCGGTAGCGGGCGGCGAAGTCCGGCAGCTCGCGGGACGCGAAGCTGTCGAGCCCATGCCGGGC
>Ga0210377_10003905_pt1 | contig 12707 bp, 34 predicted proteins | sample PLM4_65_b1redo_FD_155480 | JGI IMG/M metagenome (GOLD analysis project Ga0210377, IMG submission 155480) | Groundwater sediment microbial communities from an aquifer in East River, Colorado, USA - PLM4_65_b1 redo | ecosystem: Environmental > Terrestrial > Soil > Riparian zone | place: USA: East... | reverse complement strand
TACGATGGAGTCCAACGCCGGGAGCCGACGACCCGGCAGGGAGGCAGGGGCCATGGACGTGCAGTCCGTTCCACTCTCGCTCGTTCAAGTTGCAACGACGCTGTATGTGCGTTGTGACGTGTGCGAGGTTCGCGTTCCATTCGTGGTCTATCTCCATCACGAAGCGGAGATGCACTACGACCAACCGAACGGAGTTTCCGCCGGTTCGGTTCTTGATTGGGTGGGCGCTCAGGCTCAGGAATCACCACAAGCGCGCCTACTTCTTACCATGCTTCAGTCAACGTATGAAGCGTGGAAGGCCGAGCAGGGATGAACTCCGTCCTGTACGTGCCGTCCCCCGAAATCCACCTGTCTGCGGATTGTTGGTGTTGCGGGCGTCAAACATACTTCGACGAACCGCACGCCGATTGGTGTTGGGTTGATGACGGAGACGGCCGCTACTACACCGATAATCCGAACCGCTGGCCGAAGGGAACGTAACATGATGCGTGGCTGGTGGCAGGATCGAAGGAGACAACGCGACGAACTACGCGTTCTCCGTGGGGAGCAACACGAACGATTCCTAAAGATGAAGGAGGATGAACTTACCATAGAACGCATGAAGGTTGAGAACCGGCGTTTCGAGTTGGAGGTCCGCGCCCGCAAGGAACTAGGCGAGCGTGGCATAGACTGGGACTTCTAGGGAGGGGTGATGCCTAGTCGGGGAAGATTCCGTGCGGTAGGTAAGTGTTTCTACTGTCAGGGTCCCGTGGCAGCGCACGAGAAAAGGCAGGTTATGGACGCAGTACGGTGGACCGATCCTAACGGTAACGCTCAGGTTAGGTTGGTATTGCGTCTAGTGCATCGTGGTTTCTGTGAGTCGTCCTTGCGTGGACGGCTCGACGCTGGCAAGCCGAAGCCGAAGGGAGCTTAGACCATGGCAAGCAACGCCGATGAAGTTGCGGCGGCGCGCGCAGCAATGCACGACGCCATTGGGCCGCAGCCGGACATGGACGCCATCCTCGACGCAACGTTCGAGGGCTGGCAGCCGAAGCCCGGTGACAAGCTCACGGGAACGATCCTGACCCGAAGCACGTCCGACGCGGGCGGCTACGGGTCGTACCCGCTACTCGAAATCCTCACCGACGACGGCCAGGGAATCGCGCTTCATTGCTTCCACACGGTTCTCAAGACCGCCGTTGAGCGGTGGGACCCGAAGCCCGGCGAGTACGTCGGCGTAAAGTACCTCGGCAAGTTGGAGGGCCGGGGGAGCTTCGAGGGATACGAGGACTACCGGATGGTCGTTCGCCGGTAGCCTGAGTCTCCGGCATCTAGGTAGCCCCTCCCTAGGTGCCGGGGGTTGAGGCTATTAGGAGGACGGCTTGCCAGAACTTCCCGACGACGTACCCGACGATCTACCCGACGAAGTACGCGAGTGGTTGGAAGCCGATTACGGAGTTGAAACGTGGGAGTCTGCCACGATCCACGGTAACTCCGATGGGTATTGGTCCGTTGAAGTGTTCTACGATGACGGCACATCATCCACGGCCGACCTAGGCTACTTCGAGGGAGAACCCGACGACTGGGTATGGGAACTTTATGATTGGCTAGACGACGAAGTAGGGGGGGACGTGGACGTTGACTATAACGGGGAATAAGCCGATTCCCGATCCGCTTATCGTCGTATACGATGCCGACGGGGAAATCGTGATGGCGCTTACGTTGTGGGAGTGGATCGGTCGGGCCATCGTCCTCCACAACTTGCCACCGGCGATACTGGATGACGTGCGGGTGTACCTCGACGGAACGGAGGTACTGCGGAATGGCTAGCGAGATTGAGGAAGCGTGGCTAGCGTATCAAGCGGCCAAGGGGGCATTAGCGATTGCCTACCAGCACTATGAAGATGTGCGCGCGGAGGCAGAACGTAGGATTCGCCTTCCTGTCGCTGCTCGCCCGAAGCACTCGCCACGAATGCCCCGACCGAAGTTGTCCCCCATCGACATACCGACGATATAAATATGCGCCCGCTAAACCGGATGGCGTCTGAACTATGGGACCCTCGGAGACAACCCGCCTATCGTTTCCGCGTTGGCAATCCTACCGTTCGCAATCGCCCGTCGGATCGACTGCGAACCGAAATGGGTAAACGTGCTTACGATGCGATGCGGTTCGAGAATACCGGCCCGTCACGATGGCGCCGCGCTCACATTGAGTGGATATGAGAGTTGACCCGCTCAAGCGGGTATTACAGCGACCCGTCGGGATCGTTACGGGTCCGCGCACCGTACGCGGCGAGTGGGGCGGCAACCACACATGGGAACGGGTCCCGAGGAATGCCGTTCTCTATACGCCATCCCATCGTGAGGTATGGCCGCTCGTTTCATCGGGTCAGGCAACGGCCCGCCGGTGGAAGGCTCACGGCATCGTCTCCGTGGATTATGACGGCCGGAAGATCATAAACCTACGCGGCCAGTTGGACGACCTCTCTACGCCCGATAAGTTAGCGGCCGTTATCGAATGGGTAAACTTCTACCGCGACCACGGCGCGAACATCGGCTCCCCTAACGGTATGTCGTGGTCGTTGTGGCGTTCGACGTTGCATCAACCCGTAATCGAGTGGGGCGAAGTTGACGGGGAAGCCTTGCTACTCGGCGGGCGTCAGGACTACCAACGAATAGGATTCTTCCCCCACGTTGAGCTATGGGATATCACGGCGGCGTATTCCTCAACCATCGGCACGTTGCGGGTTCCTCGGAAGTGGCGGCATTACTCCGGGCCGGGATGGAACGAGAACGCGCCGGACGGCTTCGCTCGCGCCATCGTCCGCGTCCCGCATCTAACATGGGGGCCGCTCCCGATCCCGAATCACTATGGGCGGGTTCGCTTGCTCGCCACGGGCGCGCCGCCGTCCAATGTCCGCTTTCCGATTGACCAGGAAATCCGGGGCGTGTGGACTCACGATGAACTACGGGAAGCCGTCCGGGTGGGATGCGATGTTGAGATCATCGAGTATTGGGTAGGGGTGGGAGCACGGCCGGTATTCAAGGCATGGTGGGACTTGATACTGGAAGCCCGCGAAACCCTGAGCGAACCCGCGCAACGGTTGGTCAAGTGGGCGTCAAACGCCTTGTGGGGGCGGTTCGCTGCGCAAGGGAGCGGGTCCCTTATATGGTACGAGGAAGGCGCGGTAGGCACCGGCGGAAAGTTGCTCCCTGGTATGCGGCACCGTGAGAAAGAAAGCCGTCGAGTGAAACCGCAATCCCTCACTATCGCCGGTCTAGTGAGCGGCCGTATCCGGGCGCGACTCTACCGCGAAGCCCTGACGGCCTGGGATTTCCTCGCCATCGCCTGCCATACGGACGGAGTGTGGTTGCCTGCCGGAATCAAGATGGAACCGAACGGCGGCGCTCCGGGTAACTGGCGAGTGAGAACCGCTACGGATCGGCTTATGTTGCTTGGGCCGCAGACGTACCGCTACGACGTGGACGGGGAGTGGCGATATGTGCTGGCAGGAATCCCCGACCGAGCACGCGAGCGGGTGTTCCTCAAGTTGGCAGCGGGGATGGCCGATAGTAAGCTATAGGAAGCCGACGAAGGGAGGCAGGGTATGGCCGAAGCGAAGCGGGGGGTTACTTCTCTCGTGCAGTTCGGCGGCACTCGCCCCGACGGGTCCCAGGTCCTATTGGACGTGTGGCTCCGGTACTCCGAGGGCGGGATGCTGATAGAGGGCGTTGACCTAGCGGAACGCCCGGAGCGGGGCGACGTGTGGGGACCACCGATGGAGCTAGAACGGGGCGGCGTATGAACGCGCTCCGTATGCTCGCCGCCCTGTTCGTTCTATTCGTCCTGTTCTGCGTTGCCGCGCTCGCGTGGATCGTGGGGGGAGTCGTCCATGCCATCCCGTGATGGACTCCTAACCCACTTGCGAGAGACGGAACGCCATGCCGTCCGGTTGGGCATCCTCGCGGACCTAGCCGGATCGTCGTTCATCGGCTCGCTTCCGTTCTCGGCGGTCGGCCGACTCCACGGCGAGTTCCACCGGCTCGACCGCGAGGACTCGGCCAGGGTGTCAGTCGCCCCAGGATCGGGTATCATGGACCTAGGTCGGGATGGACCCGACGGGAAGGAAGGTGCGTCATGACCCAGGAACGGAGTTCCGCGAAGGGAGCCACCCCCGGCGAGCCGTCGCCCCTCGACAAGGCTCGCGCAGCCCGCAAGGCGAAGGCGGTCCCGAAGGACGAGACGCCCGAGGTCCGCTTCGCCCGGCTGGCGAACGCCCGGCTCGCCCCGACCGTCCGCAGCATTCAGCGGATGGCGAACCTCGCCCGCATCCACCGCAGCAAGGAAGCGGGCGGCGGGAAGGCGTACACCGACGACCAGGCGCGGAAGATCGTCGCCACGCTGGCGAAGGCCGTCGCCCAGGTGGAAGCCGCCTTCGCTGGAACCAAGCTCACGGAGAACGTGCCGACGATCTAGCCATCGCCGGAAGCGCCCGGATGCCTACACGGGTCCGGGCGCTTTGCTATGGGATTAGCTCGAACGACGTGCCCATAACCTGCGGGTCCTCGGTCCCGTTTCCGAGTCCCCCCACCATGCGGACAAGAACCGCGTTGGTCAATGCCCCGGCGGGGATCGGAATATGAATCGGGCATCTCTGCGGACCTACCGCGCTCAGGGGAACGTCGCCGGAAAGCGTGTTCCATACCAGGGGAATGGTCGTCGCATACTCAAGTCGCAACACGCCAGAAACCCCTGCCACCGAAACGAACGTCCAAGCTTCCACGATCCGAAAGCCGCGCAGGTCAACGATAACACGATCCGCGTTATTGACTTCAACGAACGCGGCTCCGAGGTTGGCAAAGGTTCGTGAGCTTTGCTGTAGGAAGCAGTTTGGACCGTGACCGGGACGAAGTAGGAACGCCATCTACGGGGCATCCAATCTAACGATGATGAAGTTCGGCATTGAGCCATCGGCCGGGCTAACGTCGAAGTTGAGCGGAACGCCGCCCGCCGTGTTGTGGGCAACCACGACGGCCTGAGTTCCCCCCGCCGCAAAGCGCCCGGCCGAAAGGGCGCGAGCGGTACTACCCTTCGCATTCTTGTCGGAGTTCACGCCCATGGAAAGTAAGCCATCGTATTGGTTTCCCCCGCCGCGCCACGGGGCGGCAACGCAGACGATGTAAACGCCCGCTTGGGCGGCAGGGACGGTCACGATCTTGTTATCGACCGCCGCATCAAAGTAGCCGTCGGTGTCGAACACTTCCGCCCAGTTGGTAATGGTGGTGAGTGTCCCGGTGGGAACGACTTGCGGAACCCCGGTACGATTCATTCGTGCGCCATGCCGTACGGGCGCATTCAGAAAGTCGGGCGGGTTGCGGAAACTCATTGAGCCATCCTATACATAGAGAACGACGCCGAGCAGCCCACGAGGTTGCCGCCACTTGACTGCGCGTAGAGTAGGCTAATGATATCGCCGACGGCTAGGTCCTGTATGACGGACGGGCAAAGGGACGGAGCGAACCCGGTTATTCCGGTTCCGCCTTGCCCCGCCCCTGCGCTATCCCCACCGATAACGCGAGTGACGGGACCTACGGGGGTAACACGTTGGATGTTCGCGGTACGCCCGCCGGTGACGTTCACGGGGAATAGGAGTTGGCCCGCCATGATATACACTCCGCCCATGCGGGGCGGAATCACGAGGGTAGAACCAACCACGTATAGCCCTAGGATGTTCTCGTTCACGACGTTGAATGGGACGACGCCGCCAGCCGGAACCGCCGTGAACGCGGCTACGGAGACGGTAGCACCGCGACGGGGGTTGAGTCCCGTGGGCGTGGAGTGATAGCGGAACGTCATGCGGCCACCCGAAATAGCCGGAAGGCGCCGAAGGTATTACAGGCTAGCCCGCTGTTCTGGAAGGCGGTCACGTCTACCACGTCGCCGGGGACTAGGGGACGTAGGATCGTAGGAGCGCAAGCCATGTTACCGAAGGGACCTACTCCCGAGTTATCCCATATGATAGGGGCACCGTTGAGTCGGATAGCGGCCTCGCGGTATCCGGCATTCGGCGGGTTGTTGAACGTGACAAACGCGACTATCAAGTAAAGCCCGCCCATGTTCGCGGGGATCACGAAAGTTGGTCCGACCACGTATCCACCATCATTCGATCCAACGGAGTCGAATGGTTGTTGCGTAATGGCGTTGTTAGGAAGCGACTTTAGGACGGAATCGAATACGTTAGCGCCCTTCGCGGGGTTGTTGGCTACTCCGGTGAGGGGCAACGGGCGAAACGCCATAACGTCAACGCCGTCCCCGTGGCATCCTGACCTGATTCGGGAACCCTGCCTCGATGAGTAGGCCATCAACACCGGCCCCGGATGCGGCGAGTGCCTGAATGTCCCCCATCGGCACCACGAGGGATTCCGGCCGATACTGGATAGACGCCGTGTTGAGGGAGCCGACGGTTGCGGCCGTGAACCGAACGAGCAGCGTTGAGCCGCCCGGAACGTAGATCGGGGAGGATTCGTCCGCGATGTTCGGGTTCGCGCCGGTTGACCAATCCTTACCCGCCGAGTCGGCCACCGATCCGACGTACACCGTAACGTCGGGAACGAGGACGCCCGAACTACGGATGAAGATTCGTTCCACGTACCAATCCTCATCGAAGGACGGGCTAAACGTAACGAGCGCAACGCCCGCCGCATCCGCGACCGCTTGCCCGTTATCGTGGATCGGTGCGACCATGTGGAACCCCCTTAGATAGCGATGAAGTAGGAGTAGTGCCACAGTTCGTCCGGCCGAACTTGTACCCACCCTTCGGCCAGTAGGGCGCGCCGAATCCGGCGCAGCGCAAGCCATCCCTGCGATTGGTCAACGTCGATGGCAAGCCCGCGAGGGTGCCCGGTGATTTCGGGCTTGGCATAACGGCTTGAATCCTCGTGGTAAAGGCGCTCCTGCGTGGCACAAGTTCGGTTCGTCCCAGGAAGGACCCGAATGTCCCTGCGCTTACTTGGGCGGCGCTTGCCGTACCGCGCTTCGGCCCGCTTGAACGCGGTCATTGCCGGATGCTGTAGGGTTAGGATCGTGTTGCCGCCGCCCTGGTCGTAAGTGACCATGTTCGGGTAGTCGTCGCGGCATGGCCCACCATACCGAATCCCTCCGGTGGGGGTCTGGATTTCGCGTTCCCGTGGAGTCCATGCGGTCACTTGAGTCCCCCTGGTAGCGGGATCGAAACACCTAGAACGGCTCCGAGTTGACGTAGACCGAGCAAGATAAGGATAGCGCCGCCGATAAACTCACCGGCGCGAATCCACGTCTCGGCCTTCATTAGCAGGGAGAGAAACTTAGCCAGGGCTTCGGCCCATCCAAGCGGGTTGAAGTTACTAACCGCTACGGACGGATCGAGTGGCTTGCAGGTGCCGACTGCGCCATCGGTGTACCGTTCACGATAACCAACCCCGCCACCGACCGGCGTACAAGCCTCAATCCGAAGGATCGGCCCGTGACTGCCTACGGGTTCGGGGACGGGATTGGTTCGGCGAACGGGCATGGTGCCCCTACAGTCCCGCCGGGTACTGCTCGCGGTACTCGATGGCGGCGGCGGCAGCGGCGCTCACGTTTCCAGCGGCCGTCAGTAGGACGATGTTCTCCAACGCCCCCATGCGGCCTTTCTCCGCGAAGCCGCCCGTACCGCGACCGGGACCCTTTGCCTCAGTCGTCGCTGGCTTGCGTGTCGCTGGCTTGCGGGGTGGCATGTGTTCTCCCTTCCGGGCGCGTTGCTAGCGCCCACTCATACATTCCAACGTAGGATGCGGCCACGATGATGGACGCATAGAACGGGGTCATGGAGTCGAACACGGCCGCAACGTAGGCACCGACCCCTAGAGTGATGGCCGTTGCGGCTATCTCACCGTGCCGAATGTCCGTCGTGAGTTCGTCGCGGGATGCCCAATCCCCGCGCCGGATCGTGGATATTGACGGGTTCGCGGCCGAGTAAGCCTGACCCGCCGATAGCATCACGCCGAGCACGGATAGTGCCTCGTCCTTGTTCATCCCGCGTTCCTAATGCACTTGCCCACGCAGGGTCCTTGGTTGGCACGATGCCAGCCATTCGGACAATCGCGGTTCGGTGCATCGGGGTAAGCACCGTGCCGCGCCGGTAGTGTCGCCTGAGTGCAGGTGGCAGGAACCACGACGGGGACCGGAACGTCGGCTGGTGCGGGTTCGCCGGGAAGCGGCTCCGTGTACGGCGGGTACAGGACGTAGCCGCCCGTCCCCGGTTGCCCTGACGGATAGGGCGGCGGCGACGATGGCGCGTCGGGGTACGTGTCGTCGGGCGAGTCGATCGGAACACCGTACATATCCGATGCCTCGTTATCCATGAATCCGTCACCACCTGAGCCCGTGCGCTTGCGGATGAAGTAGACCGCACCAACGCCCGCGCCGCCGATGAGAACCCACACGCCGACGGGGAACGGCCCGACTTTCTTGGTGAGCCACGCAGGAAGTTCCATCATTCCTCCGTCGGGTAGAGTTCCACCGCAACGTCCGAGAGTTCGCCTTGTCCGAACGGTTGCGGTTGCCGGATGTTCTTGCGAAGGCCGAGCGCCATCTGGAACCCAAGCGGCATCGCGGCGAAGGGCTCGCCGATGAGCGTTTTCGTTCCCGCCACGGATGCGAACGGGCCGGGACCCTGAATGCCCATGGATGGGTTCGGGGTTTCCTGCCAAGTGGACTGACCAGGCCACCATAGATCGTAGATCCGTTGCACGAACGATGGCCGCGTATTGAAGTCGGAATCACGCGGCCCGAGTTCGACCTGCCGGAACGGGATTGGTTCCACGTCCCGCGTTTGTACGTGGACTACCGGGTCCGGCCCACCCGGTACGGTTTCGTGCCAGTCCGACGAAAGGACCGAGAACGATGGCGCAGGGATAAGCCGGTGGCGCTGCATTGTCTACCGCCGCCCCTGCGCCGCCATGAGCGAACCGGAGAACGCGTTACCGAACGAGCGGACGATGCCCGCCGTTCGCGGGGACGTCACGATGGTCGTAACCAACGCAACGCCCACGATAGCGGAAAGCACGTTGAAGAACCGATCCATGTTCATGCCGTCTCCCTTGCCTTTCTGCTCACCGAGTTGAGAACCCGTGGGCCGCGTGTCAGTAGCAACGCGAGGAATAAAAGCCATGCGAAGCCTCTAGCTAGCTCCGGTTGGAACTGCGAGAGTAACGAGAGCATGAGAAACGCCGCAACGAGTCCGAAATACCGGGACGGCGCTAGTTCGCCTTTCTGGATTTCGTCCACGGTCACGACGATACCCGACGCGAGTAGGAGCGCCGCAAAGCCTTTCTCATCGGTTGCCACGACGGCCTGCCTTCGGTTGGAAGAACTGCCGGAGAACTTCCCTGGGGTCGGGCGGGGTCTTGAACGCGCTGTAAACCAAGACCCCGCCCACCGCCAGGAATGCGAGGGATGCTAGCACTACGGCTTCCCTCCGTTCGGTAGGGCGTCCCTCTCTGCGTCGTCCGACACTTGCCGCGCCGCTTGTTTCGCTAGCATGGCGTGGTTCGCTTCGGTTGCTTGCGCGAGTGTTTGCCCGTTGCTCATCCGCGTAGCACGCTTCGCCTTGCCGCTATTCCACGCGGCGACAAGCGCAGCAATCGCAGCGACTAGTACGCCTAGCGCATGGACGACGCCCGAGAAAGATTCCCCTAGCACCGTCAGACCGCCGACTTCGCCTTGCTCAGGGCGCCCTTGAGGACCCCGCCCAGGACGAACGCCCCGAGCAGGATTCCAAGGATGAGCGACCATAGATCGAACTTCATCGGTTCCCCTCCCTTACTTGCTCAGGACGGGGCGAAATCCCCGTCGAATCAGGATCGTGAACGCGAGCGCGCCCAGGATGATGCCCGCTACCGCGAGTTCCTGCGGCCCCGGTGCGACTCCACCAGGGATGAGCGCGCCGAGGCTGAAGCGCGTTGCCCGCTGCGTTTCGGTGGACTCGATGTCGTCCACCATAGTTGCCCTGTCGTCTTGGTTCATCATCGCGGCATCACCGACCAGCGGGCGTCACAGCAACGTCGTTCGTGAGAACATCCCACGATCCGGCCGCGCCGGTGACTCCCGTAAACTCCAACCGCGTAGCCTGCACGGTCGGCAGCCAAAGATGCCGGTTCTCGAACCCGATGTGTCCGTCCTGATCGTCGGTGAACGAATAGACGAACACGCCCACGGGCGGCGCGACGTTGGAAACCTCGAACGACCGCCGAGCGCGGTACGCCTGAAGTTCCTGGTTGTATAGCGCCGCCGAGTCCCATTGCAGGGTGATCGGATCGGGGAACACGTTTGCCGCCCGAGCGCCGCCGACTGCGCGCGCAACGATGATGACGTTACGGAGCAGGTTGCCGACGCGAGTAAGGCGGATTGTGTTCTGACCGAGAACCGTCACCGGCTGGAACCGCGACCAGAACTGAGTCGTTCCAAGCGCGGGCGGTTGCGTTTCCTGCGGCTGATTGAGCAGGTCAAACTGAGCCGGGGCCGACCACGCTTCGAGGTATCCACGGAAGCGGATAGCCGGGGCCGTCGGTGCACCGCCCGCAACGAGTGCCGCAAGCGTGTTGACCGTCAGTCGGACCTTGTACGCGCTCGCCGCGTTCTGATTCGCAAGCGAGCCGAAACCATCCCAAGGGGTGATTTCGATTGGGATGCGAAGCGAGAACGACGGCGCGACGATGGTGTTGACGTACCCCGGAGCCGCAGCCGGATCGGTGGACCACACGTACCCGCCATAGAGGTTCTCAAGCATGAGCGAGTACCCGTCCACAGGGAAGTTGATGTACGCGCCGTTGGGGTCGGTGAGTTCCACGGACTGAATGATGTTCCACGGGTAGTCCGCAGTAACAGCACCACCACCGAGGGCGCCACCCGCGCCGAGAACGTCGATCACGACGTAACGAGCGAACCCGTACGACGGAACATCGAATGGGCCAATCGCCTGGGTCGCCGCCGCGGGCGTAACCGTCACATCGAAGAACGATCCTTCATTGTGACGGTGGGCCGCACGGACGAACGGAACCCTTGGGCGAGCGGGCGCGCTGCCGGGACTACGCCCCTTCGCGGGCCGCTCTAGGGTTGCGGTTGCTGCCACGGTTCACCTTCCTTTCCCTTTGGCCTACCACACGTAGGCCATCGCCTGACCGATTGGACGATCCGCCAACCGAAACGCGAGCGTTCGCCACAACGCCGAAACAACGAGCAGCATGGCGAACATTGCCGCCGCGTCGATGAAGCTCGCGTGAACGTGCATCTACCCTCCCTTCTAAAGATCGACCCGCGTTGTAACGATGGTCCCCTGCCTGGTATTGACATAGAGAACATCGTGCCTCGATAGCTGCGCGACTTGGTTCATGATGAACCGCTTGTCTACGCCGCCCGAGATTTCCAGTAGTCGCTTGCGGTCCTGTATGTCGGTAAGCTTCCAGAGGAACAGGTGAGTAGCTTCGGAGAACATGGACCGAGTGACGTTGACGGGTCGTTGTGTCCCCATCACCACGGAGACGCCACCGGAACGACCCGCGCCCAATAGCAGGTTGAGCTTGCGCCGCAACCCGAGGTATACATCGAGATACCAAGCCTCGTCCACATACTCGCACCATCCCCCGGACCAATACGTATCGTCCAAGGCGTGAGCGAATACGCGTTGCTGGATGGCGAGTAGTTCCGACGTGTCGGGCTGGCGGAAGATGTTGCGAAGCGTAATCGGAAGCCGGGGCCAAAGCACCGCGCGCTCAATCGTGGGCGGCGGCGGCCATTCGTCGATGAGTCGGTAGTGCTGATCGTCTAGGAGGTAGTCCATCGTTTCGTCCTTGCGCTTGGTTGCAAACGCACAAACGAAGCGACGGTAGGGAAGCAACCGCAACGCGGCCGTAGTCTTTCCGCAGCCGGTGGGGCCGATTAGGGAGACGTGTTCTCCCTGCGCCCACGAGAACACGTCCCGCAGGAACGCATCCCACGGCACGCGTTCTACGTCAACCCGAGACGACGGGCGTTCCACTACCGACACTTGATTCGTCCTCGCTAGGATCGGGAACGGTGCGAAGTGTCGGCTTCGCCTTCGGAGTAACACCGAGAACCGCTGCCGTTGTGGACGGCAACATGTTGTGGTGAGCAAGAACCGTCACCACGATTGGGAAGTGTGCCATAAGGACGCCGCCCCACGCGCCGCCCGCAAGCATCTTCTCTAGTGCCTTGCGAACCTTCGGATTCTCTTTCGCTAGTGCTTCGAGCGCGGCAGCCGTTTCCGGGGCCGCTGCAATGACCGCTTGCCCACAAGTCGGATCGGCCACGACGACAAGCGACCCGAGGGACACGTAGAGTTCGGTAAGCCGCTTCTCTAGCGACGTGGTGCGCGGAGCGGGGATAGCACGCTCGCGCTTCTCACGCTTCGGCGGCGCATCGGGTGGCGGCGGCGCATCGGCCGGACGATCCTTCGGCGCTTCCTCCGAGCCGGGGATGGGAAGATCGTTCATCGGCGCGCCATCCTTCGGAAGAACCAATGCGAGGCTTCGGGGGATGAATCCTCCACGACCTCTACGGCTTCCACGACGGCATCCGTTTGGGCTTCATGTGTTGCATCGTCCGCGATAGAGGCTTCGGCTTCGGCTACCGCTTCCACCGCTTCGGTTTCGGACTCGGCAACATCGCTAAGGGCTTCGGCTGTAGCGAC
>Ga0210377_10003904_pt1 | contig 12707 bp, 6 predicted proteins | sample PLM4_65_b1redo_FD_155480 | JGI IMG/M metagenome (GOLD analysis project Ga0210377, IMG submission 155480) | Groundwater sediment microbial communities from an aquifer in East River, Colorado, USA - PLM4_65_b1 redo | ecosystem: Environmental > Terrestrial > Soil > Riparian zone | place: USA: East... | reverse complement strand
CGAGAGCGGGATGATAGGGATCGGTTTCAGCCTCTTCGTCGTCATCATCGCGGCGCTGAACCTCGTGCTCGACTTCGATTTTATCGAGAGCGGAGCGGCGCACGGCGCGCCGAAGTATATGGAGTGGTACGGCGCCTTCGGCCTTATGGTCACGTTGATCTGGCTCTATCTCGAGATATTGAGATTGCTTTCGAAGATGCGGAGCAGGAGATAGGAGCAAAACAGATTTATTGCCGCAAAGAAGCGCAAAATTCGCAAGTAAACAGGGGATTCACTTTTTTGTGATTCTTGTGCCTTTTTGCGGCCAACGTGGATTTTATTTGTTCCGGTCGTCAGGGAGTTTATAGCGGCAGCTTCTTGGTCTCTTCGATCTCGTGGCCGGCTTCGGTCCCGGTCAACGACTGCAGCTTGTCGCCGAATTTCGCAAGCCGCTTGTCCGCTTCATCGTATCTCATCTTCGTATTCGTAAGATGCTTGCCCACCAGCTCGAACTCCTCTTGAAATTTTCCAAAGTCGCCTGACAGCCGCGCGAGATTTTTCAGGATCTCCTGGGCCTGTTCTTCTATATGCAGACCCTTGAGGCCCAAAAGGATGGTCTGGAGGTATGCGTAGAAGCTGTTCGGCGAGACCGGGATCACCCGCTTGGTGAAGGAGTAGTTCAAGAGGGCCTTGTCCGTGTCCACAGCCTCGTCCTTGATAATGAGCTCGTAGTACACGTTCTCCGCCGGGATGTACATGAGGGCGAAGTCGAAGGTCCCCTCGTCGGGGAGGATATATTTGCCGGCAATTGCATCGACATGCTTTTTTACATCGCTGATGAACTTTCGCTTGGACGCCTTACGGTCTTCCTCCGACGCCGTTTCGACAACTCGCCTGAAGTTTTCAAGGGGGAACTTTGCGTCCACGGGCACGAGGCTCTGCCCGATCCTGATGACCGCGTCAACCGCCTCGCCGCTCTTGAACCGGTGCTGGAGCGTGTAGTGCGCGGGAGGGAAGATCTGGGCCAGGAGATCGCCGAGGAAGAGCTCGCCCAATCCGCCGCGAAGCTTCGGAGATCGCAGTATCTCCTGCAGGCTCGCGATGTCTTTTCCCACATCGAAGACTTTTTTTGTGGCTTCAGAGAGGCCCCCGAGCCCCTTGCTTACTTCCTGCACGACCCGGGCCGCGTTGTCGAGTCTCGAGTTCAGGTCGCCGGTGGATTTCTGGAGCTGCTGCGTTACTTGATTCAGCTGGCTGTTCACCTGCAGGTTGATCTGGCCGAGTTGGTGGTTCACGGTTTCCTGGCTCTTCTGCATGGCCTCGGTGAGCTGGCCGCGGAGGGACTGCACCTCCTGCTGCATCAGGCTGATGGACGGATCCACGGTCTTCGTCCGGGACTGAACGATCAGCCAGAGGAGGATGAGGATGACTGCTGCAAGAAGTATGAGGATGGCGATTTGCATCGGACGATACTATACCATAAGCAAAAGTCGGAAACAACTGGAGAGTGAGGATCCCCGTGGAAGCGGTGAGGCCGGGCAGTGCAGGTGAGCATGAAAAAGGGGAGGAATTGACCCTCCCCTGATCTTGCTTCCGTAATTCCGTTCCGAACAATAGGGAGTGCGCATCGTGCGCTCACTTCAGACTGTCGATGAGTGCCGTAACCTCGCTGATAAGCTCAGCAGTCGGATCGATGGTTTCTCCTCCCACGCTGCATGATGTAGCGATGTGTTTGCCACTCTGCGCCTGCACTTGATGGATGAAAGCGCTCAGAATATTGACGGCTGCTTTGGTGTCGCCCGCGCTGATGGCTGCCTGAGCTGCGGAGAGCTTGCTTGTCAGCGCGTTAGCAATTCCCGAGTTGTCGATGCAGCCCGCAGTGAGAAGCGGTTCTATCACGTTCGTGATGCCGGAGCACGTGACATTGATCGTTATGGTTACGGCAGTTGCATGTGTCAATGAGCCGGAAGTGTCCGTTATCGTCAGCGTGAACGTCCCGGGCGTAACCTGGGGTATTCCCCCCTCACCCCCCAGGCCTGCCCTCTCCCCCAGAGGGGAGAGGTACAGAAGAGGCGGGGGTTGTCGAATGCTGTTACGTCCCGGAGATTCTCTGAAGCCATCATGCGGCCATTCATCTCCCCAGGTTTCATCCTCCGGTCGTGTATTCTTTTCGCCGTTCTTCATGTCCGCAGACGGATCGATTGATGCCGCTTGTTTTTCCGTTCCGCGCGCCGGGCGCGATCAGAACATACGAAGCCCTCACGCGCTCCGGCGTCCTGATGACCGGTATGCTCATCAGGACGCCGGATAGCGTATGCTCGCTCAATCGACAAAATGCAAGGCAGGATGGCCCCAGAGTTTTTGCGTCACGGGCAGATATTCGCCTCGCCTGGCGTCGGCGTCATTACGAAAATCCAATCAATGCTCGCGTCGTCCGTATCACCCCCATTAGGGCACCGTGAGAGCGACCCGACCGTTGTATTGTTATCAGAAACGCTCGTAGCGGTCCCTTCCACGAGGCTCACGGAACCGGTGATCCCGGTGACCACCACGCTCGTCATGCTCCCTTCGTAGGACAGCGCATCCACAAGCGTCTCGCTCGGCGAATGTACGAGCGCAATACCGTCGGGAGCGCCGTTCTGGATCTGGTCCTGCGAACCCGCAAAGGTCATCACCTTCGCGCCCGCTGCCACGGTAACGGTGCTCGACGAGACCACGAGATACTCCCCGGCGGCAAGCGTACCCGCTGACGAGAGGTCCATGGAAAGATACTCGACATTTCCGTTGCCGTTCACCAGAGAAAGAAGGTATCCCGTGAGGTTCACCGCGCTTGCCGAAGCATTGTAGATCTCCACGAACTCGGTCGTATCCGTACCCACATTATCGTAATCCACCTCATTGATGACCAGGGACTTGATTGACGCGAGATCATATCCCGCGAAAGATGCCGTGTTCGCCGCCGCATCGACCCCCGTGCCGAGGATGTCCGTAACGGTCCCGGCGACAGTCACGGAATAGGCCAGTGCCGGCGTCTGGGCGGACGTGGTCACATCGACAACGCGGCCGTTCACCAACGCTGCGGACGCAGTTAAGCCGTTATCGAAGGTAAACTGCGTTGCCGGGTCTGTGATGCTGGACGCGGCGATCGCCCTGCTGAAGGTGACCCGGACCGTTGTTGAGGTCGTAGCACCGGCGCTTACGACCGCAGGCGCTGGACAGCTGTCCACCGTGATGTCTGCTCCGGCCCACGCAGAAAGCTGCGCTATTGCGAGGTTCCGCCAAAGCGGGGTGCCGGTGAGTGTAACGTTGCATCCCTGCATCAGGTCATAGGACGCCGTGAGCGCTGTGTAAAGCGCGCTCGGCATGCGCAGTTTCAGGTCCGCGTCCCCTGTGATCCCTGCGGTGTCGATCTGGGCAGCGACGAAGGATGTGCCTGCCGCAGAAAAGGCCGACGTGATGGTGACGGCTGTCGTGAGCAGCTCGGACTCGTAGCTCGAAAGGGACGAAACAAGGTCCGTCACGGCATTCACGTCCTGCACCAGCGCAGTGACTGTGGCCCCCTGCGCGATGCGGGAATATTCCGTGATGCCCGTCGCCTGACGAAGCGACGAAGCCGTTCCCATATCCGTAATGACTAGATTTACCTTGTCTCCGGGAGCAGGAGCTGGATTGAGCGTTGCAGGATCTACCGCGACAAAGAGCGCAGGCCCTCCCTGTTGAGATTGAAGGAAAAATCCAGCGACGTCGCTGCCGATAAGGGGCTTAACATAGGTAACGTAAGCGCCGCTGATCGGCAGATTCAGTCCTGTTCCATCCGGAGCATCGCGAGCCACCTGTATCTGCGCCGAAGTCTCCCGGCCCGCATCGACAGGCGGCGGCGGGTTCGGACCCCCCCCCCCTCCCCCCCCCCCGCCGCAAGCGGCAAGCACCGCAACGAGCGAGAGAATTACTACTGCTGAAATCAATGTCTTCGTTCTCATAACAACCTCCCTTTTGATAAATAGATATTAATCATCTTCCCTCCGCATTGCTCCCTTCACTTCTTCCTCTTGCCCCCAGCCATCTTTGCCGCGTCTTCCTTCCCCGCCCTTTGCCGCGACGCATTCAGTATCTCCCACAGCTCGTCATACTGGGTGAACGCCTTCTTCCCTTCTTCGCCCACCTTCTCCACAATACCCATGAACCGCTGGGGCCTGTTCTTTTCATGCCGGTAGATACGGACAATGTAGTTTTCCATCCTCGAGCTGCCTCCGTATTCGAAGCGTGGACGTGCTTGCCGCCTGATCTGCCTTTTACCGCGGGAACAATATCATGACTCAAACTACAGATTGACTACAGATGGGAAATTCACGATGAAATGCTGAAAGGATAATTAAGTCTTATGAAGCTTGAAAGTCGGATTGCACTGACGGAACAAAATAATTCAGAATACTGCGGATTGGTCTGTGAAAGTGGTTGGGGGATCGTACCGCGGCTACTATTGCTGTTTTAGAAGGGACTTCCGAAGCGCCTCGGTTTCCGGAGACAGTTCGACGCCGTAGGCGGCAAGCGTTTTTTTGCAGCGATTGTACACGGCCATTGCTTCGGCGTTGCGGCCCAACCGCATATGGCAGTTCATCATTCGCTGATAATAGGACTCGGAAAGGTCGTCCACGTCCAGCCCACGCTGGTAGACCCGCAGGGCCTCTTTATATTCTTTCGTCCGCTCCAGATGCGCACCCAGGGTATCGATACTGCGAAGAAATTTATCTCGCAGCTTTTCGCGAAGGGAAACCGTCCACGGCCCGGGCTCATCAGCGAGGAACTGACCGCGGTAGAGGGAAATCGCCTTCTCAAGAAAGCTGTGAACGGGGGAAAGGGTGACGGGGTAACGGGGTGACGAGAGCTTTTTTCCCCGCTCGCGTTCCTTTAACTCAGAACTCTGCACTCTGCACTCTGAACTTTCGAGCGAATGCTCGAACGCCCACGCGTCCACCCAGCAAAGCCGGGGATTCAGCGTCAGGGTCCCGTCTTGGACGATGATCACCTCGGCCGAGCCCAGCAGTTTCCTCAGCCGCACGGTGTTCACGTTCACGGCCTTCAGCCCCGCGTCCCCCTCGGCATCGGGCCAGAGCAGGTCGGCAAGCCGGTCTTCCCGCGCGTCTTTCCCGCCGAGGGCAATGACCGCCTTCAGGAGCTGCAGGGGCTTTTTCTGCGTCTTCTTGGAAACGACAAGCGGCTTGTCGTTCACAAGGAGTTTGAATCCACCAAGGGTGAATATTTTCACCGGCCAGGGCCAGGCTTCGATGTGCAGGGGCGGCGTTTCGGGGAAAAGGCCATGCCGCCTGATGAAATCCCGGACATAGGAAGGCTCGATCCCCTGCTCCAGCGCGATCGTGCAGAGCCTGGCCATGACCTCGGGCAGCCACCAGTCGAAATTGAAGATCTGTTTTTCCCTGCCCAGCGACAGCGCGGTCTGCAGCAGCTGACGGCCTTCCCGCGACATTCCACGCTCCAGTTCATGATCCGCATGCACCAGAAGCGCATGGAATTCGATCAAGGCGCTTTTTGCTTCCCTGCCGATCTCTTTCGCCCGCTTGAGATGAACCAGGGCTTTACGGGACCTGCCGGTGGCATACAGGATCATGGCTTGTGCAATATGATGAAATCCCGTGAAAAACGACACGCCTCCCGCATCAGGCCTCAGAAAGACGCGGGCATGCTCCTGAGCCTGTCGGGCATCGCCCTTCATCAGGGACTGCCATCCCAGAATGTAATGGTAATGAGCCATGTCCACCGCGCGCTTCTTATCCAGAAAGAGCGTCATGCTTTCCAGATAGTGCTCTGCCGCCGCGCGATCGCCTGAGGCAAGGCTGCTGTAGGCCGCGATCGAGGCGATGGTAAAACTCCAAATATGGACGCCCGAGGCCTTTGCCGCTTCCAGGCCCGACTGCGCTGCATTGAGACTCTCCTCCCGATGGCCTTTTGCCCAGAAATAGTACGCCTGGAGCATGTTCGCTAATATACGCTCTGCCGGTCGCGCGGACTCATGTGTTCTGCGCAGAACATCGAATATCCGGTCGGACCTGGCAATATTTCCGATCAATACATTATAAAGCAACAGCCAATGCCCGCTCAGCAGCCGGAGATCGCCGCTGGCGCTCGTTTCCATCAGAGTCTCCGCCCGTTTTTCCCAGAACGGCAGCCGCGGGTGCCCGGGCTGTCGCAAAAAGAGCGCCGCAAAGAAATTGAGCGAGACCTGCGCCTCGATGTCGGGCGAGGGAAATGCGGAATATCGCTTGAGATGCCTCTCAAGCGCGCTAATCCATTGGTCAAGTGCGGAGAGATCGTTCCATTCATAGATGAAGGATTCCACGACCCCGGACCAGCTCAGGAAGATTCCCGCTGGGTCCTGCGCTTCCGAGAAGAACGCGTAGGCCTTCTTAAAATGCGTTCGCGCATCCGCTGGATCGAACGGAAGCCCACACGCCCCCATCCAGAACGACAGCCACGGCGTCTTTTCCCTGATCTCCGCGGGAACCGCCGCAATCCACTTCTCGAGAGCGGCGCTCCTGCCCTGAGCGCTCAGATCCTGTGCGCAGCCCAGGATGACCCGGATCAGGCCGGACCACTCGCCGGACGCGCGGTACAATTCCGCCGCGTCCTCGACCTGACCCGCCTCCTCCAGCAGCTTTGCCGCCGACGGCATGAGTCGGGAGCGCTCGACCGCAGAATATCGACGGCCGGCAAGACTTTTGAGAAACTCCCGGAACAGAGCATGATACTGGTAACTGATCTCAGGCCCGGCGCGCTGTTCGGTGAAATAGTTCCTGCGATTCAACTCAGCCAGGATCTGTGCGGCCTGTTTGTTCCCGGTGACCGTTTCCGCCATGACCGGCGTAAAGAGGGGGAAATACGATGTCTTGAGCAGGAAATCCTTGCTTTCCTCGTTCAGGTTATCGAATATCTCCCCGGCAAAGTAATCCGAAAGCTTGCACGGCTCCATGACCTCCGAATCGCACCGCTCGCCGCCCGTAACCTGCAGCGCCTCCATAAGAATGATGCCGGCGGCCCAGCCTTGCGTCTTTTCATGCAGCTGCCGCAACGAATCTTTCGACACCTGCTTTCCGGTCCGGAGCGTCATCATGGAGGATGTTTCCTCAGGCGTCAGGCGGAGCTGTTCCCAGCCAATCACGGACATCCCGCTGTTTGCCTGCGTGCGGGCGAAATCCGGAGGCGGTCCCGTGCGGCTCACGATGTATGCCGTTATCCCGTGAGGAAGCACGGACAGCCCGTTCACGACCGTTTCGTGGAAGGCGGAGCTCTCGGGCGCATCCTGGTAATTATCGAAGATAAGAACAAAGGGCGGTTTTAGTCGTTTGAAGAGGTCTTCGAAATAGCGGCGGGTGAAGGTGGGTATGCCGAATTGATATTCAGGTGTCAGGAGGGGCAAGGGCTGCTTGATCCTCGGCGCGGCCTTTTTCGCCGCCATGCCCATATAGTAGAAGAACGTGGAAATGTCTGCGTCGCCCTCGTCCACCTGGTACCACAGACAGGGGAGTTTTCGGGCATCAAGATAACTGGCTACGAGGGTGGTCTTGCCTGAGCCGGGTGGACCAGTGATCCAGGTGACGGGTATTCTTCTGCTCCGGTCGAGCAGGCGGAACAGCCTTTTCCGTGCGTATATTATTGGAAGGCGTGGTTTGGTGATCTTGGATATGGATGTCTGCGTGGACTTCATTCCACCCCCCCCCAGGGTTGTGAACGCTTTGCAAGCAGAAAAACCACAAGAATCAAACGTTGGATGATGAAGTATTATTTATGTCTGGAAGGATAGTACAACCTGCTGCTAAAGGCAAGGGGAAAGTAGTATTTTATAAATAGTTATGAGTTTGGAGTGAGGAGCTTGCAGCTGATAGTTCGGAGTGATGAGTTGCGAGTCCGGATCGCAGAGAGTGCAAACTCCGAACTACGAACTCCCGACTCCCAACTGTTTCACGGTATTTGAAGCATCCTGTCCAGCGCCCGCTTGGCCTTGACGCGGATGTCCTCAGTCAGGGGAGAAGAACAACACGTTCCTGTCTCTACGCGTGCTGCCAAAAAGCAAAAAAAAGAGCCACCCGACGATTTCAGGGCAGCTCTTTTGATTTCCTAGAATGAGTCTTTATTTCGCTTGTCCGTTTACTGAGGGGTAAAACGCCAGAGATCGTTGAGATCGCCCTGCGCGCCGGCAGAATCGACGCCACTCCCACCGAAGAGCCAGAGATTGCCGCTCGCGTCGATCCAGGGGACAGAGCTATCGCGCGCTCCGGGGACATTGGAGGATGAGGCAACGCCCTTCGTGCCGTAGATGCCAGCCTGACCGTTGGTATTTGCTCCGCTCACCCAGGTCCAGTTGGCGCCGTCGAATTTCCAGAGCTCATTGAGATGGCCCTCCACGCCCGCGGAGTCTGGACCCCATCCCCCGAAGAGCCAGAGATTTCCGTTTGTGTCGGTCCATGTGTCCGAACTAGTGTGCGCACCGGGGACATTTAAGGTATCGGCAACACCCTTCGTGCCGTAGATGCCAACCTGACCGACGGTATCCGCTCCGCTCACCCAGGTCCAGTTGGTGCCGTCGAATTTCCAGAGGTCGTTGAGCCTGCCCTGCCCGTTTTTGTCGTAACCATACCCGCCGAAGAGCCAGAGATCGCCGCTCGCGTCGATCCAGGATACCGAGCTGGTGCGCGATCCCGGGACATTGGCCGGGTTGGCAGCGCCCTTCGTGCCGTAGACGCCTTGTTGATTCACGATATCCGCTCCGCTCATCCAGGTCCAGTTGGCGCCGTCGAATTTCCAGAGATCGTTGAGATAGCCCTGCGTGCCCGACCAGTCGTAACCATACCCGCCGAAGAGCCAGAGATCGCCGCTCGCGTCGGTCCATGAGACCGAGCCGGAGCGCGCTCCGGGGACATTGCCCGGGTTGGCAGCGCCCTTCACGCCGTAGACTCCTTGTTGATTCACGATATCAGCTCCGCTCACCCAGGTCCAGTTGGCGCCGTCGAATTTCCAGAGATCGTTGAGATTGCCCTGCGCGCCTGCAGAATCGCGTCCAAACCCGCCGAAGAGCCAAAGACTGCCGCTTGTGCCGGTCCATGAGACAGAGCCTTCGCGCGCCCCGGGGATATTGGCCGCGCCCCTCGTGCCGTAGGCGCCTTTCTGATCAACGGTATTCGCTCCACTCACCCAGGTCCAGTTCGCGCCGTCGAATTTCCAGAGGTCGTTGAAATGTGCGCCATAACTACCGCCGAAGAGCCAGAGATCGCCGCTTGAATCGGTCCATGAGGCGGAGTAGGCGCGCGCTCCGGGGACATTGGAGGACGAGGCCTGACCTTTCGTGCCGTAAACGCCTGTCTGGTCAACGGTATTCGCTCCACTCACCCAGGTCCAGTTCGTGCCGTCGAATTTCCAGAGGTCGTTGAGATAGGCCAGCACTCCATCAGAGTCGAAGCCATACCCGCCGAAGAGCCAGAGATCGCCGCTTGTGTCGGTCCAGGCGGCTGATCCTCCGCGAGCTCCGGGTGTACCGGTTTCGCCCAGGTTGACGTACGTGCCCGCTTGATCTATGGTATCTGCTCCCTTCACCATGGTCCAGTTGCCCGAAGCCTGATCGAATTTCCAGAGATCGTTGAGACGGCCCGGCCACGCGGTCGCGGAGTCGTAACCAACTCCACCGAAGAGCCAGAGTGTGCCGCTCGAGTCTGTCCATGAGGCGGAGTAGGAGCGGGAACCGGGGACATTGTCAGCAGGGTCCGCAGCGCCGTAGACGCCATGCTGATTTCTGGTATTCGCTCCGCTCACCCAGGTCCATTGGGATGTAACGGGATTGAATTTCCAGAGATCATTGAGGTAGCCCCCCGCCAGGTTCACAGAGTCGACGCCATACCCTCCGAAGAGCCAGAGATTGCCGCTTGCATCGGTCCAGGAGACCGCGTTTTCGCGCGCGCCGGGGACATTGGTGTCCGAAGGCTGGCTTATGATCCCGTAGGACCCCGTCTGGTTCGTGACCTTTGCCCCGCTCACCCAGGTCCAGCAGTCCGAAACAGGATCGAATTTCCAGAGGTCGTTGAGCCAGCCCGCCGCGCCTATCCAGTCGGAACCATAGCCGCCGAAGAGCCAGAGATTGCCGCTTGAATCGGTCCAGGAGACCGCGTTCTTGCGCGAACCGGGGACAGCTCCCCCGTCACACGTCGTATGATCGGCGGGGTATTGGCCCGCCTGATTTCTGCTAAATGCTCCGCTCACCCAGATCCAGTTGGCGCCGTCGAATTTCCAGAGGTCATTGAGATATCCCAACGGGCCCGTGGAGTCGAAGCCATACCCGCCGAAGAGCCAGCGATCGCCGCTCGCGTCGGTCCATGAGACCGAACCTTCGCGTGCTCCGGGGGCATTGGAAGCGCCCTTCGTGCCGTAGACGCCTGTCTGATTTGTAGTGGTTGCTCCGCTCATCCAGGCCCAGGTGCCGGATGTGATATTTGGGGAGTGCTGGGTGTCTCCGCCTCCGCCGCCACCTCCTCCGCAGCCTGCCAGGAGCGCTGCAAGCGCAACAACAGTGATCAACACTTCTCTTTTTATTTTCATGATCTCCTCCGATTCTGAAGAAGAATTTGCCGGCGATAAAACGGGGAAAACCTGCCCGGGAGTTACGGATACGGAGCGTGACAAGGGGATAACTGTTGCGCCATACCAGGCTCCAAGCAGTGATGCTAAAAACGGTAAAGCGAATTCAGTTAGATCAGATAATTGTTTGGAAGACAAGGGAATAGAAAGGAATCTTTAAGACCTTTCTATTATTATACTAAACTAAAGATAGATGAAACCGTTGCGAAATGCAAGCGTTAATTACCAAAATGGCGAAAACAGCAAGCTGTCGAAAGGCTGGTTTTGAGAAGAGGCGCGTATGGATGAAAAACGGCCTGTTGTAGTCCCGTGAAAGAACAAAAAAGGGGAGGGCAAGAATGCCCTCCCTGCTTTTGCGATCCGACGACGCTACTTGTTCAATCCGGCTAAATAGGTGAACGGATAATTCCCTATCCTCGTAAAGGATCCACCCACGTACACGGTGCTGCCGCTCACGGCAAGGGCATTAACAACGCCATCTGCGTTCGGGTCCCAGAGAGTGGCATTATTCGTGTTCGTAGCTGCATCCAACGCGGCGATATTGTTCCTCGTCTGGCCGCCGATGGTCGAAAACCATCCACCCGCGTATACGGTGCTGTTGCTCGCGGCAAGGGCAAGAACAGTGTTATTTGCGTTCGGGTCCCAGTCAGTGGCATTATTCGTGTTCGTAGCTGCATCGAGCGCTGCGATATAGTTTCTGGCCTGGCCGCCGATGGTCATAAAGTTGCCTCCCGCATACACGGTGCTATTGCTCACGGCAAGGGCATTAACAGCGCCATTTGCGTCCGGGTCCCAGGCAGTGGCATTATTCGTGTTCGTATTTACATCGAGCGCGGCGATATAATTTCTGGTCTGGCCGCCGATGGTTGTAAAGTTACCTCCCGCATACACGATGCTGCCGCTCACGGCAAGGGCAAGAACAGCGCCACCTGCGTTCGGGTCCCAGTCAGTGGCGGCTCCAGTTGCATCGAGCGCGGCGATACGGTTTCTGGCCTTGCCCCCGATGTTTGCGAATCCTCCGCCCGCGTAGATGGTACTGCCGCTCACCGCAAGTGCATTAACAGAGCCGGTTGCGTCCGGGGCCCAGGCAGTGGCATTATTCGTGTTCGTATTTGCATCGAGCGCGGCGATAAAATTTCTGGTCTGGCCGCCGATGGTCGAAAACCATCCTCCCGCGTACACGGTGCTGCCGCTCACCGCAAGTGCATTAACAGTGTTATCTGCGTTCGGGGCCCAGGCAGTGAGAACTCCATTTGCATCGAGCGCGGCGATATTGTTCCTCGTCTGGCGGCCGCCGATGCTCGTAAATCTACCCCCCACGTACACGGTGCTGCCGCTCGCGGCAAGGGCATAAACAGTGCTATTTGCGTTCGGGTCCCAGGCTGTGGCATTATTCGTGTTCGTAGTTGCATCGAGCGCGGCGATATAGTTTCTGGTCTGGCCGCCGATGGCCGTAAAGTTGCCTCCCGCGTAGACAATGCCGCCGCTCACGGCAAGGGCATAAACCCCCGAACTTGCATTCGGGTCCCAGGCAGTGGCGGCTCCATTTGCATCGAGCGCGGCGATGCCGCTTCTGTTCTGACCGCCGATGGTCGTAAATATACCTCCCGCGTACACGGTGCCGCCGCTCACGGCAAGGGCCTGAACATCCAAATTTGCGTTCGGGTCCCATGCTGTGGCATTATTCGTGTTCGTATTTGCATTGAGCGCGGCGATGCGGTTTCTTGGCTGGCCGCCGATGTTTGCGAATGTTCCTCCCGCGTAGACAATGCCGCCGCTCACGGCAAGGGCGTAAACAGGGCCAGTTGCACCCGGGTCCCAGGCAGTGATATCTCCATTTGCATCGAACGCGGCGATACGGTTTCTGGGCTGGCCCCCGATGTTTGCGAATCCTCCTCCCACGTACAGGGTGCCGCCGCTCACGGCAAGGGCATAAACAACGTTATCTGCGTTCGGGTCCCAGGCTGTGGCGGCTCCCATTGCATCGAGCGCGGCGAAATAGTTTCTGGTCTGGCCGCCGATGGTCGAAAACCATCCTCCCGCGTACACGGTGCCACCGCTTACGGCAAGGGCATCAACTTCATTATCTG
>Ga0210377_10003903_pt1 | contig 12709 bp, 9 predicted proteins | sample PLM4_65_b1redo_FD_155480 | JGI IMG/M metagenome (GOLD analysis project Ga0210377, IMG submission 155480) | Groundwater sediment microbial communities from an aquifer in East River, Colorado, USA - PLM4_65_b1 redo | ecosystem: Environmental > Terrestrial > Soil > Riparian zone | place: USA: East... | reverse complement strand
GCAAGGGAAGATGGTGCGAGTCCATCGCTGCCCCGCAACTGTAACCGGTGACGAAATCCGCAACGGAGCCACTGCCCGGGTGACGAGAGCGCGGGCGGGAAGGCGCGGAGAGTAGGGGGGCGGCCCCCTTGAGGGGCCGCCGGGTAGCCGGAAGCCAGGAAACCTTCCCGACGGGGAGAGATCCCGAGACGCCTTTCGCGGGAGAAGGGCCGGGGCGCTTTCGCCGTCAGGACGCGCGGTTTCCCCCCCCCCCAATCCGTTTTTCCGCAAGGCATCGGGCCGGGGGATGCGTTATGTCGGGCCGCGTCCGGATCGCCGTCGCGCGCTTTTTTCTCGCGGGGCTCCTCCCCGTCCTCTTCCTTGCGTCCGGAATCGATCGTCCCGCGTTCGCGGAGGACCGGTTTCCCCTCGCGATGAAGGACGACCGGGGCGTCACCGTCCGGCTCCCCGCCCCTCCCCGCCGCGTCGTCTCCCTGGCCCCCAGCCTCACCGAGATCGTCTTCCTCCTCGGCCGCGACGGTTCCCTCGTCGGCGTCACCCGGTATTGCAACGTTCCCGCCGCGGCCTCCGGCCTCCCGAAGATCGGGGGCGTGAGCGATCCCGACGTCGAGCGGATCGTCGCGCTGTCGCCGGATCTCGTCCTTTGCACGACGGACGGGAATCCCCGGGACAAGGTGCGGGCCATCGAGGAGATGGGGATCCCGTGCTTCGCCGTCGCCCCGCAGAACCTGGAAGCGGTATTCACCGCGATCGAGCGCCTGGGCGTCCTCCTCGGCGCCGCGGACAGGGGACGCGCCGAGACGGAGGCGCTTCGCCGCCGCGCGCGGCTCGCGATCCCTTCCCGCCGCGACGCGGATACGCCGGCGGCGCTCTTCGTCGTCTCCACCGTCCCGATCATCGCCGCAGGCGTTGGCACCTTCATGGACGAACTGGTGCGTCTCGCCGGCGGCAGGAACGCCGCCGCGCGTTTCTCCGGCAGATACCCTCGGCTCTCCGTGGAGGGGTTGGTCGCCGCCCGGCCGGACGTGATCTTCGTCGCGGGGATGGCCGGCGTCGAGCGGTTTCCGCCGGAGGTCACCCGCTGGAAGGAGGTCCCCGCGTTCCGGGACGGCGCCGTGATCACCCTCGACGGGGACCTCGTGACCCGCCCAGGGCCCCGGCTGGTGACCGCGCTCGAGCGTGTATCCGCGGCATTCGCCGACTGGCGGGCTAGTGCAGCGTCTCGCCCGAAGGCGCCCGCGTCGGGTTCGGGAGGGAAACGGTGACGGGCGGCGCGAAAAGGAGCGGTGCGGTTTTTCCCGTGCTCGCGGCCGCCTTCCTTGGCGCGCTGGCCCTCTCCGCCTCCACCGGGCCGGTCTCGATCTCCCCCCGCGCGGCCTTCGACGCGATCTTCGGGGGGAGGGACGACCTCCCCGCCCGGGTCCTGTTGTCGTTGCGGCTGCCGCGGGCGCTGCTGGGCGCCCTCGTGGGCGGGGCTCTCGCCGCTTCCGGCGTCGCCTTCCAGGCGCTGCTGCGCAACCCGCTCGCCGACCCGTACATCCTCGGCGTTTCGGGGGGCGCCGCGGTGGGCGCGCTCACGGTGGCCCTCTTCCTGTCGGCGGACGCTTCCCCGCTCCTTCCGCTGTGCGCCTTCGCCGGAGCGGCGCTGTCCGCCCTTGCCGTCTTCTTTCTCGCCCGCCGCCGGAGCGGCGTCTCCCCGGAGCGGCTGATCCTGATGGGCGTCGTCGTGGGAGCGTTCCTCAACGCGGTCATCATGCTGATGGTGACGCTCTCCCCGCCCGGAAAGATCCCCGGAGCGCTGTATTGGCTGATGGGGGACCTGGGTCTTGGAACCCCCCGCCGCGTCGCGGTCCTCTTCCCGTACGTCGCCCTCGGCACGATCCTCCTGTACCTCCTGTCCCGCGGCCTGGACCTGCTCCTCCTGGGGGATCATGCCGCGTTCCAGGCGGGGCTTTCCGTGGAGCGGGTGAAGACGGCGACGTACCTCACGGCGTCGCTTCTTGCCGGCTCGGTCGTCGCGGTCTCGGGCCTCATCGGGTTCGTCGGGCTCATCGTCCCCCACGGCGCGCGCGTGCTGGTCGGTTCCGGGCACCGCCGTCTCCTGCCGGCAGCGTTCCTGCTGGGCGGCGCGTTCCTCGTCCTCTCCGACACGCTCGCCCGCGCCGCCTCCCCCGCGGGGGAGTTGCCGGTGGGCGCGGTCACCGCCCTCGCCGGCGCGCCCTTCTTCCTCTACCTGCTGCGCCGCAACGGGGGTCGGTCGTGAACCCGGTGCTGTCCGCCCGTGGAGTGGGGTTCGGCTACGGGGACCGCGACATCCTGCGCGGCGTGAGCGTCGACCTCTCGCCGGGAGAGGTGACGATCCTCCTCGGTCCCAACGGGGCCGGCAAGAGCACGCTGCTCCGGATCCTGTCGGGGATCCTCGCGCCCCGCGAGGGGGAGGTGCTGCTGTGCGGCCGCCCCCCGGGGGAGTTCCGCCGCCGGGAGATGGCGCGCCTCCTCTCCGTCGTCGGGCAGGACCCGCCGGTCGACTTCCCGATGACGGTCGCCGCCTATGTCGGGCTCGGGCGGTTCCCCCACCAGGGGTTCTTCGGAGGTACGTCGCCGGAGGACCGGGAACAGGTGGAACGGGCGATGGAGAGGACGGAACTGACCGGGCTGCGGGATCGCGCACTGGCGGAGATCTCCGCGGGGGAGCGCCAGCGGGCCGCCGTGGCCCGGGCGATCGCGCAGGAGGCGCGGGTCATGCTTCTGGACGAGCCGACCGCGTTCCTCGACATCCGCCATCGGGTCGCGTTCTACGAGATCGTCACGCAGCTGAAGGAGTCGTGCGGGATCGCCGCGATGGTCGCCTCCCACGACCTGTCGCTGTGCGCGGAGTACGGGGAGCGGATCGTCCTGCTGTCCTGCGGGACGGTGGCGGCGCAGGGGCGGCCGGAGGAGGTGCTCACCCCCGGCAACGTGCAGGCCGCGTACGGGGTGGCGGTCTCCTGCGACCGGAACCCCGCCACCGGCGCGATCCGCGTCACCCCGCTGCGCGGGATGCCGACGAAGCAGGAGTAAGTTTCACCCAGGGCGGACCGGGGAAGACGGTGCGAATCCGTCGCTGCCCCGCATCTGTCACCGGAACGAAACCCGCACGGAGCCACTGTTCCGCTTCGCGGAATGGGAAGGCGCGGGGAGTAGGACGCCGGAAGCCAGAAGATCCGGGCTGCCCTGCATCAACCCACACCCTTTCGAGGGAAAGGAGGAGCAATGCAGGAGATCAGCAAGGTACATTTCGGGGGACGAGGAAGCGCGGCGCGGGGATTGCACTTCATGGGACGCGTGGTTGCGCTGATCGTCGCGTCAACGGTGGCGGGTTCCGCGGGCGCGATGGCGCAGGAGCCGGTGCGGACCGAGCCCGTCGTCGTCACGGCGACGCGGATCGAGGAGAAGGTTTCCGAGCAGGCGTCGTCGGTGAGCGTCGTGACGCGGGAGGACATGGAACGAAGGAGTCCTTCCCTGGCGGGCGACGTCCTGCAGGGGATCCCCGGGGTCGACGTCCAGCGGACCGGAAGTCTCGGGGGCCTGGAAAACATCAAGATCCGCGGAGGGAAAAGCACCCACACCCTCGTGATGATCGATGGTTTTCCGGTGAACAGCCCCTCGTCGGGGGAGTTCGACATCAGCTCCCTCCCGGTGGACGGGTTCGAACGTGTGGAGGTCGTCCGCGGCGCGCAGAGCGCCCTGTACGGGTCGAACGCGATGAGCGGGGTGGTGAACTTCCTGCCCCGGAAAGGGGAGGAAGGTCGGCAGTTCGGGGCAGGGTTCTCCGGTGGAAGCTTCAAGACCCTCCAATGGAGCGGGTTCGGCCAGGGGGCCGGGAAGGGAACGAACCTCCACCTGGGCGTTTCCGGACTCAGGAGCGACGGGATCCTCCCCAACGACGACACCGACCTCTTCTCCTTCGTCGGCTCGGGGGAGACCTCGGTGGGGGAGCGGAACCGGGTCCACATGATCGCGCTCTCCACGAACGAGGAGCGGGGGATCCCCATCGACGACCGGGGGCCGGACCCGGTGGCGCGCCGGAAACGGCGGGACGTTCTCGGCGGCCTCCGGTGGGAGACGGTCGTTTCGAAGTCGGTCCGGCTCTCCGTCTCCGGCGCCGGGTTCGACGAGTTTCTCCACGTATCGGAGCCTCCCCACCCGTCCCTCTTCGGTTCCTCGGATTTCCGGGTGAAGACGCGCAAGACCCTCTTTCGCGTCGAGGGGAGCCTCTCGGCGAGCCCCGTGTCCACGACGTTCGCGGGTTTCGAGTTCGTCGAGGACCGGGCGAAGAACGATGCCGTCTTCCGGTTTCCCCCGTTTCCCGATTTCGTGTCCAACGTTTCGGCGTCCACGTACAACCGGTCGTATTTCCTGCAGGAGGAACTTCGGTTCCGGAAGCGGACCGGCGTCAGCCTGGGGGCGCGCCTGGACGACAACTCCGAGGCGGGGACGAAGTTCAACCCCAAGGTTGCGGTCTTCCACCAGTTCGAGCGGGTCGACGTCACGCTGCGGTCCGCCTACGGCAGGGGATTCCGGGTCCCCACGATCGTGGAGAAATTCGATCCCACGAGCGGGAACCCCGGCCTGTCGCCCGAGACGGCGATCTCCTACGAGGCGGGGGCCGATTTCCGTCCGAAAGGGACGCGGACGGTCGTCTCGGCGACGTATTTCTACCAGGATTTCCGGGGGTTGATCCAGCAGGGGCCGCCGACCGTCGGACATCCTTTCGGGCAGCTCCAGAACGTGGGCCGCGCCTTCTCCCGCGGCGTGGAGGCGCAGGCGACCTGGTGGTTCCACCCGGCGGTGGGGGGAGGGATTTCCTACACGTATACGGATACCGGAACGAAGAATGCCTCCCCGGCGATTGCGGCCATAACGGACAGGATCCTTGGAATCCCGCAACAACGCGGGACGGCATCCCTGCTGTTCTCGCCCTCTCCACGCCTGCAGGCCCAGCTCGACTGGCGGATCGAGAGCGACCAGTACGAGTTCGGGCCCACGGACTTTCTCCCGGGACGCCGGCCCGGTAACGGGGTCGTGAACGCCCACGCGCGGTACGCCTGGGCGCCCGCCGGGTCGGAAGTCCGCGAGATCGCCCTGACGATGAAGGTCCAGAACCTGCTGGACCACGACTACGAGGAGCGGAAAGGGTTCCCCTCGCCGGGATTCAACTTCCTCCTCGGGGCGGAGTTGAGCATCTAAGCCCCCGCCTTTACACCCCCGGGGAAACGGGATACCGTATCTGAACGAGTGCCGTACCCCGGGGGCTGGAACCGATGGACCACGGCGTCATCGAAAAATGCCGGGCCGAGCTCCAGAGTCAGCTGGACGAACTGCAGGCGGGAGCGGAGCGGACGGTCGTCGACATGACCAGCGTCGAGGAGGAGAACTTTCCGGATCCGACCGACCGGGCTTCGCTCGAGTCGAACCGGAACTTCACCCTCCGGCTGCGGGACCGGGACCGCAAGCTCGTGGCCAAGATCCAGGAGGCCATCAAGCGGATCGAGGGCGGCACGTTCGGGGTCTGCGACGGGTGCGGCGGGGAGATCGAGGAGAAACGGCTGATCGCCAGGCCGGTCACCTCCCTGTGCATCGACTGCAAGACCGTCGCCGAGGAGGAAGAGGTCAAGTAGGCGTCCCGCCGGAGGCCTCCACCGACTTCCACCCGCCACCGGAGGCAGCACCATGACGGAACTTCGGAAAGACCCGGTCGTCGGCCGGTGGGTCATCATCTCCACCGAGAGGGCCAAGCGTCCCCAGGATTTCCCCCCGGAGCCCGTCTCGCGGCGCGAGGGGGTGTGCCCCCTCTGTCCGGGGAGCGAGCGGATGACGCCGCCCGAAATCCTCGGGTACCGCCAGGGCGGGCAGCCCAACGACCCGAACTGGACCTTGCGCGTCGTTCCGAACAAGTTTCCCGCCTTGCGGATCGAGGGGGAACTGGGGAAGGCGGCCGACGGGATCTACGACCGGATGCGCGGCATCGGCGCCCACGAAGTCGTCATCGAGTCGGAGCGGCACGACGTCTACCTGTACGACCTGCCCGAGAAGCGGTTCGAGGACGTCCTGTGGGCGTACCGGGACCGCCTCATCGATCTGAAGAACGACAGCCGCTTCAAGTCGGTCCTCATCTTCAAGAACCACGGGGCGGCCGCCGGCGCGTCCCTGACCCACAGCCACTCCCAGCTGATCGCGCTTCCCGTCATCCCGAAGCGGGTGATGGAGGAGATGACCGGCTGCCGCGAGTATTACCGCTTCCGCGACCGGTGCCTCTTCTGCGACATCGTCGTCCAGGAGATGGAACAGAAGGTCCGCATCGTCGAGGAGACCGGGGAATTCCTCGCCTTCTCGCCGTACGCCCCCCGCTTCCCGTTCGAGACCTGGATCGTCCCGAAGCGCCACCAGTGCGCCTACGAGATGATCGAGGCGGACCAGGCGAAAGCGCTCGCCGCCGTTTTCCGGCGGACCTTGCGTCGCCTGAACCTCGCCCTCGAAAATCCGCCTTTCAACTTCATCGTCCACAGCGCCCCTTTTTCGGAGCGGGCGGTGGACTTCTTCCACTGGCACATCGAGATCATGCCGAAGCTGACGAAGGTGGCGGGATTCGAGTGGGGATCCGGATTCTACATCAACCCGACTCCGCCCGAGGAGTCCGCCAAGTACCTCCGCGAACTCCCGGAATAAGGGCGGTCCGATGAAGGTCCTCCTGGCCTCTTCCGAGATCGTCCCCTTCGCCAAAACGGGCGGTCTCGCGGACGTCGTCGGGGCGCTCCCCAAGGCGCTTCGCAAGATCGGCGTCGAAGCCGACTGCGTCCTCCCCCTCTACCGCTGCGTGGATCGGGGACGGTTCCCCTCCATGGAGCCCGGGCAGGCGATCCGCGTACCCCTCGGGTACCGGGAGGAGGAGGGGAGCGTCGAGGAGACCGACGCGGGGGGCGGCGTCCGCGCCTTCCTCGTCCGCAACGACCGGTACTTCGACCGGGAGTTCCTCTACGGGACCCGCGACGGCGACTACGTCGACAACTCGGAGCGGTTCACCTTCTTCTGCCGCGCCGTCATGGAGTGGATCGCGCGCTCCGGGCGGCGGTACGACATCATCCACTGCAACGACTGGCAGACCGCGCTCCTGCCGGTGTACGTGAAGACGCTCTATGCCGACCGCGAGCCGTTCCGCGGGACGGGAACCGTCTTCACCGTCCATAACCTGGGATACCAGGGGCTGTTCTGGAACCACGATCTTCCGATGATGGGTCTCGGATGGGAGTTGTTCACCCCCCAGGGGCTGGAGTTCTACGGGAAGATCAACCTGATGAAGGCGGGCCTGCTGTTCGCGGACGTCCTCTCCACCGTGTCCGACACCTACAGCCGCGAAATCCAGACCCCGGAATACGGGTACGGCCTCGAAGGGGTCCTCTACGAACGCCGGGAGGATCTCTACGGGATCGTGAACGGGATCGACGACGAGGAGTGGCACCCGGCCACCGACCGATGGATCGCGGCGAACTACTCCGCGGACGACCTGTCCGGGAAAGCCGCCTGCAAGCGGGACCTGGTCTCGTCGTTTTGGCTGCCGACGGGCGATGAACCGGTCCTCGGCCTGATCGGGCGGCTCACGGCGCAGAAAGGGTTCGACCTCGTCGAGCGGATCGGGGAGTGGCTCGCGGGGCAGCCCCTCCGGGTGGTGATCCTCGGCGCCGGGGAACGAAAGTTCGAGGAGGCGATGGAGGAGCTCGGCCGGAAATACCCCGACCGGATCGCGATCCGCGTGGCGTACGACAACGCGCTGGCGCACAAGATCGAGGCAGGGTCGGACATGTACCTGATGCCCTCCCGGTACGAACCGTGCGGGCTGAACCAGATCTACAGCCTGAAGTACGGCACCGTCCCCATCGTGCGGGAGACGGGCGGCCTGGCGGACACGGTGACGGACGCCGACGCGAACCCCGCGGAGGGGACCGGGTTCACCTTCCGCCGGTACGAGTCCGAGGATCTCCAGGACGCCGTCTCGAGGGCGTTGGCGGCGTACGCGGACCGTCCCCGCTGGGACGCGATCGTCCGCCGGGGGATGGCGTTGGACTTCTCCTGGGAGGCGTCGGCCAGGGCGTATGTCGATCTTTACGGCAAGGCGCTGCGCAAGCGGGCCCCGAAGGGGTAGCCCCCCATGATGGAGAGCCCGCACACCCCCTATTCCCTCCTGGCCAGGATCGTCGAGATCTCCAACTCGAACATCCAGGTCGAGAATCGCCTGAAGCACATCTGCGATTTCCTCTCCCGGGAGACCCGTTCCGATTGCGTCTGCATCTACCGGTGCGAGCCGCGCGGTGCGGACCTCGTGCCGTGGGTCTCCTCGTGCATCGAGATCGAGGAGTGCACGAGGATGGACTTCGTCGTTCGGGCGGGCGAAGGGGTATCCGGGAAGGCCGCCCGGAAGCGCGCCCCGGTCTTCTTCCCCGACGTGAAGACGAGTCCCCCGACGCTCGCCGTTCCCCGGGAGTTGCGCGACTTCACCTCCATCCTCTCCGTGCCGGTCATGGACGACGTGTACCTCTACGGCGTGATGAACTTCTCCACCCTGGCTCCCGCGAATCCCACGGAGGACGACCTGACGCTCCTCGGGTTCGTGGCGACGGAGGTGGCGGGGACGATCCGGAACAGCCGGCTTTACAGCGACGCACGCAAACGCGTCTCGGAGCTCATCACGCTGAACGAGATCGGACGCGCGATCTCCTCGACCTTCGAAGTGAAGGGAACGCTGGGCTACGTCGCCAAGACCACGCTTCGGCTGCTGTCGGCCGACGCGTGCACGGTGCGCCTTGCCGAACAGGGACGCGGCGTTCTCAATGTGGTGCTGGACGAGGGGTACAGCCGCCCGGGCTTCCGGCGCGAGTTTCGGTCGGTGGGAAAGGCGCTGGCCTTGCGGATCCACGGAGAAAAACGCCCGCTCCTGATCAACGGCCCCGAGGATTCGCCGCTCCATACGTCGCTCGCCGCCCACGGTGTCGTCTCCTTCCTCGGCCTCCCCATCGTTTCCCAGGGGAAATCCCTCGGGACGATCAGCTACTACTCCGCCTCCCCCCGGCTGCGCTTCGACATGGAAGGGGTGCGACTGATGCAGACGGTCTGCTCCCAGCTGGCGAACATGATCGAGAACGCGTCGATCCTCCGGGAAGCGCAGCGGCTGGCGCAGGAGAACCAGGTCAAGGTGCAGCGGATCTCGACGCTCTACGACGTCGCCCGCGCCCTCATGTCCACGGTCAAGATGGAGCGGCTGCTTCCGATCATGCTGTACGGCCTCATCTCCCCGGGCGGGCTGAACTTCAGCCGGGCGATCCTGTTCCTCGCCTCGGAGGACGGGGACGGGCTTTGCGCCCGGATGGCGATGGGGCCGCGCGACCGCCAGGAGGCACGGCGGATCGGCCGGCTTCCACGAGGGCTGCTGGGCGACGGCGCGACCGGGGCGGCGGGGGAGGAGATCCGGAACCTTCTCTGGTCCGACATCGGAGACCTGAAGATACCGCTGTCCGCCACCGCCTGTCTCATAGCGAGGGCGGTGAGGGAGAAACGGCCGGTGCGGACGGAGTCCGGCTGCGGCGTCCCGAAGGGCGAGGGCGATGCGGCCCCTCCCCAGGGGGGGTTCTGCGACGGCCACCCGCCCTCCTTCGCCGCCGTTCCCCTTGTGGTCAAGGGGGAGGCGCGCGGAGCGATCTACGTCGACAACCTCTTCCAGGAGAGGCCGATCACCGAGGAGGACATCCAGTTGCTCACGATGTTCGCCTCCAAAGCGTGCCTCGCGATGGAGAACGCCTCCCTCTACGAGTCGCTGCAAAGCGCGCTCGACACCGTCCGGACCACGCAGGACCGGCTGGTGCAGAGCGAGAAGCTCATGGCGCTCGGGGAGATGGCGGCAAAAATCGCCCACGAGATCAAGAACCCCCTCACCGCGATCGGCGGGTTCGCCCGGCGGATCGCCTCCCCGAAGCCGGGGAGGGGAACGCCTCCGGTCGAGCGGTACGCCCGGATCATCCTGAAGGAAGTCGAACGGCTGGAGCGGATCATCAACGAGACGCTCTACTTCTCCAGGGAGATGGGCCCAACGTTCCGCACCGTTACGCTGAACGCGGAAATCCGCGACGTGCTGTCGATGTTCCGGGAGGAGTTCGAGCAGGCCCGGATCTCCGCGGTGATCGACCTCTCCCCGGACCTTCCTCCCATCTCGGCGGATCCGGACCAGATCCGGCAGGTGGTATGGAACCTCGTTTCCAACGCCGTCCAGGCGGTGGGTGGCAGCGGCATCCTCACCGTCGGCACGCATCTCGCCGACCCCGTGGAGGGGATCGGCGTTGTTCTCGAGGTGAGCGACACCGGCGGCGGGATCCCGCGCGACGTGGTGCAGAACATCTTCAACCCGTTCTTCACCACGAAGGCGAAGGGGACCGGCCTCGGGCTTCCCATCGTCCACGCCATCGTCGAGAAGCACGGCGGGACGATCCATCTGGACAACCGGGAAGGCGTCGGTGTAGCCTTCTCCATCTTCCTTCCCCTCGTCCCGAAGGAGGGTGGGGCCGGGGAGCGGATCCTCGAGCAACTTCGAAAGAGCGGGGCGAATGGATACGGAACAGTATCGAATCAGGGATAAGGTCGCGGCGGGAGAGCGGTTGTCGGAGGCCGACGCGCTGGCGCTCTATCGCACGCGGGACATCCTCGCCGTCGGGGAGATGGCGGCCCTGGCGAACCGGCGCGCGAACGGCGACCGCGTCCACTTCATCGTCAACCGGCACGTGAACCCCACGAACATCTGCGTGAACCGGTGCAGGTTCTGCGCGTTCAGCAAGGCGAAGGACGATCGTCTCGCGTACACGATGACGATGGAGGAAATCCTCCGCCGGGCGGAAGAGGCCCGGGAGCAGCGGGCGACGGAACTTCACATCGTCGGGGGGTTGCACCCGGACCTCCCCTTCGACTTCTACCTGACGATGCTGCGCTCCCTGCGGGAACGGTTCCCCTCCCTGCACGTCCAGGCGTTCACGGCCGTGGAGATCGATTATTTCGGGAAGATCACCGGGCTTTCGCTGGCCGAGGTGATCGCGCAATTGAAGGATGCCGGGCTAGGGTCCCTTCCCGGCGGCGGGGCGGAGATCTTCGCCCCGGAGATCCGGAACGAAATCTGTCCCGAGAAGATTTCGGGGGACCGGTGGCTCGAGGTGATGGAGGCGGTCCACGCGGCGGGACTTCGAAGCAACGCCACGATGCTCTACGGCCACGTGGAGACGCTCGAGTCGCGGGTGGACCACATGCGGCGGCTGCGGGATCTGCAGGACCGCACCGGCGGGTTCCAGTCCTTCATCCCCCTGGCCTTCCACCCGAAGAACACGGAGATCGCCAAGGGATACACCACGGGGCTCGAAGACCTGCTCGCGCTGGCGGTGGCGAGGCTCTACCTGGACAACTTCCGCCACATCAAGTCGTTCTGGATCATGGTGGGACCGAAGCTGGCGCAGATCTCCCTCCACTTCGGGGTGGACGACATCGACGGGACCGTGGTCGAGGAGAAGATCACCCACGCGGCCGGCGCTCAGGCGGGGCAGGAGATGTCCGTCGCCGAGCTCGTGACGATGATCCGCCAGGCGGGAAAGATCCCCGTCGAGCGGGACACCCTCTACAACGTGGTCCGCGAGTGGCCTTCGGCAGGGCCCCGGGAGTGAACGGATCCGGGGCGGATTGGAGCGAAGAGGTCAGGCGGGCCTCGCTGGGGATCGTTTCGGTCGCGGACGGGGCGCGGCTGCTGCGGGAGGCGCCGCTGTTCGAGCTGGGGCGGGCGGCCGACGCGGTCCGGCGGAGATTGCACCCGGACGGCATCGTCACCTACATCGTCGACAGGAACATCAACTACACGAACGTCTGCTCCTGCGGCTGCTCCTTCTGCGCCTTCTACCGGAAGAAGGACGCGCCCGACGCCTACGTCCTCTCGGAGGAGGAGCTCTCCGCCAAGATCGTGGACACGATCGCCGCGGGCGGGGTCCGCGTCCTGCTGCAGGGGGGGCTGCACCCCGACTGGGGGATCGGCGAGGCGGTCCGGCTGGTCCGGGCGGTCAAGCGGCACCCGATCCGGCTCCACGGGTTCTCCCCGCCGGAAGTGTGGCACTTCGCGCACCAATCGGGGACGACGATCGGGGAGGTGATTGCGGCCCTGAAGGATGCCGGCCTCGATTCGATCCCCGGCGGCGGGGCGGAGATCCTCGACGACGAAGTGCGGCGCGAGATCAGCCCGAAGAAGATCGGGTGGGAGCAGTGGGCGGCGGTGATGCGGGAGGCCCATCGACAGGGGCTTCGATCCACCGCGACGATGATGTTCGGAAGCGTCGAGTCGCCCGAAGCGATCGTCGCCCACCTGCTGCGGGTCCGCGCGCTCCAGGAGGAAACGGGGGGCTTTACCGCGTTCATCCCATGGGTGTTCCAGCCGGGGAACACCGAGCTGTCGCGCGACCCGCGGTTCGGGGAGACGTCGGCGCGGGGATTCGGTCACGCCGTCGGGTACCTGCGGGTGCTGGCGCTGTCCCGGGTCCTGCTGCCGAACGTTCCGACCGTCCAGGTGTCGTGGGTGACGATGGGGGCGAAGGTGGCGCAGATCGGGCTCTTCTTCGGCGCGGACGACTTCGGCAGCACGATGATGGAGGAGAACGTGGTC
>Ga0210377_10003902_pt1 | contig 12709 bp, 8 predicted proteins | sample PLM4_65_b1redo_FD_155480 | JGI IMG/M metagenome (GOLD analysis project Ga0210377, IMG submission 155480) | Groundwater sediment microbial communities from an aquifer in East River, Colorado, USA - PLM4_65_b1 redo | ecosystem: Environmental > Terrestrial > Soil > Riparian zone | place: USA: East... | reverse complement strand
CACCGACGTCGAGACGCAGTTCTCGCGCGTCTATCAGACCGGCGGCACCTGGGGCATCGACGCCGTGCAGCACAGCATCGAGCCGCGCCTGAACTACACGTGGATCACCGGCACCGGCCAGGACCGACTGCCGGTGTGGACGGAGGGCGTGGACCGCATCCCCGACACCAGCCGCATCGAGTACTCCCTGACCAACCGCGTGCGGGCCCGGACCATCACGCTCGCCGACGGCGAGCCGCGGCGCTGGGAGGCGCTGCGGGTGGCGCTCGGCCACAGCTATGACCTGCGCAACGACACGACCGGCGACGTCACCGGCACGGTGATCGTGCAGCCGGTCGAGCGGATCAAGCTGCGCGGCGACGTCGCCCACAGCGTGCACGGCCAGGGCGTGCAGAGCGCGACCTCCGACCTCACCGTCCGCGTCGACCCGGTGTCGTTCTCGGTGGGGTCGCGCTACAGCGACCCCGGCCACTTCAACTTCATCACCACCGGCCTGGTGGCCGACATCTCGCGCTTCGTGACCGTGCGCAACACGAACTTCTTCGACGCCCGCACGCTGTCGTTCGTGGAGAGTCGGGCCGCGGCCGACATCAAGTTCCAGTGCTGGTCGATCACGGTGGAGTTCGTGCACCGCGAGCGGCGCGACGACGAGGTGAACTTCGCGGTGAACCTGCTCGGCGTGGGCGGTCCCCTCCGCACCTCGGTCGGCCTGGGGGCGCTGGCGGGCAGCGGCGAGCGATGACGATCCCGTTCCTCGACCTCAGGCGGCAGCACCGCGCGCTCGAGACCGAGCTGCTCGGCGCGGTGCAGCGCGTGCTCGAGTCGAGCCAGTTCGTGCTCGGCGGCGAGGGCAAGGCGCTGGAGGCCGAGCTGGCGGCGCGGGCCGGCGTCCGCCACGGCATCGGCGTGGGCTCGGGCACCGACGCCCTGCGGCTGGCCCTGACCGCCGTCGGCGTCGGGCCCGGTGACGACGTGATCACCCCGGCCTTCTCGTTCGTGGCCTCGGCCTCGACGATCCTCATGGCCGGCGCGCGCCCCGTGTTCGTCGACGTCGATCCGGCCACGTGCGCGCTCGACCCCGCCGCGCTCGAGCGCGCGCTGACGCCACGCACGCGCGCCGTCGTCGCCGTGCACCTGTACGGCCACCCGGCCCCGATCGACCGCATCGCGGAGATCGCGCGGCGCCACGGCGTGGCCTTGGTGGAGGACGCGGCCCAGGCGATCGGCGCCACCTGGGACGGGCGGCCCATCGGCGGCTGGGGCGACGTCGCCTGCTTGTCGTTCTATCCGACCAAGAACCTCGGCGCCTGCGGCGACGCCGGCCTGCTGCTCACGGACCGCGACGACCTGGCCGAGCACGTGCGCCGCTTGCGCCACCACGGCGACACCGGCCGCTATCAGCACGTCGAGCTGGGCTATTGCAGCCGGCTCGACGAGGTGCAGGCGGCGATGCTGCGCGTGAAGCTGCGGCGGCTGGACGCGTGGACGGACGCGCGCCGGCGCCTGGCCGCGCGCTACCGCGAGCGGCTGGCCGGCCTGCCGCTGGGCCTGCCGGCGGAGGACCCGCGGGCGCGCCACATCTACCATCTGTTCACGGTTCGCCACCCGCGGCGCGACGCGCTCGCCAAGGTGCTGGCCGACCTCGGCGTCGGCACGATGGTGCACTACCCCCGCGCGGTCCCCGAGCAACCGCTGTTTGGGGAAGACGCCGAGCGGCGGTGGCCGCAGGCGTGGCGGGCGGCGCGCGAGGTGCTCTCGCTGCCCTGCTACCCCGAGATGACCGACGACGAGGCCGACGGCGTCGTCGCCGCCGTCCGCGCCGCCGTCGGCCGGGTATGAGCGCGATGCGCGCGATCCGGCGGTAAGCCTCACGGGCGTGCTCACCGCCGTCCTCGTCTCGCTGCGGCCGCGGCAGTGGGTCAAGAACCTGTTCGTCTTCGGCGGCCTCGTCTTCGGCCAGCAGCTCTTCACGCCCGCCGTGTGGACGGCCCTGGCCGCGTTCGTCGTGTTCTGCGGCCTGTCGGGCGCCATCTACCTGCTCAATGACGTCGCCGATCGCGACAAGGACCGCCTGCACCCCGAAAAGCGCGGCCGCCCGATCGCGTCCGGGCGCCTGCCGGTGCGCGCCGCGCTGGCGGCCGCCGTGGTCCTCATCGTGATCGGCCTGGCCGCGGCCGTCTGGCTGTCCCGACCCTTCGCGGTCGCCGCCGCCGCCTACGTCGTCCTCCTCTCCGCATACTCGGCGTGGCTCAAGCACGTCGTGATCATCGACGTGCTGGTGGTGGCGCTGGGCTTCGTGCTGCGCGCCGCGGCCGGCGCGCTGGCCATCGGCGTGGCGATCTCCGGGTGGCTGCTGATCTGCACGGTGCTGCTGGCGCTGTTCCTGGCGCTCGGCAAGCGGCGCCACGAGGTGCTCACGCTGGCGGGCGACGCGGCCCTGCATCGGCCGATCCTGGCCGAGTACAGCGCGGCCCTCCTCGACCAGATGATCGCGGTCGTCACCGCGTCCACGGTCACCGCCTACGCGCTCTACACGATGTCGCCGGAGACGGTGGCGAAGTTCCACACCTCGCTGCTGCCGGCCACGCTGCCGTTCGTGCTGTACGGCATCTTCCGCTACCTCTATCTCCTCTATCGCCGGCACCTCGGCGGCAATCCGTCGGACATGGTGGTGCGCGACCGCCCGCTGTTGCTCAACACGCTCCTGTGGCTCATCGTCGTGCTGCTGATCATCTATGTGAGTTAGGGGGCCTCGAACGGGCCCCCTAAGACCCCCGGGCGGCTCGTCGCGCCCCGGCGGAGCCGTGGCGCCCCTCGTTAGGCGGCTCGCCTGGGAGCCCCGACATCGCCCTCACACCTCCTCGCTCGGAGTGCTCGGGGCGCGGCTGAACTTCCTGGGGCTCGGTCGTTCCGGGCGCGGGGCGTAGAATGAGCAAACGATGATTTGTCAGGTGGTCGACCTCCGCATGCGTCCCGACAGCGTCGTGCAGGACTGCGGCCGGCGCGGATGAGCGACGGTGTCCGCGTGCGCTTTGCGCCGAGCCCGACCGGCCACTTGCACGTCGGCGGCGCCCGCACCGCGCTGTTCAACTGGCTCTTCGCGCGCCACCACGGCGGACGCTTCATCCTGCGCATCGAGGACACCGATCGCTCGCGCTCGACCGACGCGAACATCGACCTCATCGTCGACGCCCTTCGCTGGCTCGAGCTCGACTGGGACGAGGGGCCGCCGTCGACGGGCTACCGTCAGACCGAGCGCTTCGAGCTCTATCGGGCCCACGCCGAGCGGTTGGTGGCGGCCGGCCGCGCGTATTACTGCGACTGCCCGCCGGCGCAGCTCGAGGCCGAGCGCAAGGCGGCCGAGGCCCGCAAGGAGACGTTCCGCTACTCGGGCCGGTGCCGCGAGCGGGGGCTCGCCGCCGGCGCCCTGCGCCTGCGCATTCCCGCCGCCGGCGCCACCGTCGTGCAGGACCTCGTCAACGGGCCGGTGGAGTTCGACCACCGCCAGCTCGACGACTGGATCCTCGTGCGCACCGACGGGACGCCGACCTACAACTTCTGCGTGGTCGCCGACGACGTCGACATGCGGATCAGCCACGTCATCCGCGGCAACGACCACCTGTCGAACACGCCCAAGCAGGTCCTCTGCTACGAGGCGCTCGGCTACCCCGTCCCCGCCTTCGCCCACGTGTCGATGATCCTCGGTCCCGATCGCGGGCGGCTGTCCAAGCGCCACGGCGCCACCTCGGTGCAGGCCTACCGCGAGCAGGGGATCCTGCCTTCGGCGATGGTCAACTACCTGGTGCGCCTCGGCTGGTCCCACGGCGACCAGGAGATCTTCACGCGCGCGGAGCTGATCGAGTGCTTCGACATCAAGGACTCGTCCGCCTCCGGCGCCGTCTTCGACCAGACCAAGCTCGAGTGGCTGTCGCAGGAGTACATCAAGCGCACCGACGGGGCGCGGCTGGCCGCGCTGGTCCGGCCGTTCCTGGCCGAGGCGGGGCTGACGGCACCCGACGACGCGCGCCTGGCCGCGATGCTGCAGACGCTGCGCGAGCGGGCCAAGACGCTGCGCGAGATGGTCGAGGTCGGCCGGTTCTATTTCGAGCGGCCGGCCGGCTACGACGAGGCGGCCCGGGCCAAGCTCCTCACGCCGGCCGGGGCCGAGCGGCTCGGCATGCTGGTCAAGCGGCTGCAGGAGGTGGAACCGTTCACGGCGGCGGCGCTCGAGGCGCTCTACCGCGAGCTGGTCGCGGCCATGGGCCTCAAGCTCGTGGACCTGGCCCAGCTCACGCGCCTCGCCGTCACCGGCCGCACGGCGTCGCCGCCGCTCTTCGACGTGCTGGCGCTGCTGGGCCGCGACGAGGTGCTGGCGCGGATGCGCGCGGCGCGTGCGGCGGCCGCGGCATGAGGCTGCTGCTGGCCCGTCACGGCGAGTCGGTGTGGAACGCCGAGCGGCGGTTCCAGGGCTCGACCGACGTCGCGCTGTCGGCGCGGGGCCGCGCGCAGGCCGAGGCGCTCGGCCGCGGCCTGCGCGGCTATCGCGTCGGGGCGGCCTACGTCAGCCCGTTCTCCCGGGCGGTGGAGACGGCCGAGCTGGCCCTGCGCGGCTCCGGCGTGCCCCTGACGGTCGTCGAGGAGCTGCGCGAGCTGTCGCTGGGCACGTGGGAGGGCTGCACGGTCGACGAGATCCGCGCGCAGGACGGCGATCCCTACGTCGCCTGGGTGCGGGCACCGCACGATTGTCCGCCACCCGGCGGCGAGCCGCTGCCCGTCGTCAGCGCGCGCGTGCGGGCGGCGCTCGACCGGATCGCGGCGGCGCATCCCCGCGGCGACGACGTGCTGATCGTCGCCCACGGCGGCGTCATCAGCGTCTACGCCTGTCACCTGCTCGGCTGCTCCTACAACGACCTCTGGCGGCTGCGCGTGGACAACGCCTCGCTCACGGTGGTGCGGCCGCCGCGGCTGGTCTCGCTCAACGAGACCGCCCACCTCGGCGGCGATCTCGCCGCGGCGCACCTGCCGCGGGCCAGCCTGGCCGCCCGCCCGTCGCCATGACCGTGCTGCTCGCGCTGTTCGGCGGCACCGCGCTGCTGCTGTACGGCATCCGCCTCAGCGGCGACAGCCTGCAGCGCGCGATCGGCGGGCGCCTGCGCCAGATGCTGACCGTGATGTCGCGCACGCGCCTGGCCGCCGTGGTGTCGGGCGCGCTGGTGACCTCCATCATCCAGTCCTCGGCGGCCACGACCCTCATGCTGATCGGCTTCGTGTCGGCGGGGCTCATGACGTTCCGGCAGACGCTGGGCGTGATCCTGGGCGCCGACCTCGGCACCACGCTGACCGTGCAGCTCATCGCGTTCCGCGTCACCGACTACGCGCTGCTGCTGGTGGGCGTCGGCTTCGCCGGCACCTTCCTCGCCCGGCGCAGCACGCCCAAGGACATCGGCCAGGCGGTCCTCGGCCTCGGCCTCATGTTCCTGGGACTCAAGCTCATCCTGGACGGCGTGGCGCCGCTGAAGGCCAACCCGCTGGCGCTCGAGCTGCTGGAGGCGGCGACCGCCACGCCGATCATCGCGGTGCTGGCGGCGGCGTTCTTCAGCGCGCTGGTGACGTCGTCGGCGGCGACGATCGGCCTCGCCCTGGCGCTCGCGACCCAGGAGCTGATCACCCTGCCGGGGGCGGTGGCCATCGTGCTCGGCGCCAACGTCGGCACCTGCGCGACCGCGCTGGCCGCCTCGGTCGGCGCCACCGCCGAGGCCAAGCGTGTCGCCGTGGCGCACATCGCGTTCAAGCTGCTCGGCGCCGCCCTGGTGTTCCCGCTCATCGGGCCGTTCACGGCCGTGGTGGCGGCGACCGCGGCCGATCCCGCCCGCCAGGTGGCGAACGCCCACACGCTGTTCAACCTCGGCATCAGCCTGCTCTTCCTGCCGTTCACGCCGGCGGCGGCGTGGGCGATCGAGCGGCTGGTGCCGCAAAGCGCGACCGAGGAGTCGCCGTTCCGGACCAAGTACCTCGACGAGCGCGCGCTCGACCAGCCCTCACTGGCGCTGGGCCAGGCCCACCGCGAGGCGATGCGCATGGCCGACGTGACGCAGGGGATGCTGCGCGACGGCCTGATGGCCTTCCGCTCCGACAGCCTGGCGATGATCGAGGAGATCGAGAAGCGCGACGACCAGGTCGACTTCCTCGAGCGCGAGATCAAGCTGTTCCTGGCCCGCCTCGGCCGCGAGGCCATGGGCCCCGAGCTGTCGCGCAAGGAGATCGGCATGATCTCCTTCATCGGCAACCTCGAGAACATCGGCGACATCATCGACAAGAACCTGATGGAGCTGGCCCGCAAGAAGTACTATCAGGGCCGCCGCTTCTCGGAGGCCGGCTGGGCCGAGATCCAGGAGTTCCACGGGCTGGCGTCCAAGAATCTGGAGCGCGCCATCGCCGCCTTCGCGGCCAACGACAAGACGCTGGCGCAGGAGGTCCTGGACCAGCGACCGCTCATGCGCTCGCGCGAGCGCGAGCTGCGCGAATCCCACCTGGGCCGGCTGCGGGCCGGCTTGGCCGAGTCCTTGGAGACCTCGGAGATCCACCTGGACATCCTGACGAACCTCAAGCGCATCAGCTCCCACGTGTCGGCGCTGATGTTTCCCATCCTCGACGAGGTGTGAGCCCATGAAAAAGATCGAGGCCATCATCAAGCCGTTCAAGCTCGACGACGTCAAGGAGGCGCTGACCGAGATCGGTGTCGTCGGCATGACGGTCACGGAGGTCCGCGGCTTCGGCCGGCAGAAGGGCCACACTGAGCTGTACCGCGGCTCCGAGTACACCGTGGACTTCCTGCCCAAGGTGAAGATCGAGGTGGTGGTGGCCGATCACGTCGCCGACAAGGTGGTGTCGACGATCGTGGGGGCGGCCAAGACCGGGTCCATCGGCGATGGCAAGGTGTTCGTGCTGCCGATCGACGAGTCGATCCGGATCAGGACGGGGGAGACCGGCGAAGGAGCCGTGTAGTTTGGGGGGAGCGCGCCGCTCCCCCGACCTGTTGACGGCTTCGCCCAAAGCCCGTGTGCGCGCGCTGCGGCGCCTTGGGTTCGAGAACCCGACGGCGGCGAGCGCAAATCTGGAATCGCTGACGCCGACGCCGCGGGAGGCGGAGCTGCTGGCGCCGGCGCTGCCGCGGCTGCTGGCCGAGCTGGCGGCGGCGGCCGACCCCGACATGGCGCTCAACAACCTCGAGCGCTACGCCGCCGTCGTCGATCGCACCGTCCTGTTCCGCACGCTGGCCACGCATCCGGGCGCCGCCCACCTGCTGGCCCGCCTGGGCGGCGCCAGCCAGTTCCTCGCCGACGCGCTCCGCCGCCGCCCGGTGGCGCTGGCGTGGCTGCTCGAGCCACGCACGATGCGCGTGTGGTTCGCGGACGACTTCGCCGCCGACCTCGCGCAATCGCTGCAGGCGTTCACCGCGCGCGAGGCGCGCATGAACGCGCTGCGTCGCTTCAAGTACCGCCACCTGCTGCGCATCGGCGCCCGCGACCTGCTGGGCGACGCTGACCTGAGCGTCACCACCGAGGAGCTGGCGCGGCTGGCCGACACCTGCCTGGGCGAGGCCTGGCGCATGGCCGAGGCCGAGGCCCGGGCTCGCTACGGCGCCCCGCTCGACGACGACGGGCAGCCGACCGGCGTGGCCGTGATCGGCATGGGCAAGCTGGGCGGCGAGGAGCTGAACTACTCGTCGGACATCGACCTGATGTTCGTCTACGGCGCCGAGGGCGACACCGCCGGCGGGCCCGAGGGCCGGCTCGCCACCGGCGAGTACGTCGCCCGCGTGTGCCGCGACATCACCGCCATCATCGAGTCGGTCACCGAGGAGGGCAACGTGTTCCGCGTCGACCTGCGCCTGCGTCCCGAAGGGCGCATGGGCGCGGTGGCGCTGTCGCTGGACGCGTATCGCACCTACCACCGCGAGCGCGCCGAGCTCTGGGAGCGCCAGGCCTTGCTCAAGGCGCGGGTGGCGGCCGGTGACGAGCGCGTCGGCGCCCGCTTCATGGACTGGGCACGCGAGACCGTCTACCGGCCCGGCCTCGACGAGCGCATCCTGCCCGCCATCCGCGCCATGAAGCACGGGATCGACCGCGAGCTGGGCCGGCGCGGCGAGTCGCTGGCCAGCAACGTCAAGCTCGGCCGCGGCGGCATCCGCGAGATCGAGTTTATCGTGCAGGGACTACAGCTCCTCTATGGCGGCGACGACCCGTGGCTGCGCGAGCGCAACTCGCTCAAGGCGCTGTTCCGTCTCACCGAGCGCGGCTACCTGGCGCCCGACCTCGGCCGCGCGCTGTCGCACGCGCTCGTGCACCTGCGCACGGTCGAGCACCGCCTGCAGCTGCTGCACGAGTTCCAGACTCACACGCTCCCGGAGGCGACGAACGATCTGGGCCGTCTCGCCCGCCGGCTCGGCATCGAGGGCTCACCCGCCCGGGCCGCGCGGACGTTCCGCGCTCGCCACCGGGCGGTGACGGCGGCCGTGCACCGCGCGTTCGTGGAGTTCTTCCGCGAGCGGCCGGCGCGGGCGCGGCGGCGCGTGCGGCTGCCGGGGCTCGTCGCGCTGCGCGCCACCGGCTTCACCGATCCCGAGCGCGCGCGCCACAACCTGCGCCTGATCCTGGAGGGACGTCCGCTGGTGCCCTACGCCGGCGCGCTGCGGGCCGCGCTCGAGCGGCTGTACCCGACGCTGCTCGACGCGCTCTGGAAGAGCCCGGACCCCGACGAGGCGCTCAACCAGTTCGAGCGCTTCCTGTCGGCGGCCGGCCCGCGCGCTGGCTACATCGAGCTGCTCGCCGACAATCGGAGGCTGCTCGACGGCCTCATCCGGTTGTGCGCCGGCGGCGACCTGCTCACCCAGCTGCTGATCACGCAACCCGAGCTGCTGGCCTCGCTCGCCGATCCGGAGGCGCTGGCGCCGCGACGTACGCGCGCGCGCCTGCGGGCGGCGCTGGCGGTGGTGTTCGCGCCGGGCACGGTGCCGGCCGAGCGGCGCGACCGGTTGCGCCGCGTCAAGCAGGCCGAGGAGCTGACGATCGTGTGGCGCTACCTGCTCGGCGTCACCGCCATCGAGCGCTACTCGCGCGAGATGACCACGCTCGCCGAGGCGACGCTGGAAGCCGGCTGGCTGCTGGCGCTCGCCGGACAGGTCGAGCGGCACGGCGTGCCGCGCGACGACGCCGGCCGCTTCATCCCGGCCGTGATCGTCGGCGTCGGCAAGCTCGGTGGCCGTGAGCTGACGACCGGCTCCGACCTCGACCTGTTCGTCGTGTTCGACACGCCCGGCCCCGGGGACGGCATGACGGACGGCCCGGCGCCGGTGGACGCCCACACGTTCTACAGCGGCGCCGTCGAGCGCCTGGCCGGCACGCTGGGCGACATCACGCCGGCCGGGGTGGCGTTCGCCGTCGACCTGCGCCTGCGTCCCGGCAGCAAGGGCAGCGGCTTCGCGGCCTCCCTCGACGCGCTGCAACGGTACTATGAGGACCACGGAGACCTCTGGGAGCGCCAGACGCTGACGCGCGCGCGCCTCGTGCTCGGTGATCGTGGCCTGGCCCGCCGGGTGCGGGCCACGCTGCGGCGGCTCGTCTATGGCGGGCCGCTGCCCGCGAGCGCGCTGAAGGAGATCGGGGAGGTGCGCACACGCATGGAACTCGAGCTGGGGAAGGAGACGCCGGGTCGCTGGCACGTGAAGCTCGGCCGGGGCGGTCTGGTGGACGTGGAGTTCCTCGCCCAGGCGCTGCAGCTCGTCCACGGCGCCGGGCATCCCGACGCGCGGCGCACGTCCACGGCGGCCGCGCTGGCCGGCCTGGCGCGCATCGGCGCGTTGCCGGCGGCCACCGCGGCCGCGCTCACCGCCGACTACCGGTTCCTGCGCCGCGTGTCGACCGCGCTCCGCTTGCTCGGCGCCCGCCCCACCGACACGCTCGAGCTCGCCGGCCCCATGCCCGCCCGCGTCGCCAGCGCGCTGGGCCTACCCTCCCGCGACGCCTTCCTGACCGCCTACCGCGAACGCACCGCCGCCGTCCGAGCGGCCTACGAGGCCATCTTCGCGTGACGACCCTTTATGTCGTCGACGGGCACTCGCACATCTTCCGTGCGTACCACGCCGTCGGGTACCTCTCGACGTCCAAGGGGCTGCCCAGCCACGCGGTGCTGATCCTCAGCACGATGCTCTGGAAGCTGATCCGCGAGGAGCAGCCCGACTACCTGGGCATCACGCTGGACCCGCCCGGCCCCACCTTCCGCGACGCCATGTTCGCGGACTACAAGGCCACGCGCACGGCCATGCCCGACGACCTGGCGCGCCAGCTGCCGTACGTGCGGCGGTTGTTCGAGGCGCTGCGCACGCCGGTGGTGGAGGTGCCCGGCTTCGAGGCCGACGACGTGCTGGCCACGCTGGTCGAGCAGGCGCTCCGCCACCCCGACCTCGAGGTCGTCGTCGTCAGCGGCGACAAGGACCTGCTGCAGCTCGTCGGACCCCGCGTGCGCGTGCTGTCGGTGCTCGGCCGCACGGGCGAGCGCGTGATGTACGACGAGGCCAGGGTGCGCGAGCGGTGGGGCGTGGAGCCGGCCCAGATCGCCGACGTGCTGGCGCTCATGGGCGATGCGATCGACAACATCCCCGGCGTCAAGGGCGTCGGCGAGAAGACCGCCGTCAAGCTGATCACGCAGTTCGGCTCGGTCGAGCGCCTCTACGAGAACCTCCCGCTGGTCGGCGGCAAGCTGCGGGAGACGCTGGCGGCCAGCCGCAAGCAGGCGCTGCTCTCGCGCGAGCTGGCCACGCTCTCGCGCTCGGCGCCGGCCACGCTCGACCTCGAGGCGTTCCGCCGCGTCGAGCCGGACTGGGTCAAGCTGCGCGGCCTCTGGATGGAGATGGAGTTCACGCGCCTCGTCAAGGAGCTGCCGGCGACGGTGGTGTCGGTGAGCGCCGAGCCGGTGGCGCGGCTCGACGACGCCGCGGCCCTCGCCGGCTATCTCGCCCACGTCCCCGCCGGCGAGCCGCTGGCCGTCGACTGGGTCGGCGACGCGCGCCCTCCCTCGCCGCGCATCGACGCGCTCGGCCTGTTCCACCCGGCGGCCGGCGCGGCGTGGACGGCGCTGGCGCCGGGCGCGTGGCTGGCCGGGCGGCCGGTGATCGTGCACGATGCCAAGCCCCTGCTGGAGGCGTGCCTGGCGGCCGGCGCCGGCCTGCCGGCGGCGCAGGACACCGCGCTGGCCGCGTATCTGCTCAACCCGGCCCGCGCCACCTATCGGCTCGACGAGGTGTGCATGGAGGCGTTCGGCGAGTGCCCGCCCACGCTGCCGGCGCCCGGGCCCGAGGGGCGCGCCGTCGACGACGCGCTGGGCGCCGTGCTGGGCGAGCGGGCGCGCTGGCTCGTGCGCTACGGCAAGCAGGCGATGGCCGAGCTCGACGAGCGCGCGCTGCGGCGGATCTACGACGACATCGAGTGCCCGCTCGTCCCCGTGCTGGCCGAGATGGAGCGCGACGGCATCCGGGTGGAGCCGGCGCGCCTGGAGGCCTTCGCCAAGGAGCTGGAGCGCAACCTCGACAACCTCACGCGCGAGATCCACGGGCTGGCCGGCGAGGTGTTCGCGATCGCCTCGCCCAAGCAGCTCGCCCAGATCCTGTTCGAGAAGCTCAAGCTGCCGGCGTTCCGCCGCACCAAGACCGGCTACTCCACCGACGCCGACGTGCTGACCGAGCTGGCCGTGGGCCATCCCCTGCCGGGCAAGGTCCTCGAGCACCGCACGCTGTCCAAGCTGAAGGGCACCTACGCCGACGCGCTGCCGGTGCTCGTCAATCCGGCGACCGGACGCATCCACACCACGTTCAACCAGCTGGTGGCGGCGACCGGGCGGCTGTCGAGCCAGGACCCCAACCTCATGAACATCCCGATCCGCACCGAGCTGGGACTGCGGATCCGGCAGGCGTTCGTGCCGGAGGAGGGCTGGCGCTTCGTGGCGGCCGACTACTCGCAGATCGAGCTGCGCATCCTCGCCCATCTGTCGGGCGAGCCGGCCATCATCGAGTCGTTCCGGCGTGGCGAGGACATCCACACGCGCACCGCCTGCGAGGTGTTCAAGATCGAGCCGGCGGCGGTCACCTCGCTGCAGCGCACGATCGCCAAGAGCGCGAACTACGCCATCCTCTACGGCGTGTCGGCGTTCGGGCTGTCGCAGGCGACCAAGATCGACCAGAAGGAGGCGCAGCGCTACATCGAGGCCTACTTCGCCGCCCACCCGCGCGTGCGGGCGTTCATCGACCGCACGCTGGCCGAGGGCCGCGAGCGCGGTTACGTCGCGACGCTGCTGGGGCGCCGGCGCTACCTGCCCGACCTGCGCTCCGGAAACCCGGTGGCCCGCAACGCCGCCGAGCGGATGGCCATGAACGCGCCGGTGCAGGGGACCGCCAGCGACATGATCAAGATCGCCATGGTGCGCGTGCACGCCGCGCTGCGCGAGCGCGGCCTGCAGAGCCGCATGCTCCTGCAGGTGCACGACGAGCTGCTCTTCGAGTCGCCGCCGGCGGAAGTCGAGGCGATCGTGGCGCTGGCCCGCGAGATCATGGTGGCGGCGCTGCCGCTCGACGTCCCCATCGTGGTGGACGTGAAGACCGGGCTCGACTGGTCGCAGGTGTGACCCGCCGCTTCCTGCTCGTCGGCCTCACCGGCGG
>Ga0210377_10003901_pt1 | contig 12710 bp, 4 predicted proteins | sample PLM4_65_b1redo_FD_155480 | JGI IMG/M metagenome (GOLD analysis project Ga0210377, IMG submission 155480) | Groundwater sediment microbial communities from an aquifer in East River, Colorado, USA - PLM4_65_b1 redo | ecosystem: Environmental > Terrestrial > Soil > Riparian zone | place: USA: East... | reverse complement strand
GGCGCGCAGAAACCGGGTCAGCGCCAGCGCGGCCGGGATTCCGAACGCCAGGCCGGCCACCGCGACGGTGGTTCCCTGACGCAGAACCATGCGATGCACCTGTGCGGTCCGGGCGCCGAGGGCCATCCGAACGCCGATCTCGTGGCGGCGGCGGCTGACCGCGTACGAGATCACTCCGTAGGTCCCGACCGCGCTGAGGAAGAGGGTGGTGACGGCCGCGATGAGGAGCAACAGCATGGTGAACCGGGTGCGGGCCATCGAATCGGCGACCAGTTGTTCCATGGTGCGAACCCGGGCGAGCGGCAGCCGCGGGTCCAGCTCCGCCATGATCTCCCGGATCGCGGACAGCAGGGCGATCGGCGACCCACTCGCCCTCACCACGACGTTCATCCCCTCGCGAGGGTCGAACGGGAACCGCGGATTCACCGGGTCGTCCAGGACCGGGAAGTACGCGCGGTTCGCGGGGCCGCCCGCGAGCGTGCCCCCGGTGACGTCCGCGACGACCCCAACCACCGTGTACGCCGGTTCGTCCGGCCATTCGAGGCGGCGCATGCGCCGGCCGATCGGGTCCTCGCCGCGGAAGAGGCTCCGCGCGAACCCGTCGCTGAGGACGACCGGCGGGGCCTCGGCCCGGAGGTCGCCAGGCTGGAAGGTGCGGCCACCGAGCAGCGGTATGCCCATCGCTTCGAAGTAACCAGGCGTCGCGAAGCTGAATCGGGCAAGGAGGCCGATCTGCTCGGGACGGGTGGGGCCGTCCGCCGCGAACTCCACATTCATGAACGATGGCACGTCGGTCAACGGCAGGTCCGAGGTGGCCTCCGCGGCCAGCACTCCTGGAACGGACCGCAGCCGCTCCAAGAGCCGAACCTGGATCCCGGCGGCGTCTCGATACCGGGGATACTGGGCGTACGTCATCGCGGGCTCGAACGTGAGGACGTTCTCCGGATCGAACCCCAGGTCGACGCGGTGCAGCCGTCGGAGGCTCTGCACCATCAGGGCAGAGCCGATCAGCAGGACGAGGGCCAGCGCCATCTGCGACGCCAACAGGGACCCGCGGGCTCGCTGCCGTGACCGGTCGGGGGTCTGCCCGACGTCCTTGAGGGACGGCGTCAGACTCGAGACCGCGTGACGCAGCAGCGGCCCGGCGGCAAACAGCAGGCTGGCCAGGAGCGTGATGCCGGCCGCGATGGCCAGGACGGAGGCGTCGAGCCGGACCTCGTGCAGGCGCGGGATGTTGCCGGGGGCGGTGGCGATGAGGAGGTCGATCGCGGCGTCCGCGATGAAGAGCCCCAACCCGCCGCCGAACGCGGCGAGTATCGTGCTCTCCCCCAGCACGTGGCGGGCGATCCGGGTACGCCCGGCGCCGAGCGCCGCCCGCAGTGCGGTTTCTCTTCTCCGGTGGTCCGCCCGGGCCAGGAAGAGAATGGTCACGTTCGCGAGCGCGACCGCGAGCACCAGGGCTACGCCGCCCAGGAGAATCCACAGCGTCGCCGCGGCGTCGCCCACCACCGCTTCCTTGAGGGGCCTGACCACCGGCGTCAAGCCGGTGGACCGCAGTAACTCCGGCGTGGCGTCGCCGTACGCCTCCGGCAGGGACGGAACGAGTCGTCGCAGGTCGGCCTCGCCCTCCGCTGGCGACACGCCGGGCCGCAACCGGGCGATGCCGGTCAGGTACAGGTCCCGGATCCTGGCCCGCGACGCCTCCGCCCCGCCGCTGTACCACACCTGCGTGCCGGGGTGTGGGAAGTCGAAGCCGGGCGGCAGGACACCAACCACCGCTCTCAGTCCCCGCGCTCCGTCCGGTGCATGAGTCAGGTTGAGCTCGATGGTTCGTCCGACGATGGCGGGATCGGAACCAAACCGCCGCACCCAAAGCCCATGACTGATCAGGACGCCGCCGTCCGGCCGGTTCGCATCGTCGGCGGTGGGGAGGCGTCCGAGCTGCGGGGCCACCCCCAGCATCGACAGCACGCTCGGGGTTACCAGGGCGACACGAAGCCGCTCGGGTTGCGCCCCGCCGGTGGTCAGGTTGACGAAGTTCTCGAAGTACACCCCGATCTGATCGAAGGCGCGGTTGTGCTTCCGGTAGTGCTGGTAGGTGCCTTCGGACTGTCCGGCGTCTTCGATCCCCACCCCCGGTAACGCGTGCCCGATGGCCACGAGCCGGCCCGCATCGGGGTAGGGGAGGGGTCGGAGAAGTACGGCGTTCACCAGGGCGACCATCGCCGTCGTGGCTCCGATGCCCAGCGCGAGCGTGAGCACCGCGGTGACGGTAAACGCGGGGGTGCGGAGGAACCCGCGCACCGCGTGGCGGAGCTCGCGCAGCAGGTCATTCATGGCGGAGCGCCTCCACCGGGTTCACGCGGGTCGCGCGGCGGGCGGGGAGATACGCGGCCAGGGCGGCCACCGCGCCGAGCAGGACGGCGGCGGCGACGTAGGCGGCCGGGTGGGTGGGTTCCACGCCGTAGAGGAGGTTGCGGAGCACGCGACTCGCGCCGAGGGCCGCCAGTACGCCCACGGCGGCGCCGGCCAGCGCCAGCTTGACCGAGCCCCCCACCACGAGGCCGGCCACGTGGCTCGCCTGGGCTCCGAGGGCCATGCGCACGCCGATCTCGTTGGTGCGCCGGGCGACGACGTAGGAGACCACCGCGTAGAGGCCGACGGCCGCGAGCAGCAGCGCGGCGGACGCGGCGCTGGCAATCAGCACCATCATGAACGAGACGCGCGCCATCGACGCGTCCACGATGGTCCGCATCTCCCGCGCGTTCGCGACCGGGACCGCGGGATCGACCTGCCGCACCGCGGAACGGATTGCCGGAAGGAGCGACATCGGCTGGGCGAGGCTGGTGCGGACCACCAGGGTAATGGGGTTGGGCCAGTAGCCGGCGGTGCCCGGAATGCGCTGCACCGGATAGTAGATGGCGAGGGCGGGCTCATCCGCGGGTGACTCGCCGCGAACGTCCCCCACCACGCCCACGACGCGGTAGAACTGCTGATCGGTGCGGCCGTTGGGGCCTACGCCCCGGCCGATGGGGTCCTGGTTCGGCCAGAACCGCTCGGCGAAGGCCCGGCTGACCACGACGGCGCCGCGCTCCGGGCTGTCCAGGTCGGCCGGCGTCAGCCCGCGACCCCGCACGACCGGTATGCCCATCGCCTCGAAATAGCCGGGGGAGGTCGGTTCCTGTCCCGCGCAAGAGGTGGTGCCCGACTCGGCCAACCGGCGGCCGACCTCAGGATCCTCGAATCCCTGCACCGTGCAGCCGAAGCCGCCGTCGAGCGGGAGCGACGTGGTCAGACCGGCGGCCTCCACGCCCGGCACCGCGCGCACCTGCCGGAGCGCGACGTCGTAGAACGGCCACATCTTCGGCACATCGTCGTAGCGCTCGGACGGAGGAAGAAACAGCTCCATGGTGAGCACGCCCTCGGGACGGAACCCCAGATCCAGGGAGCGGAGACGGCGGGCGCTCTCGACCAGGAGGCTGGCGCCGACGATGAGCATCAGCGCGAGCGCCATCTGCCCCACGACCAGTCCGGATCGCACCCGCTGGCGCTCGCGACCGGCCGTGGTCCCGCGGGCGCCTTCCGCGATGGCGCCCGACGGCGCGGGGCGCACGAGGCGCCAGGCCGCCAAGATCGTGAGCGCCGAGGCCGCGAGGACGGTGAGGCCCCCGGTGAAGAGCGCGACGGTCCCGTCGGGGTGGGCGCCGCCGAGGCGCGGGATGCCGTCCGGGGCCACCGACGCCAGCCCATCCACTCCCCAAAAGGCGAGCGCCAGCGCGAGCAGGCCGGCGGGGATTGCCAGCACGAGGCTTTCGGCCAGGAGCTGCCGAGCCAGCGCGGGCCGGCCCGCTCCGAGCGCGGTCCGGATCGCCAGCTCCCGGCGACGGCCTTCGGCCCGCACCAGGAACAGGTTGGCTACGTTGGCGAACGCGATCAGCAAGACGAGCCCGACCGCGCCAAAGAGAATCCACAAACTGTCCGCGACCTCGCCCACGACGTACGTCTTGAGGGGATAGACGCGGGTGGCGAATCCGTACCGCTCCATGAACCGCGGGGTGTACGCGGTCGGGACCACGTCGGGCAGCCGGGCCGTCAGGCGGTCAAGCTCGACCCGGGCGGTCTCGACCGTGCCCGCCGGCGCGAGCCGCGCGATGGTCCGAAACTCGGTGTGCGAGTTCCAGAAGGGGCCGGCGGGATTCAGCCGCAGCGGGAACCAGAGGTCGGCGCGGAGGACGGCCGCCGGGACGCCGGCCGCCGGCGGCAGCTCGAATCCGGGAGCCATCACGCCGATCACCTCGTACGGCTGCTCGTCGGCCGTGAGCGTGGTGCCGATCACCGTCGGGTCGCCGCCGAGTTGCCGTTGCCAGAAGCCGTGCGACAGCACGACGACCGCGGCCGAGCCGGGATCGTCGTCGGGTTCGTCGATGAGCCGGCCCAGGGCGGGCCGCGCGCCGAGGATGCGGAGCGTGCTGGCGGTGACCACCGCGGTCTGGGCGCGCCGGGGCCCATCCGGACCCTGCACCGTGGTGCCCGCACGTCGATACGCGCCGAGCGCTTCGAGCGAACGGGCCTCGCGGCCGAAGAAGAACCACGCGCCGGCCGATACGTCCCACTCCTGGCCGGGGCTCACCCCCGGCACCGCGCTCTTGAGCTGGACCAGTCGGTCCGGCTCCGGGTAGGGCAGCGGGTCCAGCACCACGCGTTCGAGCGCCGTATAGATCGCGGTGCTGGCGCCCATGCCGAGCGCCAGCGTGAGGACGGCGGCCAGGCTGAAGCCGGGAGTCCGACGAAGGACGCGGGTCGCCTGACGGAGATCGCGGAACAGGTCATTCATGGCGCAGGGCCTCCACCGGGTTCACCCGGGCCGCGCGGCGGGCGGGGACGTAGCTGGCGACCAGGGCCACCGCCACCAGGGCGAGCGTCCCGGCCGTCAAGGTGGACGGATCGGTCGGCGTCGTCTGGTAGAGCAGGCCCTTGAGCGCGCGCGTGGCCAGCAGCGCGCCCGCCAGGCCGAGGGCGCCGCCCGCGCCGGCCAGCACCGCGCCCTGACGGACCACGAGGCGGACGATGTCGGCCGCGCGCGCGCCCAGGGCCATGCGGATCCCGAGCTCGCGGCGGCGCTGGGCCACCGCGTAGGCCACCACCCCGTAGATCCCTACGGCCGCCAGCGTCAGCGCGGCGCCCGCGAACGCGCCCAGCACCAGCATCAGGAAGCGGGTGCGCGCGGTCGAAGCGGCCCGTAGCTCCGAGAACGTGCGGACCCTGAACACCGGGACGTTGGGGTCCACCGCCGCGACGCCGCGCCGCGCGGGCTCGGCCAGCGCCAGCGGATCGCCGCCGGTGCGCACCACCGGCTGGAGGAAGCCCACCGGCCACTGCGCGTGGGAGTAGTACACGTGGGCTCGGGGCGGCTCGGACAGCGCGACGTCCTTCACGTCGCGCACCACGCCCACGATCTCGCCGTTCACCAGGTCGCCGCCCAGGCCCATGCGGGTGCCGTGCTCCACCCGATGGCCGATCACGTCGGTGGTGCCGAACAGCTGGCGCGCCGCAGATTCGTTCACCATCGCCACGGTGGGCGACCCCGCGCGGTCCTGGTCGGTGAACGCGCGCCCCCGCACCAGCGCGATGCCCATGGTCTCGAAATACCCCGGCGTGACGAAGCGAAGCTGCGTGAAGTACCGGTTCTGCTCCTCGTCGGTGAGCCGCCGGCCGTCGAGCGCGGTGGGCGTGATGCTGTAGCCGAATCCGCTGAGCGGCGTGCCGAAGATCATCCCCACGCCCGTGACGCCGGGAATGGCTCGCAGCTGTTCCTGGACCGCGGTGGCGAACGCGGACACCCGCGCCGGATCCTCGTAGCCCACGGTGGGGAGCGACAGATTGAAGGTCAGGACGCCGTCGGGGCGGAAGCCGGGATCGGTCGCCATGAGGCGGCCGAAGCTCTTGATGAGGAGCCCGGCGCCCGCCACCAGCGTGACCGCGAGGGCGATCTGGGCCGTGACCAGGCCGCGCCGCCAGCGCTGCGCCGTCCGCCCGGCGGTGCTGCCCCGCTCGCCGCTGGTGAGCGCGCCGGCCTGCTCGCGCCGCCGGACGAGCTGGAGCGACGGCGCCGCCCCGAACAGGATGCCGGTGAGTCCGCTTACCGCCAGGGCGAAGGCCAGGATCAGGGGATCGAGCCGCACCTGGTCGAGCCGCGGGACGTTGGGCGGCGCCAGGCTGGTCAGCGCGTCCACGCCCCAACCGGCCAGCACCACGCCCAGCAGCCCGCCGGCCAGCGCCAGCACCAGGCTCTCCACCAGCACGGCGCGCACCAGCCGGAGGCGCGCGACCCCGAGGGCCACCCGAATGGCGATCTCCTGGTCGCGGGCCACGGCGCGCGACAGCAGCAGGCTCGCGACGTTCACGCAGGTCATGAGCAGCACCAGCCCGACCGCCCCGAGCAGCGCGAACAGCGGGCGGCGCGCGCTCCCCACCAGGTCGTCCCTGAGCGACGTGACCTGCGTCCGCCAGCCGGGGTTGGCGCTGGGATAGGTGGCTTCCAGCCGGGCGGCGATGGCCGCGATCTCGCGGCCCGCCTGCTCCAGCGTGACCCCGGGGCGCAGCCGGCCGTACACGTCGAGGTAATGGGCCCCGCGCTGGGTAGTAAGGTCCCGGGGCGTGAAGGCCAAGGGCACCCACAGCTCGGTCGTGCCGGGGGCATCGAATCCCGGGGGCATCACCCCCAACACCTCGTACTCGTTCCCGTCCAGCCGGATCAGCCGCCCGAGCACGCCGCGGTCGGCGCCGTACTGGGTGCGCCACAAGGCGTCGCTCAGGATCACGACGCGGTCCTGCCCCGGCACCTCGTGGGCATCGGTGAAGCCGCGTCCCAGCGCGGGCGCCACCCGCAACACGGGGAGGAACGCCGCGGTGACCGCGGCGGCGGTACGCTGCTGGGCCGGTCCGTCGCCGGTCAGGGCGAAGCCCTGCGTGTTCGCCGCCGCCAGGTTCTCGAAGCTCGTGGCCTGGGCCCGCCAGTCGGTGAAATCGGGGGGCGAGACGGTCCATTGTTCGCCCTCCCGGTCCGAGAACACCCGCACCAGCCGCTCGCTCTCGGGGAAGGGGAGCGGGCGGAGCAGCACGCCGTACACCACGCTGAAGACCGCGGTGGTGGCGCCGATCCCGAGGGCGAGGGTGAGGATCGTGGTCGTCGCGAACCCGGGCTGGCGGCGCAGCGCACGGAATGCGTGCCGGAGGTCGAGCAGGAGATCATTCATGGCGCAGGGCCTCCATGGGGCTCACGCGAGTCGCGCGCCAGGCGGGAATCCAGCTCGCGGCGATCGCCACCCCCACCACAGCGGCCGCCGCCAGCGCGTAGGCCAGGGGATGGGTGGGGGCGACCCCGTAGAGTTGGGTCCGGAGGAAGCGGGACAGCGCCAGCGCGGCCGGCACGCCGAATCCGAGACCCAGCGCGGCCAGCCGGACGCCCTGGCCCACCACCAGCCGGGTGACTTCTTGCGGCCGAGACCCGAGGGCGATCCGCAACCCGATCTCGCGGGTCCGCTGGCTCACGGCGTAGGAAATCACCCCGCCGATCCCGATGGCCGCCAGCACCAGCGCCACCCCGGCAAAGGCGCTCAACAACAGCGTTGCGAGCCGGCGGTCGGCCACCGACGCGCTCACGATCTGGCTCAGCGTCTGGACGTTGTAGACCGGCTGGAGCCCATCGATCTGGGCGACGGCCTGGCGAATGGGGGTGATCAGGCTGGCCGGATCGTCTGCGGCGCGCGCCAGGAGCACGAATCCGCTGGGCGGCGCCTGGGTCGCGGGATAGTACACCTCCATCGCCGCGGCCTGATCCAGCGCCGCCTCGCGTACGTCGCCCACCACCCCGACCACCTCTTCCCAACAGTCGTCCCCGCAGGTGAGCGAACGAATCCGACGGCCCACGGCCGACTCGTTGGGCCACAGGCGCCGGGCCATCGTCTCGCTGATCACCACGACCTTGGGCCCGTCGAGTCGGTCCGCCGGGCCGAAGGTCCGCCCCTGCCGGACCGGGATACCCATGGTGCCGAAGTAGCCATCGGTGACGATGCGTTTCTCGGCGTTGGGCACGTCCGCGCCCTCCAGGGTCCGCCCTTCGACTTGAACCCCGCCGTTCATCCCTCCCGAAAACGGCACGTTGTTGGCGGCGGCCACCGCGGTCACGCCCGGCAGGGTGGCGATACGCGCGGTGACGGCGTCGAGGAACTGGATCCGCTGCTCCGGCTGCCCGTACCGGTCACCGGCCAGCACGGCCGACATGGTGAGCACCCCTTCGGGCCGGAACCCGGGACGCACCTGCACCAGCCGGGTGAAGCTCCGGATCATCAGTCCGGCGCCGACCAGCAGGACCAATGAGAGCGCCAGCTCGGAGACCACCAGCGCGGCCCGGGCCCGGTGGGCCCGCCGCCCGCCGCCGCCCACGGCCCGGGTCCCGCCCAGGCCGGCGGCCGGGCCGGTCCGCAGCTCGAACAGCGCGGGTGCCAGCCCGAACAGCACCGTGGTGCCCAGGGCGGCGGCGGCCGCGAAGCCGAGCAGCCGCAGTTCCCGGCCGCCGGCGGGGAAGCGGGGCAGGCTGTCGGGCAGCATTCCGCCTAACAGTTTGGTGCCCCAGGTCGCCAGGACCACCCCGGCGGTTGCGCCCAGCGTGCCCAGGACCAGTCCCTCGACCACCAGCTGCCGAATCAGCCGCCAGCGCCCCGCGCCCAGCGCGGCGCGGACCGCGAACTCGGGGCCCCGGCCGGCTGCCCGGACCAGCAACAGGTTGGCGACATTGGCCGCGGCGATGAGCAGCACGAACCCGACCGCGCCCAGCGCGGCGCGGACCGCGAACTCGGGGCCCCGGCCGGCTGCCCGGACCAGCAACAGGTTGGCGACATTGGCCGCGGCGATGAGCAGCACGAACCCGACCGCGCCCAGCAGGGCCCAGAGCAATTGGCGGGCGTTGCCCACCAGTTGGTCGCGCAACGCGGTGGCGGTGAACCCGTGATCCGTGCCGCGGTCCGCCTGGAGTCGCGTGGCCAGTGCCGCCAGCTCCGCTCGCGTCCCCTCCACGGTTGCCCCGGCCGGCATGCGGGCCAACACCTGGAGATAGTGCGTGCCCGGCTCCTTCCACGGCGCGTTGGGCGCCAGCGGGAGGAAGGCGGCGACGGGACGGGTCACCCGGTTGATGGCCGGATCGGACACCACGCCGACCAGGGAGTACGCCCGGCCGTCCAGCCGGATCACCTCGCCCACCGCGTCCGGCCGTCCGCCGAGTCGGGTGCGCCAGAACCCCTCGGTGACCACCGCGACCGGGGGTCCCCCCTCGGCCGCCTCGTCGGCGGCGAACAGGCGCCCCGCGACGACCGCGGTGCCGAACAGCTCCAGGTACCGGTCCGAGACCAGCATCACCCGGAGCCGCTCGGGCAACTCGCCGTCGGTGTAGTTCATGCTCATCGTGAACGTGGCGCTGACCGAGTTCAGCATCCGGCCCTGCGCCTCGAGGTCGCGGAACTCCCGGTAGTCCATCGGCGCTTCGCCGTAGCTGGGCTGGACGTCCGACACCACCACCAGGCGGTCCGGGTCGGGAAAGGGGAGCGGCCGGAGGAGGTAGGTGTCCACCAGGCTGAACACCGCGCCGTTGGCGCCGATCCCGAGCGCCAGGATGCCGATGGCCAGCGCGGTGAACCCCGGGGTGCGGGCCAAGGCGCGAACGGCGTAGCGGATGTCGCGAACCAGGTCACTCATGGCGCAGGGCCTCCATGGGGCTTACGCGAGTCGCCCGAAAGGCGGGAACCATGATCGCGCCTAACGCGATCAGCCCGAGGAGTAGCGGCACGGTGACGAACGTGGCGGGGTCGAGCGGCTGCACGCCGAACAGAGCGCTCCGCAGCAGCCGGGATCCGCCGGTCGCGGCCAGGGTACCGGCCACCACGCCCCCGAGCGCGGGGCCGATGCCCCGCGACAGCGCCGCCCAGAGCACGTCTCGTTGGTGAGCGCCCAGAGCGACGCGGAGGGCGAATTCCGGGATCCGGCTGGCGACCGTGTACGCGGTGACGCCGTACACCCCCACGGCGGCCAGGACCAGCGCGAGCAGGGCGAAGGCCCCCAGCAGGGTGGCGAGGTATTGGGTTTGCGCCGTCGATCGCCAGACCACCGCGCTCATTGGCTCGAGACCGTCGATGGGGGTCTCGCCGTCCACCGACCAGATCGCGGCGCGGATGGCGGGCGCGGCGTCCGCCGGGTCGCTGCCTCGGACCCGGACCATCAGCCAGAGCGCGGTTTCGGCGGACCCCGGCTGGAGGCCCCACCCCAACTGCTCGTCGGCCACGTACATCGCGGGCCGCGGCGGGACCGCGAGCGCCGTCTGACGCACGTCCTCCACCACGCCGACGACCCGGAATCCCTCGGCCTCGCGGGAAAAAGGCCGCAGCAGCCGCCCGATCGGGTCACCGTTCGGCCAGAAGCGTCGCGCCAAGGCCTGGTTGATCACCGCCACCCTCGGCACCCCGCGGCGGTCGTCCGACGAGAGGGTGCGGCCCGTCACCAGACCGATGCCGATGGTCTCGAAGTAGCCAGCCGTAGCCACGCGGTAGTCGATGGACGGTGGTTCTCCATTGGCCGAACCCTCGTCACCCTCGACGAACGTGGGAAACGACCAGAACGTCGGCTGCATGGGGAGGAAGAGCGCCGCCCCGGCGGACCGCACCTGCGGGACCGCCCGGACACGCTCGAGGACCTCGGCGTAAAACCGGAGGAAGGTGTCCGGTGTTCGCACCCCAGGGGGAGGACTGGGCCGCAGCACGAGCACGTCGTCCGTGCGGAAGCCGGGGTCCACCTCTTGCAGCCGGCCGAGCGTTCGGAGCATCAGCGTCGAGCCGATGACCAGCAGCACGGCCAGCGCCATCTGAACCCCGATGAGCGCGCGGCTCACCATCGTCCGGGGCCGCTCACCGAGCGCGTCGCGCGAACCCTGGCGCAGGGCGGCCTCGGCCGCCGCCCCGCTCCCTCGGCGTGCCGGAAGCGCGCCGGCGGTCAACGCCGCCACCAGGGTCACCGCGACCGCGAACAGCAGGACTCGGCCATCGATCGCGACCGGACCCGCTTGCGGCATCGCCATGGGCAGTCCGGCCACCGCCATCGGCAGGAGCGCGTGGGCCAGCAGGACACCCCCGGTGCCTCCGACGATCGCGAGCACCATGGTCTCCGTGAGGAGCTGCCGAGCCAAGCGGCCTGCGCTGGCCCCCACGGCGCCGCGCACCGCGAGCTCATGGGTCCTGGCCTCGCCCCGCGCGAGCAGCAGGTTCCCGACGTTGGCGCACGCAATCAGCAAGACGAGGGAGACGGCTCCGAACAGGAGCCACAACACCCCGGTGCCCTGACGGCGCTGGGTCTCGAGCGGCTGGACCACGGCAGTCCGAACGCCGGTCTCGTTTACGACGGTGGGGAGTTCCGGCCGCAACGCCTCCGCCAGGTTCCGCAGCTGGGCGTTGGCCTGCGCGGCCGTGGCCCCCGGCGCGAGCCGTCCGATAACCGAGGCTACGTACCAGGTTGGATCCGATCCCACGACGACTCCCGCGGGGATGCCGAGCGGCACCCACGCCGCGACCGACGCTTGCGCCACCGGCCGGAGTCCCGGCGGCATGACACCGAGCACCGTGCGGGATTCGTAACCGCGGCCCGCGAGCCGGACCGTCCGGCCCACGATCGCTGAGTCCCCCCCGAACCGCCGAAGCCAGAACTCGTGGCTGAGGACCACCACCCCGCCGGCTCCGGGCTGCTCGTGCTCCGGCGCGAACCCGCCACCCAGGATCGGGCGCACGCCCAGCAGCGTGAAATAGGAGGCCGATACTTCCGCGATCTGGACCTGTTCCGGCGGGCTCCCGTCGCCCAGCGCGGTTGCCGCGGAGACGGCGATGCCGGATACGAACGAGAGCGCCGGGACCCGCTCCGCCACTCGGCGCACCATGGTCACGTTGAAGGCTTGCCCCGGCCAGACGGCCACCAGCCGCCCCGGCTCGGGATAGGGCAGCGGGCGCAGGAGCACCGTGTCCACCACGCTGAAGATCACCGTTGTCGTCCCGATCCCCAGCGTCAGCGTCAAGAGCGCGGCGCCCGCGAATATGGGGTTCCGTCGCAAGAATCGGAGCGCATGCCGGATGTCGAGCAGGAGATCATTCATGGCGCAGGGCCTCCACGGGATCGAGTCGGGCCGCGCGGCGGGCGGGCAGGAAGGCCGCGAGCAGCCCCGCCATCCCGAGCGCCGTCCCCGCGGCGACGAAGCTCCCCGGATCGGTCGGCGCGACACCGTATAGCAGGTCGCGGATGAGACGGGTGACGCCGGCCGCGACCATGATCCCCGCGAGCCCGCCGATGCCGACCAGCACCGCGGCGCGCCGCAGAAAGAGGCCGGTCACGGCCCCGGGCTGGGCGCCGAGCGCCACCCGGACGCCGATCTCGCGGGTCCGCTGCCGCACTGCGGCCGAGAGGAGCCCGTAGAGTCCCAGGGCGGCGAGTCCCAGGGCCACCGCGCCGAACAGGCCCACCACCCTGGCGGCGAGTCGCTCTCGCGCCCGGGCGAAGGCCACGTGGGTTTCCAGGCTCCGGACGTCGAACACGGGGACGCCGGCGTCCAGCTCGGTCACCGCGGCGCGCAGCGCCGGCGCCAGCGCGAGCGGGTCGCCACCGGCCGTGCGGACGAGGAGCGT
>Ga0210377_10003900_pt1 | contig 12710 bp, 10 predicted proteins | sample PLM4_65_b1redo_FD_155480 | JGI IMG/M metagenome (GOLD analysis project Ga0210377, IMG submission 155480) | Groundwater sediment microbial communities from an aquifer in East River, Colorado, USA - PLM4_65_b1 redo | ecosystem: Environmental > Terrestrial > Soil > Riparian zone | place: USA: East... | reverse complement strand
CTTCTGGACCGGACACGATCCTTCGTACCGGAGCTGGTCGCGCCAGTACGCCTCCATCATCTTCGCGCATAACGATGAGCAGGTGCGGCTTGCCCGGGAGTCCAAAGCGCAGATCGAGCAAGAGCGCGGTAAGGCGGTCCATACGGAGATCATCAACTACAGCGGTTTTACACTTGCCGAGGCGTACCACCAGAAACACGGCCTCCGGCAGTTCCCTGAGTTTGCTGAGGAACTCATGCGGATCTATCCCTCTTTTGCCGATTACGTTGCTTCGACCGCCGTGGCGCGCTTGAACGGCTATCTGGGCGGCGAAGGCTCTTATGACGCACTAAAAAAGGAAGCGGACAGCCTTGGCCTATCTCCGGCTCGTAAAGACAATCTCCTCCGGCTTGTGCAGCGCCGCGGCGGCAGTCAAACTTGTTCCGTGCCTGCAGCCGCAAGCATTCCTTGAACGTTTCCCCGTACCAATATTCCATTATTGCGGCACGTCTCTCAATGAAATAACAAAGGCCCGGAGAAATCCCGGGCCTTCTTGTTTCCAGCTTCGTTTAATGTACCTGCTAGGCGGCCTGCGGCCTCGCAATCGGCGGCGGAGCCATTTCCCGGTAATTAGGGATGCCCGCGGATTCAAGGAGGCGCTGCATCGCCGCGGGATCCAATCCGGCCGGGACCTTGACATCGGACTGGCAGGCGGTCAGGATCGTCTGCACGAGGTCGCGTGCGCTGAATGCGAGGATCTCCTGGACGGCCTCGGGAGAAGTGTCCTCGATCAAGAGGGCACTTTCCTGGTACCAGCCGTCTCCGCGTCCGCTGCCCGTCTGGGAGGGAATGCCGGCGTCTTTTGTCACGATCCCGCGCTGGAGGGCAAAGTAGGAAATATCTGCTCGAAGCTGTTGCAGCCCCTTGAATGCCGCGTTGGAGCAGATCCCGGTCCTTCCCCAGATGATGGGGTTGAACTTGGGGAGACTGATCCCCATGGAGAAGATGTAGCTCCCCGGGCGGTGCTCGGTCTCACGAATGACGAGGGAGAAAAAATCGTTCTTATACTCCAATGAACCGATGGCTGTCGTATGCATGTTCAACTTCCTCCTTTAATGAAACTTATTTAATACATTTTTAGTCCTAATTAACTTTAATATAGCCGAAGACGAAGTCGGTTGCAAGTAAAAAAGAATGATTCTAAACTGTATTTGTAATTTGACATCTCCTAATAGTGCCGGCGATCGTCCTGCTCGGGGGGCAACTTAGGGGAAGTTGGTTCCCATATATTCAAGCAGTTCTTCTTTGCTTCCCCTATGATAGAATAAAAACAGAAGTGCCGTGATTTCCGTTTTGAAAAATGTGCATTCGTGCTCCAGGGACGTGCGGGGTTTGGGTAAAACTATTTGATTCTGCCTTTCCCCTGCGCCGGGTAGCTCTGTGACCCACATGAAAGTCAGAAGATCCATAATTTATCGTTGAGGCGTTCATGAAGAACCAGCAGATCGCAAAGATATTCAGCGAGATCTCCGAGCTCCTTGAACTCAAGGGTGAGAACGTGTTCCGCATCCGGGCGTATCGCCAGGCGGCGCAGAATATGGACAACCTGTCAAAGGACGTGTCTACGCTCTCGCAGGAAGAACTGGAGTCAATACCCGGCATCGGCAAGGACCTTGCCGGTAAGATCCACGAGTTTCTCGAAACGGGAAAGGTCGCGAAACACGAGGAACTGAAACGTGAGATCCCCGGGGGCGTGCTGCAGCTTCTCACGGTTCCCGGCCTGGGCCCGAAGAAGGCGAAGATGCTGTTCGAGCGGCTCAAGGTCAAGAGCGTCGATGGGCTGGAAGCCGCGATCCGGAAGGGAAAGCTTGCGGGCCTGCCGGGAATCCAGAAGAAGACGGAAGAAAATATCCTCAAAGGGATCGAACTCATCAAAAGGGGCGCCGAGCGCCTGCCGTTAGGCCGTGCGCTGCCGCTGGCCGAAGACATTGTCCGGAGAATAAAGGACACCGCTCCGGTGGATAACATCGAAGTGGCGGGAAGCATCAGGCGGCGCAAGGACACGGTTAAGGACATCGATATCCTGACGACCTCCAAACAGCCCGAAGCCGTGATGGATGCGTTCGTAAAACTCCCGCACGTGACCAGGGTGTTGATGCACGGGCCGACCAGATCCTCCGTCATCACCGAGGAGGGCATCCAGGTGGATCTGCGGGTGGTGGACGCCGACTCCTTCGGCGCGGCGCTCCTGTATTTCACCGGCAGCAAGCAGCACAACATCAAGCTCCGGGAGATGGCGGTACGGGCCGGGCTCAAGATCAGCGAGTACGGGGTGTTCAAAGAGCCCGGGGAGGAGAGGATCGGCGGGAAGAAAGAAGAGGACGTGTACAAAGCGCTCAAGCTCCCCTACATCCCGCCGGAGCTCAGGGAAGACACGGGAGAGATCGAGGCGGCGCTGGCGGGAAAACTCCCTGACCTCGTTACGCTCGACGACATTAAGGGCGACCTTCACGTCCATACGAACTGGTCCGACGGCAGTCATGACCTCGGCGCCCTCGTTCAGGCGGCGAAGAAAAAAGGATACTCCTACATCGCGATCACGGACCACACCAAGGGCCTCGGTGTCGCGCATGGACTGGATGAAAAGCGGCTTGCTGAAGAGATCAAGCTTATTGATGAGGCGAATAAGAAGCTTTCCGGGTTCAGGGTCCTGAAGGGGACCGAAGTCGACATCCGGTCGGACGGCAGGCTCGATCTGCCCGATGATGCGCTCGCAGGGCTCGACATTGTCGTTGCCTCCATTCATTCAGGATTCAAACAAACGCAGGCACAGATAACGGCACGGCTCATCTCAGCCGTTCGAAACCCCTGCGTGAGCGTGATCGCCCATCCCACGGGAAGGCTCATCGGCGAGCGCGATGCCTATGCCGTGGACATGGAGGCGGTACTGAAGGAGGCGGCGAAGTACGGCGTGGCCATGGAGATCAATGCCTATCCGTTACGGCTCGACCTGAACGATCTCCACGCGAAAATGGCAAAAGAGCTCGGCGTGCCCCTTGTCATCAGCACGGACACGCATGTCACGAGCCAGTTCGATTTCATGACGTACGGCGTATCGATCGCGCGGCGGGGATGGGTGGAGAAGAAGGACGTGTTGAACACGCTGGAGTCAGATCAGCTCATCAAAAGGTTGAAAGTTTGCAGGGCGAAGAAGGCAAGGAAACAATAGCCGAATGGACTTTTTGTAGAGAAGTGCATCGTATCGTATGATAGTATCATTACAGTTCAAAAAAAGCGGAGGAAGTCATGATAAAAACGGCAGACATAACTGATAAGCTTATCATGTATTTCATTGAACACGGCATGCAGATCCTGACGGGTTTGGGCATCCTTTTCGTCGGCTACTTCTGCACACGATGGGTCGGAAATGCCGCTCAGCGCTGGCTTTCGAGGCATAAGCTTGAGCCGCAGGTGAACCAGTTGTTCACCAAGCTGACAAGGGTTGTCGTATTCGGCACGTTTGCCGTAATGGCGATCGGCCAGATGGGTGTTCAGATCACCCCTCTGCTTGCCGGTATCGGCGTCGCGGGCGTCGGGCTCAGCCTTGCCGTGCAGAGCGTCCTCGGTAATTTTGTCGCCGGTCTCAACATAATCTTCACCAAGCCGTTCACGGTCGGGGAATATATCGAACTGCTCGGCGTGTACGGACAGGTCGAGGAAATATCCCTGTTTTCCACGGTGCTGTTGCACGAGGACAGATCCCACGTTGTGGTGCCCAACCGCAAGATCGTGGGAGAGATCCTGCATAATTACGGCAAACTTCGACAGATGCAGTTATCGGTCCGTGTCGCGTATGCCTCCGACATCAAGTTTGCCATGTCGACGATCAACACCATCCTGGACCAGAATCCCAAGGTGCTGAAGGATCCCGCACCCATTGTCGGTGTTTCCAATCTTGGCGAGTCCTCGGTCAGCATCTCGGTCATGCCCTGGGTATCGGTCCCCGATCATTATGTAGCGCAGACAGAGGTCAATCAGGCGATCGTGGAACAGTTCGCTCAAAAAGGGATCAGCATCCCGTTCCCGCAGCAGGAGGTCAAACTCATTGGACAGGAAACATCATAGCGAACACCCAAGGGACGTTGTTGTTGACGTTGCGCAACGATAATTATGGCCATGCCGGGTCGAGCGGTTGAATTGATCCAGCGCGCGTTAGATTTCTGAAGGAGATAAAAATCAATTGAAAATTTCAGACTGGCTGGATGAAAAGGAAGCAGAGAACGTGGATGTATCTCAAATCGTATTGCCTGCGGATATGTCTTTTGATGAAGCCCCGGAGGAAACTATTTATTTCAAAGAGATCAAACCGTGCGGGGTTCTCTGTACAAAAAATCATCCCTTTTCTACGGTCGAACGCTTTGGACACTGGTATTACTGTAGAGGTCAAGACAAGAAAGCAGGTATACATTCATCAAACATGAAGTGGAGGCTGTTTACGAGGGATAAGGATATTGCTCTCCAAACGGCAAAAGCGCACATAGAATAAAAGAGGGCGATAGGGACAGGTCTTTCTTCTTGATATTGCTTCTTTTTGGAGGTTGTGCGCGGGATTGAGAAATACGGAGTGACATTGTTGCGCTCGTTGCGCAGAGGATACAGCGTGACATTCGGCAATGACGGGAAGGTGAAATGCTTCAAATTCGGAGTTTGAGATTCAAAGCCATTTTATGGGGAGTGCTTGTCGATATCATCGGCACGCTGACCGTTGCGACGGCATTATTCTTCGCGCTGGCGGCATCCGGCATTCCGGAGGCTGAAATTACCGCACGCATGCACGGCTTCAGCGGGCTTATGCTGATGTTGATCCTCGGCCTGGGCTTTACGCTGATCGGCGGTTATGTCGCCGGGCGCACAGCCGGGCGGTTTGAGATACTGCACGGCGCGATCGTTGCGGGGATAGGTCTGGTTCTGGGTCTTTTTTTCCGCGAACCCGGCCTGCCTCTCTGGTATGAAACGGTCAGTTTTGCAGCGGTGATCCCGCTCGGCATGGCGGGCGGCTATATTGCAAGAGAAGGCAACGTGAAAAGGAACTTGCCGGAAAATAAACACCTCTTGAGTTAAGGGATATCCGGATGGCCCGGAATCGGCTTTTTTCTCATACGCCTGCTGCTTCTTGATCCCGCGCCGTTGCCGGCCGGCTTCAGGTGATCCCGTGCGCTTCCCTGTGCGTAGAAATCGCACCTGCCGCAGTAGGCGATCTGCTCATCCAGGCTTGAGAACCCTTGCTTTCTACCTTGGCACTTTACACCTGCGAGCATCCAGCAGACGGAACCGCTGTCGGGATACGCAGGACAGATCTTGAACACCTCTTCCGCGCAGTTTTTGTATTCCCAGCAATTCATTCTTTCAGCCCACCTTTCATAGAAAAGTGATGAATTCAATCTTATATAGAGCAATATCCATACCAATGCATAACCTGATGGATATACGCTATATTCATCACACTCATCCGCATTAATTTTTCGGGGACATACCGTTTTGGGCACCTCCTTTGACAAATTTTGGCACAGGAACCTGTTTGATGCAGGAGCGAGACAAGGGGATTTAAGAGAGAAAAAACATTACAGAGTCACGTCCTTTGTTATGGCATTAGCTTCTAGCTCACAGTGACAACCCAGAGAATCAGATCTTTCTCCTTGCATCAGGTCGGTCATGGAGAAAACTGATATGGGACTGTCCGGGGTCATGCTCAACGATTGAGATTCCAGTCTTTAAGAACTCTAAACCGTTCCGGATCAGACTCGATTCTGTAGTTGTTGATTTGCCGGCATGAGTGGAATGTCCTAAGAAGCAGCAGTGAACGATCAAAGGCCGGAGAGGGGGACATCGCTCCGGCCTTTGATGTTATAATTAAATTGAGGACGCTGCATACAGCAGCGATCGGAACGGAAGGAGGTGGGGTACATGAGAAAACTCACCGTATTCAACCTGATGACACTGGACGGCTATATTGCGGGCGAGGGGGGCGACATCTCCTGGCATAGCGTGGATGAGGAGTTCCAGGAGCTGGCAAATGCGGCCTCGAACTCCGGCAACACGCTCTTGTTCGGCCGCGTCACCTACGAGCTCATGGCCGGCTTCTGGCCGACCCCGGAGGCGATCAGGACCGACCCTGTTGTGGCCGCGGGCATGAACAAGTCAGAGAAGATCGTTTTCTCCCGCACCCTGCAAAAGGCCGACTGGAACAATACGAGGCTGGTGAGGGACAATATGCTGGCCGAGGTCAGGAAGCTGAAGCAGGGAACGGGGAAGGACCTGACGGTGCTCGGAAGCGGCAGCATCGTTGCGCAGCTTGCAGAGGAGGGATTGATAGATGAATATCAGGTCCTGCTGAATCCGGTCGTCATCGGCAAGGGAAAGACGATGTTCGAAGGCCTGAAGCGCAGGCTTGCCTTGAAGCTGGTCCGCACGCGAACGTTCGGCAACGGGAACGTTCTGCTGACCTACGTGCCGGCAACATAATGACGGTCTGTTGCGGCAGCTGTAGTGGCGCTGAAGGGCAGGGTGAAAGGCGAGGCCGGTTCAAAGAGTACCATTACGCCTTGCATTGCGTATTCTTCCAGCGATCGATCTCCACCGGGTTGCTGCAACGTATCGAGACAGAGGGGGAGGTTGTTACTCAGATTGCAAAACGATTTAAGTGTTGTAAAAAACGCATCCCTAGTTACCACGTCTCCTAGTTATTCCCTGGTGCATACTATGCACGAAGGCAACCGCCCCTTGACGACTGTGCGATGCGGTGCTATCCTTTAATAAAGGAGTTCAATTGTCCCGATTTACCGCGGGAAGGCGGGTTGCGGGAGGTTAGTGTCACATCAACGGACCGGCTTTGCGGCGTTTGCCTGCGGAAGGTGGCAACAGAAGGAGGCGCACTATGGCAACGACAATAAAAAATAAAGACGAACTGACCATCACGCGCATTTTTGACGCGCCGCGCGAGCTCGCATGGAAAGCATGGACAGAGCCCGAGCGTCTCAAAAAGTGGTGGGGACCGCAATATTTCACCGCACCGGTCATCAAGAACGATCTTCGCGTGGGTGGCAAGTATCTCTATTGCATGCGCGGTCCCGACGGCAAGGACTATTGGAGCACAGGCGTCTATCGCGAGATCGTTCCGATGGAACGACTTGTGGTAACCGATAGTTTTGCCGATGAGAAGGGAAACGTGGTGCCGGCTTCGCACTACGGGCTGATCGGAGAGTTCCCGCTTGAACTGCTCGTGACGGTGACGTTCGAAGCGATCGGCAACAAAACAAAAATGATCCTGCGGCATGAAGGCCTCCCACAGGGCCAGATGAAGGACCTGACCCAGGCCGGATGGAGCGGCTCTTTCGACAAACTTGCCGAAAGCATCGTGCCCATCGATCGTACCCGGGTCATTGCAGAACCGGGAAAACCAGAGATCATCATCACTCGGGTCTTTGACGCGCCGCAGTATGAGGTGTTCAGAGCGCACATGGATCCGGCCCTTGTCCCGCAGTGGTGGGGTCCGGCACGGTACACGACAGTGATCGACAGGCTGGAGGCGAGGCCGGGCGGCTCGTGGCGATTTGTGCAGTACGATGCAGCGGGCAACAAGTACGCATTCCGCGGAGTGTATCACGATGTCGATTCGCCCGAGAGGATTGTCGGCACCTTTGAATTCGAAGGTGCGCCGGGCCATGTATCGCTTGAAACGACGACGTTCGAAGAGATGGGAGGCAGGACAAAGGTCACGTCCAGGTCCGTGTTCCAGACGGTTGAGGACCGCGAAGAGATGATCAAGGCGGGGATGGAGGAGGGGGTGCTGGAGTCCATGGACCGTCTTGCAAAGCTTCTGGGGAGGCATAACATTAAACGGAACGCGGCATAAGGCATAAGGGAACATCTTGGGGTCAGGCCGTTTACTGTTGACATTACCCTGGTTCCATTGTGGGGAGGAGCTTGTTATCTCCGTTGCGTAGTGGATTTTGTTGTTACGACGAATGCACGGGGTCACATAAAAGATTAAGTTGACCCGCAGCTTGTGATGAAAGGAATAGACGTTAAAAACAGTACAGAGTTCAGAGTACAGAGTTTAGAGTATTAGAACCCACAGGGGAACAGTTTCGGGAGATTGCGAACAATTTACGCTCACCCTGAGCCGCGGAGAGCATTACCGTGCTCATTCTGGTCTTGACCTTTCGTCGAACTTTCCTGACGCGACTCCTCTCGTTTCGTAGATGGCTCTTTGTGTCTTTCCAAAAATGGATAGTATTGTGTTATTATTGAGCTAACGCTTCAGTTGTCGAAAGAACGAGGCCGCACTCATGTCCATTCGCATTCAGATCTATTCCGATTACATCTGACCCTTCTGCTACATCGGCGAAGGCATCGTCGAAAAGCTGAAGAAGGAGTTCGATCTTCAGGTCGAATGGCGAGGCGTGGAGATCCATCCCGAGACGCCCTCTGAGGGGACCCCCATGGCAAAGCGCTTCCCTCCCGGGGAAATCAAGCGCATCATGGAGAACCTTCGTACGATGGGTGCGCCGTTCGGGATCACCTTTGTTGACCGGCCCCTTCTGTCCAATTCCCGCCTGGCCCTTCAGGCCGCTGAATTCGCCCGCGAGCAGGATCTGTTCGAACCATTCCATACTGCCCTGTTCGCAGCGTACTTTTCTCACGGTATGGACATCGGAAATATCGACGTCCTCACGATGATCGCGCATGACTCGGGCCTTGATGACCAGGCGATGAAACGGGCACTTGAAGACGGGAAGTACCTCCCCGGGCTCGAAGCGGTAAAGGAGGATGCGGCTGTCCGGGGCGTGACGGGCGTGCCGGCGTTCTTTATCGGAGACAAAAAGTCCGTGGTCGGCGCTCAGCCCCTTGACGTGTTCCGGAAGGCCCTTCGTTCCGTGGTTTAGGCTCACGCTGAGACGTGGAGCATATCAGGGTCATGCCTTTACTGTTAGAGTTTGTACTTTGGTGGTAGCGCGTCAGGCTTGAAAATTGCCATTCCGGTAACCCCCCGATCACGATACAAGTAAGGCGCAACAGTTATGAGAACGAGGAGATCATCATGAGCATCGGTACCATCCGTTTTCTCGGCGCGGCGCGCGCGGTGACCGGTTCATGCTACCTGCTGACCCTGCCGAACAATAAGATACTCGTTGACTGCGGGATCGTGCAGGGCGCAAGCGACTCCCGCGACCGGAACCGCGAGCCCTTCGCCTTTGACCCCGCGGGGATCAACCTCCTCTTCCTCAGCCACGCGCACCTCGACCACTCCGGCCTGATCCCCCGCCTGGTGAAGGAGGGTTTCCGGGGCAGGATCATCACGACCTCGGCGACGGCGGACCTGATCGGTCCCATGCTGCTCGACTCGGCTAAGATCCAGGAGAACGACGCCGAGCGGATGTCCCGGCGGTCGCTGCGGAAGGGCGGTGAGCCGGTGGAGCCGCTCTACACGACCGGGGACGTGGAGAACGTGCTGCCGCTCATCGATCGCGCGAAATACGGCCAGGTCATTGGCACGGGCACGGGCATCCGGTATTGCTTTCTCGACGCGGGCCACATCCTCGGCTCCGGCAGCCTGGTCCTGTGGCTCGTTGCACCGGACAGCGAGAAGAAGATCATCTTTTCGGGTGATATCGGCAAGAAGGGGGCACCCATAATCAACGACCCTACGCTCGCCACGGAGGCCGACTACGTGGTCATGGAATCGACCTACGGCGACCGGCTGCACAAAAGCAACGAGGATACGGCCAAAGAGCTCGCCGAGGCGATCACGACCACGTTCGCGAAGGGCGGGAACGTGCTCATACCGGCCTTTGCTATCGGCCGCACGCAGGAGGTCCTGTATCTTCTCAACCGGATGGTGCGAGAGGGGACGCTGCAGAAGCTGACCGTCACGATCGACAGCCCGCTCGCGGAAAAGGCGACGCGGATCTACCTCAGCCACCCCGAGCTCTTCGATGAGGAGGCCGTGCGGTTGCTCAGCGGCGGCAGGATCGGCGACGCGATCACGATCCGGTTCACGCATTCGATCGAGGAATCAATGGCCATCAACAAGATCAAGTCCCGGGCCATCATCGTCGCGGGCAGCGGCATGTGCGAAGGGGGGCGCATCGGACATCACCTGAAGCACAACCTCTGGCGGCCGGAGTGCAGCATCATCTTCGTCGGGTTCCAGGCGCAGGGAACGCTGGGCCGGCGGATCGTGGACGGCGCGCAGTCGGTCACGATCTGGGGCGAGGAGATCGCTGTCCGGGCCCGGGTCTGGACCATCGGCGGGTTCTCGGCCCACGGCGACCAGAAGGAGCTGCTGGCATGGCTTTCGGCGTTCAGGAGCAGCCCGACGGTCTTCGTGACCCATGGCGAAGAATCGGCAGCGCTCACTTTTGCGGACCTGGTGCGGAAACGGTACGGATTCACGACCCACGTGCCCGAACTGGGCCAGCAATTCGATCTGTAAAACCCCGTCGGGACACCTGAGAAGAAACATCTTAGGGCCAGGTCTCGTATTTTGGCATTCTCCTTTTTCTATGATACCGTCGCTGCATGACCCCCCCGCTTCGCGTAGAATATTCCGGTGCCCACTATCACATCACCTCCCGCAGCGATGAAAAGTAGGCTTTTTTCAAAACGATCAGGACCGCATCAACTTTCTGAACACCTTCCAGTTATGTCAACAAGCGGTATATTCGGCTCTGTCATGTCTACTGCCTCATTAACAACCATTGTCACCTCCTGATCGAGACGCCTGACGCTAATCTTTCCCTGGGTATGCGGCAGTTGAACGGGGTTCTATACACAGCTTATTAATAAAAGTCATCAGAGGACAGGCCATTTGTTCCAGGGCCGATACAAATCGATCCTCATTCAGAGAGCCACCAATCTATTCGAAGTACGCCGATATGTAGTATTAAATCCTGTCCGGGCACGGATGGTTGAGCGACCGGAACGCTGGAAATGGTCGAGCTATCGGGCTACCGCATGACGGGAATCTCCGCTAACCTGTCTCACCACGGATCGGATTTTTTGACAATCCAGTCGAATGAGGGCCAAGGCTGAAATGATTGAATTGATGGAATCCTTTTGGGCATTATGTAAAAAATTTTTACACAATTTAAATACCCATTTTACATCTATATTATAATTTTAAAAACTCAATGATTATGCCTACTTAAAGATTGTGCAATATTTGGCAACAAAATTGCTACAATTGATATACATATTTCTTTGATTTGATTGCTATTAATCTGAAAAGACGAACTCATGAAGCGAGAAAAAGGAATAAAACCTAAGCTCTATACAACCATGAGGCATTGTAATGAAACACAACAAACGGATGAGGTTGTTCAAATGAGTCGTTTGAGATCGAATAAGATAGACAAGATTATTAGAGCAATCTCTACGTTCTCCATTGCGTTGGTTTTTAATGTTTTGGCAGCTACACAGGCATCGACTCTGTTGGCCGGCCCGCACGAGATCACTAACTGGGCCAATAACAAAGCGGGGGCTGTATCTGTCACTTTTGATGATAATGTCATTTCTCAATATACTCTGGCAGTACCTGCTCTCAATGCGCGCGGGTTTAAGGGCACGTTCAACGTAATAACCAGTCTGACCGACACTATTTATGATTGCTGTGTTACGTTGGATGAGTGGAAGAACGTCGCAAATCAAGGTCATGAGATAGGTAGTCATACAAAAACCCATCCCCACTTGCCCCAGCTCACATTTACCCAGATGCAGGATGAGATCGGAGGGTCACAGGCTGAGATCGATGCCCAGATCACCATGCAGAAATGTGTTACCTTTGCATATCCATTCGGCGATCTCAATGTCACTGCTGAATTGATCGCTCAGGACTATTATATTGCGGCCAGGGGGGTTACCTGCGAATTAAACACTACGCCCTATGATTTCTACGATATGAAGGCCTGCGAGGACAAACTGTCAGTGGCGCAGATGAAAGCGAAGGCGGATGAAGCAGAGCAAGAGGCCAAATGGTTGATTAGCTATTATCACAGTTTAGATGGAACAGGATATGGATTTTGGACCATAGATATGCTTACAGAATACCTCGACTACTTGATGACCAAGAATCTTTGGGTGGACACTTTTGGTTCTGTGACGAAGTACATTAAGGAGAGGGCGTCGGCGGATCTCTCCCTTGTCTCAAGCTCTGATGTGCAGATAGTGCTGAACCTCACAGATACATTGGATGATGCGATCCATGACGAATCCCTGACCATCCGCAGTGAGGTGCCTTCGAGTTGGGCCAGCGTTAATGTCCAGCAGGGCAGTGGCGTCGTTACGGTAACATCGGTCGTGGAAGGCACAACACGAGTGATATACTACAATGTCATACCCGATCGCGGTTTCATTACCTTAACAAAAGTTATGGCACCCCAGACTTTTGAGGCGAAGTACAGCATGGAAGTCAAGAATGACGGCACCAAATATTACCACGACGGCAGCGATTGGGTAGGGAGGGGCAACACTGGTGTTCTCAGGACAGCAACGCTCTGGGACATATCGAGCATTGACCCGGCCTGGGATGTTGTCACGGTTGAGGTACGGTTATTCTCTGAAAGCAAAACCGGATCCAGTGGGGAAATTACCGTTGGTCGCTATGGCTCGTCCCACGGCGAGGATGACCCGAGGTCCGATTCCGGGGCGCTGGTGTACAGCAAGAGTGCCGG
>Ga0210377_10003899_pt1 | contig 12712 bp, 13 predicted proteins | sample PLM4_65_b1redo_FD_155480 | JGI IMG/M metagenome (GOLD analysis project Ga0210377, IMG submission 155480) | Groundwater sediment microbial communities from an aquifer in East River, Colorado, USA - PLM4_65_b1 redo | ecosystem: Environmental > Terrestrial > Soil > Riparian zone | place: USA: East... | reverse complement strand
GTGGATGTTCTGCCCTTGTGGGTAAACCCGATCCTTGAAGATCCTTCCCAAATCAGGGGGCGCGGGTATCAGTCATTTTGCGTGCTGTCGCTCTGCAGAATGCTGTACACCCTTCAAAATAAAGCCATCCTATCCAAACCTGCCGCGGCAAAATGGGCAATGGATACTTTGGATGCACGCTGGAGTCCCTTGATCGAGCGAGCCATCGTTGGACGTCAAAACCCTGGCATGAACGCCAACGCCGAAGACATAAATGAAACTCTACAAATGATGCGGTTTACTCTCGAAATGAGCAAACAGCCCACAATATTTCCCGATGTCAACGAAATATTGAATTTGCTCCTCACCAACGTAAAAGAAATCCTGGGTAACCAATTCATCGGCATGTATCTCTACGGCTCTCTTTCCAGCGGAGACTTCAACCCCGAAACCAGCGACGTTGACTTCCTCTTCGTTACCGCAGACTCGCTATCCGATGAAACAATTTCCAAACTCGAAGTCATGCACAATCAAACCTGGGCGACCAGCCTGAAACGCACTGGCAAATTGGAAGGCGCGTACGTTCCCAGGGAACTCATCCGCCGCCACGACCCGAACGGCGCGCCGTGTCCAACCATCAATGAAGGGAAATTCTACCTTGACCGCCCAGGCAGTGACTGGATCATCCAGCGACATGTTGTGCGCGAGCATGGCGTTATCATTGAAGGCCCTGACCCGAAGACATTGATCGACTTCGTTACTCCAGATGAGATTCGCGAATCAGTCATGGGTGTTTTGCGCGAGTGGTGGTTTCCGATGCTGGATGACCCTTCATGGCTACGCGACCATGAGGTGGGATATCGCTCCTTCGCTGTGATCACCATGTGCCGCGTCCTTCATGCTCTGGAAACCGGAACAATTTCCTCGAAGCCCAAAGCCATTCAATGGGCGCAAACAAAGCTGGACGAGCCGTGGCAACAATTGATCGGCAAAGCTTTCGCAGTCTCAAACCATGAGGACCTGGATGTCCCATTGAACGAGACAGTAGACTTCATTCAACTTATTCATGAAAAGGTAAAATAACAAAATGGAAACCAATCGCTTTAAACTCATTACCCCCAATGATCTCGATGATTATCGCAAACAAGCAGGCGAGATCGCCGAGGCATCCTGGCCTGAGTTCATGCTCCATGATCCCATCGCGGATGAACATTGGCATGAGCTTTTTGACCGCTTCAACGACTATCAATTTGCCTTGTTGGATACCGATAACGATCGCATGGCCGCTATGGGAAATAGTCTCCCATTTCGTTGGGATCACCCCCTCGAAGAATTGCCCGAAGGAGGTTGGGACTGGGTCTTCCTGAAAGCCATCGAAGACTACAAGAATGGCATCACACCAAATATTCAGTCTGCCATCCAGATCAATATTCATCCCGATTACCAAATCCAGGGCCTGAGTTCAAAAATGGTACAAGCCATGCGCGGAATGGCCAAGTCGAAGGGATTTCAACATCTCGTCGCACCCGTAAGACCGAACCAGAAGAGCAAATATCCGCTTACCAGCATCGATGATTACATCACCTGGACGAACGAGGGAGGATTGCCCTTTGACGCGTGGCTGAGAGTCCATGCACGGGTGGGAGCGAAAATCATCAAACCCTGTCACCAGGCAATGACCATTCGCGGCACGCGCGCCGAATGGGAAGGCTGGACCGGCTTGAAATTCCCCCAAAGTGGACAATACGCTATCTCCGGCGCGCTTAACCCGATAGAGATGAATGTAGAAAAGGATGAAGGCACTTATATCGAACCGAATGTGTGGATGGTTCACCTTTTGGGATAAAATCAACAAAACCGAACGGAAGGAAGGATGTTATGACTGACAACTGGACGATTCCCCAAACGCCGGACACAGAGAGGACGAACAAGGGTAGGTGGTGGATTTGGGTGGTCGCGATCATCCTTGGCTGCTTTTGCCTTGTATGCTGGAGTCGTTGGAGTCCTTGTGTACTATGGGCAGGAATCGGAAGGTTTAACGTTGGAATATTCCATCCCGTCCATTGTTCAAAAAGGTGATACCTTTGATTTTGTCCTGACGCTAACAAACACCGGCAGTGAGCCGATCAATATCGATGATATCGATCTCGACGAGGTTTTTAGCGGTTCGATCCTGGATGGTTGCATTGTTCTTGACACCGAACCGCACATGGAAAGGGACTATTCACTGGAGGGGATCAAAACATTCAAGTACGACCGGTCCATCGGGGTTGGTGAAACAAGGGAGGTTATCTTCCACCTGCAGGCAACTCAGGTTGGAGAATTTGGCGGGGCTGTAGGTGTATATACGGGTGAGAAATCAAAACATATCGACTATGTTGGAATCGTTGTCCAGGAATGATGGTTATAGATGCGTTTGCCTTGGAAGGCATTAATATCGTGCAAAATCCCTGGCTAATACATCCTCTTGCCTGATTTATAATGGGCACATGAAAATCAATCGCGGACTGGCCCTCATCTTTGCCTTTTTCCTCTTCGCCTGCCAGCCAACCACTCCCGCCACTGCCACGATCATTGATAACAGGAAACCCATCACGCTTCAAACGGAAGAACGCGTCCCTGAGGCGATTCTTGCGCAGGCGGGGATTACTCTGAATCCAAATGACCGCGTTCTTTCCAATGGACTTCCCGTTGCGCTTGACCAATCCATTGAAGCAAATCCCATTACTCTCCAAATCCGTCGTGCAGTGACCATTACCATCTCTGCCCCGCAGGGAGAACAATCCCTTCAAACCTCGGCATTCACGGTGGGAGAAGCTCTGCAGGAAACTGGAATTCAACTCCACATCAGTGACAAGGTTGAACCTCCTGCCAACACTCCCATCACATCACCCATCACGATTCACGTTTCACTTCCTCGCGACCTCATCGTCAGCGTGGATGGAAAATCGGTCAAGATCCAGTCGTCCGCGCGCACGGTGGGCGAGGCCTTGGCTGAGGCTGGGATTCCACTTCTCGGACTGGACCAGGCCATCCCGTCGGAGAATGAAGCGTTGCCGTCCGATGGACAAATCAAAGTCGTGCGAATCAGCGAGTCCGTCATTCTCGCGCAAAAGCCCATCCCCTTCGAAAGCGAGTTGATCGCCTCGGCAGAAGTCCCGCTCGATCAAACCCAGATCCTCGACCCCGGTGCAAGCGGTCTCAGTGTGGAACGCATCCGCATCCGCTATGAAGATGGAGAGGAAATTTCGCGTGTGACCGAAAACGAAACGGTCGTGCGCCCGCCCGAGAAGCGCGTACTCGCCTATGGGACGAAGATCGAGATCAAGACCGCGACCGTGGACGGTGTGCAGATCGAATATTGGCGAGCGGTGCAAATGTATGCCACGGCCTATTCACCGTGTAATTCAGGCGTGGCGAACTGTGGCGCTACTACTGCCAGCGGCAAGCAACTGACGAACGGCATGGTGGCGCTCAGGCTCAGTTGGTATCTTTCAATGCGCGGGCAATCGCTCTACATTCCCGGTTATGGATACGCCACCATCGAGGATGTGTGCGGTGGTTGTGTTGGCAAACCGTGGATCGATCTCGGTTACAGCGATGCCGATTACAAAGGCTGGTCCTCCTGGGTCACGGTGTATTTCCTTACGCCCGTGCCGACGAACATTTTATATACGCTTGAATAGTCCATGACCAAACTTCAAAAAGCCATCATCGCATTTCTTTCCGTCATTGCAGTTGGTATGATCGGACTCGTCATATGGATCCTGCCGCGCTGGCAAATACCTCTGGGACCTCCACTTCAAGCATACCCGACAGCCACGCCATTCGGACTCCCCGCCACATGGACTCCCGACCCCAATGCGACAGCCACGAATCTCCCGGCGCCCACGCTTGTTCCCGTAATTCAAGCTTCCCCTCTCCCAACGATTACACCGAACGTCGGCTTGTGCGGCGCGCCGCCTGTGATGAACATCCTCGTCGTCGGGAGCGACTCACGTAGTGAAAGTTATAAGTATGGACTGGCGGATGTCATCCGCCTCGTGCACGTCGATTTTGTGAATCCACAAGTGACCATACTCGAGATTCCGCGCGACCTGTGGGTGGAGATTCCTGATATCGCCGATAACCTCAACGGCCAGGATCATGAAAAATTGAATCAAGCCTATCTCTACGGCAACAAAGGATTCGGATACACCGATGACCCCGCCGAAGGTCCTGGCTTGCTTTCCCGCACCTTGACCCTCAACTTCGGAACACAGATCGATCACTATGCCGCGGTCAACATGAAAACCTTCGTCAACATCGTGAACGCGGTGGGAGGCATTGATGTTAATCTTCCCAAGGCGATTGACGGTCGCACCGCGGAGGATAAAAGCAGGCGGTTGATCTTCTCGGAAGGTGAACACCACCTGGATGGCGACCGCGCTCTCACATTGGCACGCATCCGCATTTCTGGAGTTTTTAACCGCGCTGAGAATCAAGACCGCGTCCTTTGCGCATTGCGCGATAAACTCACCAGTCCCAAAGTCATCACGAGACTTCCCAACCTGATCAAATCCTTTCAGGATTCCATTCAAACCGACCTCAGCCCCTCACAAATCGGTCAACTGGCATGTATCGGAACACAGATCAGACCTGAAAATATTCGCTTCGCCGTCTTCCCCCGGGAATTTTTCAAACAGACACGCGTGTATGACCCTGTATTCAATGCAAGGGTATTTGTCTGGGATGTGGATTATGACATCCTGCGCGATTACATTGCACAATTCCAGGCGGGCACATGGCCCCCCATTTCCGGCACAACAGAGAACAGCAAGGAAGAGGTGCCATTCTGTCCATGAACGAAATCCCTCCTCTCAACGCCGCGAATTTGCTTAAGCGACATGGTTTGCGCGCCGATAAAAGCCTCGGGCAGAATTTTTTACAGGACCCACTCGCACTGGAAAAGATCGCCTCGGCCGCCGAGATCGGATCAACGGACTCCGTTTTGGAGATCGGTCCCGGGCTGGGAAGTTTGACGCGTTATCTGGCGGTCTCTGCCAGAGAGGTCGTTGCGGTCGAACTGGACGCGAAACTGATTCCGCCATTGAAAACGGTCATCGCCCCGTATGCAAACATCCGTTTAATTCACGGCGACATCCTCAAATTTCCCCCATCGGAACTCGTCAACCAACCGGGTTATCTGGTGGTCGCCAATATTCCATACTACATCACATCCGCCATCATCCGTCACTTGCTGGAGAACGAACCCAAACCGCGCCGCATTGTACTGACCATCCAAAAGGAAGTTGCAAACCGCATCTGTGCCGCGCCCGGAGATATGAGCCTGCTGGCATTGAGCGTGCAAGTGTATGGCAAACCGCGTATCGCGGCACGTATCCCGGCTGGCGCATTCTTCCCTGCCCCTAAAGTGGACTCCGCTGTTCTGTGTCTGGATGTTTATCCAGAGCCGCAGATCAAGCATGAATTGCTCGAAACATTTTTTAAACTCATCAAGGCGGGGTTCAGTCAAAAAAGAAAGACTCTTCGCAATTCGTTATCAGCCGGTTTGCACATCTCCCCCACCGATGCGGCAGACCTGCTTACCAAAGCCAACATCGATCCGCAACGCCGCGCAGAGACATTGAGCATCCCGGAATGGCAAAATCTTTGCCAGATAATAAACTGACAGTCACTTTTGAAGTGACTGTCAGTTGTTTCATTCATCAGATTTAATACGATGCGGGTGACTCTTCTTGCGCAAATCACGATAATGCAACCACACATCCCAGATCCGCATTGCCGCTTCCATCTGAATTTTCAGCGACATTTTGGATTTTCCCCAGCGGCGGTCCGCAAAGTAAATGGGGACTTCGGTAATATCGTATTCCATCAAAAAGGCAACATACGCCATTTCAACGAGAAAAATATATCCGTTGGAACGAATGCGGTCCAGCGGCATCTTCTGCAATGCCTCGCGCCGCCACATACGAAAGCCTGTGGTCACATCGCGCAAGGGGAAACCAAGGATCGTGCGCGCGTAGAAATTACCAAAGGATGAGAGTCCCTTGCGCCAGAGAGGCCAGCGCTCATCGAGGGAACCTCCCTTTACATAACGGGAACCGATCACCACATCGCAGGATTCGATCCGTCGCACCATCTCCTTGATCACGTGAGGGTCGTGGGAGAAGTCCGCGTCCATTTGCACGACAGCCTCCGCACCGAGGTCGAAGGCTTTTTGAAACCCTTCGATGTACGCCGAACGCAGGCCTAATTTCCCGGCGCGGTGTAATATAGCAACACGACCCGGATGTTCTTTTGCGAGACCCTCCGCAAGGTCGCCAGTGCCATCGGGGCTATTATCATCGACGACCAGAATGGATAGGTCTAATAGAAGCGAAAATAAAACGGAGACCAGCCTGGGCAGGTTCTCCGCTTCATTATAGGTTGGAATAACGACAGTGATACGCACTAATGTTTGCTCAATAATTCCTTCTTGAGCTGATCAACGCTTGAAAAACGCCCATACACAGAAGGAACTTCAGATATTAGAACACCGAGACGGTCAGGCCTTTTGGATGCCTGCTCCCGGTCTTTGATGGGATAGAAATAATCGAGCGATTGCTCGAGCCGCGAACGGATACGTTCTTGAAAAGGAGGCATATTCGTTGGGGAGACGACCACGACGAAATTAGTCGGACTGATATGACCAAGAAAATCTTCCGGTGAACTGCTCTCCTTCATGGTGTTGTGGATCATGAGGCTGATGGCTCGCATCACATCATCGGAGGCAACGAAGCCATAAGCTTCGCGGAAGGAATCAAGGTGGCTGATCGAGATATGGAGCAAAGACCATCCGCTTTTGTGGATCACTTCCGAGAGACGCTCATCCACCAGGGCGCCTTCGGGCAGGCCGCTGACCGGATTGGTCAATGATCCCTGGCTGACGCGCTTCAGGGCGTTTCGCACGCGCAGACGCAACTCCTGGACATCGAAGGGTTTGGTGATGTAATCATCCGCACCAACTTCGAAGCCTTGCAGGCGGTCCACACGTTCGCGTTTTTCGGTCAGGAAAATGATGGGGATTTCATTCGTGCGGCGGTCACTCCGTACACGCCGTGCAACCTCGTACCCATCGATATCCGGCAGGCGGATATCGAGGATCATCAGGTCAGGCAATACCGTTTGAGCCGCACGCACACCGTCTTCACCCCAGTTGACTGTGAATACCTCATAGCCTTGAACGCGAAAATACGCGTTCAACATTTCCGCTATGTCGAGGTCGTCTTCTACGATCAGGATCTTGGATTTGGCGTCTGCCACGTCGACCCTGCCTGGTTATGAAATGGGTTCTTTTTGAATAACGAATTCGCACACCGCGTCGCCAACGGCCACGCATTTCGACTCGTTCACGCGGAATTCATTTCCGCCTGAAACCCACTTGAGAGCTTCCTGAAGGAGTCCGGTGGCGATGTAACAGACGGGTTTATCCGCATTGGTGCGTCCCCAACAGACGGGACATTTATGGATGGTCCAGATGAACTCGGAGTCTTTTTCTTCGACCGTGCTGTATTGGTCGCTCAACTGGGAAAAGATCTTGGCAAAGGCCGGCAGACCAATGCGGAGCTTGGATTGAAGCGGCAGCACTACGAAAGCCAGATCCGCGGCGCCAGCCAGGGCGCCGAAGTTCTTCAACGCGTCAGAGAAGGTGGCGCGTCCCGCACGCAGAGCCAGGCCGCGGCCCCCGCGAGGACCGTACATTTCCTCCAAAGCAACACCAATCCCCGAAAGTTCAGCAAAGTCAAAGCCTTTATCCAGATTATCGGGTGGATAGTTTTCGATGTAATTATTCAAGCCGCCCAGATTGAGGATGGCGTTGAGACCATTTTTGCCCATCACCTCTTCCAGTGATTTGATGATGATGAGTCCAAATTTGTTGGGATAATATAAACCGGTCTTTTGCACGGGGCTCATGGTGTCTCCACTTAAATCAATTTCGCCAGGTCTTCGGCGGCGCGCCGCATATCCAGAAATATCAAGCCTAATTTCGCCTGTTCACGCGCCAGCGCAGTAAGAACGGCCTCTTCCCCTACCGACATAAGTACAACGTATCCTTTTTCCCCTTTGATGTAAACCTGTTCGAGTGAGCCGCGGCCGAGTTCGCTCGCAATTCTCTCGCCAAGGGATAACATCGCGGCAGACATCGCGGAAACACGATCCTCCTCCACTCCCTGCGGTAATGCGGATGCGATGCTTAAACCATCTACACTAACGACTGCAGATGCTTCAATATCGGGCGATGAAGCCTGTAACTCGCGTAAACGATCTACCATTTGTTGCGTACGAGACTTGGACAAGACAACCCTCCTGCACAGAGATGACTTCGGTTAAGTACAAACCGGTGGGGTTTCAAAAAGAATTGCGGATAATTTAGCATAGTGGAGGGAAAGTGTCAAGCCAGCACCGCGCAAAAGCCGCCATTCTCTAACAGAAATGTAAATATGTGCAATTTTAAGTCGTCTGGTAATATTGGACAACCTATGAAAAGACTATTACTGCTCATCAATGGGTTTATCATACTGTTCAGCTTTGCACACCCATTATCCGTTTCCGCCCAGGACCCGAATCCAGTATCCGAGATCGATAGCGGGGCCGTTGTATGTGCACCCGATGTATATCCAACTACGCCGGATGACTGCCTCCCCATCGGTCCTTCCACTTATTTGACAGACATGGCAAAACTGGGTTTGACCTTTCCTCCGCGTCCATTGCCCCAATTCAAGCCAGATCCATCGTTGACAAAGCTGCCCTATTTTTATTTTAAACTTGATAATGACACTGTTCCCATGTTAAGTGGACCCGCAGGCTCGAACACAGGACAGTCCTTTTTACCGGGCTTTGTTTACGTTTCCTATATTGACAGAGTGGATACCGGAAAAGGAATTTATTACTTACTTCAAAACGGCGCCTGGATCCCGGGAAAAGGCGCGCGCGTGGGAGAATATTCCGCATTTCAGGGGTTACAGTTCAGGAAAACACCGGATAATTCTTTTGCATGGACTCTGCCGTTTTATTTTGACAGCGTACCTGTTCGAAGCGCACCTGGTTACAACGCCTCTCAAACAGACAGATACCTCTACCCCTACGTTGACATTGTTCAAGTGTACGACACTCAAATCGCGGATGGTGTGGAGTGGAACTTGATCGGTCCGAATCAATGGGTGGAGGCGCGCATTCTAGCAATGGTAACGCCTAATTCCACACCACCTGAAGGAGTAACCACCGGGCGTTGGATCGATATTGATCTTGCCGAACAAACACTCGCCGTGTACGATAATTACCAACTCGTGTTCGCCACCGTCATTGCCAGCGGATTGGAACCATTTTATACACGTCCGGGTCTCTTTCAAATCTACTCCAAAAAAGAAACAGAGACCATGCAAACCAGCGATATAACGGATTATTATTATCTCGATAATGTTCCATGGACGATGTACTTCGATAAAGCACGCGCATTGCATGGGGCCTATTGGCGCACACGCTTTGGATATCCTCAATCACACGGATGTGTGAACCTCTCCGTGGGTGATTCGCACTGGCTATTCAATTGGGCTTACGAAGGCGACTATGTTTATGTCCACGACCCCTCTGGGCAAACGCCAACCGATCCGTCACTATATCCCGACTGGGCATATTGACACTATATAATGCACATGGTAAACTCCTGCCCGCTTGTTAGGAAGAACTGGTCCCGTGGTGTAGCGGCCTAACATGCGGCCCTGTCAAGGCCGAGATCGCGGGTTCGAATCCCGTCGGGACCGCCAAGAGCAACGCGAAAGAACCGATCAATAAGGTCGGTTTTTTTGTTGTTTCCTGCCGATTTTTGCTTAAAGATGGGTGTCTATTCCAGTTACGCTCTGCGGTCTCAATAATTGACTGTTTTTTATCGAACTCGCGATTTGGAGCATCTAGTGCTGGTTAGTAGTAGACCTCCAGAACAATTCGAATGCGCGGCTTTAAGACCAAACACATGTCATCAGGCGGAGACATTGCACACTTCACGGTTGTCCAAAGTTGAGGATTGTAAGTTTCTTGTAGGAGATTCTCCTATATGAATAGGAAATAAAGCTCAAAAAAGTAAGAACATAAATAGGGGACTGCTCTCATGACGGCGGCATACCTTTCACGTATATTAATCACATCAACAAGAAAAGGAAGTAGCCATGTCTGCAATCGTTCTCGATTACCCTAATAGACTTCAAGTTCGACGCAAAGCCGACATTCGATGGATCACCATCCGCATCGCAGATTTGGTTTTGGTCGCCAGTGTTGTTTTGGTCGCGACAGCCAGCTCTGTTAAAGTGGATTCTTCGTCTGACGTAGTCCTAGTTCCTGTTGCTCCTGCAGTGGCTGCTCAGCCACATCCCAATCGCAGAAAGAAGTCCACGAATGGGTTGGATGAGAGGTCTAAAGGCGATATAGGGCAAGTCAATAGAGCGCGTGAAAAGAGAGCGGGCGGTTCAGACTCCTCAACAGCACTTGCTTTGCAGTCCTCCTCAATTGCTTGCGCGACTGTCGGCAAGAATTTCATCGAGCGTGCGTCGGGCGATGGTTACTCCGACAGGGTTAGTGTCCAAATAGTATGGAATGAAGATCAGCGCCTGGGACAATGCCCAGCCGCGACCGCGCGCCCACGGCGCGTCATCGACAGCCAGTGATGCGCGGAATACGCCACGGGTCTCGGCGGTGAAGAGATTCCACGCGATCATCAAGTCGCAAGCTGGATCTCCCACACCCAGGCCAGCGAAATCAATGACTGCGCTTAACCTGCCCTGCTTGACCAGCAGGTTCCCGGGTAGCAAGTCTCCATGGACCCAGACAGGTGATCCCTGCCACGCCGGTGCCGCGAGGGCGGCATCCCAGGCCGCTGTCACGGCGTCGGCATCGAGTGTGCCACGCAGGGCTGCGATTGCCTCGCGCGTGGGCTGGTCTCGCCTTGCCAGCGGTACGCCGCGCCTTGCGGGCGGCCCGCCCGTAGGTTCGATATGTTGCAAGGCGACGATGAAGTGTGCCAGATCAGTCGCAGCCTGGCGTAGATCAACAATGTGCTCGATGGTTGCATTCTCGCCTTCAAGCCATCGATAGACCGACCACTGCCAAGGGTAGCCCTCGCCGGGATTACCCTTCGCGAGCGGGACAGGGATGGCGAGCGGCAGGAACGGGGCAAGTTTCGGAAGCCACTCGTGCTCCTTGTCCACTCCGGCGGCCCAGTGGATGCGGGGAAGTCGCACGGCCATGTCAAGGCCGAGCCGATAGAGCGCATTGTCTGTGCCAGCGGAAGGGACCGGCTCAATGGGAAGGTCAGCCCACTGCGGGAACTGCGCCGCGAGCAACCGGCGCACCAGTGAGGTGTCGGTTTCTACCTCGCCAACATGCATTTTGCCATTCGTCATTTACACCTTTCACTTCTTTGGAAATGTTTATTTGTCCGCTGGAGCAGATCTTATGAAGTGACTTCATTCTCTTCGATCAGAGATTCCATCCTGGATACCGAAGAACGAACAACACAAGCGCGCAATCAGATAGAACGCGTAACCATGCAAGTGCATTTTGTTCTGCGTCGTGTACCGTGCCCGATATTCGATAGAGCCAACGTCTTCCAGAAGTTGAAATCCTTGGGCCATAAGATACTCCGTAATCTCGGTTGGATAAAGACCGAATGTCCAGGGTTTATCGACTTCCTGAAGCAAACGCATCAGGTTTCGCGTTCCTTCAAACTCACCGGAGTTGTCGAGAACACCTTGATGAACATAGACGAAAATGATTTGGTTGCCAGCCACGATTGTACTGATGATCCGGGCGCTTAGACGGCGGCAACGCTTGTTAAGCAAAGAATCGCTGTAGTTCCCGGGCCACCAGTTGCGGCTTACCGCCTATATCAGTATTCCACGTAGATGAATGGTTGAGTCCAGGGAATTCAACTCGTCTGGCATGTGGCAAGACCTTCGCTACACTGGCCATGCCAGCCTTCAAGAAAGCCGTGCTTTTGCTCCCGCCGAGCAACAGAACCTCGGCTCGAATTGCTTTTAGACTCTCCTGCTGTCCGCTCATCTCGATGATAACCTGGCCATCATGGTGCAGTGTTGGAGCAAGCTTTCTAAAGGAGACGTAGTTGCCTCCACCTTTCTTATCCTCAAACGATATCATCTTATTCGTCATGATCTCAAGCAACCAGCGGGGCATGGCGCTGAAGAAATCGGACATCAACGGCACTCCTTTCATGGACGTAGTGAGAGCTGAAGCTACTTTGCCCTGTGCCATTTCCTGGTCAAAGCGCGTCATGATCGCTTTGGGTAGCGCACTGTCCGTGAAGAGCGGGGGTTCATAGATGGCAAGCTTGTGAATGGCAGGCAGGGTGAGCGCCGCTTTAAGGCTGATGATACTTCCCGCGCTAACACCCAGGACGTTGTGAGCGCCTGTTTTGGCAAGAAGCGTGTCCAAATCTTCAACATCATTTTGGATTGTGTGCTCCCTGCCGTATGGACCGCTCAATCCAAAGCCGCGGCGGTCGGGCAGGTAGACAGTGAAGGCATCAGCCAGAAGTTCGGCAAGCTGCAAGTGGTTGTTGCCGGTTGACATCGAGCCATGCAATATCACCAGGCCCGGTCCATGACCAAGTTGACGGTAGCCGATGGTGGCGCCGTCTTTCGAGATTACCGACTCTGTTTGGTATGGTTGTGAGCCCATAATA
>Ga0210377_10003898_pt1 | contig 12714 bp, 11 predicted proteins | sample PLM4_65_b1redo_FD_155480 | JGI IMG/M metagenome (GOLD analysis project Ga0210377, IMG submission 155480) | Groundwater sediment microbial communities from an aquifer in East River, Colorado, USA - PLM4_65_b1 redo | ecosystem: Environmental > Terrestrial > Soil > Riparian zone | place: USA: East... | reverse complement strand
GCGCGTGGTGAACTTCACCGCGTTGGACACCAGATTCAGCAGCACCTGCTTCAGCCGTGCCGCGTCCCCCGTCACCCAGCGCGCGACCTCCGGGCCCAGCTTCACCTCGAATCCCAGCCCCTTGGCGCGCGCCACCTCTGCGTACAGGTCCCCCATCTGGCGCACCAGCTTTGGCAGATCGAACGGCGCCGCATCGAGCGTCATCCTGCCCGCCTCGATCTTGGCGAGGTCGAGCACGCCGTTCAGCACCCCGAGCAGCGCGTTCCCCGAGCGCCGGATCGTCTCGGCGTAGTACCGCTCCTTTTCGCCCAACTCCTCTCCCAGCAGCAGATCCACCATGCCGAGGATCCCGTTCATCGGCGTCCTGATCTCGTGGCTCATGTTGGCCAGGAACGCCGACTTCGAACGACTCGCAACCTCCGCCGCCTCCTTCGCGCGCTCGAGCACGGCCTCGGAGCGCTTGCGCCCGGTGATGTCGGTCAGCGTCGCGAGGATCACCGTTCCGCTCCTTCCGGCGACCGGGGCAAGGCCGATGTCGACCGGCAACTCGCCGCCGTCCTTGCGCAACGCGAACAGTTCCCTCCCCGCGCCCATCGGCCGCTCGCTCGCGCCGGCCTCGAACGCCCGCCGCAGGGGAAGATGCCTGTTGCGGAAACGCTCCGGCACCAGTTGCTCGATTGGCAGCCCGCGAAGCTCCGCAGGCCGGTAGCCCAGCAACCCTGCCGCGCGGGCGTTGGCGTAGAGCACGCGTCCTTCGCTCACCGCCAGCATCGCATAGGGCGCGAACCAGACGAGTTCCTCGATGAGTTCGCCGGCAGTTGCGGGATTGGGTTGGTTCATGGTCGATGCCCCGGCCGGCCCCGGCTCACAGGCTGCTGAACGCCGCGATCTCGCGGGCGATGGCCTGCAGCGGCAGCACCCTGTCCACGCAGTTCAGCTTGATGGCTTCCTTCGGCATGCCGAACACCACGCAGCTCTTCTCGTCCTGCGCCACGGTGCGCGCGCCGGCCTCGTGCATCTGCAGCAGCCCGCGCGCGCCGTCGTCGCCCATCCCGGTCATGATGATGCCAAGCGCGTTCCTGCCGCCGTGCTCGGCCACCGAGCGGAACAGCACGTCCACCGACGGGCGGTGATGGTTGATGAGCGGCCCGTCGCGCACGTCCACGTGGTATTGCGCGCCGCTGCGCGTCACCTGCATGTGCCGGCCGCCCGGCGCGACGAGCGCGCGGCCCGGCAGGATGCGGTCCCCGGCCTGCGCCTCCTTCACCTCGATCTGGCACACGCCGTTCAGCCGGTCGGCGAAGGCCGCGGTGAACTTCTCCGGCATGTGCTGCACCACCACGATGCCGGGGATGACGCGCGGCAGCGCGGAGAGCACGAATTCCAACGCCTGCGTGCCGCCGGTCGAAGTGCCGATGGCGACGATCTGGTCGGTGGTCTGGGCAAGCCTGGCGGGCAGCGGCCCCTTGTGTGCGCCCTCCGGCGCGCGCGGCGCTCCGGCGGCCCCGGCGGGCAGCAGGTTCCTCACGTTCGCCTTCGCCGCCGCCTTCACCACCTCCACGAGGTTGGCGGACGCATCAAGCAGGAACGCCTTCAGGTCGATCTTCGGCTTGGTGACGATGGCCACCGCGCCCGCAGCGAGCGCCTGCAGGGTGGTCTCCGCGCCCTTGGGCGTGAGGGTCGAGCAGATCACCACCGCCGTGGGCCGCTCGGACATGATCTTCTTCAGGAAGGTGATGCCGTCCATGCGCGGCATCTCGACGTCCAGCACGATCACGTCGGGCCAGTCCATCCTCATGCGCTGCATGGCGAACAGGGGATCGTGCACCGCGGCGATCACCTGGATCGACTTGTCCCGCGCCAGCACGGCGCAGATTGCCTGGCGCACGACCGCCGAGTCGTCGACTACCAGCACGCGGATTTGCGCCATCCCGGTTCCGGCCTCAGGCTGGGCTGGCGGCCGCCAGCTTCGCGACGCGCTTGACCCACACGTCGCCGCTCCACATGTCGAGGATCACGTTGCGGTGCCCCTCGCCGCCGAGGTCCTCGGCCATGATGCGAAAGCCGTGCTGGGCGATCAACTGCCGGCCGGTCTCGACGTTGCGGTCCGAGATGTCCGTGTGGCGCTTCGACTTCTGCGCGAAGTAGAACATGCGCCCGCCGCCGAAGACCTTCACGTGGTACTCCCCCGGCCGGGTGCGGGTGCGCTGCAGCTCGCGGTGGAACATCAGCATCACCTCGTCGGCGTAGCGGCCGTCGAGCGGCTGGTCCTTCGCCCGGTTCGGCCGCTGCGGCAGCATGTAATGGCTCATGCCGCCCACGCGCAGCTTCGGGTGCCAGAGCGTGATCGCCACGCAGGAGCCGAGCAGCGTGCGGATGCGGGTCTTCTCCTCGCCGAAGTAGAACTCCCCCGGCTGCAGGAAGATTTCGAGAAGGTCGGCCGGGCCCTGCATCATGGCTTCAGGTACACCGAGGGCTGCACGGTCTTCAACGCGTCGCTCACTCCGTTCAGGCTCTCCGAGTGCCCGACGAACAGGTGCCCGCCGCGCGCGAGGTACGGCACCAGGCGCGCGACCACCTCGCGCTTGGTGGGCGGGTCGAAGTAGATCATCACGTTCCGGAGGAAAATCACGTCGAACTCGCCCAAGCGCGGCAGCGTGCCGACGAGGTTGATCTGCGCGAAGCGTACGCGGCCGCGCAGCCGCGGCGCGACGAGGAAAGTGCCTTCCTGCGCGCCGACCCCCTTCAGGCAGTATTCCTTCAGATACCGCGGAGGGATGGTCTTCGCGCGCGCCATCGGGTAGTGGCCGTGTTGCGCGCGCTCCAGCACCCGCGTGCTCAGGTCCGAGGCCATCACCTCCCATGGGCCATCCTTCAGCGCGTCCGCGAGCGTCATGGCGATGCTGTAAGGCTCCTCGCCGGAGGAACTCGCCGCGCTCCACGCCCGGAACATGCGCCCGGCCGGATGCCGGGCGAGGATTCGCTCGCGCAGGAAATCGAAGTGCTTCGGCTCGCGGAAGAAATGCGTTTCGTTGGTGGTGAGCAGGTCGACCGCGATCTGCAGCTCGGAAGGGTGCGCGCCACCGTGCAGCAGCTCGAAGTATTCGCCGTAGCTCTGCAGCCCGTAATGGCGCAGCCGCTGCGCGAGGCGCCCCATGACGAGCGCCTTCTTCTGCTCGGAGAGGCTGATGCCCGCGGTTTCGTGGATCCAGGCGCGGATCGCCTGGAACACCGGGTCGGCGATCGGCGCGGGCACGCCGGCGGGCGCGAGCATCCCCGCCCGCCGCCCGGCGGCAGCGGCGGTTTTGGCGTGCATCCGCGATCCTAGGCCGGCAGTGCCGCCGGCTGTTGGCTGGCCGGCGCGCCGCCCTCCGCGATCTCCGCCAGGCTGCTCAGCTCCTCGACCGACAGGACCTTGTCGATTTCCAGGATGATGACGAACTTCTCGCCCACCTTGCCCATGCCGCTGATGAAGTCGGCGCGCAGCTTGGCGCCGAAACTGGGCGCGGACTCGATGTCCGCATCGGCGATCTCCAGCACCGCGCTCACCGCGTCCACCATCACCCCGATGTCGTGGCCCTCATCCGCCTGCCGCACTTCGAGGATCACGATGCAACTGCGCCGCGCCGCCTCCAGCGGCGCGCGCCCGAAGCGCACCGAGGGGTCGATTACCGGCACCACGCGCCCGCGCAGGTTGATCACCCCGCGCATGAACGCCGGCATCATCGGCACGTCGGTGGGCTTGCGGTACTCGATGATCTCCTTGATCGAGGCGATGGCGATGCCGAAGGCCTCCCCGCCCACCACGAAGGTGAGGTATTGCCGGCCCTGCACCGCGGCCAGCTCCTCCTGCGCCCGTACCGCTTTACGCTCCGCCCGCACTAATGCGCCCATTGTCGCTCCTCTAGAATTTCTTGAAATCTTTTTGATCCGGCGCCTTTGCACCCGCCGCCACGTGGGCCGCAGGTGCGTGCGCCGCTGGCGAGTGTGTCGCTGCCTGCTGCCGTGGGGCTGCCACCTTCTTCGCCGCGCGCGCCACCCCGGAGATATCGGCAGCTCCTTCGACCTTGAAGAACGCCACCAGTTGCTGCAGGTTCTCCGCCTGCCCGCTCATCTCCTCGGCGGTGGCCGCCAGCTCCTCGGAGGAGGAGGCGTTCTGCTGCGTGAGCTGGTTCAACTGCGTCATCGAGGTGTTGATCTGCCCGACGCTGGAGGACTGCTCCTGCGACGCCGCCGCGATCTCCTGCACCAGGCCCGAGGTCTTCCTGATCGCCGGCACGATCTCCTCCAGCAGCTTGCCCGCCTTCTCCGCGACCGCCACCGAGCTCCCCGCCATCTCCCCGATCTCCTGCGACGCCACCTGGCTTCTCTCGGCGAGCTTTCTCACCTCCCCCGCCACCACCGCGAAGCCCTTGCCGTGCTCCCCCGCCCTCGCCGCCTCGATCGCCGCGTTGAGCGCCAGGAGGTTCGTCTGGTAGGCGATGTCGTCGATGATACCGATCCTCTTGGCGATGTCCTTCATCGCCCCCACCGTCTGCGCCACCGCCTCGCCGCCGTCGCCCGCCTGCTTGGCGGCCTGCACCGCCATGCCGTCGGTGACCTTGGCGTTCTCGCCGTTTTGCGTGATCGAGGCCGTCATCTGCTCGACCGAGGCGGAAGTCTCCTCCACGCTCGCCGCCTGCTCGCTCGCCCCCTGGTTCATCGACTGCGCCGTGGCGCTCACCTCCTCCGCCGCCGAGGTCAGCGCATCCGCGCTCGAACGCACCTCGCCCACCACCTGCGAGAGCTTCGTCGACATGTCCTTCATGGCATCCAACAACTGCCCGAAAGCCCCCCTGTATGTTCCGGTGACCTTCACCGTCAGGTCGCCCGTAGCCAGGGTTTTCAGTACCCGCACCGCTTCGGTGAGGCCCTCATCGCTGGTTTGCATCAGTTGGTTGACGCCGAGCGAGAGTTGCTTGAAGAAGCCGTCCTTGCCCTCGACGGACAGGCGCTTGGAAAAATCGCCGTCGTTGGCCGCTTTGACGGCTATGCCGATCTCGTTCTCTATCGCCACCTCGGCGGTGCGGTCCTTCCATTCCACCACCGAGCCCGCACGCGTGCCCTTTTCGTCGTGGATCGGGTTGGCGATCAAGGCCATGGTCCGGCCGCCGACCACGATCTCCGCGCGGTACGTTCCACGCAGATTCGCCAGCAGGTTTCTCTGGTGCGTAGGGTTCTTGTGGAACGAGTCGAAGTTCGCCCCGATCAGCCGCCGCGCGTCGAACCCCGGCAAATCCTTCTTGATGTCGGATTCGGCTCTCTGCATCATTTCAGAGACCGACTTGTTCATATAGACGATGCTGCCGTCGTTGTTGGCGATCATGACGTTGGTCGTGCAGTTGTCCAGCGCGTTCTTGATGCGCAGGATTTCCTCGTCCGACTTGCGCTTGGCCTCCAACATCGCCAGTTCCGCGCTCCTGTCCTGCCACTCCACGACGAAGCCGGCTCGCTGGCCGTCGCTGTTCATGATCGGGTTGAGGATAAGATGGAACGTGCGCCCGCCAATCGTGATTTGCGCCTTGTGTGTGCCGCGCAGATTGGCGAGGACTCCGCGCTGGTGCGCCGGGTTCTTGTGGAAGACGTCGATATTGCTGCCGATCAATTTGCTCGCGTTGAAGGCCGGTAGATCTTTTCTGATGTCGGCCTCAGCCTCCGTGAGCATTTTCTGCACCGAATGATTCATATAGACGATGTTGAAATCGGCGTCGGCCACCATTACGTTGGTTGCGGTCACATCCAAGGCAAGCTTGCTGCGGGAATTTCCCTGTCCGTCGCCTTGCAATTCGCCTATGGTTTGCTGGATGCGCGCCATCGCCGCCAGCAGCGGCCCGGTTGCCTCGCTCGAAGAGCCCCCGATCGCTATGCTCGTATCCCCGCCCGCCAGCACCTCCGCCACCTCGGACGCTCGGCGCAATGGCCGGAAAACAGAACGGGCCAGCCACCACGCCCAGCCCGCAGTCAGCAGCAATCCGCCGACGCCGAGCGCGTTCATCAGTTTCGCCGACGCGCCGCCCCCTAGCCCCAGATCGGCCGTCCCGAGCACGAGCACTCCCGCGAACAGCAGGAAAATGACTCCGGTACCTGCATTAAAATTTCTGTTGAACATAAGCGCTGCTCCTTCTTGAGAGACGGTTGAAGAATCGGCAGCCCGACCCGCGGCGGCTGCCGCCTTCATCGTGTCTGCGATCAGCGTATAGACGGCGATCCATGCATTACGTACTTCGGCGGTAAACGCGCTGCCCAAACCCTTCTCGAGCGTCCAGATGAGCGCCTGCCCCACCGTGGCGTAGTCCCGGTCGCGCACGCCATAGACGGCATGGCGCCGGCCCAGGTCCTGCAGGACCGGCACCAGGCGCGGCACGTTGTCCAGCCCCTTGACCGCCGCCGCGATCATGGACATGAGCTTCCTGCCTTGCGCCTTCATGTCCCCCCGGAAGAGCTTGCGCAGTTTGGGGTCGGCCTGGAACAGCCGGTTGTAGAACAGCTCCGCCGCCTTGTCGGAGATCGGCGCCACCTTGGCAAAGCTCGTCTGTACCAGCCTGATTTGAGTCGCGTTCAGTTGCATGCTCCCCTCCTAATAACCCGCCAACTCCGAATAGAGAGTGTTGATTTCTCCGGCCATTTTTTCCTCCCCTCTCAAAAAGGAAAAGGCTGCGTCAGCGAATTGCATTGCCGACATCCGTACCGGCCTATTGAAAACGCCGGCGGTCACTCGGCGGCCTGCCGCCTCCGTCCAACTCGCTCAATCCGCTGCCGGATCCGACCATGAGGGCGTACAACCAGATCGATTTCACGGTCACAAATAAAGCCAGCCTCAGGGTCATTCGCATCCGTCTCCCAAGATTCCCGGCGTGCCCGATGCGCGCGCCGCGCATCCCGCCGCGCGATTCGATTCCAGGCCGGGAACCGTTGCCGCGCATCACTGCTATTTCCTTTCCAAAAGATTCTCTTCGACCGTTTTCCGCGCCGCGTTGCGCCCCTCGCTGCCGATCGCGCGCTGCACCAGCGCCTGCACGTCGAGGATCAGCGCGACCTCTCCCGTGCCGAGGATGGTCGAGCCGCTGATGCCCGAGAGCCGCTCGAAGAGCTTGCCGAGCGGCTTGATGACGGTCTGGAATTCGCCCATCAGCGCATCGACGACGAACCCGGCCTGCTGCCCGGCGTACTGCACGACGACGATGTTCTCGCGCTTGCCGGGTTCGCGCTTCGCTTCGAACACGTCGCGCAGCCGCAAAAGGGGCAGCACCTCGCCGCGCAGGTTGATGTAGCCGCTCTCGCGCACGCCGGCGCGCTCCTCGGCCGAGAGCTCCATGCACTCGACCACCATCTCCAGCGGTACCACGTAGGCCGCGCTGCCCACGCCCACGGCGAAGCCGTCGATGATGGCGAGCGTCAACGGCAGCCGGATGGCGATGGTGGTGCCCTCGCCCTCGGTGCTGTCCACCGACACCATGCCGCGCAGCGCCTCGACGTTGCGCTTCACCACGTCCATGCCCACGCCGCGGCCCGAGACGCTGGTGACTTCCTCGGCGGTGGAGAATCCCGCCTCCATGACGAGCCGGTAGATGTCGCGGTCGCTTAGCGTCTCGCCGGGCGCGGCGAGGCCGCGCTCGACGGCGCGCTGGACGATCCTGGCGCGGTCCAGCCCGCGGCCGTCGTCGGCCACCTCGATGGTGATGCTGCCCGACTCGTGGTAAGCGTTGAGCCACAGCCGCCCGCGCGCCGGCTTGCCGCGCCGCTCGCGCTCGGCGGCCGGCTCGATGCCGTGGTCGAGCGCGTTGCGCACCAGGTGCATGAGCGGATCGGAGATCCTCTCCACCATCGATTTGTCCAGCTCCGTCTCGGTGCCGCTCAGGATCAGCTCCACGTTTTTGCCCAGTTCGCGCCCCAGGTCGCGCGCCACGCGGTTGAAGCGGTTGAAGGTCTCGCCGATCGGCACCATGCGCAGGCTCAACGCGCCGTCGCGCACCTCCTCCACCAGCCGCTCCAGCGTGGCCGCCGACTCCTGCAGCTCGGCGAGGCCCGCGCGGCGCGCCCCCAGGTTCACCCCGGAGCTGGCGATCACCAGCTCGCCCACCAGGTTGATGAGCTCGTCGAGCTTGTCGGCGCGCACGCGCACGAAGCCGCTCTCGAAGGCCTTCTTTTCCTTGATCACCTTCTGCTTTTCCAGGGCGGCGTCCACCACCTCGTTCTGCACCACGCCCTGGTCCACGAGGATCTCGCCGATGCGCTGCTGTGGGGCGGCGCCGCCCGCCTGCTGCGGGGCGGCACCGCTGTCCTGCCGCTTCAGGCCCTCGCTCAGCTCGTACTGCGTGAGCACGCCGCTCGCCACCAGCAGCTCGCCCAGCCGCACGGCGTCCTCCGGCATGCTGCGGATGAACTGGATGTAGTCGGAGATCCGGCTGTGCGGCGGCAGGATGCGGATGATGCAGTCCTCGCGCAGGAAATCGAACGCCGCCTCGATGGTCTTCTTGTCGGCCAGGCTGCTGAAGTCGATCTCGAAGCCCACGTAGCAGGATTCGGGGTCCAACTCCGCCGCCTGCGGCATGGCGTCGAACAGCGTGGTGAGCGAGACGATCTTGCCCAGCGTGCCGAGGTATCGCAGCGTGGCGAGCGGATCGAGCCCGTGGCGCAGCACGTCGCGCCCGAACCGCAGCGAGATGTGCCAGGTGTCGCTCGCCACAGTGGCCCCGCCCGGCGCCTCGACGTGCACCTGGTGCTCCGGCACCGACGCCGGCTCCGGCAGGGAGCTCACCTGCGCCCCCGCGTAGGCGCCCAGCTGGTCGATGAGCGTGCGTCCGGCCGCCGCGAGGGCAGGGTCGGCGCCCTGCGCGCCCGCAGCGACGCCGTCGATCAAGGCGGACACGTGATCGCCGCAGGACAGCAGCAGCGCGATCAGGTCGGCGCCGGCCTCGATCCTCCCCGCGCGCACCTCGACGAGCACGTTTTCCATGGCGTGCGTCAGCTCGACGATGGCGTCGAGCTCGAACACCCCCGCCGAGCCCTTGATGGTGTGCGCCGCGCGGAACACCGCGTCGATCGCCTCGCCGTGCCCGGGGGACTTCTCCAGCTCGAGGAGCGCGGCTTCCATGTCGCGCAGGAGGTCGCGGCTCTCCTCGATGAAGGTCTGCTGTGCAGGCTGCAAATTCATGTGCGCGAACTCCTTTTCCGCCCGTTGCCGTTGCCGTCCCGCGCCGCCGTCACGGCTTGCGCGAAATCACCAGCGGGTCGCCGAAAAAGCTCCCCAGGCTGAACAGATCGATGACTTCCAGCGTCGCCGGCGAGTGCGCGGTCAGCCGCACCGCCTTGCCCGCCCTCGCGGCTTCGCGCTTGGCGAGCGCGAGCAACTGGATGCCGGCGGTGTCCAGCTCGCTCACCTCCGACAGATCGATCTCCAACTCGGCGCTGCGCCCGAGCGCCTCGAGCAGCGCGCGCTTGTGTTCCGCCGCCTCGTAGATCGTCATGCGGCCCTGCATCGCGACCCTGCGGTGCGCGCGCCGGCCCTGGCGCCCGGCGCCGCCGGACTGCGTCTGTTGCCTGCTCACCAGTTTGCCCATCGCCGCCTCCCCATGCCTATGCCGTCATGAGCTTCGCCACCGCGTTGAGGATCTGCTCGGGCCGGAACGGCTTGACCACCCAGGCCTTGGCGCCCGCGCGCTGGCCCTCCTCCTTGCGGCTTTCGCGCGATTCCGTCGTCAGCATCATGATCGGCAGGAAGCGGTATTGCTCGCGCTTTTTCGCTTCCTTGACGAACGTGATGCCGTCCATCACCGGCATGTTCACGTCGCAGATCACCAGGTTGACCCTGCCGCCCTCGAGCTTCGTGAGGGCGTCCTGGCCGTCCACGGCCTGCACCACGTCGTAGCCCGCCGACGCGAGCGCGATCGCCACCACTTCCCTCAGGGAAGCCGAGTCGTCGACGATCATGATTTTCTTCGTCATGAGGGCAACTCCTGGAAGAACTGGACTTCGTGCCCGGCGCGCCGGCCGCGGCGCGTTCCGCGCAGGTTGTCGAATTCCTCGTCCGTCGAGTACTCGCGCGCCATCTCCTCGATCCAGGTCTCGACGTCGGCCAGATCCTCGCCGCCGCGCGCGAGCGAGCCCTCCAGCCGCTCCAGGCCCTCGCGCACGTGCGAAATCATCTGGCTCACGCGGTCCTGGAACTGGAACGACACCAGCGCGTCGGCGATGCGCTGCTTGAGCACTTCCGACTCGCGCTCCATCACCTCCACCGAGCGGTGCAGGGAACTCGTCAGGCCCTTGAAGCGGCCGAGCACCGCCTCGACGTCGCGCTCGGCCCGCTCGATGGAAGCGGCGTCGCGCTCTCCGCCCGAGGCGCCGCGGTCGGCCAGCAGGTCGGCAACGATGGCGTTCACCACCACGACTTCCCTGGAGATCCTCGCCCCGATGTCCGCGGACTGCCCCGCCAGTTTGCGCATTTCGCCGGCCACCACGCCGAAGGCCTTGCCCGAGTCGCCCGCCCGCGCGGCCTCGATCGCGCCGTTCAGCGACAGCAGGCGGATCTGCAGGGCGATCTGCTGCACGCCTTCGGCCAGTTCCTTCAGGCCGGCGGCGTATTCGCCCACCTTGGCGATGATTCCAGCGCGGCTGCGCATCAGTTCCTTCAGCGTTTCGAGCACCCCGGCGAGTTCGCTCTCGCTGCTGCGGATCGCGGTGACGACGCCCGCGCCGCCTCCGGCGAGCGCCGCGGAGGCGCTGCGCGAGGCGGCGAGCGTGGCGTTCAGCCGCTCGACCATGTCGGAGAAATTGCGCGTCAGCTCGGCGACCGATTCGTCGCCGGTGCCGCGGCAGGTGTCGAGCTGCCGCGACCAGATGCGGCCCGCCTGCGAGATCAGATCGCGCACCGGCGCCGCCTCGTCAACGTCCGCCACCCGGCGCCAGCCTTCGATCTCGCGCCGCCGCGCGAGCGCCAGCCACCGGCCGAGGAACGCTCCGGCGGCGATCGATGCCGCCGCCCCCGCCGCGCCGGCGATGCCCGGCGACGACGCCAGCGCGAGCGCCGCCGCGGCCGCCCCCAGCCCCGCCGGTGCCCAGAAGAAACGTGTCCCCCACCATGCGTCTTCCTCCCCGAAATTCGATACTTCCCCGCCCTTCATGCATTTTCCTCAATTCGGCTTCGTTTTCACGCGCCGATCCGCGCATCGAACGGCGACGGCGCGAAAGTCCTGCGCCGACCGGCCCGCTTCCGTTTGCTTGCTTATTCCTATTTCAAGCGGTGAAATCCGTTGAACGCATCGCTTGTCCGCGCAAGTGTCGGTCCTCGGACGGCCCGGACATGTCAGGCCCGATCAGGACATCGTAAAGAAAAGTGATATCTGGATGGTCTGCGTCGAGGGCGACGGCACGGAGCCGGAGCTGCTGGCCGGACACATCATCGCTGTGGACCTCTCCGGCACGAAGGGGCTGCGCGAGGGGATTTACGTCCTGCGGATCGGCGACGCGTGCCTTGTTAAGCGGCTCCAGCACCTGCCGGGCGAGGCCCCGCGCATTGCTGGCGCGAACCCCGCCTACGAGCCCTTCACCGCGGCGGCGGAAACCCTGGCCGTGGGAAACCCGGTGGCGATCGTCGGCCGCGTGGTCTGGGCCTCGCGCCGCGTGTGAGGGGATATCGCCGGACCCGGCGCGCCGGGTCCCGCCCGCGCCCTATTCCGGCGCTTTCGGCGGCGCGAGCTGTTCCAGCCGGTAGCCGTGCTGGTAGATGGCGCTCAGGCGCCAGCCCCGTACAGGGTACAGCCCCAGCTTGCCGCGCAACTGGCTGCAATGCGTGTCGACGGTGCGGGTGCTCACCTCGGCGTTGACTCCCCACACGGCGTCGAGGAGGTAGGAGCGGGACAGCAGCCGCCCCGCGTTGCGGAAGAAAACCACCGCCAGGTCGAACTCCTTCTGCGTCAGCTCGACGGGCTTGCCGTCGCTGTGCAGCGCGCGGCTGGCCGGGTCGATGCGAAACCGGCCGGCCTCGATGGGACGCGTCCGCTCCTGCGAGAAGCGGCGCGAACGGCGCAGCAGGGCGTCCACGCGCGCGAGGAATTCGATCCGGCGCAGCGGCTTGACCAGGTAGTCGTCGGCGCCGCTCTTCAGCGCGTGGGCGATGTCTTCCTCGCGGTCGCGGCCGGTGGTGAAGAGCACCGGCACCTGCTCGATGCCGTCCTTGCGGATCGCCTTGAGCACTTCCTCGCCGCTGAGGTCGGGCACGCGCCAGTCCAGGATCACCAGGTCGTAGGTGTCGCGCATCAGCGATTGCAGGATGTCGCCGCCGCGGCGGAAACTGCGGCAGGTAATGCCTTGCGCGGTAAGCCAGTGCTGCAGCAGTTCCGCCTGCGAGGGATCGTCCTCCAGCACCGCGACGCGCGGCGCTCCCACCCGTCCGGCTTGCGTGACCATCATCTTCCCTGTAACGCGTGAATGAATCTTACCGCAGGCGGAGTTCGCCGGCGCGCATGAGCGCGCGGTGCCGCCGCGGGAAAGCCGGCAATCTGTCCATAATTGCGGACCGCTGGTAGCATAGGGGCATCGGCGGCTTGGGCCGCCGTTTTGCATTGGAGGCAACGCCATGAGCCACGTGATGAACACCTACGCCCGGCAGCCGGTGGCGTTCGTGCGCGGCCAGGGCGTGTGGCTGTACGACGAGGCGGGCAAGCAGTACCTGGACGC
>Ga0210377_10003897_pt1 | contig 12714 bp, 6 predicted proteins | sample PLM4_65_b1redo_FD_155480 | JGI IMG/M metagenome (GOLD analysis project Ga0210377, IMG submission 155480) | Groundwater sediment microbial communities from an aquifer in East River, Colorado, USA - PLM4_65_b1 redo | ecosystem: Environmental > Terrestrial > Soil > Riparian zone | place: USA: East... | reverse complement strand
ATCGCGACGTGAAGACCGCGAACGCGATGTGGACGAAGGACAAGAAGGCCAAGATCATGGACTTCGGCCTGGCGAAGGCCATCGAAGAAGTGCGCAATCACACCACGGTGGTCTCGGGCACGCCCTACTACATGAGTCCGGAGCAGACGCTCGGGAAGAACGTCGATCACCGCACGGACATCTACTCGCTGGGCGTGAGCGTCTTCGAGATGGCGACCGGGACCCTGCCGTTCCGGGAGGGCAACCTGCCGTACCACCACGTCCACACGCCGCCACCCGACCCGCGCGAGTTCCACCCGGACGTGCCGGAGTCGCTGTGCGCGATCATTGCGCGCTGCCTCGAGAAGGATCCCGCGAACCGCTATCAGTCGGCGCGCGAGATCCTGACCGATCTGCGCGGCACCGCGGGCAGCTGACGTCCCGTGCGGATGTGACGTAAGGGTCAGATCCGTGATATGTACGTCTCGTCCCATCTGCCCACCCGAACATTCGACAGGCGCGTCGAAAATCCCGCAGGTGTGATGCAACCTCCCGATCCGAAAGGGTTCACGGAAGAAGCCCTGCGCGGTGCCGCCGCGCGGGTTCCGTTATACGGTTTGCTATCTCGCGCACGCAGACGCGCATCGGGTGTCGATCGGGGGGGATTCGTGCGAAAGCAGCAGACGCTCGCGGACTCGGTGTCGTGCTCGGGCACCGGCCTGCACGGAGGCGCCCCGGTGCGTCTCGTGTTGTCTCCGGCACGGGCCGGGACGGGCATCGTGTTCGTGCGAACGGACCGCACGCATGCGGTCGAGATCGCCGCGCGCCCGGGCAGCGTCGCCTCGACACGTCTCGCCACGACGCTCGGAAGCGGCGACGCCAGTGTCGGCACGGTCGAGCACCTGCTCGCCGCGCTCTACGGCCTCGGGATCGACAACGCCCGCATCACGGTCGATGGACCCGAGCTGCCGGTGATGGACGGCAGCGCAGCCTCCTTCGTCTACCTGATCCGCAGCGCGGGCATCTGCGTCCAGCATGAGCCGCGCGCGGTGTTGCGGGTGCTCGAGCCGGTCGAGGTCGACGAGGGCGGCCGGCGCATCCGCATCGAGCCCGCGCGCGGGCTGCGGATCTCGTATGCGGTCGACTTCGCGCACCCGGCGATCAAGCGCCAGGAGCTGCGCCTCGAAGCCCTCGACCCGAGGCGCTTCGAGACCGAGATCGCCTCGGCGCGCACCTTCGGCTTTCTGCAAGACGTGCGCATGCTGCGGCATGCGGGGCTCGCCAAGGGCGGCTCGCTCCGCAACACGGTGCTGCTCGACGAAACGCGCGTGCTCAACCCCGACGGCCTGCGCTGGCCGGACGAGTTCGTGCGCCACAAGGTGCTCGACCTGCTCGGTGATCTCGCGCTGCTCGGAGTTTCGATCGACGGGCACGTGATGGTCGAGTGCGGTGGCCACGCGCTGCATCACCGACTCGTCGCGGCGCTGCTCGAGCGCCCCCAAGCGTGGCGCTTGCGCGAAGCCGGTCCCCGCAGCGCCCCCGACCTCTCGCCGCTCTTGTCGCCTGCCTAGGAGGCCGACTTCCGAGTCGGCCGACGCGCAGCGAGGCGAAGCCGAGCGGAGTCTACGAACCTGGAGGCCGACTTCCGAGTCGGCCGACGCGCAGCGAGGCGAAGCCGAGCCGAGTCCACGAGCCAGGAATCTACTCGTCGAGCTCGGCCAGCTCGCGAGCGAGCCGGGCGGACGCCGCGCGGTCGGTGAACTCGATGCCCATGCCCGAGGCCTGGCTGCCCGGGCTACCCGGCCGGCGCGCCCACACCACGCGGCCTTCGATCTCGTGCGTGGTCTCGCTCTCCGGGAGACGGAAGCTCAACTTGAGTGGCGTGCCCTCGCGCTGCGGCGACTCGGTCTCGACGAAGAGACCTCCGGCGCCGAGCGTCGTCGCGGGATCGCAGCACAGTCCGGCTTCACACAGGTACTCGACGAACACGCGCAGCGTACGCCGGCGGAAGCGTCGGGTGGTCTCGCGCGCGACGGTGCGTCGGGGCAAGTCGGCTGCCTCAGCAGGCGCCGCGCGAGCGGCGCGCGCGACGAGCCGCAGGCTCGCGAAGAGCACTCATTCCGAGACCCCAGCGAGCCACGCGCGCACCGTCCGACCCAGGAGTGCGCGCGCCTCCGCGTGGGCGGCGACGAGCGGCGTCAGATCGGCGCTGTCTCCCAGCGAGCCGCTGGCATGGGCCCGGTCGTCCGACACGCACGCGAGCAGGGCGGTGCGCAGGTCGCCACGGGTTTCATCCAGCACGCTGGCTGCCGCGAGCGCGCGCACCTCCGCCAGCCAGGCTCCGAAATCCAGCGCCGTGATCGCCTCGAGCGGAGTGCCCTCGAGCACCCGGCGCAGGCGCCGGCGTGCGCGCCGGCCGATCGCGGACGCGAGGCCGTTCACGAGCTGGCCGCCTCCGTGCACCAGATCCGGAGCGACGACCAGGCTGGCTACCAGCTTCAGCACCTCGCCCTGTTGCGCCGCGGTCAGCGGCAAAAGGGCGGGCGCTGTGAGGCGACCCTGGGCCATGAGCGCAGCCGACCGGAAGGCGGCGACGTCGCCCGAGCCGGCCGCGCTGGCGAGGGCCGGCGAGGAGTCGAGCGCTTCGGCGATCTCCCCGGCCGCCTGCTGCGCGAGCTGGCGGACGGTCTCGGCCACCGGGTCGGAGAGCTTGCCGCCGGAGGCGAGCGATCGCGCGAGGGCGGCAGGTGCGTCCTCGGGGTCGGTGACGCTCGCGACACCGAGCGCGCGCAGGATCGCGCGACCTTGCGCGGCGGCTTCCTGGCGCCCGCTGCCTTCGGCGATCCGCAAGACGGCGCGCAACGAGGCTGCGAGCGTCGGATCCGCTTCGAGGGCCGCACGATGGTGTCGGAGCGCCTCGGGCCAGTCGCCGGGCCGCTGGCTCAGCAGCTGCGCCAGAGCCGTGCGCGTCGCGGTGCGCTCGGGCTCGAGCTCGAGCGCGCGGCGGTAGGCCTGGATCGCGCCGTCGACGTCCTCGAGCGGTCCCGCGCGCAGGCGCCCGAGCTGGTCGAACACGTCCGCGAGGCCCGCCGGATCGTCCCCGGGATGCCGCGCGGCAAACTCCGCGAGCGCGGTGCCGGCGGCGCGCCATTGGCCCTGTGTCCGCAGCAGCCGCGCGGCGGAGACGGCCGCCTCGATGCTGCGCGGGTCGGCCTCCGCGGCGACGCCGAACGCCTCGGCCGCCAGCTGCGGTTCGCCGCGCCGTTCGAGCACGCGCGCGCGGAGCATCGCGAGGCTCGCGCGTTCCGGAGCGCTCGGGACGCTCGCGAGCGCGCGGGTGGCGACGGCTAGCGCCTCATCGGCGCGATTCGTCTCCCACAACAGGGTCGCGAGCCGCTGGGACGCGCGAGCCAGGGCCGGATCGGCCTCGAGTGCGGCGCGCAGATGCTGCTCGGCGGAGGGGTGACGCCCGCCCACGCGCAGCTCGGCTTCGGCCGCGCGCAGCAGACAGGTGGCGCGGATCGCCGGGTCGAGGGTCTGCTCCGCCCAACGTTCGAGAGCCGTGAGCGCGGGCAGGACTCGGCCCGCGCGCTCGTGGAGCTCCGCGATCCGCTCGTGCGCCGCCGCGCTTCCGGGCTCGAGCGTGAGCGCCTCCTCGAAGCGCGCGAGCGCCAGGTCTGTCTCGCGATCGGCTTCGAGACAGCGGCCGAGCAGCACGAGGTGCTGTGCACGGCGCGCGTACGGCTCCGCGCTCGAAAGACACGCCTCGAGACGGGCGCGCGCGCCGCTGAGGTCCCCGAGGCCGAAGAGCACCTCGCCGAGGCTCGCCTGCGCCTCCAGATCGCCGGGGTTCTCCTCGCGCAGCGTGGTGAGGCAACGCGCCGCCGCCTCGAGTCGCCCGAGCGCGAGGGCGCAGCGCGCTCCGAGCCGCGCGGTGTCGCCGCGCTGTGTCGGCGCGGCGGAGGTCGCGAGCAGCTCGAGCGCGCGCTCGGCCGCTGCGAGCGCGCCCGCGAGATCGCCGCACGTCTCGCGGGATGCGGCGAGCGCGACCAGCACGCTGGGCGCGCCGGGATCGTGACGCGTGGCGCGCTCGAGCCAGGCGAGCGCCTGCTGCGGATCGTCGCTCCGGCGCAGCTCCGCCGCTCGCAGCAGCGCATCCGCGGCGTCGGAGCCGTCCGCGAGCTCGGCCGCGCGCGCCCAGGCCTGCGCGGCCCCGGCGGCGTCCGCGAGCATCTCGCGCGCCCGCGCCGCGAGCTTCCAGGCCGTCCTCTGCGCGGGCTCGTTCTCCAGCGAGCGTTCCACGCGTGCGAGGGCCTCCGCGGGTCGGCCGAGGCCTTCGAGAGTCTCGGCCAGCCGCAGATGATCCGCGGCGCTCGCGCCGGAGCGCGGATCGTCGCACCAGGTTGCGTAGATCGCGGCGAACGCCGAGGCGTCGCCGCAGCGCCGGTGGAGCTCAGCCAGCTCCGCCCGCTGCGCAGGCGCGAGCTCGCCGAGCGCCGCCGCCTGCACGTAGGCGCGCAAGGCGCGCGCGGGCTCGTCCGTGTGATCGCGCGCGATCTCACCGGCGCGCAGCCACGCCTGCTGCCGTCGCGCAGGATCGCGCTCGCCCAGCATCTCGACCTCGCTCTCGTAGAGACCGAGGGCGCCGTGCCAATCCTCCATGGCTTCGAGCAGCGCTTCGAGCGCGAGCAGCGCCTCGAGATCGTGCGGATCCGCTTCGAGCGCCGCGGCGTAGCAGCGGCTTGCCCGCGTCGTCGATTGCAAACGCCGCCACGCGACATCGCCGAGCCGCCGCAGCAGCGCGGCGCGCTCGCGAGGCGGAGCGCTCGCCGTCTGTTCGACCTCGCGTTCGAGCGTCTCCGCGACCGTGTCCCAGGCTCCGAGGCGTGCGGCGACGGCGCACAGCCCGCGCAGCGCATCCAGGGAATCCGGCGCGAGCTCGAGCGCGCGACGGTAGGCGTGCTCCGCGCGTGCATTCGCGCGCAGCTTCTCGTCGCACAGGCGGGCCAGCTCGAGCCAGCCCTCTGCTGTCTCCGGGCCGCGCTCGAGCTGAGCGGCAAGCTGGGACTCCAGCTCGACGGGGCCGGCGCGCGCGCGCAGCAGGCGCAGCAGCGCAGCCTCGATCTCGCGAGAGACCTCGGGTCCGAGCGCGCGGGCGGCGGGGTCCCTCGCGAGGGCGCGCAGGTGTCGCAAGGCTGCGTCGGGGCGGTGCAGCGTGTGCTCGTAGCTGTGCGCGAGCGCCCGCGCGAGCTCGACGCGACGGTCCTCGAAGACAGGCGCCGCGGGATCGAGCGCCCGCAGCTCCGCTTCGGCGCAGCGCGCCCACGCCTCGGGAGGGCCGGCGGCGCGCAGGGACTCGCCGAGCGCGCGCAGCAGCTCGACGTGGAGACCGCTCCCGCGCGGCGTCGTGGCTACGGCCTGCTGGAGGTGCGCGGCCGCCCGCTGGGGATCTCCGAGCGGTCCCGACCAGAGGGCGGCGATCTCGCACAGCAGCGGAACGCGCTCCGCTTCATCGACCTGCCCGAGCAGCGCTTCGAGGATCTGCACGCGTTCTCGCGGGCGGCCGAGATCCCGCTGGAGGCGTTCGAGCTCGCGCAGGACCTCGCTGTCTTCCGGAGCGACACGGCGCAGCGTCTCGATCTCGGTCACCGCGCGGCCGGGGGACGCGAGATCGCGCTCGAGCACGCGCGCGCGTTCGAAATGCAGCGCGCGCCGGCGCGCGGGATCCGCCGCGAGCGCGAGTTCGTCGGCGAGCGCGCGCAGGCGCGCCTCACTGCGTCCGGCGAGGCGGTGGGCTTCGGCGCAACGCGCCGGCACGCTCGCGTCATCGGGGCGCTCGCTGCGTAGCCGCGCCAGCCAGGGCAGCGCGGCGTCCGGGGACACGCGCTCCCAGGCGAGCGTGGCCCCACGCTCGAGCAGCTCTACGCGGGCACCGGCGTCGGCTGCGAGCGCTTCCTGCTCGAGGACGGCGAGCAGCTCCGGCCAGCGCCCGAGGCGTTCGAGCAGCTCGCGTCGCTCCGCCCGCGCCGGCGCGAGCGCCGGGTCGAGGGCCAGCGCCTCGCGCAGGTCGCGCTCCGCGTCCTGCGGGCGGCTCGCGGCGAGCCGACGTGCCCGCTGCAGCAATCGGCCCGCGCGCAGCGCGGGCGGCGACCCGTGAGCGAGTGCGCCGTTCAGCAGCTCGAGCAGCAGCTCGCCTGCGTCGTGCCGTTCGGCAAGCTCGAGTGCGAAGACTTCGGCTTCCGCATGGCCGGGCTCGATCTGGAGCACGCGACGCAGATGCGGCAGCGCTTCGACCGGGCGAGCGAGCGGGCCGGCGAGCAGCCCCGCCAGCTGGATGCGGGTCGGCACCTCGCTCGGGGTCGAGGGCCGTGCGAGCTCGACTTCGAGCAGGCGCGCGAGCGGCTCGTGTTCCCCCAACTGTCGATACAGCTCGCGCAGGGCCAACTCGGCCTCGCGGTCTCCGGGGCGGTCCGTGAGCACCTGGCGGTACGTCTCGGCCGCTTCGCGCTCGCGCTGGCTTGCGCGCAGGGCAGCGCCCCGGCGCAGGCGCCAGCCGCCTCTCTCCCCCGCATCGGGGCTCGCCGCGGCGGCGCGCTCGCACAGCTCGATCAAGTCGTCGGTGTAGCCGGCGTGTTCGTAGAGGTCGGCGAGCGGCTCGGCGACGGCGGGCTGCGGTCCGAGCTCGGCGAGCGCAGGCTCGAGGCTGGCGATCGCGCCGTCGGGATCCGAGAGGCGGTTCGCACGCAGTCCGGCAATGCGCAGGCGCAGCGAAGCGCGCTGCGCGGCCCATTCGCCGCGCGCGTCGCGGGGCAGCCCGTCCAGCGCCTCGAGCCGCGCCTCGAGCAGCGCGACCACGGTGTTCGCGTCGCCCTGGCTCTCCCAGTGAGCGATCAGATAGTCGGAGGCCGCCGCGTTGGCGCCGTCGAGCTCGAGGACGCGGGTCCAGTGCTGACGCACGCGCTCCGCGGCGTCGGGCGTGCTCGCGAGCAGTGCGGCGGCGCGGCTGCGAATTCCGATCTCGCGCTCGCGCTCGGGCTCCGTCGCGAGCTCGCCTTCGAGCGCGCTCAGCAGCTCGGAGCTGCGGCCGGCCTCGGCGTGAAGGTCGGCGAGCGCACGCCATGGCTCGGCGCGCTCGGGGACGAGCCGCGCGGCCGCCTCGAAGTGATGGACGGCGGCGTTCGCGTCCGAGAGCCGGTCGCGGCAGAGTCGGCCGAGCCGCTCGTGCAACGCGGCGGCGTCGCTCGTCGCGGCATCGGCGAGCGAGGCCTCGAGCAGCGCGCGCAACGCAGTGGTGTCGCCCCTGCGCTCGAGCAGCGATGCGAGCCGCTCGCGGACCGCGTCGCGCAGCGCTGGCGCTGGATCGCACGCGAGAGCCTGCTCGAGCGCCAGACGCGCGCCGTCCTGGCCGTCCGGAAGCTGCTCGAGCAGCGCGGCACGCTCGAGCGCGAGCGCCGCCCGGGCCTTCGGATCGGTTTCGTACGCGGCGCGCGAGGCGAGCTGTTCGGCGAGTCCCGCCAGGTCGCCGGCGGCGCGCAGGGCCGCCTCGAGGCCGTCGCGCGCCTCGTGCGATTCGCCGTGCTGCGCGAGAACCTCCCGGTAGATCGCGGCGGCTTCGGTGCAGCGCCCGAGGGGATCCAGCAGGATCTGCGCGCGGCGCAGGTCGAGGCGCAGCGCCTCGCGGCTGGCGCGGGGGAGGGCTCGGCGCGCTTCGAGCAGCCGCGCGGCGAGCTCATCGTGACGCCCCGCCTGCGCGAGGAGCAGCTCGAGCCGCGCCTGCGCATCGGCGGGGGCGCCCTCACAGGCGCAGAGCTGCGCGAGCGCGTCGGTCGCGCCGGCGACGTCACCGATGCGCTCCGCGAGCAGGCGCGCGAGTGCGTCGAGGCACGCAGCGCGCTGCTCCGGCGGCGCGGCATCCGCGAGCCAGCGGCGCGCGCGAACGAGCTCCTCGATGCGGCCGACCCGCTCGAGCTGGTCGGCGAGCAGTGCCAGTGACTCGATGTCGCGCGCATCCGACTCGAGCGCGGCTTCGAGACAGCGGATGCTGTCGGATTCGCGACCCTTCTCGGTGTGGTGACGCGCCAGTCGCCGTCGATTCTCCGCGCGTGCCTCTGCGGGCAGCAGCAGCAGCTGGCGCTCGAGGCAATCGACGAGCTCCGCGTCGTGGCCCAGCGCCGCGTGCAGGCGGGCGCACTCGTCGAGCGGCTCGGGGCTCTCGGGAACGCTCTCGGTCCAGCGTTGCGCCCAGGCGAGCGCGGCCTCGTGCCGGCCGGCCTGTTCGAAGCCGCGCACGAGCTCTCGCGCGAGCTCGGCGAGGCGCGCGGGGTCGGTCGTGACGGCGGCCTCGCTCGCGGTGATCCGCAAGAACGCCTCGGAATCGCCGCGCTCGGCCGCGAGCCGGCGCAGGCCGCGGTGCGCGGCCTGCGTGCGCGGCTCGAGCGCGAGCGCGGCCTGGTACGCTCGTGCCGCTTCGCTCGGCTGAGCGAAGCGCTCCGCCAGCAGGTCGCCGAGCGCGCACGCGAAGCCCACGCGCTGCGCTTCGGGCCCGGCGACGGCGGCTCCCTCGAGCAGCGTGCGCAGGGAATCCCAGGCTTCGGCCTTGCGATGCAGGCGTTCGAGCGCCGTTGCCACGCCCGCCGTGCGGGGATCGGCTGCGAAGGCCCGCTCGTAGGCGCGCGTGGCGGCCTCGAGGTCCGAGAGCCGCTCCTCGTGCAGCAGGCCGAGATCGGCGAGCACTGCGGCACGGCTCGCGTGGTCGTCGCCGGCGAGCGCGGCCCGTCGCTCGAGCACGTCGACGAGCTCCTCGCAGCGACCCAGGCGCGTGAGCGTGTCGGAGAGGGCTTCGACCACGAGCGCATCGTCGGGCGCTCGCCGCAACGCGCGCTCGAGCCAGCCGGCGGCAGCCGTATCCTCGCCGCGATCCGAGCGCAGCGAGGCGGCTTCGAGCAGCACGGACACGGGCGTCTCGTCGCCGCCGACCTCGGCGCGGCGCTCGAGACAGCGCAGCAGCTCGGTGTCGTCGTGCAGGGTACGCGCGGCCTCGGCGAGCGCGTCGATGACGCGCGGGTCCTCGGGGGCGTCGCCGAGCGCGCGCAGCAACCAGCTCCGCGCACGTTCGGGGTTGGCGAGCTTCTCGAGCTGGAGCCGCCCGGTTTCGATCGCGATCTCGGCGCGCTGCGCCGGCTCGACGGCGGTCTCGAAGCGGCGCTCGAGCAGCGAGACGAGCAGGCTCCACTGCCCGGACGCGCGCGCGATGAGGCAGAGCCCGTCGGCGGCGGCGGCGCAGCGCGGGTCGTCCGTCAGCGCGCGCCGGTAGAGCTCGGCCGCGCGCTTGGGCTCGCCGAGCGGCCCAGCGAACAGCGCGGCCAGCGCGGCCAGCGCGGCGGCGCGCTCGGGCCCGCGTCGACACGCGGCGAGGCGTTCCCAAGCGGTCGCCGCTTCCCGCGACTGGCCCTGGGCTTCGCAGGCGCGCGCGATGCCCTCGAGCGCTGCCGGCTGCTCGGGAACGAGCGCGAGCGCGCGCGCGAGCAGGTCCCGCGCCTGCTCGGGCTCGCGCAGCTCGCGGAGCCAGATTCCGGCGGTCTCGACCAGCAGCTCGGCGCGCTCCTCGCTGCGCATCGGCATGGCGATCTCGAGATCCGCGAGCTGGAGCACCATGTCCCACTGCGCACGCAAGGCGTGGATGCGGCGCAGCTCGCGCAGCGCGGGTCGCTGCTCGGGGCTGGCGGCGAGCGCGTCGCGGAAGCAGCGTGCCGCCGCGTCGAGGTCGCCGCGCCGCTCGGCCCAGATCTGGCCGAGGCGGAAGAGCAACCCCGCCCGTTGCTTCGCATCCTTGGCGAGGTCGGGCGCAGCGAGCCGCTGCTGGTAGAGCGCTACGAGATCATCCCAACGCCCCGCGACGAACCACTGCTCCTCGAGCGCGGCGAAGGCGCGGGTATCCGCCGGATCCGCGAAGAAGCGCTCGCGGTGGCGCTCGAGCATCGCCGACACCCAGACCTCACGTCGTCGCGCGGTGGCGGGGGAGTGCCGCCGATACATCGACCGGAGTGGCGCCGATCTTGATCGGAATCGCTTGCAGTGACTGGCGGGTTTGATTAGTATTTTCGCCGCCTTAGCTCGGGAGGCGCAACCCGGAGCACGACCGACAGGCGCACGCGACCGATCCGCCGCGCTTGCTGAGGCCTTCCCCCCATGCCGCGAGAGAGCACGCCGACGGAGCCCGCCCCCGCGCGCGAGAGCCTCTCGCGCAAGCTCGAACTCCACGAGCTCGGAGTCGAACGTGGCTGACCGCGAGGCGCCGCAGACGCCGCGCAGCGAGGCGAAGCCGGGCGCAGGGGTGGGCTCGCACACGGGGCTCCCTCGCCCGCTTCGTGTCGATGCCGAGGTGCTGGAGAACCGCAGCGAGGGCGGCGAGAACCTGCGCTTGCGGCTGCGCGTGCCGGGCTGGCCGGGCTTTCTCCCGGGCCAGTTCGTGATGCTCTCGCCGGGGGCGCGCACCACGGTGGAGCGCACGGACCCGCTGCTGCCGCGCCCGATGGCGATCTTCCGGACCCAGCCCGTGTCCGGCGGCGCGGAGGTCGAGATCCTCTACCGCCGCGTCGGTCGCGGCACGCGGCTGCTCGCGGAGACGCTCCCCGGTCAGCGGCTGCGGGTGGTCGGCCCCCTTGGCCGTCCCTTCGAGACGCCCGCTCCGGGCGAGCGGGCGCTGCTCGTCGCCGGCGGTACGGGCATCGCGTCGGTCTACGAGCTCGCGGCGCGCAGCCACGGCGTCGGACGCGTGGAGGTGCTGCTGGGGGCTCGCACGGGCGCCGACCTGATGGGCGAGGGCGATTTCGCTGCGCTCGGTGTCGCGCTGCACATCGCGACCGAGGACGGCAGCCGCGGCGTGCGCGGGCTGGTGACGCAGCTGCTCGAGAGCGCGCTCGCCGAGCCGGGCGCCGCGCGCGTCTACACCTGCGGGCCGAGGGCGATGATGGAGAGGGTCGCGCGGCTCGCTGCCGCGAGCGGCAGACCTTGCGTCGTGTCGCTCGAGAACCACATGGCCTGCGGCTTCGGCGTGTGTCTGGGCTGCGCGGCGCCGCTCGCAGCCGGCGGCTTCGCCCTCGTGTGTCGCGACGGACCGGCGTTCGAGGCCGGCGACATTGCCTGGGGGGCGCTGCCGTGAGCGAGTCGCTCGACACGAGCGTCGATCTCGGGGGCATCCGGCTGCGCAATCCCGTGCTCACGGCCTCGGGCACCTTCGGCTACGGGGTCGAGCTGGCTCCATTTCTCGATTTGCGCCGGATCGGTGGCTTCGTCGCGAAGAGCCTCACGCTCGAGCCGCGCGCGGGGAACCCGCCGCCGCGCATCGCCGAGACGCCGTCGGGGATGCTCAACGCGATCAGCCTCGAGAACGTCGGGGTCGAGTCCTTCATCCGCGACAAGCTGCCCGCGCTGCCGGAGGGCGTCACGGTGATCGCGAGCGTGTTCGAGACCGAGATCGAGCGCTACGCAGAGGTGTGCAAGCGCTTGACCGGTGTGCCGCGCGTGGCGGGGATCGAGGTGAACGCCTCGTGCCCGCACGTGAAGAGCGGTGGGATCGAGTTCGGCCAGCAGCCCCAGGTGCTCGCCGAGCTGGTGCGTGCGACGCGGCGCGCAACCGCGCTGCCGCTGCTCGTCAAGCTCTCGCCCAACGTGACGGACATCGCGGCGATGGCGCGGGTGTGCGAAGCCGAGGGCGCGAGCGCGATCAGCCTGATCAACGCCGTCCAGGCGCTCGACGTCGACATCGAAACCCGGCGCCCGGTGCTCTCGAACGTCCTCGGGGGTCTCTCGGGTCCGGCGATCCGGCCGATCGCGCTGCGCATGGTCTGGCAGGCCGCCCGCGCGGTCCGGATCCCGGTGTGCGGGATCGGCGGCATCGCGAGCGCCGAGGACGCCATCAAGTTCCTGCTGTGCGGGGCCACGGCGGTCCAGGTCGGCACTGCGAACTACCTGAATCCTGCCGCCGCGGGCGAGATCGCCGATGGCATCGCCGCCTACGCCGTGCGCCACGGCTTCGGCCGCGTCGCCGATCTCCGCGGCGCCCTGAAGCTGCCCGGACGTTAGTTTTCTCCGCTCGCCTGCGGCTCGCTGCGCTTGCAGGTCTTCGGGTCCCGGCGCGGGCACAGCCCGCGCGGCCCGTACTTTGCTCGGCTTCGCCTCGCTGCGCGCTGCGCTTGCTCGTCCTCTGGCCCCGGAGCGGCGGGCGGCCCCCGAGTTTGCATTCCCCTAGTATTTTAGATAGTTTGCGCCGGCTTACGCAGTGAACCGCAGGTCGCCCACCCCCGCCCGGGCGGGGATGGGAGGCGATCCGCGGAGCTGGATCTTCGCGAGAGCAGCGGGTGGACGGGACCGTCGGGTCCCTGTGGCGAAAGTGGGCGTGGAGTCCGCTTTTTTTGTTTGTGGGCCAGAGCTTGCCGTGTATCGGGACATCCCGGAGGAGCTCAGGGTGCTGATCGAACCGGTCGTACGCGACGCGGGCTTCGAGCTGGTCGACGCGATCCTCACGCGCGGACGCGCGCCGTGGCTGCTGCGCGTCACGCTCGACACGCCCGAGGCCGATGGGCGCGTGCCGATCGAGAATTGCGCCGCGGTGTCGCGGGAGATCGGCAGCCAGCTCGACGCGGCCGACACGATCCCGGTGGCGTATCGCTTGGAAGTGTCGTCGCCGGGCCTCGATCGGCTGCTCGCGCGCGAGAAGGACTTCCTGCTCGCGCG
>Ga0210377_10003896_pt1 | contig 12717 bp, 14 predicted proteins | sample PLM4_65_b1redo_FD_155480 | JGI IMG/M metagenome (GOLD analysis project Ga0210377, IMG submission 155480) | Groundwater sediment microbial communities from an aquifer in East River, Colorado, USA - PLM4_65_b1 redo | ecosystem: Environmental > Terrestrial > Soil > Riparian zone | place: USA: East... | reverse complement strand
TTGCCATACGCATTGTGACCGTTCTTGACAATATTCTGGCTCCCGCATGCTCGACAACTAGACACGATGGTTTTTGCAATCATATGCCAAGATTATCACACTTCACTTATTTTGAACCGCAACCAAGGTACTAAATAATCTAAAATGATTGCGTCGAGACCAGGTCTGCATATCAATATAACGCATGTTTCACCTCTTGCTTAGTAAATACACTTCAAATGAATGATTGTATCCAAATTCCGCTGCCCAACGGTTTGCGTTACTCGCTGGTGGGCGAGACGAGATAACGCCACTTTGCCGGAACCAACTCCGAACCACACAAACTGCTTGAAAACGCGCAGAGTCCCACAAATCGGGTGCATTATCCCGATGCACTTTCGGGACGCTGTGTTGGGCGCTTTTTGCCTTTTGCAAGGAAACCCACCATCGAATTTTCTCATTATCGAAATATAACTTGTCCTTGAAACTGTGACCAGTCCGAAATTTTTTGCTTACAACAATCAAAGGTATCCTCAGGAATCTCATTTGGCGCAAAAAACTGATACGCTGAGATTTCACTCGTTTGAATATTAATTGGCGAAATTTCGCCCTCCATCAAGAAAAAGAAGATAAGTTGCTGGAGTTTACTTTCATCTGGAAATTCGATCATCCATTTTGGATGACTGTAGACGGCAATCAGAGATCCAGCAACTAAATCAAGACTTAATTCCTCCTTAATCTCTCGCTGTACTGTCTGCTGAATAGATTCTCCAATTTCTTGAAGACCACCTGGAATTTGCCACTTCTTGAGCACATTATGCCGAACCAGAAGAATTTTTCTTTCATGAATGATTGCTCCCGCCGCACTGGGAATAATCACAGTTTCTTTACCTACTGCTTGTCTGATACTTTGCCAGTAATCCATGATTGAATCTTTTTCTCCCGATTATGGAAGTAGCGCCCAACGGTTGGCGTTACCCGCTGGTGGGCGAGACGAGAGAACGCCATTTTGCCGGAACCAACTCCAAGCCACGCAAACTGCCTGAAAACGCGCCGCGAAGCGTCCCACCACCTGCCCCGGCGTACTTTGCCGGGGTTTGGTGCATTATCCCGATGCACTTTCGGGACGCTGTGTTAGCCCGCTTTTTGCCTGAAAGTTACGCACCCTATTATAAAAGTAATTTTAGAATCTCTTTTCCACTTTCAAAAATACCAAATAGACATACGGCAAGTATTACTATTGATCCAATTCTCATTCGCCAAATACTAGGAGAGACGCCCCATTCCGCCACGAATTCACTAAATCTAATACGGTTTTTAGTCCAAGAACCATACCCAGTTATTATTGCAAAAATACTCCAAGATAATGACGCAAAAAGAAGAAAACAAAGATTGCTAATTGCCACAAATTGATATATTCCGCCTTTGACAACTGGGCAACCTATAGGTCGTCCCCACGATAACCATAATTCCTGCTTCCAGTCATATCCTATTCCGTAATAATTCACCGACAAGACATAATCATTTTTGCAGTAGTCCCTTCCAACTGCGTTTAGGGTTATGTCTCTTTGTTCTACAAATTGCCAACCCTGCTTCAATAACTCATTGTCGTAAAAGTTGAAAATCTCCGGGTACTGTATTTGCGTATCGTAATGTGCGGATATATTGACTTGGTCTGTTTTATGCACTGAACGATAATCGACCAGCTTAACTTGGGGTGGCAATGGAATATGCTGAAATTCGTTTTCCAATTCGCCCTGTATTGGCTTAGTAATTGGAGATAAGACTAGGAAATGAAAAAGAAAGAAAAGAACAAACCCAATAGCAGGTGATAGAGCTAAGATTAATAACCAAGTTTTTTTCGTTGAAAGTGAAGCAGAAGTCATAAATCTTGCTCTGGGCGTTAGGTTTTTCATCTGCGGTATAACGGACTATGGACGGTGTAGCCACGCCGTATACATCCTAAGTCGTTTCGAACGTTGTACCGCCATAGGTTAAAATTCAATGAGAAAATTATAGCACTACAAAGGAATTATCCATGCCCCGATCTGACCAAGGCGTAACCAAAGATAGATACACCGTCATTCCCCGCACGGCGATCTTCCTGCGGCGCGGGGACTCGTATCTGCTCCTCAAAGGCGCGCCGACGAAACGTCTGTGGGCGAACAAGTACAACGGACTCGGCGGTCACGTGGAAAGAGGGGAAGATGTGCTCTCCGCTGCCAAACGGGAGTTGTTTGAAGAAGCCGGTTTAACGGCAGACCTTTGGCTGTGCGGCACACTGATCGTCGACGTAGTCGATGCGGGTGAAACGGGAATTTGTTTGTATTTCTTTAGCGGGGAATGTCTAAATGGTGAACCCCAGCCCTCGAAAGAAGGTTTGGCAGAATGGATTCCGTTTGAGCACATCAGCGAGATCCCTGTGGTGGAAGATCTGCCGGTACTGCTGACAAGAATCCACGCGATGCAGCGCGGCGATCCGCCCTTTAGCGCGCGGTCATTTTATACTGAGCAGGATAAGTTGGTTGTAACGTTTGGGGAATGATAAAAATGATTGCTCCCGCAGGGGCTAAGCCCCTGCGGGAGCAATGTGATCACTGTTTCCACTTCATGAGTGTCATCGTAAACGTACTGCCTTTGTTGGGTTCGCTGGCGACATCCAACCGTCCCTGATGCTGTTCGATGACCTGACGGATAATGGCGAGTCCCAGACCGATGCCGCCGAAGAGATCGTCTTCATGTTTTTCAAGGTGATAGAAACGATCAAAGATACGCGGCATGTTTTCTTTCGAAATGCCAATCCCATGATCTTCCACCGCCACCAGGATCGAATCATCTTTTTCGCTGAGGCGTATTTCCACATCGCCGCCTTTGGGGCTGAACTTAAGGGCGTTATCCACCAACGCCATGAGCGCACGTTCCAGCGACTTCGAGTCACCTGAAACCGGTGACAGGCTTGGGGTGGGAATGAGGCGCAAGTCCACATTGAGCTTGGCGGCAACCTCGGCATATTTTTCCACTACGCGTTGGGCAGCTTCATTCATATCCACTGCTTGAAATTCCGGCAGCACCAGATCCATCTCTTGCAGGAACAGGATATCGTTGACGAGCGTTGTAATGCGCTGGACGTTACGTACCACCGCATCAACCCCAGCCTGGAGTTGTTCGCCGCTTACGATGCCTCTTTGCAGCATCTGGAGGTAACCGCTCGCCACCATCAGCGGCGTGCGCAGTTCGTGGGCAATGTTGGTGAGGAATTCGCGCCGCGCCAGATCCTGTTCGGCAAGTTTCTGATATGCCTCCGCCAGTTCGCTGGCGCGCATGCGCAGGTCGTCCACTGCCAGTTGATCGTTGGAACGCAGACGATTGCTGATCTCACTGACCATCGCCATGGCAATGCTGCTGCTGGAGTGTAACACCCGGTCGAAGGCAGCTTTATCCAATTCAAGGGTGGTGAGCGCCGATTTCGCAGTGACCGTTGCGGCGCGCGGCGCATTATGGATGAGCGCCATTTCGCCGAAGAAGTCTCCCGGTCCAAGCGTTTTTAATAAGCGGGTCTCGTTGTTGTTGATGTTCTTGGTGACTTCCACTTCGCCCTCCAGGATCATGTAAAAACGATCCTCGGTCGCGTTCTCGTGGCACAGGACGGCTGTAGGCGGATAAGCGCGCACCTTGCTATAGGCGATCAGCTCTTCGATCTCATTGGGCTTGATGCCAGGGAAGGCGCGCGGGATGATTTTGGATGGGGCTCGGCGTGTGGTCATTGCTGTGCAACCTCTGTTTCCGACTACCTGATTGTAGCATGCAGATCACGGGGTGAGTGCTCATGAGTTGGAATCATCATGTCACTGCAAGGAATTATACGGGATTTTTGAAAATACGTTCTTCGAATTCGCTGGTAGAACATAGCTAACACGTGGCTGTATAATCTACCTAAATGAAAACAAAACTTTTTCTCACTCTGTTAGTTCTGCTAATTGTTGCAGCTTGCGCAAGCGCGCCCACGGTTTCAGCGCCTATACCCACCGTAACGCTTTTTCCAACCTCAACCTCGTTGCCCACGCAAATGCCTGTACCGCCTCCTTCGCCGACAGCCACGCCCAAACCGCTTGTCCCGAATTTTGAACATATTGCCATCATCATGTTCGAGAACAAGGAATTCGGTTCGGTCATTGGCAATCCCCTGATGCCGAGCTACAACAAGCTTGCCAGTGAATACACATTACTCACGCAATATTACGCAGTCACACATCCCAGTCTGCCGAACTACATCGCGTTGATGGGCGGCGACACCTTTGACATCACATCCAATTGCAGTGACTGCTTTATCGATGCCCCGAGTCTGCCTGATCTCATCGAAGCCACCGGGCGCACCTGGAAGACCTATCAGGAAGACATGCCGGAGCCCTGTTTCGTTGGGGATACGCTGACCTATGTGCAGAAGCACAATCCGTTCATTTACTTTGACCCGATCAGGCTGGACTTGACGCGCTGTGAACGTTCAGTGGTCTCACTTGCCGCGCTTCAAACAGATATCGAAGCGGATGCACTTCCAAATTTCCTTTTCATTAAACCAAACATCTGCAACGACTCACACGATTGCACCCTCGATGTATCCGATGCCTGGTTGACAAACCTGCTCGGTACCCTTGTCCCTGCACTGGATGCAACGGGGGATTCGTATTTGGTGGTGATGTTATTTGAAGAGGGGCAGGGGAATCATTCCTGCTGTGGTCTGCCGCTCGAAGCAGGCGGACGCGTGCCCGTGGTTTTATATTCCCCGCTCGTTAGAAATGGCTTTGAAGACAGCACGCCCTACACCCATTACTCGTTGCTGAAAACGATCTCTGAAGCCTGGGGCTTGCCCTATCTCGGTCACGCCGCGGATGTCAATAACTCGCTGATCGTTTTGCCTTGGAAATAATAAAAGTTCTGGCGAGGGCTTAGCCCTCGCCAGAACCGATTAAGTTTCTTTTCTCTCGTAAAAAACAAGCAACGTAGTACCGTATTTGCGTTGCTCGAATTCCACCAGATTTTTCAAAACGGGCGTTGCGGCTCTGCGATATTCACTGGGCGCAATTTGCACAACCACCCAGGCATCATCGCTGAGCCATCCGATATTGTTATCTACAAGTTCCAGTGCTTTGATCCACATTTCCTTGAACTGCGGCGGCGCGATATAGATATATTCGAACTTTCGATCTGGCGGCTGGGCAAGATACGAAAATGCATCCGCACGGCGGATCTCAGCTTGCGTTTTGAAGCCGCAGTGCTCCACATTCGAAGTGATCGTTTCGATCGGCGCGCGGTTCATATCCGAAAAACGCACGGACGCTGCACCACGACTCAACGCCTCAATACCGACGGCACCTGTGCCCGCAAACAGATCCCACCAATTTGAATCGATCACATCCCCCGCGAGAATATTGAACAGCGCTTCCTTCGCGCGGTCAGTGATGGGGCGGGTGGTATCGCCGGGCACTGATTTTAATTTTCGACCACCTGCCTTGCCAGTAATCACTCTAAGACTCATTCGACGCTCTTTCTTGCCGCCAGGATATTTCCGTGCGACGCAATGATCGGGACAACACATCCCGTGCCTAACATAAATCGTTTCCCGCCGGTCTGCTGGATGGCATCCGCCGCTTCTTTCTGGACTTCGGTCTGATTCTCGTAAACCAGCGTGTCCTGCCTCAAGCCTCCGCATGCCACCCCCGTAAACAGTTGCTGCGCCTCAGCCAGTGACGGATGTGTTTCGCGGTCATGCCAGTTCACGATCGGAAAGTGCAAATACGAAAGCAGTGAATAATACACATCGCGTCCGTGTAAATGCAGCAGATTGCACATAAGCTCCCGAGCTGGCTCAAGGACTTTCAGATCACCTGGTAACCCAAATGTTTCGTATTCATGCAGTGTCAGCAAATTTGCCTGCGCATGTTGGATAGCGAAAAAGACGCCATCAATTCCCGTCCCGATACACACTTCTACAAAGCGGTGTGTGGATTCGGCGATCGTCGCGAGTCCCTTCATCACGGCTTCGGGGTACAAACGCAGATGCGCGAGCAACGTTTCATTACCAGCCAGATTCTTGGCTTGCGATAATGGATTGAAGATCGTTTGCAAAAGGGGTGTGTCCGGTCCAAGCTCTGCGCGGATCAATCGCAGACATTCCAATTGTGCCGCAAGATGTGGCGCGGTTGCATCCAGCACCGGCAAATGTTCCCAATCACGCGGATGCTGAATAACACGTTTAGTATATTGCCGTGTCCCTTCGGTGTGACCGCGCCATTCATCTTCCACGCCCCAATCGCGGACACAAAACGAAGATGCTGGCGTCACTTTGACGAGATCGAAATCATACGTCTGTTGAAAGTTAAGCGTTGCTTTTGCAAGTGTCCCAGGTGCCTGATCGTCCACGGGAAAATGCCGCCACAATGCAACGGGTGGACGGTCAATGAGCTCGCCGTTTATACAAGCCTGGATTCGTTCTTTATGTGTGGTCATGGAATTTGCCTCACGATACAAAATTTTACTTCACCGCGTTTTATCTCAATCACAATGGGCGCATCCTTGAATGTGGTGCGATCTTCATTCGTCCGTGTATTGACGAGGACATAGTCACCGGGTCGAACCTGATCGGTAGCGTCCCTCAGATCGCGGACGTTGATGTTCTTGCTTGCGTAAGGTGCCGCGACGTAGGCTTCCCGTTTTACGAAAAGATTGACCGATGCGGTTGTTTTTTCATTGAGTTGTTCAACGGCTTCTTTATAACATGTCAGCCAGTAATCGGTTTCATATTGCCGAAACACGCCATTCGTTCCACCAACGAATGAATTGTAATAAGCATATTCATAAGGATGTAATTGGAATATCCCAAGCGCACCAGGGGCTATAAAGGCAATTGCCAAAGCAGCGCGTAGCCAATTAGGGCTTATAGATAGCTTGTTTATTTTTTCAAACAAAGCCTCAAATGCAAAACTGATAAAGATAAAAACAGGTGGCAGGATAAAAAGAAAATGACGGAAGCCATCGTACATGGCGGGTCTGCGGAGGAGGACGTACGCCATCAGAATCACGAACCAGGCGAGGATCAGGGTGAGCGCTGCAAAGTATCTCGTTTTGATTAGCTTCTTCGAAAGCATCTTCCAATAAGAAATGACCAAACCGAAAATAAATAGAATCCACACTGGCTCTGTCAGCGTGGTGGCCAACATAAAGGGCAAATATCGGCGTGGCAAATCACCAGCGCGATAGACTTCGCCGCCAAAAAGAACAGCAAGTTTGGTGGGGTTATCAGACATCAAACGAAATACATGTATGAAGTTTGCGAGCGGATTTTCCCAGAGATAGGGCCAGGTAATAAACATGGCAAGCATGACGAGTGCGCCATAGCCTGTAAATATTGCCAGTGCAGATTTATATGCCTTGGTGTTCTTGTTTTGGATAAGAAGGTTACTAACTAGATATATAAAGACCAGCAACCCCGCCAGCGGACCCAACACGCGGATGGAAGTTGTGATCCCTAGAACGGTGGCTGGGAAAATGACGCTGATGATTTTTTGTTTTTGCGTGAGTGAATCGTCAACGATCTTATCCACCAGCTCAAAGCCTAAACATACAGATGCAAGAAAGAACGTGAGAAACGGTGGGTCTTTTGGATTAATGAAGGCATGTCCCCACAGGAGCGGTTGGGTTGAGAACAAGACCGCAGTGGCGAACGCGGCTGTAGAGTCCACCCAACGCTTCGAGATGCGGTAGAGAAAGTAAATGCCAAGTTGAAAGAAAAGGAAATTGACCAGGTGCCAACTTGCGGCTGAATCCGAACCGAGTGTTTTTAATCCATAAACAAAATTGCGTGCGAGAAAAAGATAAGCAGGACCGCGTGTCTTGTGGTCTTCTCCGCTGGCGCCGTAGGAATTGTTGAGGTCGAAATCTGCGCTAAACCAATTGGCGGGCGAATAGGCGTATCCCAATGCGTCGCCGTAACTGTAAAAATAAGGCTCATCCCATGCGAGCCCGTAATCGCGAAAAATAAACAAGCCGATCAAAATGTTGACGGCTAATAAGATCAGGATCGGATTTTTTATAAAGCTTTTGAAGGTGGAATTCATAACAACGAATTGCCGAGAACATCAAACACGCGAATGACAGCCGATGCATTGGGTGTGTTTGGATATTCATCTGCAAACATAGTCCAGATCATCGAGTCGCTGGTTTTGCCATGAGCGAATCCGAGTCTGCGACGTGTGGCTTCATGGATGTAGCCGAGTTTGCGCGGTATGGAGGCACTGGCAAGATTTTTAACCGAGCAATGGATCTCCATGCGGTCGACATGATAGACATCGAATGCAACTTTGGTTAATGCGGCAGTCGATTCGGTGACGTAACCTTGATTGATGAAATCTTTGTGAAGCCAGTAACCGATCTCGAGGGCATTGTCTTTCGGGCGCGTATGCAGACCTGTTCCGCCCAGTGCGCGTGATTCATCGCGATTGAAGATCCCATACACATAATCTTCACCGCGGTCGAACAAACCACGGAAGCGGCGCGTAAGCTCAACCTTTTGCTCCACGGTTTGGGGTTCGTTCACCGCCCAAGGCATGAAAGGCAACAGATGTTCCTTGCTTGCGGCGGCGGCTTCCTGAATCAACGCGGCGTCTTTTGGATCCCAACAGCGGATGACGAGACGATTTGTCTCGATCCGATAGGCAGTTTTCGTGATAACAACAGTGCTCATTTTTTCTTTGCTGGTTTCTTTTTTGCAGATGGCTTTTTGTTGACCGGCTTATTTCCAACACTTTTCAACATGCTGGTCAATTCTTTTTCTTCACCGATCTGCCCCTCAAAATATTCGTTCATGAACAGCGAGCGGCGCAGGCGCAAAGCCATGGGCGCAACCGCTTTCAGGTCGTCCATGGTCACTTCTTCACGCCCATCCGCAGAGGCGTAGGCGCGCGCAGATTCGAACCAGGTGATCTCGGCACGTAACGAATCGATGCCGAGTCTTTGCACCAGTTCAATGGCGGGATTGGCAACCTGGTCTGGCACAACGACTCGCTTGACACGTTCGCGCGCATTGCGGATCTCAGTTGCCGCCGCTTCCATCTCAGCCGAAAATTGCTCCACCATCTGACGCGGATTCATCATGTAAGCCTGTACCCTGCGGTAGGCTTCGAGGCGTTCTGATACATCTTCGAGTCCGCGTACGATGACACGCAAACCAAAACGATCCAAAATTTGCGGGCGCAACTTGCCCTCTTCTGGATTCATCGAACCGATCAACACAAAGCGTGACCGATAGGTTGCCGCGAGTGGTCCACGGCGGACGGTGTAGGAACCCTGTGCGGCGGCATCCAGAATGGAGTCCATCACATCATCGCCGAGCAGATTGATCTCATCAATATAAAGTAGATTGCGATCAGCCTGTGCCAAAATGCCGCGGCGGATGCGCATCCGTTCATGGAGTGCGGCGCGCTCGTCAATGCCGCCGACCACATCATCGATGCGCGCATTCAATGGCAACTCGATCAAGCGCACCTGATCTGCCGAAGTCAGCTTGATGCCTTCGCCATATTTCTTGGCGCAATCTGGGCAGACCGCGTCAATGCCGCCAGCCTCTATATCTTCTGGCAAACACCCATACGGACAATTGCTGCGTTCCACCAGTGGCAATAAATTCAACAAACTGCGAACAGCCGTCGTCTTGGCTGTCCCACGCGGACCGACTAATAAGATCCCGCCAATATTGGGGTTGATCAAGCCAAGCAATAACGCCAGCTTCATTTCATACTGACCGACGATCGCCAGATAGGGGAACGGCAGGTTCTCTGTAACGCGTCCCTCTTCGGGCGCCAACGGTGGGAGAGATTTACCAGCAACAAAATCCACCAGTTCGCGCAAGCTGCGGATCGAGTGTGCCACACGGTCTTTCGGTTCGGACTGCGGTTCAGATTGAGGTTCGGATTGTGTAAGCTCGGGTTCGGTCATTTTTGCTTGAGTCTCCGTTCCTGTCTTCCTGTTGCCTGTTCCCATTTGCGTTTTTCATCTTCTGTCTCGGGACGCAAAGGTGGCACTGCGGTGGGCTTGCCTTCATCGTCTAGTGCTACATAAACAAGGTAGGCGTTGTTGGTATGAGTTCTTTCGCCAGTGACGGGATTTTCCGCAAGTACCTGTACTTCTGCTTCCATGGATGTACGGCCCGTATATGTCACTTCGGCGTTGAGGATGATGAGGTCGCCGATGCGGATGGGCTGGCGAAAGGTCATCGAGTCGATCGCCACAGTGACAACTTTTCTTTGCGCATGGCGCATGCAAGTGAGTGCGCCAGCTTCATCTACGAGTTTCATGATCCAGCCGCCGTGTACGTTGCCCAGTAGGTTGGCGTGTTCGGGATGCATGAGTTGCGAAAGGGTGACGCGCGAGGCGCGCACAGGTTTGGGTTGGAGGGTGTCAGTCATTTCTAAAGGTTCTCAAATTGTCTTAATCCATATCCTGGCGAAACTCGCCACTATCAAGGGCATGCAGTCGTTCTGGTTCATCTTGCAATACATCAATCATGCTAAGCGTGAGGTCGCTCATCATGGGCGCCAGTGGAATGCTTGCCGGTGTGGCGATCTTTCCAGGTTTTGGAGGCGGTTTCAGCCGCGGTCTCATTTCATCCTCGGAGCGCTTGCGGACAATGCGGGCGTCGTTTGTGAGTGTCCCCACATAATAACCCAGCACTGAATAAATTTCTCGCTGGGGGTTTGCCCACCCAACCCATTCACCGCTCCGATTGAAAATGTATGGGAAAACTAAAAAGGCTTCTGCTTCGCCGCGTGATGTGTAGATGGGGATAATTCGATGTTGAGGAGGTTGAGTTGTCATAGCATTCCCTTGGATATTTAGTCTACATCATTATACGTCCAATACCGGTTTATGAAAAAATTCCAGATCATAACAATACCGATGGCAAGGATTAGGGTGGCGTTCTTGGCAAGGGATTCGGCAGTGGCATGTGATAGATGTGCCATATTTTCAAATGCTTGTGCCATAAGCGGCTCGGCATAGTGCAGGGTCGGTATGCGAATGCCGATCCCGATCGAATTGACTAAAAAGAACATACCCAACTGATGCATCAATGGGCGTGAGCGCGAATCGGGGTAGGTCCAATAGCGGTTGAGAGTAAAGTTGCTGAACACCGCGCAAATGAACGAAATGCTTCCAGCATAGACCAACCGCATCCCCAAAAAATGGGTGAGCAGATTCATCACCCCAATATCGATCACCGAACCAATTGCGCCAACTGTGGCAAATTTCAGGAACCGTACGCGTTCCCGGTCGTCAGTCAGAATCATCCAAGCCCTAGCTTCTTTCTGAAATACGGAATGGTCTTATGCAAGCCTTCCTCAAGACCCACTTTGGGTTCCCATTTCAAGATGGTGCGTGCGCGCGTGATATCGGGTTGGCGTTGCTGTGGGTCGCGGACACTGCGCGCATCTTTGACATACGTAACACCACCCTTGTTTTCTGTCAGGCGGTTAATGGTTTCTGCGAATTGGAGGATGGTCATTTCGTGCTGGTTTCCAATGTTGACTGGCAAATGTTCATTTGAATAGAGCAATGCCACGATGCCTTCGATCAGATCATCCACATAGCAGAAGGAACGCGTCTGACTGCCGTCGCCGTACACCGTCAGCGGCTGACCAAGCAAAGCTTGTTTGAGCAAATTCGGCAGCGCGCGACCGTCTTCCAGGTCCATGCGCGGACCGTAGGTGTTGAAGATACGGACAATACGCGTATCGACACCATGCGCGCGATGATATGCCATGGTCAAAGACTCGGCAAAGCGCTTGGCTTCATCATAGACTGCGCGCGGACCGACTGGGTCTACATTGCCTGCATAATCCTCGGTTTGTGGATGTACCAACGGATCGCCATAGATCTCACTGGTGGATGCGATAAGGAAGCGCGCGTTATTTGCCCGCGCCACACCCAGACAGTTATGGGTCCCAAGTGCACCGGCTTTCATGGTTTGAATGGGCAAATTGAAATAGCCTGAGGGTGAAAGCGGGTTGGGGCTGGCGGGCGATGCGAAGTGCAGCACCGCATCTACCTTGCCGCGCACAAAAATAAAATTGGATACATCATGCTTTTGAAACGAGAATTTGTCATTCCCCATCAAGTGAGCAATATTATCCGGGTTGCCCGTAACGAAATTATCGAGCCCGATAACTTCATGCCCTTCTTTCAACAGGCGGTCGCACAAATGTGAGCCGAGAAACCCGGCTGCTCCAGTGATCAAAATACGCATATGATAGCCTCTCTATAAAAAATTTGTATTATCGTATGACTGCCCACAATGAACAATTAAAGATAATTTACTTCCAATCAATTCGTGTGACAAGTCCATCGCCGGTCACCTGATAGGCTTGACTATTACCACTATCCACCAGCCATAAATTGCCTTGATAAATGACTGCGATGAAATCGCCGCTCTGCCCGGCAATGGATTCCGGCGCCCAGACGGGAGTCTGCGGTTCGAGACCAGGCGCATCATTCGCAGGGAAAACTGTTCGGCGGTTCGATCCATCGCGGTCCATCACGACGATGCGGTAGCGGCTGGTCTCACTTTGCTCCGGGAAGATAGCTTGCAGATAAGCCACCAAATATGGGCGTTCCCGCGAGCTTGATTGTATCGAAGAAACGGCAGGATAGGCAAACATTCCTGTTTGCTCGGCAATTTGCACGGTGGCATCG
>Ga0210377_10003895_pt1 | contig 12717 bp, 8 predicted proteins | sample PLM4_65_b1redo_FD_155480 | JGI IMG/M metagenome (GOLD analysis project Ga0210377, IMG submission 155480) | Groundwater sediment microbial communities from an aquifer in East River, Colorado, USA - PLM4_65_b1 redo | ecosystem: Environmental > Terrestrial > Soil > Riparian zone | place: USA: East... | reverse complement strand
ACAAGATTGTTCCATACGCCAGCCCCCAGCGGATCTTCGGCAGGCTCACGAGCACGAAGGTCCTGAACCCTCCCGCGCCCAGCGTCAGCGCCGCCTGCTCCTCGTCGCTGCCCTGCGCCTCCATCAGCGGGATCAGCTCGCGCGCCACGATCGGGGCGGTGACGAACATGGTGGCGAGGATGATCCCGGGCAGCGCGAAGATGATCTTGATGTCGTGATCGACGAACCACGCGCCGAACAGCCCCTGGGCGCCGAACAGCAGGACGAACACCAGGCCGGAGATCACCGGCGAGACACTGAACGGCAGATCGATGGCGGTGAGCAGCGCATTGCGTCCCGGGAACCGGTAGCGCGAGATCGCCCAGGCGGCCGCCAACCCGTAGACCAGGTTGAACGGCACGACGATCGCGGCCACCGTCAGCGTCAGCCGGACCGCCGCAAGGGCGTCGGGCTCGCGGATGGCGGCGCAATACACCCGAAGCCCTTCGCGCAGGGCGCCGTGGAACACCGCCGCCAGCGGCACCAGCAGGAAGGCGAGCAGGAACGCCACCGCGGCGGCGGTGAGCGCCCAGCGCACCCAGCGCGATTCGTCGAGATGGACCGAGCGCCCCGCCGCCCGTGTCGCCGCCCCGGCCATCGTCAGCCCTCCGCCCGGACGCGCCGCAGGGTGAGCCGGTTGGCGCCGAAGAGAAGCGCCAGCGACATCAGCAGGAAGACGAAGGCGATGGCGGCGGCCCCGGCGTAATCATACTGCTCGAGCTGGATCATGATGAGCAGCGGCGTGATCTCCGATTTCGACGGCATGTTGCCGGCGATGAAGATGACCGAGCCGTACTCGCCCAGGCCGCGCGCGAAGGCGACCACGAAGCCGGTCAGCGCCGCCGGCAGGATGCCGGGCAGGATCACCCGCAGGAACGTCGTCCCGCGCGAGGCGCCCAGGCTGGCCGCCGCTTCCTCGATCTGCGGATCGAGGTCGCGGAGCACCGGCTGCACCGTGCGCACCACGAACGGCAGCCCGACGAAGACCAGGGCCACGACGACACCGAGTGGCGTGTACGCGACCTCAATGCCGAGCGGCACGAGCCATCCGCCGATCCAGCCGTCCTTCGCGTACACCGAGGCGAGGGCGATGCCGGCCACCGCCGTCGGCAGCGCGAACGGCAAGTCGACGAGCCCGTTCACCAGCCGCTTGAGCGGGAAGGTGTAGCGCTCGAGGACCCAGGCGACCAGCACCCCGAACACCAGGTTGATGCAGGCCGCCACGAACGCGGCACCGAAGCTCAGGCGGAAGGCCGCCAGTGTCCGTGGCGCCGTCACCACCGCCAGGATCGACTCCCAGCTTGCCGAGAAGGTCCGCAGGGCGATCATCGACAGCGGCAGCAGGATCACGAGACTCAGGTAGGTGAGCGTCACCCCCATCGACAGCCCGAACCCCGGAAGGCGGCGCTCGGCCATGTCAGCGCCCCGCGGCGAAAATGCGGTCGAAGACGCCGCCGTTGGCGAAGTGCTTCTCCTGCGCCCTCGCCCAGCCGCCGAAGTCGGCGTCGATCGTGAGCATCTCGATCGGCGGGAAGGTGGCGGCGTGCTTCGCCATGACGCTGTCGCGCGTCGGCCGGAAGTGGCGCCGGGCGGCGATCTCCTGCCCCTCGGGGGTGTAGAGATACTCGAGGTAGGCGCGCGCCGCCGCCGTGCTCTTGCGGCGCGCCGCGACCTTTTCCACCACCGCCACCGGCGGCTCGGCGCGGATGCTCAGCGACGGCACGACGATCTCGAACCGATCGCGGCCGCCCTTGAAATCGTTGACCGCCAGCAGCGCCTCGTTCTCCCAGGCGATCAGGACGTCGCCGATGTTGCGCTCCACGAACGTGGTCGTGGCGCCGCGCGCCCCGGTGTCGAGCACCGGGACGTTCTTGAAGATGGCGCGCAGCAGCTCAAAGGCGCCCGCCTCGGAGCCGCTCTTGCGCAGCCCGTAGCCCCAGGCCGCCAGGTAGTTCCAGCGCGCCCCGCCGGAGGTCTTGGGGTTGGGGGTCACGACCGACACCCCCGGGCGCGCCAGATCGTCCCAGTCGCGGATGCCCTTCGGGTTTCCCTTGCGCACCAGGAAGACGATGGTCGAGGTGTAGGGGCAGCTGTTGTTGGGCAGCTTCTTCTGCCAGTCGCGCGGCAGGTAGCCGGCGAGCGCGATGGCGTCGATGTCGTAGGCCAGCGCCAGGGTGACGACGTCGCCGTCGAGCCCGTCGATCACCGAGCGCGCCTGCTTCCCCGAACCGCCGTGCGACTGCTGGATCTCCACCGTCTGGCCGGTGCGGGCCTTCCAGTCGGCGGCGAAGGCGGCGTTGAATTCGACGTACAGCTCGCGGGTCGGGTCGTACGACACGTTGAGGAGCGTCAGGCCGGGCGGGGCCGGCGCCGCCGCGGATGCGGGGGCGACGAAAACCAGCGCGGCGACGGCGGCAGCGACGGCGACGAGTGCGATGCGTCTCACGATCGGATCCCCCCGGCGCTCAAAACGACACCTGGAAACGGGTGAGTGCCGCGATCTCGGTGTCGCGATCCCCGCCGGCGGCGCCGCCGGCGAAGGTGGTGCGGACAACGTTGGCCATCAGCCGGATGTTGCGCGTCAGCACGCCGTTGAGACCGAGCCCGAGCTCCTGGGCGCGCCGCGCCGACACGGCCGGGTCGGCGTAGACGGGGAAGGCCTCGCCGTCGACCGACAGCGCTCCGGCCCGCGCCACCACCTCCCACGCCCCCGGTCCCTGCCCGAGCGGGCGGCGCGGCACGATCCCTTTGTACGATGCGTCCTCGCCGGTGAGCACCCACGAGGCGGTCGCCTGCCACGAGGCCACGCCAATGGTATCGGTGGAGGTGTCGAGGGTGACCACCTGCCGCTCCGAGACATACTCGGCCATCAGGCCGAAGCGACCGATCTCGAACCAGGCCTGGGGCGACCAGCGCTCCCGCCGGCCGTCGGCGAGCACCGTCGTGGCGGTGGTGGTGCCGGCACGCCAGGCGAAGAAGGTCTGCTGCGCCGCGCTCTTGTAGGCCGCGAGGCCGGGCGATGCGGTGACCCCCTTCTGCGCGCCGGCGCTGCCGGCGACCCCGATGCCGAGCCCCTTGAACCGGCCGCTCCGGAACGGCTTGACGAAGACGCGGCCGATGGTGTCCTTGCCGTCGCTGGTGTCGACGTCGGCGCTCGCCCCGTCGGGGACGCCGTTGAAGATCCCGAGCTGCCAGGCGAACAGACCCTTGGAAAGCTCGCCGTGGCCCATGATCCCGAGGTCGCGGTTCGGCACCAGGTTGGTGGGCAGGGCGCGCTCGATGAGCTCGATGTCGGTGGCGGCCTGCAGCCGCTCGAGGCCGAACGGCGACTTGAACTTCCCGAGCCGCAGCTTCGTCGAGGTCGCCAGGCGCGCATCAACATACGCGTCCTGCAGCACGGTCTTCCCCTCGCCGAAGTCCGGCATGATGCGCCAGTCGAAGCGGCCGCCGAGCGTGCCCTCGAAGATCGGCCGGGCGCGCCGGATGAGGAAGGTGTCGGTGCCCGGGCTGGCACCCTCGTTGTCGATGAAGCGGCCGTCGAACTGGAGATAGCCGCGCAGGCGGAAGATCCAGGCGCCGTCCGCCGACTTCAGCGAGAACCCGTCCTTGCCGGCGGTCACGATGGGCGCGTTCTTCGCCCTCTCGGCCGCCTGCTCGGCCTCGATTTCGCGCTGGCGCTCGAGGGCGCGCAGGCGTTCGTCGACGTCGTCGACCGCGGGGGCCGGCTCGGCCGGCGGCTCCGCGGCGCGCGCGGGCACGAATGCGATGAAGAGCATGGCGATCACGGATGGAGCGACCGTCAGGGATCGGCGCAGCATGGCGGTACCTCGTCGTCAGCGGTCGGGCTCCGGTGATCCGGTTACTCCGGTCGCGCTGTTGGTATCCGGCCCCCCGGTCGTCCGGTGGGGCATGTTCGCGTTCTCGAATCGCAGCTTCTCTTTCGTCTCGATCTGCACCACGCGGCCGTCGTGGATGGTCACCTCGACGGCGCCGTAGCGCAGCGCGCGCACGGCGTGCAGGATCGCCTCCTCGGCGGCGGTGCGTGGCGTGGGCGCGCCGGCGGCGCTCATGGCGCCAGCTCCGGCGACCGGATGATCAGCAGCGGCCTGACCGCCGAGCGCAACAGGCCGGCGATCGGCCCGTCGAGCGGGGTCCCCCCCCAGGGATCGGCGAGCGGGGCGCCGACGACGATGAGGTCGTAGCCACCCTCGCGCACCTCGGCGCGGATCTCGGTTTCGGCGTCGCCGGCCCGCTGCCGGGTGGCGGCGCGCACGCCGAGCGAGGCGAGCGTGCGGGCGCTCGCGGCCAGGAAGCGATCGGCCTGCTCGCGCAGCGGCCCCTTGGCTTCGTGGGCGGGGATGACGGTCAGGACGGTCACCTCGGCATCGAGATGGCGGGCGAGCCGGCCGGCGAAACGGATTCCCCCTTTGCCCGGCTCGCCGACGCTGGCGCAGATCAGGACGCGCCGCAACTCGGGCGGTTCGGGCGGCACCAGCAGGACATTGTGGTCGCCGTGCCGCAGCGCCGCCGACGCCACCTCGAGCCCCGCGCCGGCGGTGATGCCGGCGATCACCAGGTCGTAGGCGCCCGGGGGCGCGTGGCGCCGCAGGCCTTCCGCCAGCGTGTCGGGATCGCGCACGACCGGCTCGTCACCCGCGGGTGTCCGGCTGGCGGCGGGGCCGCACGCCAGCCGCGTCGTCCGCGAGCGGGCGAGACGGGCGATCCGGCCGCCGAGCACGGCGGCGGCGGCGGCGGCGCCGCCGCCGTCGTCCACCAGCAGGAAGGCCATCCCGGGGTGGGCGAGCGCATGCACGCGGCGCAGCCCCACCCAGGTCTTGTCGCCCGGCCGCAGCGGGTAGCGTTGCGCCAGGTGCTGCGAGCGGACCGCCTCGACGACGACGTACTCGGCGCCGAATGGCGCCGCCGGCGCCAGAACGCGGACCCCCTTCAGGGGCAGCCGCAGGCGCAGGCGCTCGAAGGCGCCGACGAAGGTCGACTCTTCGACGACCCCCTCGCCGAGGAGCGGCCACTGCAGCGCGTCGGGGGAGTCCTTGACGGCGATATCCTCCGGCCGGAAGAGCAGCTGCACGCGCGACGGTTCCGCGGGCGCCGCCGCCCCCTGTTCCTCGGCAGGCCCCGAGGGTCCGCCGACCGCGAGGTCGACATCGCCGACGCGCAGGCCGCGCGCCGTGCGCTCGGCGACCACCAGGTTGGCGGTGCCGAGGAAGGTCGCGGTGAATTCGGTCGAGGGGTGCAGGTAGAGCTCGCGCGGCGTGCCGCGCTCGAGCAGGCGGCCGTGGTTGAGCACGGCGATCCGGTCGGCCAGTTCGAAGGCTTCCTCCTGGTCGTGGGTCACGAAGATGGTCGTGACGCCGGTCTCGCGCTGGATGCGGCGCACGGTGGCGCGGATCTCGGCGCGGATGCGCGCGTCGAGGGCGCCGAACGGCTCGTCGAGCAGCAGCACCTCGGGGCGGTGGGCGAGGGCCCGGGCCACGGCGACGCGCTGCTGCTGGCCGCCCGACAGCTGGTCCGGGCGGCGCAGGCCGTAACCGGACAGGCCGACCATCTCGAGCAGGTCATCGCGGCGCTGCGCCCGCTGGCGCGGCGCCACCCCGCGCACGCGCAGCGCGAACTCGACGTTCTCGGCGACCGTCATGTGGCGGAAGAGGGCGTAGTGCTGGAAGACGAAGCCGACGCCGCGCTTCTGCGGCGGCACCCGGGTGACGTCGCGCCCATGCAGCAGCACCCGCCCCGAATCGGAGTCGGTCAGCCCGGCGACGATGCGGAGGATCGTGCTCTTGCCCGACCCGGACGGACCGAGGAAGACACACAGCTCGCCGTCGCCGATCTCGAGCGACACGTCACGGACGACCATCTGGCCGCCGTAGGTCTTGGTCAGGTGCTCCAGGACAATCGACAAGGATGCCCCCCGGAGCGGAATGTATCCGCAAGGCGGTGACGGCGCGGTCGGAATCGGGTGACAGCCCTGGAACCGCCGCGCCGGCCCTTCAGGTCACATCGACGATGGTGAACAGGTTGGTGGCGCCGGGGCGGCCGAAAAGCGAACCGGCGAGGATGCCGATGCGGTCGCCCGGGCGGACGTATCCCTCCTCGCGCAGGCGGCGCACCGCCTCCTGCGTGAGCCGCTCGAGCCCGCGCGCCCGGCCGATGCGGCGCGGCACGACACCCCAGTACAGGGCCATGCGCCGGCGCACGGCGCGGTGCCGGCAGAAGGCGACGATCGGCACCGACGGGCGCCACTTCGACACCAGGCGCGCCGTCCCGCCGCTCTCGGTGCAGACCGCCAGGCCGCGCATCTTCAGATGATCGGTGGCGCGGGCGGCCGCCTCGGCGAGGGTCTCGGGAACGCTCAGCAGTCCCTCGTCGCGCCGGCGGTACTTTGCCCGCTCCACCGCCGCCTCGGCCTCGGCGATGATCCGATCCATCATCGCCACCGCCTCGATCGGGTGGCGCCCGGACGCCGTCTCGCCCGAGAGCATGAGCGCGTCGGTGCCGTCGAAGACGGCGTTGGCGACGTCGCTCGCCTCGGCGCGTGTCGGCCGCGGGCTGTCGATCATCGATTCGAGCATCTGCGTGGCGGTGATCACCGGCCGGCGGAGCGCGTTGGCGCGGGCGATGATGCGCTTCTGCGCCACCGGCACGGTCTCGGGGCTCATCTCCACCCCCAGGTCGCCGCGCGCCACCATCACCCCGTCGGCGACGCCGAGGATCGCGTCGAGGTTGGCCAGCGCCTCGGGCTTCTCGATCTTCGCCAGGACCGGCGTGTCGTGGCCGGCCGCGGCGATCAGCCGCTTGAGCGCCGTGACGTCGGCGGCGCGGCGCACGAACGACTGCGCCACGTAGTCGACCTCCTGCTCGAGAGCGAAGCGCAGGTGTCGCTTATCGGCGCCGGTGAGGGCGGCGATGTGCAGGCGGGCGCCGGGGAGATTGACACCCTGGTGCTCGCGCAGGGCGCCGCCGTGCACCACCCGGCAGACCACCTCGCCGCGTGAACGACTTTGAACCTGAAGCCCGATGAGCCCGTCCGACAGCAGGATCCGGTCGCCGGGCCGGACGTCGCGCGCCAGCCGGGTGAAGGTGATGCCGATGCGGCCGGCGTTCCCTTCCACGTCGCGCCCGACCAGGCGCACCAGCGACCCGGACCGCAGCAGGACCGGGCCGCCGCCGGCGAGCGTGCCGGTGCGGATCTTCGGTCCCGGCAGATCGGCGATGACCGCGACCGAGCGCCCGAGGCGGCGGGCGGCGGCACGCAGCCGGCGGATCGTGCGCGCGTGCCAGGCGTGGTCGCCGTGCGAGAAGTTCAGACGGGCGACATCCATCCCCGCCCGCAGCAGGGCGGTGATCGTCGCGGTGGTGTCGCTCGCCGGGCCGAGGGTGGCGACGATTTTCGCGCGCGAGAAGCGGGGGCGCGGGTGCACCCTACATCCTCTTGAGCGCGGCGAGGACGGCCGCGCGCGCCGGGTCGCGCGCCGGGAACGGATCCGCCAGCGCCAGGCGGACCTCGAGGGCGGCCAGGAGATTCCGGCCATTGCGCGCCGCCGCGTAACGCCCGGGGTCGATGCCGCCCTCGTTCTCCCACACCTGCTGCCAGGCGACGGCGAAGCGGTCGGCGAAGGCCGCGAACGACACCGCGTCGACGTCGGGCCGGCGCAGCAGCGACATGACGGCCGCCGCCAGACGATCGTCCTCGCCCCAAATCCAGACGGTCGTGGCGGCGCCGGTCTTCAGGCCGATGGCCGCCTGGACCCGTTGCGCGCCGGCGGCGTCGATCTTCGAGCTGCGACCGAGGAATTTCAGCAGGTCGGCCGTGTGCGCCACCGAGTGGTGCCACCCGGTCCCGGGCACGTAGCCGCGCACGTCGCGCTCGCGCGCCAGGTAGTCGAGAGCGGCATCGAGAAGCCGTCCGAACTCGTCGGGGGTCAGGAACGGCGCCTGGTTGTCGAGCGCGGCGATCAACGACAGATCGAGGGCCGAGAACGACCGCAGCAGGACCGATTCGTTCCCCGTCTCGCCGATCCCCACGGTCAGGTTGCGCATCCAGAGTTCCATCAGGACACGCAGGGTGGCGTCGTCGACACGGCGGTCGCGGTCTATCCATGCCGCCGGGATGCCGTAGGCGAAGGTGTCGCGCAGCTCGGTGTCGGGGGAGCCGAGGTCGCCGCTCAGCTCGAGGAGCAGCTCCCGGACCGAGGCGCCCTCGGGGACTTTGAAGTCCTGGTCGACGATGGCTTTCCAGTAGGCCCGATCGTGGGCCGGGGCCGTCGTGGCGGGCCCGGCGGCGGGCGGCGCGGCGCCGGCCGCCGGTGGCGCGGCCGTGCTCGCGACGCTCCACCCCGCGACCGACAGCAGCAGCGCCGCCGGCAGGACGACGACGGCGCGAACGGGCGGGGGGTGATGAACCGTCACGGCGCGCATGGGGCGAAGCCTAGCACGGGCGCTGCTGTCGACCGCTTCACGGGTGGGCGCGGATGGTGTAGGGTTTCCGGACGCCGATGCCACTCGCCCCCGGAACCCGCCTCGGACCCTATGAAATCGTCGGCCCGCTCGGCGCCGGTGGCATGGGCGAGGTCTACCGCGCCCGCGACACCCGGCTCGACCGCGAGGTCGCGGTCAAGATCCTCCCCGAGCGCTTCGCCACGCGGCCGGAAACGCGCGCCCGCTTCGAGCGCGAGGCCCGGGCGGTGGCGCCGCTGTCGCACCCCAACATCCTGGCGCTGCACGATGTCGGCAGCGCCGGCGACATCGCCTACACGGTCACCGAGCTCCTCGAGGGGGCGACGCTCGGGCAACGGCTCGCCGAGGGGGCGCTGCCGGTGCGCAAGGCGGTGGAGTACGCCCTGCAGGCGGGGCGCGGGCTGCAGGCGGCGCACGACCGCGGCCTCGTGCATCGCGATCTCAAGCCGGACAACATCTTCATCACCGACGACGGGCAGGTGAAGCTGCTCGACTTCGGCCTGGCGCGCGCCGCCGGCGCCGGCGAGGGGGACGACAGCACGAGCGGCGGCGCGGCCGACGTCAGCCGTGTCGCCACGCGCGGCCCGATGACCGAGCCGGGCACCGTGCTCGGCACGGTCGGCTACATGTCGCCCGAGCAGGTCCGCGGCCAGCCGCTCGACGCCCGCAGCGACCTGTTCTCGTTCGGCGCCGTGCTGTTCGAGATGCTGACCGGGCGGCGCGCCTTCAGCGCCGGCACCGCGGCCGACACCATGACCGCGATCCTGCGCGAGGACCCGCCGGAGATGCACGGGTCCGGCCGCGCCGTGCCGCCGGCCCTCGATCGCATCGTCCGGCACTGCCTCGAGAAGAACCCGGCGGAGCGTTTCCAGACGGCGCGCGACCTGATCTTCAGCCTCGAAGCGATCGGCGGGTCGCAGGCCTCGGGCGAGGCGGCCGCGATCGCCGCCCCGGGTGGAGCGGCGGCACCCGGCGTCTCGCGGGGGTACGCGGCGCGCCTGATCGGCGGCCTCGCCGTGGGGATCGCGTTCGGCGCCGCCGCGGCCATGTGGTGGGGAAGGTCGACCCCGGAGCCGCCACCGGCGCTCCGGCAGCTGAGCTATTCCGGCGTCGACAGCGAGCCGTCCGGCTCGCCCGACGGCCGTCTCATCGCCTTCGTCTCGAGCCGCGACAGCCACGGGCAGATCTGGCTGCGTCAGCAGCCCGGCGGGGACGAGATCGCCCTCACCAGCGGACCCGACAGCGGGCCGCGCATTTCGCCCGACGGATCACAGGTCCTGTTCGCGCGCCGCGAGGGGGTGGTCGTCTCCCTCTACCGCGTGCCGGTCGTGGGTGGCGAGCCGCGCCGGATCATTGAAGACGCGTACGACGCCGACTGGTCGCCCGACGGCCGCCGCATCGTGTTCCTGCGCGAGAAGGGGGAGGGAGAGGACCGCGGGGCGAGCGTCGGCGTCGTCGAGTTGGACGGCAACGGCGCCCGCGAGATCGCCCGCGAGGCGGGCGCCCATCTGGACTTTCCGCGCTGGTCGCCGGACGGCACGCGGATCGCGATGCGCCACTACAGTGGCGAGAACGGCCCGCACGGTGTGCTGTTGATCGCGCCCGACGGGGCCGGCCGACGGGTTCTCGCCGCGCCGCCGCCGTACGGCACCCTCACCTCGCCCGTCTGGAACGGCGACGGGACACACCTCGTCTACGGCGAGCTGGAAAGTTACGCCACCGGAGGGATCGCCATCGGCGGCGCGGGAAGGATCCTCCGGCAGGATGTTGCCTCGGGAAAGACGGAGACGCTCCTGTGGGCGCCGACCCTCGGGGTGGTGATCGACACCTTCGGCCCGGGCCGGCTGCTGGTGGAGTCCGCCGCGCGCCGGTCGAACCTGCTCGAGGCGACCCTGGGACGGGACGCCGACGGGCCGGCGCACCGCTGGCGGACGCGCGGCAACAGCATCGACCGGCAGCCGGCCTTCTCGCCCGACGGCCAGTGGGTGATCTTCTCCTCGAACCGCAGCGGCAATCTCGATCTGTGGAAGCTGTCGATAGCGACCGGGGCGGTGCGCCGGGTTACCGAGGACGCAGCCGACGACTGGGACCCCGCTTTCATGCCCGACGGCCGGAGCATCATCTGGTCGTCGAGCCGCAGCGGTCACTTCGAGATCTGGATCGGAGCCGCCGACGGGACCGGCTCCCGGCAGCTCACGAACGACGGCGCCGACGCCGAGAATCCCACCGCGACACCTGACGGCCGTCTCATCGTCTACAACTCGTCGAACCCGGCACACTCGGGGTTGTGGACGATAGGGCCGGACGGCAGCGGCGCCACCCGCATCGTGCCCGGGGTCTGGAGCACGCCGGAGGTCTCGCCCGACGGACGCTGGGTCGCCTTCCGGTCGCAACGTGAGCCGCGCATCCTCAGTGTCGCGAGTCTCGCGGATGGGCGGGTCCTGCCGCAGACGATCATCCTTCCGGGGAGCAGCTCGAACGGTCGGCCGCGCTGGCTCCCCGACGGCCGGCGGCTCGCCTTCGTGGGCAGTGACGCGGCGGGGGCGGTCGGCGTTTTCACCCAGGCGTTCGATCCGGGGCGTGACACGACCGCCAGCCGCGTAGCGTTGTCCCCCTTCGACAACGATCTGTCGATCGAGTCGTTCGGGATCTCCCCCGATGGGACACGGATCATGTACTCCGGCGCCGAGGATGTCTCGACCCTGCTCCTCGCCGAGGGCGTGCCGGGGATCCTGCCGCCGCGCCGCCCGCAGTAGCCGCCACGCGACCAGCGCGCCTATGATGAACCGCCCCGGGGGGGGACCTGGGAGCCTAGGACCGGCAGACGTGGAGGCGTGAGCGCCGACCGTGGCTGCCGCTGGAGACCAGTCAATCCGTGACATTCGTCGCATGGGCGGCGCCCCCCGCGTGAGCCCGCTTCCGTCATCTCTCTCCCGTCCCCTCGTCGCCCTGGTCCTCGGGCGCGGGCGGCCGCTCCTGTTCGCCGCGATGCTGGCGCTCCTCCTGCCGTGCGGCTGGCACGCCATGGGCGCGCGCCGGGAGCAGAGCACCGCCTCGATGAACTCGGCGCGCGCGGCCGAGCAGCGCGCCGAGGTGGAGTTCAGGCGCGATTTCGGCAGCGACGAAGTCATCATCGTCGCCCTGACCCATCCCGATCTCCTCGGCCCCGGCGGACTGGCGACCATCGCCGCCCTGACCTCGCGGATCGCCGCCCTCGACGGTGTCCGCCGCGCCACGAGCCTCGCCAATGTCCGGCAGATCGTCGCCGGTCCCGATGGCGCCCTTCCGGCGCCGCTGCTGCCCGACGCATTGCCGCAGGGTGAGGCGGGCGCGGCGGCGGTGCGCCGGGCCCTCGACGCCAACCCGCACCTGACCGGCCTGCTGATCGCGGCGGATCGGCGCACCGCGGCGATCGTCGTCGAGGTCGAGGACCGCGCGGGAGACGACGCCTACCGGGCGCGCCTCGTCAACGATCTGCGGGCCATGCAGGACGAGGCCCGGTCGCAGGGGTTCGCGCTGTACGTGACCGGGATGACGCTGCAGAAGCACGACACCACGCATCTGGTCGGACGCGACCAGGTGGTCATGCTGTCGCTGGCGGTGCTGATGCTGGCGGTTGCGCTGGCGGTGGTGACGCGCCACGTCGCGGGGGTGATCCTGCCGCTGCTGGTGACCGGAGTCACCGTGGTGGTGACCCTGGGGTTGTATGCCGCCCTCGGGTACCAGGTGAACGTCATCACCTCGCTCCTGCCGCCGTTGCTGCTGGTGCTGTCGACCACGACCGCCATCCACCTGTTCCAGGAATGGGCGGCGCTCGGTCCACGGATCGCCGATCGGACCGATCGGCTGCGGCACATCCTGCGCTTCCTCCTGGCTCCCTGTTTCATGACGTCGCTGACCACCGCCATCGGTCTCGGCTCGTTGATGGTGAGCGACATCCCGGCGGTCCGCCTGTTCGGCGCCTTCGGCGCGTTCGGCATCATGCTGTCGTTCGTTCTCAACTTCACGCTGATGCCCGCGGTGCTGTCGTTCCTCGAGCCGCCGGTGGTGACCCGCCGGCGCGCGGGGGTGGCGGTCGAGACGGCCCTGGCGGCGGCGGCGCGCGCCGCGGTGCGCCGCCCGGGACGGGTGTTTCTGGCGGCCGCCGTGCCGACCGTCCTGGCGCTCGCCGGCCTGCCGATGATCCGCAACAACACCGACCTG
>Ga0210377_10003894_pt1 | contig 12717 bp, 8 predicted proteins | sample PLM4_65_b1redo_FD_155480 | JGI IMG/M metagenome (GOLD analysis project Ga0210377, IMG submission 155480) | Groundwater sediment microbial communities from an aquifer in East River, Colorado, USA - PLM4_65_b1 redo | ecosystem: Environmental > Terrestrial > Soil > Riparian zone | place: USA: East... | reverse complement strand
AGGCGATGAGAATGGCTGGCGCACATACCATTGCCCAGGATGAAAAAAGCTGCGTGGTTTTCGGGATGCCGGAACAGGCGATCCGCCAGGGTGCTGTGTGTGAAGTCGTGTCACTCGAACGGATTGCCGATTGCATTATTGAATGGGCGAATCCGGACGAACAGCCGGAGAAACGGTTATCGACTTGAAGGATTTTCCTGACATTTTGTCTGGAGACCGATATAGATAAAGCACACCGAAGTCTATCCATCGTCGCCAAAAATGAAACGTTGAAATACACGTCGCAGTTCATGATACGATACAGAAAAATACCGCTATCCCTTCTTCGGAGGACTACGTGGAAAACTGCAGAAATCTCACCTGGAAGACCTGCCTGTCTGCTTTGATTCTCAGTTTTTACGCGCACTCGGTAACTGCCGCGGGGTTTGCTCTAATCGAACAGGGTGTAAAAGGCATGGGCAATGCCTACGCCGGCGGTACCGCCAGTGCCGAGGATGCGAGCACGGTCTTTTACAACCCGGCCGGCATGACTCGTCTCAACGGCCGTCAATATATCGCTGCCGGCCATCTCATCATTCCGTCTAACAAATTCAGCAACAGTAATTCGACCACCTTCACCGGCGCTGCGCTCACCGGCGGTGATGGTGGAGACGGAGGTGAGACCGCCGTGCTCCCGAATTTTTACTACGTTCAAGAGATGGCGGAAGGTTATCGCTTCGGGCTGGGTATTAATGTTCCCTTCGGTCTTGCCACGGACTACGACTCAAACTGGAAAGGGCGTTACCAAGCGATCAGGTCCGCAATACGGACGATCAATATCAATCCGGCGCTGGCGTTCAAGCTTGGCAATGAATTGTCGTTGGGATTAGGTGCTAATCTGCAATTTATCGACGCCAAGCTGACCTCGGCCGTGGATTTTTCGGCCGCCTGTCTCCTCGGCCAGATCGCCCTGACCATTCCGGCCGGCACCTGTACCGCCACTGGTTTAACGACGGTTCAGAATCCCAACACCGAAGGTTTGAGTGACAACACCGCCGATGATTCGAGCTGGGGTTTCAATCTCGGGTTTCTGTACGAATTGTCACCCGCCACCCGTGTTGGCCTTGCCTACCGTTCCAAGATCAAACACAAGCTTACAGGCCAGGGAGATTTCACCGTACCCGCGGGTGGGGCCACGGCGGTTCTCGGACCCACGTTTGCCGATTCCAGTATCGTCGTGTACATCACCCTACCGGAAATCATATCGGCCAGCGTGTTTCATCAGATCGATTCCAAGTGGGCGGTCATGGGTGATATCACACAAACGCGCTGGAGCCGCATCCCGGAGCTGCGAATCGACTTCGCGAACCCGCTGAAGTCCGACGGCGTGGAAACTCTCAACTGGGAGAACGCTTGGCGGTATGCGGTCGGCGCAACCCATTACTATAGCGATCGTTGGACTTGGCGCACGGGCATTGCCTACGATCAGACCCCGGTCCCCAACGCGGAGTCGCGCACCGCGCGACTGCCGGACAACAACCGCCGATGGCTCTCATTCGGCGGCTCCTATGCGGCTTCTAAAAACACGATGGTCGATTTTGGATACGCTCACATTTTTTTCTCGGATACGCCCATCAATCGCACCGGCGCGCTTCAGGACAAGCTGGTCGGCACATTTAAGAACCAGGTCGATATTCTGAGTGCGCAAGTGGGATGGAATTTCTAGACCATTGCTTGTCATGGCGGTAAGCTGAAACAGGTCTGGACGGGAATAGCGCTTCTCCCAGGATAGGGCAGACCACATAAGTGGAGGAGGAGAAATACATGCAAGTTCTTCCTCTCGTCTTTTCCCCCATTGGAACTCACTGTCGACGGCTCCAACGCATTCAGAATATATTTTAACCAAACTACCCGCATTGGATCCTGCATCGCATGTTGATGACGAGGTGTAAGATCATAATGAGTGGTTTTGGCGCGAGTTTCACGCGTCTAAAACGATTGACGCGCCAATATCGCTGTTTGTAGGCCTATACAACGTATGGGTGGTAGCGTGCTGGTCTTGCCCTTCCTTGCCGTTTGCTCAGCGGAAACATGAGTTACGTCAAAGCCTGTCTGCCTGACTTTATGGTAAACTTAGTTTATTAACGCGGCAGGAAAGACTGCGGAACATGGACGTTTTGATTCAGGAGCATCATGACTCAGCTTCGGGTGGTTCTTATCAAACCGAGCAAATACGGCATCGACGGCTCGGTGGAGCGTTTTAAAAAGGGATACATGCCCAATGCCACCTTGTGGCATATCGCCAGCTTGACCCCCAAGCGAATTGGCGATGTCCCTGTCACCGTCCACACAGTGGACGAGTACGTGTGGCAGGATCTCGACTATCTTTCCTTACTACGCCATGATCCGGACGTCACCACGCTGGTTGCATTGGTTGGTGTTCAATCTCACCAGTTTCATCGGGCACTCGACCTGGCCGCCTATGCCCGCCACCACGGTGTACGCCATTGCATCATCGGCGGGCCACACCCCATGACCTGCGACACCTCTTCGCTCCAGGGTCGCGGCGTGAGCTTCGCACTGGCTGAGGCGGAACTGATCTGGGATCAGATTTTGGCGGATGCCCTCGATGGTGAGTTACAGCCCGTGTATGGCGCTGATCGGCGCTGGGCAGATAAACTTCCAAGTCTGGTGATCAATCCTCCAAGTGCGGCAGATCTGGCAAGATACACAATGCCCATATTGGGCCTCTATCCCGTGCGGGGTTGTCCGTACAGTTGCAATTTCTGCTCGGTCATCAAGATATCTGGCCAACAGGTGCGCAACCCCGATATCGATAGCACCCTCGAAAGCCTGCGGCGCGCAAAAAGCAGTGGGGTCGAAATGATCATGTTTGTGTCTGATAACTTCAACAAGTTCCCACAAGTACGAGAATTGTTGCATGCGATGATCGACGAACAGGTGGGGCTACGGTTCTTCTGTCAGTGCGACTCCCAGATTGCAAAAGATCCGGATCTTATTCAGCTGCTTGGCCGTGCAGGCTGTTATGAGATGTTCGTTGGTGTTGAATCCTTTAATCGAAAAATACTTAAAACGGCTGGAAAGTATCACAACCATCCTGAAAACTATGCCGATATTATTTATCTGTGCAAGGAGGCGGGCATACGATCCCATTTCTCCAATATTATTGGCTTTCCTGATGATGGTGAGCACGAAATACGACATCACCTGGACATGCTGAAAAGCTTGCTTCCGGGCGTGGCCTCGTTCTATATATTGACACCGATTCCAGGCACGGATCAGTACGACGACTTTCGCGCGACCGGCCTGATTACCGAAGAGAACCTTGACCGCTTTGATGGAAGCTGTCCCACGTGGTTGCACCCGAATTTGTCATCGAAACAGCTCCTCGACCTGCTCTATCATTGCTATGTTAACTATTACGGTTTTTTGCTCAGGAGCCGCGGTCTTTCTGACGATCACCGCCGGCTAGCTATATTCAAACGATATACAGCCGCTCAGAGGATGCATCCCATGGCTGGTGGAGTCGATCGATTGCGGGTGGACAGCGCAACTGATTACTCTACTTTGCGCCGGGCAGTATATGACATCGACCTTGCGCCACTACCTAACAGTCTGCCGCTTTCTGCTCAAGACGAGCGTCTAAACCGTTTGGCCAATTGGAGCAAGGTTCGCCCCGCGGAACAGGTATCCCTGTGACCACAATCCACAACGTCCAATCCGCGAGTTTACGATTTCCACAACCAGCCAGCAGTAAATCTATTATGAACGCGAACGTGCAACAACGTGTGCTCAAAATTATTTCAGAAATCATCAATCGGGAAGAAAGTGAAATCAGGCTGGATGCCTCTCTGCGTAATGACCTTCAGGCGTCATCACTCGATCAAATGACTCTTTTCATAGCGCTTGAGGATGAATTTCAACGCACCATTCCTCAGGAAGAAGTAACCGATCTGAGAACAGTTAAAGATATCGTTGATTTTATACACAAGAAACTCCAAGAACCGTCGCCGACATGAACCGTCGGGTCGTGATCACGGGGGCCGGCGTAATCAGCCCCATCGGTACTGGCGTGGACGAGTTCTGGCGCCACTGCCTTCAGGCCAAGTCAGTTGTCATGCCGGTGCCGGAGCAGTGGCTGAAGTATGCGGATCTACGATCACGCTTGTGGTCCCCATTGCGCTACGATCCCGAGTCTCTCGGTATTACCCGGACGGAACGGCTGCAGCTCGATCCGGTTGCGATGCTTGCCTTAGGCGCTGCTCGCGAGGCGATCCAGCGAGCCGGTTTCACACTAGTTCCGGCCGGAGAGCGTTCACGCGCCTTCGCCCTGCCCGAGGTAGACAGCACGCGCGTGGGCGTCTATTTAGGCACTGGTATCGGCGGCGCGCACAGTTTTCTCCAGAATCACGTACAGCACCTGTATCAGCGCGCACATGAGTCGCTCAAGGTCTACTCAGAGGAATATGCGCCCGCTGAAGACTCTGAAAGACTGAACGGTATCCTCGCGCTCATGGCGCATCCGCCAAGGTACCATCCCTTCGTAGTATCCATGTTAATGCCGAACGCCGCTTCTGCGGGGGTAGGAATCAAGTTCTCGCTCACAGGTCCGAACGTAACATATTGCGTCGCATGCGCTTCGGGTACCGTTGCTGTCGGGCATGGCTATCGAGCGGTACACGAGGGGCGCGTGGACCTCGCCGTGACGGGCGGCAGCGAATATCTTTACGATGAGCACGGTCATATCTTTCGTGGTTTTGATGTTGCCGGGACCTTGGTGCGGGATTATGTGGATCCGGAATCGGCAAATCGGCCTTTTGACGAGAAACGCTCGGGTTTTTTGTTCAGCCAGGGTGGGGCTGCTGTGCTCGTGCTCGAGGAACTCGAACATGCGCGGCGCCGGGGCGCGACGATCATAGCGGAAGTGATCGGTTATGCCGAAACTTTCGACGCCCACTCCATGATGAGCCTCGCTCCGGGGGGCGAGCAAATCGAGCGTATGATCCATGCGGCGATAACCGATGCTGATCTGTCACCACACGATGTCGACTACATCAATGCCCATGGCACCGGCACCAAGAACAACGATCAGACAGAGGCGGAGGTAATTGATCGCGTATTCGGTAAGTCAGTGCTGATCAATTCGACCAAGTCGCTGCTCGGCCACTCGATAGGGGCAAGTGGCGCCATTGAAGCTCTGGTCACGGCGCTTTCATTGCGCGATGGAACCACACATATTTGTAAGAATCTCGATACGCCATTGCTTGGCTTGAATTTCGTTCGTTCTGTTGAACAGCATGATCTGCGCATCGGGTTGTCTCAGTCCTTTGCCTTTGGCGGACATAATGCAGCTGTGGTGTTGCGGAGATACGATTAAGAAGCCTCAGGTCTCCGCTATTGAGCGCGCAGCGCGTCAACCGAGGAAGGGAGTAGGATATATTACCCGCTCTACAACAAGAAAATCAGTCAGCTTGTTTTTTTATAATCGGGCAGTGATACTAGCTCATCTGCCGACACGTCCGGGGTGCGTCTGACCTGTAGCTGAAGAGCTGTATCCGAAAAGGGGCGGAAAAAAATGGACTGCGAGCAATATCCAGCGTACTTCACGCAGGAAAATTACAGCGAGATAGTCACGCGATACGAACCGGAGCAGCGGGCTGCCTGGTGTTACATGAGACCCGTCTCCCGCCCCTGCTGCACACCTGAACTACTCTCCGAACTTGAGCACTTCCACCGAAGTATCGAACAGTGCGTAAAACGCGATGCCGAGCGCGGTAATCGCGATGGGCTGCGTTTCTTGGTTCTCGCCTCTCGAATTCCCGGTGTTTTCAACCTCGGCGGAGACTTGGCACTGTTCCTCAGGCTGATACGTGCCGGTGATCGGGAAGGTCTTTTTCGCTATGCCAAGTCTTGCATCGACCTGCTGCACGTGGGATACCATTTGCCTATCACCACGATCTCGCTGGTGCAAGGAGACGCCTTTGGCGGCGGATTCGAGGGGGCGCTGACAAGTCGTGTTCTGGTCGCTGAGCGACGGGCACAGATGGGACTACCCGAGATACTTTTTAATCTTTTTCCCGGCATGGGCGCCTATAGCCTGCTCGCGCGCAAGCTGGACCCGGCGCGCGCTGAACGGTTGATTCTGAGCGGGCGCATGTACTCGGCCGAAGAACTTTATGAAATGGGCGTGGTGGATGTGCTGGCCGAAAACGATCAGGGTGAAGAGGCCGTGTACGCCTATATGAAGAAACACAACCGCGCCCACAATGGCTACGAGGCTATCCATAAAGTGCGCCAAATATATAACCCCATCAGTTACGACGAACTTATGCGCATAGTCGCCATTTGGGTGGACACCGCGCTACAGCTCAATGAACGGGACCTGCGCGTCATGGAACGAATATCGCGTGCGCAGGAGAAACTTGCGATTCTTCGTCCCCCAGCGGCAGTGAAACAGCTCGCTTGAGAAGTCTTGATGAGTTACGGGAATTATCGATTGTGACGATACCGCCCCGTAGTAGAGTTGCTTAGCTCGCCGCGCGACCTTCTAAGTATGCTAACAGCTCGTAACGCGCAGATTCATACTGCGTTACCAGATCATGCATTATCGAAGACGTTTTCTCGCGAAGCGTCTCGTCCGGCACCCCAGATATGTCTGCGCAAACGTCGTAAAATGCTTGTGCCCCCACACCGCCGGCGCTGCCCTTCATGGCATGTGCAATATCCTTGAAATCGCCATATCGTTTCTCCCTGAGAGCCATTTCCATTTCACCCAACATCTGTTCCGTATCACTCAGGAATCCATGGATGAGCTCAGGTATAAACGCCGAGCGTTTTCCCATTATCTCGAGGCTCGCGAGCGTGGCGTCATTAAGTACATGATCCGAAGAAGGGGAGGTGGCGGGCACGGTCGGTGTGCGTGGCGACTCCTTGTCCGCCGATCTTGCACCTGCCCCCTTCGGAGCAAGACGATCGACCTCATCGAGCAATTTCGCAGGGTTAATGGGTTTCGTCAGATAGGCATCCACGCCGGCTTCCCGGCATTCGTTCTTGGCTTCGGTGGTGGCATTCGCGGTCAAAACGAGAAAGCGGACGGGGGAGTCCTTCGGAGAAGTGAAACGATAGATTTTCACCACCTCCAGACCGCTGATCAATGGCATTTGCATATCCAGTATCACCAGGTCAAAGGATCCCCTCCCCAGCGCATCCAGCGCCTGTTCTCCATTAACCACCAGGGTAGGGCGATGGCCTGCGCTTTCAAGGATTTTGCTGATCACCTTTTGGTTAGTGGGATTGTCCTCGGCAACCAGTATCTTGAGACCGGATTGCCTGATCCCCACATGTCGTTTATAGCGCTCATTCAGTTGGATCACACCTTCGTTATCGTAGTGCTGTGCCGTGGAACTTGCATGCAAGGCATTAAAAAGCAGCCTTTTTTCCACGGGGCTTTCCAAGACGTACGAATATCCCGCCTTCAGGTATTCGTCAGCAGTCTTGTTGTCCTCTTTGGCGCGAATGAGTACGAGAGAAAGTTCTGACAGGGAGGATTCCGATCGCGCCGCGGCGATGAATTGCAGGGGATACATGTCGAGATGCGCTTGATCCACGAGTATGGTTTGAAAGGCACGGTCGTTATGTGCCGCATTAACCAAGAGCGCAAAAGCCTGCGCGGTGTTCTCCGCCATGGACAACTCGACCCCCCAGATCTTTAAATAACCGAGAACGAATGACCTGATGTCCGTACTGGGTGAAATCATGAGTACCCGGCTATCCTCGAGTTTTTCTGCCTCCGCGAGTAGCTGCGTTGCCAGCGCCTGCTTCTCGAACTTTATCTCGCACCAGAACGTCGATCCATCACCGGGCGTGCTGCGCAACCCAATCCTGCCGCCCATTAACTCCACGAGTTGTTTCGCGATGGTAGTGCCAAGACCCGTTCCGCCGTAACGGCGCGTGGTGGATTCGTCCGCCTGCGTAAAGCTCTCGAATATCCGTGCCTGTGCTTCGGCTGGAATTCCTATTCCTGTGTCGTTGACTTCAAATCTTATGTTGGCACTGGTGGTCTCTTCCTTGAGGAGTTTGATCCGGATTTCAACTTCGCCATTATCCGTAAATTTGACGGCGTTACCGACAAGATTGATTAGAACTTGACGCACGTGCAATGAATCGCCGCGCAAGAGATAGGGGGTCTCCGGCGCGATGTGGACGGAAAAGTTGATGCCCTTGGCATGCGCCTGCGGCGCCAGCATCATGGCTATGCTGTTAACCAGGCCATGCAGATCGAAATCAGCCGTCTCCAGCGTGACTTTGCCGGCCTCGATCTTGGAAATATCCAGAATATCCTCGATCAGGGTCAACAGCGTCTGTGCCGAGGCATGGATGGTTTGCGCGTAATCTTTCTGCTCCTGCTGGAGAGAAGTTCCCAGTAGCAGGTGACTCATGCCGATCACCCCGTTTAAGGGCGTCCGGATTTCGTGGCTCATGTTAGCCAGGAATTGGCTTTTCGCCCGACTCGCCTCATTGGAGCGCTCCATGGCATCCCGGAGTTGACGAGCCAGGCTCGCGACATACATCGGCAATACTATCAGCGCTAACAGAAGGCCAATACCTAAACTGTGGTGTTTGCTCCAGTATTCGCTCGTAGTGAGCACAAACGTAAAGCCGAGCACGCTCAGGGAGGCTGCTGTGTATAGGTAGCGCGGGCCATAGCGGAAGCCGTTGCCGAAAGCGACCCAGAGATATACACCATATACTGCAGCACCGACGTTTTCCGTGAGATAGAGTACGCATGTGGTTGTGGCAACATCAACTACTATGCCAAGAACACGTCGCCAAGCAGAGACTTGCGGATGGATAACGATACTAAGAAGCACAGCAATAGAAAATGAAAAAAAGAATACCGCTAACGCCATCACGCGCCACTCTTCGGGGCTAATGATACCGTCCATCTGTGCCGATATGATCAGATAGGCAGAGGCTCCTAAGCCAATCACTAGCCGTATTGCTGCCTGCACGTGCTCGCTGTCGGGACGTCTGGCAAGCCTTTCACGCCAGGAAGCAAACATTCCTTGGCTAACCGGCGTTTCCTTGGCTTCCGGGTTCATCGTTTGCTATCCGTTCTTGACGGCGGGTAAATCGAGGAATTTCTGACGGATACTGAGGATCTTCTCGAATTGGGCGTGGAAGGCGGCGATACATTCAGGATCGAAATGTTTTCCTATTTCAGCGTTCAAGTAATTCAGGGCGTCTTGTATCGGCCAGGCCTCTTTGTACGGTCGTGCCGACGTGAGCGCGTCAAACACGTCCGCGATCGCCACGATCCTGGCGGACAGCGGTATTGCATCGCGGGAAAGGCCATGGGGGTATCCCGTGCCGTCGTATCGTTCGTGATGGCCTAACGCGATTATCGCTCCCATCTGGAGATATTTTGACGGGCTGTCGCGCAGGATCTCATAACCGAATACTGTGTGCTTCTGCATAACTTTAATTTCATCGATCGTGAGACGGCCAGGCTTGAGTAGAATCGTGTCGGATATCCCGATCTTGCCAATGTCGTGCATCGGTGCGGCATACTCGATGAGCTCGCATTCCTCTGCGCCAAGTCGCAGACCATTCGCAATCAGACGCGAATATCTCGCCATGCGTATGATGTGATTCCCCGTTTCCTCATCGCGGTATTCGCCGGCCTTGGCAAGCCGCATCAGCGTCTCGTGTTCACGGTGCCGCACGTCCACAACCGCTTCGGCGAATTTGGATTCCAGCCACTTGGCGCGACCTTTGATGACCTGATGTTGACGACGCATCTTAAGAAGGTTATTGCAGCGCGTGCGGCATTCGCGGTGGTCGATGGGTTTGGAGAGAAAATCAGTGGCACCGGCATCCAGGGCGTCATACAAAACTTTCTTGTCCTCCACGGCGGTGATTACCATCAGCGGGATATCTTTGTAAAGCTGGCGAAACCGCTTCGTGAACTCAACCCCGTTCATTAGCGGCATTTTGAAATCCGCCAACACCAGGTCGGGTTCGTGAATCTCGACGTATTCGAGCGCCTTCAACGGTTCGGCGAATGTTTTTACGAAAATCTCATCGTCCAGGGATGAGACTAATTCCTCGAGAATTTTGCGGCTGGTGAATTGATCATCGATGATCAGAATGGTGTCCATGGCATTACACGCTCGGCTGTAATAGATCCTTAAATTCAGCGGTTAACTGGCGCTGCCTTTATTAATGTAGTTCTTTAGGCGGTGTCAGACGAATTTCAGCGCACTCGAATACCTCTACAAACACATGTTAAATCGCAGGTTGCACATACCATTCCCAATGCATCTTCTTGATTGCAGACTAATTTTCATCATCTTGATCAGCGCCATAAGCAATGATTCAATTCCTGCTGCAGCCTGCGTTACTCAGTCAAGGGTCGATGGATCCGTTCCAGCAGGGTGTCCGTAGTCTTCATCTGATCTTCCAGGCCTTTCCGGACTTCCTCCAGCTCGGCAATACGTTCCCCCAGGCTGTCCATATTTTCGTGAATCTTCTTCAAGGCCTCGAAGCTCCGGTCAATCATGGTCTTGTGCTGTTGAATCTGGGCAAAAACCGGGTTCACCGCCGCCTGGAACCAGTTCTTGGAAGCGGTATTGCACTCATTGAAAATATGGTGCGCCTGACTGACCAGGGTGATGAAAAACCGCTTGATGACAAAGTGCTGTTCCGTCATCACGGTCACGGGGCTTTCGCGGAATTCATTGGCTTTTTCTTCCAGTTTTTTGAACTCCATGACAAACGGCAGCAGTGACAGCCGTGGCGGAATGATCCTGGCCAGCCCGTATTCGGTATGCAGGCGTAAATAGATGGCCTCGACTACCTTGCGTATCTCGTCGGCCTCTTTGTTGACCTTTTCCATCCGCTCCAGGGTTCCCGCGAAGAACGTCGACATGCCGGATTTGAGGCCGCGCGTGGTCCAGGTGTCATTCATGCCCACGCGCGTCTTGGAGATCAATTCGTCCAGGCTTTTCATGCTCAGGTATCCGAGCAGAATCTGGGCCTGCCGTGACAGCGCCGCGCGCGTCAACTGAAAGCCTTCGAGCTCCTTGTCGTATTTCTGCTTTTCCTGGCGCATGCGCGCGACCATCTTCTGGATTGCTTCCAGATTCTTGCCGCTCAGGGCCTTGAGATCGGACAACTGCCGGTTGACATCGGTGAGTTTCGATTCCAGCAGCGCGCGGCTGCTTTCCACCCGCCCGCTGATTTCGTGCACGATGCGGTTGCGGATGAGCATGTGCCGGGATGGGATCATGTCTTCCGACAGTTTATGTTCGAGCACCGGTAGCCCGCTTTTATCGGTCAGCGTCTGATCGCCCTTGATCTTGGCAACGAGGCCCTTCTGTGCGGATACCGGAAAGATCGATTTCCGGTCCACATGCAACACGCGCGCGGTCTCTTCGATTTGCCGTGCGATACTTTTAGCCACGGCGGCTTCGTCGTGTAATTCATCCCAGAGAATATCTATCTTGTTGAGGGCGATGAGGTGAGAATTGCCCTTCACGGTATTCACATGGTTGGCCCAGACCTCAAGATCCGTCTTGGTGACACCGGTATCGGCGGCGAGCACGAAAAGGATCGCCTGGGCATTGGCCAGCGTGTTCAGCGTCAACTCGGGTTCCACGCCCAGGGCGTTCAGTCCGGGCGTGTCCAGCACCACCAGTCCCTGCTTGAGCAGCGGATGCGGAAAATTGAAGATGGCGTGACGCCATACCGGAACTTCTATCATTGTATTGGGTGCCGGTTTTTGCGCCTGCGCCCGGGGGTCATACAGACCCAGTTCCTGTGCCTCGCGGACACTGACCTTTTTCGTTTTGGTAATCTCGGACAAGGCCTCGCGCACTTCCTCGGCGGAGCTCAGCTTCAGGATATGCTGTGTCGTCCAGTGCACCGGCGTCCGTTTGTACTCGGAAATGGTGAGCGCGGTCTTGCGCGTCTCGATGGGCAGCAGCTTGACGCAGGGGCCGTCTTTCTCGTCCCAGCGCAATTCAGTCGGGCACATGGTCGTACGGCCGGCCGAGGAGGGCAGGAGACGCTGTTTGTAATCGGAAAAGAAAATCGCGTTCAACAGCTCCGTCTTGCCGCGGGAGAACTCCGCCACTAACGCCACGGTAAGCTTGTCGGATTGAAGCGTCTCGATGAGTTCATACACGCGCAAATCCTGCTCACCGTCCGTGAGGCCCTGTGCTTCGACCCAGGTTTGATAATCGGCAATTGCCTGGGCGAGATCGTCGCGCCACTGCTTGAAGTGGGCCAACTGCTCGGAAAAGCTGCCGAGGATGGCCTTGGCGTTGCGCGACTGCACAAAATCCTCAATCGCCACCACATTACTGGTGTCGGGTAGGGCACTCTCCTGCGCTGGTGACAAGCCGGTTTTCGGGTTCAAGGGCATCCTGCCTGGAAACACGTTAAATAAAGGATTTAGCCGATAATGATGCAAAAGTCAGGCCAGAGACTGTAATTCAAGGTGAAATAAGGGTGTTTGAGGGTCAATTCCCGTCCCTGGACAGGTCTTCCACGCGATATCCTCGCTTCCAGGGGCTGGGTTGCCGGAGGAATGGCCCAGCCCGGGACATGCGAGAGGGGTGGGGTGCCGAAAAAATCTGCACGGCGCGGCCAGGCGTGCAATTTTTACCTTAGAATCGCCGCTGCGGCATGCGGCCCTACGGAACATCCAATAAA
>Ga0210377_10003893_pt1 | contig 12719 bp, 10 predicted proteins | sample PLM4_65_b1redo_FD_155480 | JGI IMG/M metagenome (GOLD analysis project Ga0210377, IMG submission 155480) | Groundwater sediment microbial communities from an aquifer in East River, Colorado, USA - PLM4_65_b1 redo | ecosystem: Environmental > Terrestrial > Soil > Riparian zone | place: USA: East... | reverse complement strand
GTCAGCAAAACTTCCTTGACGTGTAGAGTCCACGTCTTGCCGAAGATGGTGCAGACTGGTGTTTGTGAATCGAGCAGGGCTTTGATGTTGGCGTCGTCTTCAGGCCTGCCTTTGACGCGGCAGGTGGAACCAAATGCGGCGATGAGTGCGTTCTTCCAATGCATGTCGCGAGCGCGTTCGAAGAACTCAACATCTTTCGGATTGGAACCGGGCCAGCCGCCTTCGATGAAGGCAACGCCGAGTTCATCCAGCTTTTGCGCGATACGGACCTTGTCGTTGCTCGAAAGCGTAAAGCCTTCTGATTGTGTCCCGTCGCGGAGGGTGGTGTCATAAATCTGTATGAGGGGTAATGTCATAGGTGGTACCAGTTGAAGGTTTCGTGATTGGAGACTGGAGAATTAGAGACTGGAGATTGGTAATTGGTCCCGCGGGCATGCTTCGCGATAATTAGGAATTGGTCCTTGATTCAAATTCTGCAATCTGTTTCTCAAAACCCATGATGTAACCGAGTTCGTCCACGCCGTTTAACAAACAAGTCTTATTGAACGGATCGATCGGGAAGGTGAATGAACCTCCAGGAAAAGAAACGGTTTGGGTCGCAAGGTCAACTGTCAGTTCGGCACGAGGCGCTTCTTCCGCAAGATCAAAGAGCATCTTGTGAGTCTCTTCATCCACGATGATGGGGATGAGTCCGTTCTTTAGCGAGTTGTTGCGGAAGATGTCTGCAAAGGATGTGGAGATAACTGCGCGGAATCCGAACGCAGTGAGCGCCCAGGGAGCGTGTTCACGACTCGAGCCACAGCCGAAGTTGTCGCCTGCCAAAAAAATTTGCGCGCCCTTTGACTCGCTCTTGTTTAAAACAAAATCAGCTTTGGGTGAACCGTCAGTGTTGTAGCGCCAGTCCGCGAAGAGATGATCACCCATTCCGTTTTTATCAGTGGCTTTGAGGAAGCGTGCAGGGATGATTTGATCCGTGTCAATGTCATTGACAGGGAAAGGGACGAGACGAGAAGTAAGAGTTGTGAATTGAGCCATAAGATGATTTCCGATTTTGGATTTACGATTTTTGATTATCTCCGCTGGTTGAGCGCAAGTAGTCAAAACCAGCAATAACAATTCAATTTGAAATTTCATAATGTGGTCTCGATACGGGCTCACCTGCACTTGCATGCAGGTGCAAGTGTCGCCCTACTCGACCACCGTATTTAACTTGGTTTCCTTCCACCAAACACTGCCAGTTCAAAGATGCGGAAGTAGCAATCCACCTCTTCGTAGCCAATCTCGCGCAGCCAGTCGCATTGGAGTTCAACGGGTGCGAGAATGTTGGCGGCTTTGTCGGGGCGATTTTTATATTCTTCAGCAAGTTGGGCGAAGGTGCGCGTGCCACCGTTGCGGTGCTCGATGGCATAGCGCGCCGAAACATAATGGTTCTCGAACAAGTCAATGTTGAGTTGCGCAGCAGAGGAGACATGCTCGATGTTGATGAACCAGCCGCCATGCTTGAGCAATGAAAATATTTCTTCGTAGATCGAACGCTTGCGTGTGTCGGGCTGATGATGGATGGAATATCCCGAAACGATCGCATCGAATGGACCGTTCGGCTGGATTCTGTTTACCCAGGCGGGGACACCATAATCAAGATTCTCAAAAGCGAGTTGACCAGCATACTCCTTGAGTTGTTCACGCGCCTGTTCAAGCATCAACTCCGAGAAATCCACGAACACACCGCGAGCAGATGGATATTCACCCAGCATCGCCGCGCCAAGAATGCCATCACCGCAACCCAAATCGAGAAAATTCTCAACGGGTTGCTCTCTGGTCTTGAGAATTGACATCATCACGCCGATCTGTTCCTGCGCAAGCGGAATCGCGGCGCGATAAGATAGGTAACGATTGACAATAGCGGGCAGTTTCCAAACTTCATCTGTGACCATGATTAGCCTTTTTGTAAACAGGTACACAGGTAAACAAGTAGACGCGTATGAAAGTGTTTACTTGTTTCCGTGTGTACGTTTCTACGACAACATTGTCCTCACGTCTGTAACAACGCCGTTGATGGCCGTTGCCGCGGCAGTTAATGGAGATGCAAGGAAGGTCCGTCCGCCTTTGCCCTGGCGACCTTCAAAGTTGCGATTGCTGGTTGAAACCGCATACTGACCGGGTTGTAGTTGATCGCCGTTCATGGCGATACACATGGAACAGCCTGCTTCGCGCCATTCAGCGCCTGATTCCTTGAAGACTTTATCGAGACCTTCCTGTTCCGCTTGTTTCTTCACATCCTGCGAACCAGGCACGACCATCACGTGCAAGCCATCTGCCACTTTGCGACCTTTCAATAGAGACGCGGCGAGTCTTAAGTCCGAGATGCGCGAGTTGGTGCAGGAACCGATAAAGACCACATCCACTTTTTGACCAAGCAGGGATTGGCCGGGTTGAAGTCCCATGTAATTCATCGCTTTTTCAAAGGCGGATTTTTGCGAATGTTCGCTGAATGATTCCGCGGTAGGAATTCGATCTGTTATCTTCATGCCCATGCCGGGATTTGTGCCATAGGTGATCATCGGCTCCAATTCGGAGGCATCCAGCGTGATGGACTTATCGTAAGTTGCGCCCTCATCGGTTGGAAGTGCTCTCCATTTGGAAACGGCCATATCCCATTCTTCGCCTTTGGGTGCGAACTCGCGCCCCTGCAAATATTCGAAGGTCGTGTCATCGGGAGCGATCATGCCCGCACGTGCGCCGCCTTCAATGGACATGTTGCAGACGGTCATGCGTTGTTCCATGGTGAGTCCACGAATGGCTTCGCCAGTAAATTCAAAGACATGTCCCGTTCCCCCACCCACACCGATCTTTGCGATGAGAGCCAGAATAATATCCTTGGCAGAAACACCTTTAGACAATGTCCCATTCATACGGACTTCAAAGGTCTTGGGTTTCTTCTGTAAGAGACATTGTGTCGCGAGTACATGTTCCACTTCGGATGTGCCGATGCCGAATGCCAGCGCGCCAAACGCACCATGCGTAGCGGTGTGACTGTCGCCACACACAATGGTCATGCCGGGCTGGGTGCGTCCAAGTTCGGGACCGATGACGTGGACAATACCGCGGTGCGGACTGGTCATGCCGTGTAAAGTGATCCCAAACTCAGCGGCGTTGGTTTCCATTTGCTTGATCTGTGCAGCAGCCATTGCATCCGCGATGGGAACATCGATGGGGGTCGTTGGAATGGAATGATCCATCGTGGCGAGAGTCTTATCGGGGCGGCGGACTTTGAGTCCACGCTGGCGGAGACCGGTGAAGGCCTGGGGTGATGTGACCTCATGCACAAGGTGCAAGTCAATGTAGAGGACAGCAGGAGAGTCGGGTTGTTCCGCCACAACGTGCGAGTCCCATATTTTTTGGAACAATGTTTTCGGCATAGTTGTAAAAAACCTTTTACCGCAAAGAGCGCAAAGGTCGCCAAGATTTTTTAAAGTTTCGCGAACCTAGCGAGCTTTGCGGTTAGTTGGTTTCGCCTTTCGTAGAATCCTCCGCCTGTTCAACGGAATCAGTTTGCGGCTTGGAGAAGAATCCGCTTGTATCCCAACCAGATGGGATGGTTTGTGGTTCAGGAAACGGGTTATAGGCTGAGTTGAAGAAAACGTCCCGATCTTCATCTTGAGCAGTCATGACAATTTCTCCTTTTGGTTATCCAAGCATCACGCCATGCATGTGATTCGCATGGACAGGATTCAGTCCTTCGGTCTGCGCGATGATCAATTTATTCAACGCGTTGAGATAGGCTTTCGCACTGGCGACGATGATGTCGGTATCCGCGCCATGACCACCGAAGACACGCGTATACGGAATTTCCTTTTGCGCATCCATCGTTTTGTTATCGCCATCCTGCGCCTGAATGCGGACAGTGACTTCGCCAAGCGCATCGATGCCTTCGGTGATGGCATGGACATTGAACTCAAGCAAAGTGCTCGGCATTTTAACGATCGCGTCAATGGCCTTGTAGGCGGCATCCACCGGACCTGAACCCATCGAAGCATGGACATGCACTTTGCCATCGGGCCCCTTCAAGCGGATCGTTGCCGTGGGCATGCCCATCGTTCCACAAGTGACCTGCATGCCATCGAGGTAATACACATCGCGCGGGCGATAGAATTCGTCGGCAATGAGCGCTTCAAGATCGACATCCGTGATTACCTTCTTGCGATCAGCCAGTTCCTTGAAACGCGCAAAGGCTTTATCGAGTTCAACTTCATCGAGAGAATGTCCCATTTCAGCGAGGCGATTTCGCAGTGCATGACGACCCGAATGTTTGCCGAGCACAAGCTTGGTTTGATTCACACCGACATCTTCGGGTCGCATGATCTCATATGTGGTCTGGTGCTTCAACATGCCATCCTGATGAATGCCCGCTTCATGCGCGAACGCATTCGCGCCCACGATGGCCTTGTTCGGTTGCACAATAATGCCGGTGTAATTACTGACAAGTTTGCTCACACGCGAGATGTGTTGTGTTTCGATTCCGGTTTCAAGATTGAAAACAGGTTTGCGCGTCTTCAACGTCATCACGACTTCTTCCATGGACGTGTTGCCCGCGCGTTCACCGATCCCGTTCACCGTCACTTCCGCCTGACGCGCCCCAGCGCGAATGCCAGCCAATGTGTTGGCAGTCGCCATTCCCAAATCATCGTGGCAATGAACAGATACTGTGATGCCATCGTGCATGCCGGGTGTGTTCTTGATGACCCCGTCGATCAGTGCAAAATATTCATCGGGTGTTGTATAACCAACTGTATCGGGAATGTTCAACGTCGTCGCGCCCGCCTTGATGGCTTCGCCCAAAACAACATACAAAAACTCAGGGTCAGAGCGCCCCGCGTCCTCGGGTGAAAATTCAACATCATCGCATAGCGCGCGCGCGTACGCCACCATCTCAGAAACACGCTGAACGACTTCCTCGGGATCCATCTTGAGTTTGTGCTTCATGTGGATCGGCGACGTGGCAAGAAACGTGTGGATGCGCGGCTTCTCCGCTCCCTGGATGGCTTCCCATGCTTTATCGATATCGGATTTGTTCGCGCGCGCCAGGCCTGCGATAACGGGGACTCTCGCTTCGGACTCGCCCGCGGCTGGTCTGCCCACTTCAAGTGCGATCCGTCTGACAGCTTCAAGGTCATCGGGCGAGGCGGCTGGGAATCCCGCTTCTATGATGTCCACGCCCATGCGCGCCAGCGACCGCGCCACTTCCAATTTCTCGGCGGATGTCATCGTCGCGCCGGGGGATTGTTCTCCGTCGCGGAGGGTAGTGTCGAAAATCTTGACATAGTTATTGTTTGTCATATCTTTCTCCTTCTGGAGTGCGACAGCTTGCTGTCGCAGTTGTTGTAGCAAGCTCAAGCATTCCAGAGTTATTTCTTCCAATTCTCCGGTCTCAACGACCTGACTGCCGCGCCTGCCTGCCACATTTCAGATTCACGAATGACACGTAATTCTTCCTCCAATTCTGCACGATAGTCAGGTCGGCTGTTGGCTTCGAGCGTGATGCGCGCTTCGTCGCCGCTCAATACGGACTCATACAGCTCATCAAATACCGGTGCCACTGCATCGCGAAAACGCGGGTGCCAGTCCAGCGCGCCACGCTGGGCGGTGGTGGAGCAGTTGGCGTACATGAAGTCCATGCCTTTTTCACCGACGAGACGAATTAGGGATTGCGTGAGTTCTTCGACTGTCTCATTGAATGCTTCACTGGGACTGTGACCGTGTTTGCGCAGCACGTTGTATTGCGCTTCCATAACCCCGGAGAGTGCGCCAATCAGGACGCCGCGCTCACCTGTCAGGTCGCTATATACTTCATTCTTGAATGTGGTTGGGAATAAATATCCCGCGCCGATGGCAATTCCCAATGCAAGGGCGCGTTCCTTCGCGCGGCCTGTGGCGTCCTGATGAACTGCGAAACTTGCATTGATTCCTGAACCATCGAGATAATTCAAGCGGACACTTCGTCCCGACCCCTTCGGAGCGACGAGAGCCACATCCACATGCGGAGGCGGGATGACCCCCGTATCATCCTTGAAGGTGACGGAGAACCCATGCGAGAAGTACAACATATCCCCTTCATTCAAACATTCCACGATCTTCGACCATTGCGAACGTTGACCTGCATCCGATAATAAATATTGAATGACTGTCCCCTTCTCGGCGGCTTCTTCCACGGAGAACAACGTCTCGCCGGGAACCCATCCATCTTCAAGGGCTTTCTCCCAATTTTTCGTGCCTGCGCGCTGACCGACAATAACCCTGATCCCGTTATCGCGCATGTTCATCGCCTGCGCAGGTCCCTGCACACCGTAGCCCAACACTGCCACGACTTCATCCTTCAGCACCTCACGCGCCTTCTCCAGCGGAAACTCATCACGCGTAACGACTTCCTCTTCCACACCACCAAAATTGATTTTTGCCATAATAAATGCTCCTGTTATTAGATGTCATTGCGAGCCTACGAGAAGCAATCTCATCGCACCTGCAATGAAAATGTTGTTGGTTATCACGAGATTGCTTCGTCGGGATTTCGACGCTACCGCGTCTCAACCCTCCTCGCAATGACATGATTAACTACGGTGCCATGGCCGCCAATTCAGATACATCCTCATATCGATCCCCATTCATGCCAGGCATGCGACGCACACCGTCGTTCACGCCGCGCGTCATCGAGACTTGTCCCGTGCGGACCATCTCCACAATCCCAATCGGGCGGAGCAACTCGATCATGCCTTCGATCTTGTCCTCAGTGCCAGTGACTTCGACGATCACGGCGTCAGCCGCCACATCCACAATGCGGGCGCGGAAGATTTCGGCAAGCCCATTGACTTCAGCCCGACGCTCAGGACCGACTCGTACTTTAATCAGCGCCAGGTCGCGGGTCACCGAAGGTTGATGTGTGACATCCTGCACATCGATCACGTTGACCAGCTTATACAAATTCGCTTCGATACGATGCGCGTCCATATCTCCATTGGGACATCCCACCACGATGGTCATGCGCGAGACGTCGGGATTCTGAGTCCGCCCGACGGCAAGCGATTCGATATTGAAGTTGCGACGACGAAACAACGACGCCACGCGGTTTAACACGCCAGGTTTATTTTCTACCAATGCGATGAAGGTGTAATTCATTTTTTCTCCTTTTATGGAGTGCAGGAGCTCGTGCGCCCGCAAGGGTATGCTCTTGCATTCTTCGACAGCAAGCTGTCGGACTCCAAAATTATGCTTTTGCTTTCACTGGTCTTCTTATCATTTCATGCAACGCCGAACCTGCAGGGACCATCGGATAAACGGCATCTTCCTGTTCCACTTTGAATTCCAACACAACCGGACCTTCTGTCTTACGCGCCCATTCGATGGCTTCATCCACTTCTTCACGCTTGGTCACCCGCCGGGCAGGGACGCCATGGGCTTCGGCAAGTTTGACAAAATCAGGTGTGAGCATGTTCACAGCCGAATAACGCTTCTCGAAGAAGAACTCCTGCCACTGACGCACCATGCCAAGGAAGTTGTTGTTCATGATGGCGACTTTCACATTCGCGCCTTCCTGAACAGCAGTAGTCAACTCGGCGGCGGTCATCTGGAATCCACCATCGCCTGCGATTGCCCAGATCTCCTGATCCTTCGCGGCAAACCACGCGCCGATGGCTGAGGGGAGACCAAAGCCCATTGTCCCCGCGCCGCCCGAAGTCAGCCAGCGATTCGGTTTTTCCAATTGATAGTATTGCGCGGCCCACATCTGGTGCTGACCGACATCAGTAGTCACGATGGCACCGCCGCCGGTCGCCTTCCAAATATCGGCGATGAGATGTGCCACATACAACTTGCCATCATCCTCCCAATTCATAATGGAACGAGAGTCGACTTCATTCTTCCAACCGTTGATTTCCTCAAGCCATTCATCGTGATCGTATTCATCCACGAGAAGGATCAAATCACTCACAACAGTCTTCACATCACCGACCAGCGGCACATCTGCGTACACATTCTTATGCAGTTCGGAGGGATCGATCTCAATATGAATCTTCTTCGCTTTGGGTGCATACGTTTTCAACGTGCCCGTCACGCGGTCATCGAAGCGCATGCCAAAGGCAAGGATCAAATCCGAATTTTGGATCGCATTGTTTGCATACGCTTCACCGTGCATGCCCATCATGCCCAGGCTCAACGGGTGTGAAGCAGGGAACGCCCCCAGGCCCAATAATGTGCTTGTCACTGGTGTTTGAGTCTTGACCGCGAATTGCATCAACTCTTCCTCGGCTTTCGACATCAACACACCATGTCCACACAGGATGATGGGCTTCTTCGCCTTCTCGATCAGAGCCACGGCATCATCCAACAAATTGCGCGGCGAGCGCGTCACTGGTTGATAGCCAGGTAGTTTCACTTCATCGGGATACACAAACTCACACGACTCCACCTGTGCGTTCTTGCAAACGTCGATCAACACAGGGCCGGGTCGTCCACTGCGCGCGATATAAAATGCCTCACGGATCGTTCCCGCAATTTGGTCCGCACGTGTCACGAGATAATTATGTTTCGTGATTGGCAATGTAATGCCGGTCACATCTGTCTCCTGGAAGGCGTCGCCACCGATCAAATGCGCGGCGACCTGTCCGGTAATAAACACAACAGGAACCGAATCCATCATCGCCGTGCAAATGCCCGTCACGAGATTCGTCGCGCCCGGACCAGACGTCGCCATCGCCACACCGACTTTCCCCGACGCACGTGCGTACCCATCCGCCATGTGCGCGCCGCCCTGCTCATGTCGCACCAACACATGATGCACGGGATAATTCAACATCGCATCATAGATCGGCATGTTTGCGCCGCCAGGGTAACCGAATACAACCTCCACACCCTCGCGTACCAAACATTCCCAAACAATTTCTGCACCTTTTTTCTTCATGATTGCTCCTTCGTTTGCGTAGGCGACGTTCTCTAACGTCGCTGTGCGCTAGAGAGCGCACACTACACATTAGATTTTTAAAACCGCGCCTGTATCCGCGCTGGTGACAAAATACGAATAACGTTTTAGCCATTTGGACGTTGTTTTGGATTGGAACGGAGGTAGTGCATCAAGCCGACTCTGGATTTCCGCCTCGCTCAAACGGACATCGAGCCTGCGTGCCGTTAAATCAATCGCGATCACATCCCCAGCCTTGAGCGCCGCAATCGGACCGTGCGCCGCAGCTTCCGGTGAAACATGGCCAATACACGCGCCGCGCGTCCCGCCACTAAAGCGACCATCCGTGATCAACGCGACCTTATCGCCGAGTCCCTGCCCTATGATCGCGGACGTGGGCGAGAGCATCTCCTGCATCCCCGGTCCGCCTTTGGGACCTTCATATCTAACGACGACACAATCACCTGCTTTGACCTTACCAGCCAAAATACCAGCCATGGCTTCATCCTGCGATTCAAAGATCACAGCAGGGCCTTCAAACTTCATCATGGCTTCACTCACACCGCCCACTTTGACCACCGCGCCATTCGGAGCAAGATTGCCAAACAAAATGGACAAGCCACCGCGCTTGGAATGAGCGTTGTCATATCTTCGAATTACTTCTTCATCCTGTATATCTTTACCTTGAATGGATTCTCCCAAAGTCCTGCCTGTCACCGTCAACCGATCAAAATGCAGCATACCTGTCCCCCATTGGATCTCATTTAATATCGCTGGGATGCCGCCCGCACGATGGACATCTTCCATATGCCATTTGCCCGCTGGACTCACTTTACAGATATGCGGCACTTTATCTGCCACTGAATTGATTCGTTCTAAAGGATAATCCACGCCTGCTTCGTTCGCCAATGCCAACGTATGGAGCACCGTATTGGACGAACCGCCCATCGCCATATCGAGTGCGAACGCGTCGTCAATCGCTTCGGCGGTAACAATGTCGCGCGGCTTGATGTCGCGCTCGATCAGAGTCATCACTTGTGCCGCGGCTTGTTTCGCCAAGGCTTCACGTTCAGGAGTCTTCGCTAAAGCGGAACCATTATAGGGCAGCGCGAGACCGAGCACTTCCATCAGACAGTTCATAGAGTTGGCAGTGAACATCCCAGAACATGAGCCGCAGGACGGACAGGCAAATTTTTCCAATATCGTTAAACGTTTCTCATCGATCTTTCCAGCTGAATAAGCCCCCACGCCCTCGAATACAGAAATCAAATCTATTGTTTCACCTTCAGGGGTCATCCCCGCTTTCATCGCGCCACCAGAGACAAAGATGGTGGGAACGTTCACGCGCATCGCCGCGAGCAACATGCCAGGCACGATCTTGTCACAGTTCGGGATGCAGACCATGGCGTCAAATCTGTGAGCCTCGATCATGGTCTCGACGCAGTCAGCAATCAGTTCACGGGAGGGAAGCGAGTACTTCATCCCCATGTGACCCATCGCGATCCCATCATCCACGCCGATGGTATTGAACTCAAAAGGCACCCCGCCCGCCGCACGGACCGCGTCTTTCACCAGCTTGCCGAAGTCCTGCAAATGCACGTGTCCGGGGACAACATCCACATACGAATTGACAATGGCAACGAACGGCTTATTAAAATCATCGTCCTTCAGCCCTGTGGCACGCAACAAGGCACGGTGCGGCGCTTTCTCGTATCCTTTTTTAACGGTATCTGATCGCATGACTCTTTTCCTTTGACTCCCCTCTCCTAAAAAGGAGAGGGGTCGGGGGTGAGGTCGAAATAAAAAGAGCCGCCCGTGGTTAGGGCGGCTCTTTGCACTTACTAGGGTGTGTGTTATTTCTTCACTCTCACCGTTGCCATCCTAACCGAAAATTGATCCTTAATAAGGACCGCTATCAGGACGACAATAAGGGAGAGGGAAAACAGGATATTCATTGCTTTATGGGTATTTCGCCCGATTATAGGCTTAATCGGTAATAAGTCAAGGGGGGACGTAGGTTTCAGGGAAAGTTAACCAGTTAATAACATTAGTTGGATTATGTTTTATACGTATTGTGTCACCAGAAATAGACGCAATCCACATGTTCAGGAATATTAGGATACCGCGCACATAATCTTTGGTAGAAATAACAATACTCTCGAAACACACAACGTCTTACGGAAATGCGGGACGTTTTTGTTATCGTGAATCACAAACCCTGCTCATACATTCAATAATTCGTGCACACATACATCAACCAAAAGTCCTATCGTTACTGTCACCTGAACGGGGGACAGGGGAACTTGCAGTTTTGTCAGCCTATCATGGCATTACTCGTTTTATTTCCATATTTAGGTATATCAGTATAGAAATCAACGCCAACACCCATATATGTTCAATTAATAAAAGATGAGTAGTGGCAAACGAGGCATAACTATTCATGGAAGGAAACGACCTAGTCTGTAACACCAGAGGAGGTTGATTATGACCCACATAATCACAAGCTTATGTTTGCGCGACAATGGATGTATTGATGTATGTCCAGTGGAATGCATCAATCCGGGTACCCAAATTGAGCAATGGCCGACGTATTACATTGATCCGGCCACGTGTATCGATTGCGGCGCCTGTGTTCCCGAATGTCCCTACCACGCGATTTACCCTGAGGATGAGGTGCCTTCAGCATTTCAGGCAAAAGGCACTGAGTTGATCAACCAGGTGGGTTTGACGGGACACTATGAAAACACCAATCATCGCAAGGAGAAAATCGTCCTCGAAACCACACGAGCATTGGCTCCCGGCGAGGTCGTGGACTTAAAGGCGAGTATCAAATCCAACTACGATTTTTACAAATAAAGCAACATGACAACTGAATAGAGGCAGGCTGGCTGCAATTCATAGGATTGCAACCAGCCTGTTTTGAATTCTTAAATTTGACCTCTTGCAAAAGTCTCTTTGCCACACACCTGCCTGATTTGCCTAGCAAATCACGGGCGGTGCCAGGGGAGCCCACAGAAAAAATGAGTTTTTCTCAAAGGTCTCGGTGCGCTTGCGCAGTCTGTGGCTAAACAATGGCTTACTTATACAAGAGGTCTATTCACTTCTCGAAATTCCCTCTTGACGCATTCCCCTCGCTCGCATAGAATACCGCCCAACATGCACAGCACTTTGCACTCGGTTCACTTCACCATGACCATGACCACAACTACCTCCGGTATCCGCCGTGAGGCATTTGTGCATGGAAAGAAGTAACCGAAACAAAGGTACTCTCAAAACACACAACGCCTCACGTTTCCGTGAGGCGTTTTTGTTTGACCTCACCCCCTGCCCCTCTCCGCTTCGTCTTCGCTGACGCTCCGCTCAGCGCGAACAGGAGAGGGGAGTCAAAGGAGAAAGCCATGCCAAAGCAAACGCTTGTAATGAAGTTCGGAGGAACGTCCGTCGGTTCTGTGGATGCACTCAACTGTGCGACTCAGATCATCAAGGACGCGCGGAAGGAATGGAGTCGCGTCGTCGTTGTTACATCCGCGATGTCTGGCGTGACAGATTTGTTGTTGAAATCCGCTTCGCTCGCTACGCAGGGGAAGGTTGATACGCTTCCGAATGCAGAATCCACGCTGAAAGAGAAACACTTCTCCGCCGCAAATGCGCTTATCAAGGACGGGAAACTTTGCGAAGCAACGAAAGCTGAAATCAACGCGCTCATCCTCTCGTTCGTGGACTTATGCAAAGCGATTGCCGTACTCGGCGAAGCCAGTCCGCGCGCGTTGGA
>Ga0210377_10003892_pt1 | contig 12720 bp, 11 predicted proteins | sample PLM4_65_b1redo_FD_155480 | JGI IMG/M metagenome (GOLD analysis project Ga0210377, IMG submission 155480) | Groundwater sediment microbial communities from an aquifer in East River, Colorado, USA - PLM4_65_b1 redo | ecosystem: Environmental > Terrestrial > Soil > Riparian zone | place: USA: East... | reverse complement strand
TTCGCCTGCCGGCCGTTCGAGGAGTCGACGACGTTGTAGACGCGCGAATTCCTGATCGCGGCCTCATCCCACACCTTGTCCTCGCTGCCCGTCACGCTCGGCTGATACAGCTCGGTGTATTCCTGATCGTAGATGCCGAAGCCGCCTTCGAGCAGGAGCTTGTTGGTGTGGGTCCGCGTCCACTTCGTGACGTTGACGAAGCTGGTCGGGGTCACCTGGACGCCGGCGGCCTCCGGAGGAATGGTCGCGGCGATGCCCCAGTGATTGCGGTACTTGGACTGGTCGTCGTGATAGACCGAGATCTTGTCCTTGGCGTCCACCTGCCACGAGATACGCCCCGCGTTGCTCACGATGTGGCCGTCGTCCAGGCCGGGCCTGCTGGTGTCGGCCGTGTAGACGAACGGCGAGGGGTTCGCATCGAAGTAGGCGTCGGTCTTGGTCTTGGTGGAACCCCAGTGCCTGAAGGTGTAGGTGAACCACACCTTGTTCTTGATGATGGGACCGCCGACCTGCGGGTTGATGTCCCAGATCTTCTTGATCACGTCCACGTTGGTGATGGTGTTGTTGGGATTGAACGTCTTGCTGCCGCTCAGGTTCGAGCGCGTGCAAACCTGGCCGACGCCGGGTGAGCCGCAGTTGTCGGACCCGAACGATTCGCCGGCATAGTTGCCGATGAACGTCCCGCGGAACGAGTTGCCGCCGTCACGGGGCACCATGTTGACGCGCATGCCGCCCTGGCCCACTTCAGCCGAATCGGCGCCCGTCACATAGCTGAATTCCTCGAAGCTCGAATCGTTCCAGTAGACGCCGCTATACGCGCCCTGCGCGCACAGGTTGTTGAGGCGAATGCCCTCGATGGTCTGGACCGTGTCGCCGGATCCGCGATACTGCAGCGGAGACTGCTGCAAGTTTCCCGAACCGCCGACGTCGCGCGACAGCGCGCCGCCGCCGCCAACCGCGAGCGTCGTGCCGGGAATCATGATGCCCACGGCCTGGATGTTCCGGCCCGTTGGCAGCGCCTCGCGGACTTCTGCGGTCATCACCACGCGCTGCGTGATGCTCTGGGTATCGACGATCGGGGACTCGCCGGTGACGGTCAGCGTCTCCGACAGCGTGCCGACTTTGAGTTCCGCATTGATCGTGGCGGTGAAGTCGGAGGTGAGTTCGACGCCCTCACGCACCACCGTGCCGAAGCCCGGCAGCGTGAACGTCACCTTGTAGAGACCGGGGCGCAGGGAGACGATGGAGTACTGGCCTGAGCCGCTGGTGACCGTTGAGCGGACCTGTTCGATCAGCGCCGGACTGGATGCTTCCACAGTGACGCCGGGCATGACCGCGCCGGAGGCGTCTTTCACGGTGCCCGAGATGGCACTGGTTTGGGCCGATGCAATTATCGGCGTGAGTACAAGAGACAAGACTGCAACTACGAGATTCCGGACCGTGAGCGTACGCATTACCAGCTCCTCCTTCAAACGTTACAAGAAACTAACCGCAAACACGCTCACGGCGCGTGAGCCGCCTCTGACGCCCGCTATATACCCTATTTCTTCGTGCCCGTAAAAGTTCCGTTGACCATCCCGCCGATGTTCATCGTTCCCTTCATGGTGTCTTTTTCAACCGTGCCGTCGTAGGTCACCGGTGCCTGCTGACCCTGGATATCCAGCGTGAAGGTGAAGTGAATGGCGCTGCCTTTCACCGTGCCCGTGAGATCCGCGGCGCCCAACTGGCCGTTGTATTTGCCCGTGAGCTTTTCGCCGTCCTGCTTGAAGGTGAGGGTGGGGGTACCGGCTCCCTGGTCGGTGTTGACGGTAAACGCCCAGTCGCCCGTGACGTTGACGCCCTGAGCCAGAACCGGGCCGACCGCGAGGGCCCCGACGATCAGTGCCATGACTGCACTTGCACGAAAAATCGAACGCATCCTGGAAACCCTCCTTGGGGGCTTTGCCGCCGAATCCTACAACGCCAAGGATTGTAACGGAAGCAACCTCGTCATGGATGGATTCCCACCTAAGGTGCGCAATTCTGCATACTTACACTGATGAGCGCGGTCTTCATGTTCCTGTCGTTGAGCCAGCGCGCGGGGGGAAAGTTGAAGCAGACGGCTTTCTTCCTGCTCGATACCGAGCGACTGCTGTTTGATTTCGCCAAGGCCATCGACCACCGCCGCGACCAACCGGAGGAGGTTGTTTTCGAATGGACGGAACCGGCGGAAGTGGAAAAACGATCGCACCCGGAGCGCAGTCTCTCGCATCGTGATTGCCTCGATCCCCAGGCGATGCTGCCGGGCCTGCGGTTTCTGCAGGAACTGTCGAGCAATGGCGACCGCGACGTGCCCAAGATCTGGCGCGCGCTGCGCGCGCGGCTGAGGGACCATCCCGCCCTCGCCCCTTCCCGATTCGAGGCCCTCTTCGCCCGCGACCTCGATGGGCTCATCCAGTTCTGTGAAGAAGCGGAGGCCCGCGGGGATGTAGTGGTGCCGATCCGCGTGCCATGATCGGAAAAGAGACCGGGTCTGTTTTTCGCCGATCGGCTCCGAAAAACAGACCCGGTCTCGTTTTATCGCCCGTGCTAGCATGACGCCGGTTTTGAGGGCCCTTTATGCGTCCACTAGGTTGGCTCGGCGTGGCGTTGGTTGGGGTGGTGATGTCGAGCCCGCTCGGCGCGCAGGCTCGCGGCGAGTGGACCCACTATTCGGGGAACGCGGCCAGCCTCAAGTACTCGCCGCTCGATCAAATCAACAAGGACAACGTCTCGAAGCTGAAGATCGCGTGGCGATGGGCGTCGCCCGACAACGCCGTGGTGGCCGCCAATCCGCTCGCGCGGCCGGGCGGGTATGCCGACACGCCGCTGATGATCAAGGGCGTGCTCTACACCGTCACGTCGCTCGGACAGGTCGCAGCAGTGAACCCAGGCACAGGCCAGGCGATCTGGACCTACGACCCCGGCAACTGGAAGACCGGGCGTCCCGGCAACCTGGGGTTCGTCCACCGTGGCATCGCGTATTGGAGCGACGACTCGAAGGAGCGCCTGCTGCTCGGCACCGGTGACGCGTTCCTGATCTCGGTCGATGCGAAGACCGGCGCTCCCGATACGGCGTTCGGTGACGGCGGCAAGGTGGACCTGATGGCCGGGCTCGCCCACGCGGTGCGCGCCACCAACTACGGCGTCACCGCGGCGCCGATCGTGTGCCGCGACGTCATCATTGTCGGCGCCAGCATCCACGACGGCCCGACCCACAAGGAATGGCCGCGCGGCGACGTCAGCGGATTCGACGTCCGCACCGGCAAGCGTTTGTGGACGCTGCATTCGATTCCGCAAAAAGGCGAGTTCGGCAGCGAGACGTGGGCGGACGATTCGGCGAGCTACACGGGCAGCACGAACGTGTGGACCAACATCTCCGCCGACGAAGAACTCGGTTACGTTTACCTGCCGTTCGGCACGCCCACCGACGATTGGTACGGCGGCCATCGTCCGGGCGCAAATCTGTTTGCGGAAAGCCTGGTCGCGCTCGACGTGCGAACGGGCGAGCGCAAGTGGCACTTCCAGGCCGTACATCACGGCGTGTGGGACTACGACTTTCCCGCGGCGCCGTTACTCGTCGACATCAGGGTGAACGGCAAGGACATCAAGGCCGTGGCGCAGGTGAGCAAGCAGGGATTCACCTATCTATTCGATCGCAAGACCGGCGCGCCGGTGTGGCCGATTGAAGAGCGTCCGGTGCCGCCGTCGAAGGTTCCCGGCGAGCGGTTGTCGGCCACACAGCCGTTTCCCAGCAAGCCGCCTGCGTTCGAGCGCCAGGGCATGACCGAGAACGACCTGATCGACTTCACGCCGGAATTGAAGCAAGCGGCGCTCGCAGCGATCAAGGACTTCGACTACGGCCCGCTGTTCACGCCGCCATCCGAACGCGGCGCGATTGCCATGCCGGGATGGGTGGGCGGCGCCAACTGGGGCGGCGCGGCGTTCGATCCGGAAACCGGCACGATCTACATTCCGTCGCTCACGAGTCCGATCGTGATTCAGCTTGTGAAGCCGAATCCAACGAGCAGCAACCTGCTCTATAACCGCGGCGGCGTGATGATGCCGCCCACCATCGACGGCTTGCCGATCGTCAAACCTCCCTACAGCCGCGTGACCGCCATCGACTTGAACCGCGGCGACATCAAGTGGATGTCCGCGCTTGGCGATGGTCCTCGCAATCACGCATTGCTGAAGGATCTCAACCTGCCGCCGCTCGGCGTGGGCCTTCGCGGCGCGCCGCTCGTCACCAAGTCGCTGTTGTTCGTGGCGATCGGGCAGGGGAACCTGGGCGGCGGCCGCAACATGGCGCTCGGCGGACGTCCGCCGAGCCCTGCCGTTCCACCAGAGCCGAGTGCCATCCACGTGTACGACAAAGGCACAGGAGCGTTGGTGTGCTCTCTTCAACCGCCGGCCCGTCCGCTGGCGTCGCCAATGACATATCTCTTTGAAGGCAAGCAGTACCTTGTGGTGGCCGCCGGCGGCGGTACATCGGCTGAACTCATTGCGTATTCACTGGGGTCGTAAATGTTGATCGAGATGTCACGTAGGGCACCCCTTTATGGGGTGCCAACCCTCCTCCTCCTCCTCCTCGCACCCTCTCTCGCCTTCGCGCAAGCGCTGCCCAACATCAACTCGCTGCGCGTCGGCTACAACACGCGCAAGACGGCCGCGAAGGCGGAGGGCGAGCTGAAGGCTCAGCTGGACGCTATCGACAAGGCGATCGCCGAAGCCATCAAGCTCGGCCAGGCCGGTGAGGTCCGCCGCCAGATCGCGCGGGGCAGCGCGTTGCTGGCCGGCACGGCCTGGACACCCGCGCTCGATTACCAGAATTCTCTCGCGTTGCGCAGCGAACGCATTGTCATCGACTCGTCGCTGCCGTACGCGCTGCGGCTCGAGCAGATCTATTCGCCATCGATTGAGCTCACACCGGCGCTTACCGCGCGGGTCTCGCTGCGAAAGCGCGTGCCTCCGCCGGCGCCCGGCGCCGCGACACCGCCGGATGAGCCTCGAGCCCGCGATCTCGGAACATTCGACGCGGTGAGCCGTGACCTTCGCGAGTCGCCGTTGGTAATGGAGCTCGACATGGCCGGCGCGGCAGACGGCGCGTACCTGATCGACACCGAGGTATTCGACGGCGCTACGCCGCTCGGCAAGACCAGCCTTGGCGTTCAGTTGCAGAAGGGGCTCGACGCACGGCTGCGCGCGCTCGAAGCCGGCGCCGCGAAACTGCCCGAGGCCGTGCGCGCCGATGTGCTCTATCCGAGCGACTTCATTCGCAACGTCAATCGCGGCCGGGTGGGGCTTGGCACCTTCAACCTCACCACCGACGTCGCCGCTGCCGAAGCAGTGCTGGCTGCGGCGAAAGCCGGGAAGGATCCGTTCAAGGGCCGCACCGGCGACATGGAGCGGCACTATCCGCTGGCGGGTGCCGGCGAGATCATGCCGTACCGCGTGTTCGTGCCGAAGGCCTACACGGGTGCCACGGCGATGCCGCTGGTGATTGCGCTTCACGGCCTGGGTGGCACCGAAGACGGGTTCTTCGACAACTATCAAAAACTCCCGCCCCAGCTGGCGGAGCAGCACGGCTTTCTGATGGCCGGTGTCCTGGGCTACCGGAGCGACGGTTTCTACGGCTCGCAAATCATGGCCGCCGGCGATGTCGCCTCGAAGCGCCGCGCCGAATACAGCGAGAAGGACGTGATGGAAGTGTTGCGCCTGATGAAGGCCACCTACAAGGTGGACGAGTCGCGCATCTATCTGCTCGGTCACTCGATGGGCGCCATCGGCGCGTGGTATCTCGGCTCCGCGCATCCGGACATCTGGGCCGCCATCGTGCCGTTCTCCGGCGCCGGCTCCGCAGCGACGGTGGAAAAGATGAAGGGCATCCCGCAGTTCGTCGTCCACGGCGACGCCGACAACACGGTGAACGTCAATGGATCGCGGACGATGGTGGCGGCGATGAAGAAGGCGGGAATGGAGGTGACCTACATCGAGGTGCCCGGTGGAAGCCACACCGACGTCGTCGTGCCGAACCTCGCGAAGGCGTTCGACTTTATGGCGGCCCAACGGAAGGGCGCGATCAACACGTCATCGAAGCAGTGAGTCGCTAGGACTGGCAGACATATCACGGGAGGCTGTTACGTATGAACACGCGAACGTTCCAAACGCGGCCGGGCGACCATCGGTTCTACAGTTTCATGTCGATCGTCACGGCTGTCACGATCGCCGCCGGCTTCGTCAACACCTACGTGCCGAAAGTTGCGGCCGGCACGCCGGAGCTCCCCTCGATCGTCCACCTCCACGCCGTGGTGTTTACGAGCTGGCTGATCGTTTTCGTCCTGCAAACCACGCTTGTCCTTACCGGACGAACGGCGGTTCATCGCAAGCTCGGCGTCGCCGGAGTGGTGCTTGCGGTGCTCATGCTCGTGGTCGGCTCGATCACGGCAATCACGGTGGCGCGTCTCGGGCACACCGGAATTGCCGGCGTGGAGTTTCCGGACGCAGAGGGCTTTCTGCTCCTGAACCTGAACGCCATCATCGTCTTTGCGATCCTCGTCGGCGCCGGTTGGTATTTCCGCCGCAACGCGCAAACGCACAAGCGCCTGATGCTGATGGCCACCGCCGGCGCACTCGTGGGCCCGGGAGTGAGCCGGTTGCCATTCGCCACTGGCAAGCCGCCGATAATCGCGATGCTGGCGATGGCCTTCCTGCTCGCCGGACCGGTCTACGACCTTGTGACACGCCGGCGCGTCCACCCGGCCTACATCGGTGGCTTCCTGCTGGCCCTCCTTGCGATTCCACCGGTGGTGGGCCTGTTGTCCGCGACTGCGGCGTGGCACGGCATAGCGGCCATGCTGATGGCCTGACGTGCGCGCTCCTTGGTGACCGACGTTTCCAGGCGTCTGACCGCCACTGCCCGCATCACGGTGATGACGGGCGCCGGTGTGTCGGCTGCTAGCGGCGTCCCCACCTTCCGCGGCGCCGACGGGCTGTGGAAGCAGTTCAGGCCAGAATCCCTCGCTACGGTCGAGGCCTTCGCCCGCGATCCGAAGTTGGTGTGGGAATGGTACGACTGGCGGCGTCAGAAGATTGCCGCCTGCGAACCAAACGCCGCGCACCACGTGCTGGCGAAATGGAGCCGGCGTTTTCACCACTTCAATCTGATCACGCAGAACGTGGACGGCCTGCACGAACGCGCAGGCACGGCGAACACGATCCGGTTGCACGGATCGATCTGGGAAGTGTTCTGTTGGGATGGTTGTCCCACGTCACCTGCGCGGTGGCGCGATGAGACCGTGCCTCAGACGAAAATCCCGCCTGCCTGTCCGCACTGCGGGGGATTGATTCGTCCAGGCGTGGTCTGGTTCGGCGAGTCGCTTGACCCGCAGGTCGTCGAGCTTGCCACCGCGGCTTCCGACTGCGACATCTTCTTCACGATTGGCACATCGGCGGTGGTCTACCCGGCGGCCGGCTTCGTCGACCTGGCGCGCCGCAGCGGCGCGTTTACCGTGGAGATCAATCCGGAGGCCACGCCGGTGTCGAGCGCTGTGGATCTCGTCCTGCGGGGATCGGCAGAGGCGCTCCTCCACCAGATTGAAGAGCACTTAGTGTGACCAATCTACTCCGCATCAGGTGGGGCACTGTATGGCAAGCGATAACACGCCCCTACCTGGTACCAACGTGGGCGCTGATCTCTAGCCAGAACGCACGAGTTGCGGTCGCACTGGTCGCGATGTTTGTTGCGGCCCCAGCATCACTGTGTGCGCAAGATCAACCGCCTTCGCCATGGACCTACACGGTGGAGGTCGTCGGCAACGTTGCCAACGGGCGGTTGCACCTCGGCGACAGTCTCTGGGGGAGCGGCGGAGACTGGGGCGTCGGCGCCGAGCTCAGGCCCCTGTCCGGCTGGCTCGATCGACTCGGGTTCGAGATCCAGGTGGTCCGCCTACACGACACCGAATCGCCAAGCAGCCAGGTGTCACAGCGTTTGAATGCCACCCTGGTCGTGGCCGATGCCCGATACCACTTTCGTGGTCACGCCAGGATCCAGCCGTATCTGTTCGCCGGCCTCGGGCACGTAAGTGCGGACTACACCTACAGCTGCACGGATTGCGTCTTCGATCGCGATCCTGTCACGAACGTGTTGACTTCAAGGGGCGTGCAGGAATCGCGTGACAAGGGCAGCAAGAACGGTTTCGCTTTCGGCACCGGCCTCGAGCTGGCCGTGCGACGGCATGTATCGATTCGGCCGGAGTTATTGCTCGCCGACACGACCCCGGGTTCGGGATACAACTGGAGCTGGGTGCAAGTGCAGATCGGGCTGGGCGTGCGCTTCTAGCGTGCGCCGCGTCAATCAGTGGAACGTTGTAAGGAGGTCAAGTTGAGGACGGCTGTGCTCGCGATCGCGCTGCTTGTCGCCGGCGTGCACCACGCTCTCGCCCAGAGCCCCGGCGATCTGATCGGCACATGGAAGCTGGTGTCGGCATCGAGTGTGACCGCCGATGGCAAGACCAATGACGCGCCGTACGGCTTGGGCCCCACGGGATTCCTCTCGTACTCTCGAGACGGACGAATGACCGCGATCATCAGCAATGGCGGGCGAGCGCCTCTGTCGGTTGCCGACCGGATTACGGCGCCGGTAGACGAGCGGGCCCAGGCGTTTGCGACTTTCCTGGCCTATGCGGGACGCTACACCGTGACGGGTGCCACCGTCACGCATCACATTGAAGCCGCGTCGATACAGAACTGGGTCAATGGGGATCAGCTCCGCTTCTTCAGACTCGAGGGCGATCGCCTTACGGTACGGACACCATCGACCTATTCATCAGGGGGCCAAACCCAGACCATCGAGCTGGTCTGGGAGCGCATCAAGTAGGGCGATGAGAGCGCCAACATGAAGCCTGGTGCGCGCCTGATCGGGCGCGTGGAGAGGTCCGCGGCGAACTTCTATGGCACAATTCGCGCGATGAAGTGCGGCGGCAGGCCGCAGAGACTTCACGAGGATGACCATGATGGCTTCAGCGTTACCGCGGGTCGCCGTGATCGCCGCGATTGTCGGGCTTGGCGCAACAGGTAACGCGGAAGGACAGGCACCCGTCTGCCCGCGTCCGGTCTTGGCGCGTCTTGCGGCGCTCGCGGGTCGCTGGAGTGTCGACTGGAGTTACCTGGTCGACGGTCAACTCCGCGCGGTGGAGCAGGCGACGGCGACAATCGACATCGCCGCCGGCGGGTGCGCCGTCCGGGAACGTCTTGAAGGGCAACTGGGAGGGCACCAACTGGCGGTCAACACGGTCGTCGCGGCGACGAATGACGACACCTTGCAGCGCGTCTATATCGACTCGGACCACGGGACCTTCCTCATATTTGAGGGTACCAACGCCGGTGACGCCATCACCTTTCTGTGGCGGCGAGACCTCGGGACTCGTCAGCAACTGGTCCGGCACGAGTACCTTGCGCTGGACCGAACGAGCTTTGCGACGGAAACGCATATGTCGCCCAACGACGGCGTGGAGTGGATCCTCGTCCAGCGCGCGCGTTACCGCCGGCTGTCAGCGCAAGTGATGACACCGTCGGTGACCAGAGACCCCGCAGTTCCGCTGCCCGCCCGAGCCGCCGAGCGCCCGGCGAGGCCGGGCGTGTAGAATGCGCGCTGGAGAAGCCATGAAGTTCATCCCGGCCCTGCTCGCCAGCCTCGTTCTATCCGCGATCACCGGCGCCGCCGCCGGCACGAGCGTGCTGTTCATCGGCAACAGCTTCCTCTTCGGCTCCGGATCGGCCGTTCGCTTCTACCGCGCCAATACCGTCACGGATCTCAATAACGAAGGCATCGGCGGCGTGCCCGCATTATTCAAGTCCTTTACCCAGCAGGCGGGCCTCGACTACGACGTCTCGCTCGAGACGCGTGGCGGCACGGGGCTGGATTTTCACTTGGCGAACAAGCTCGGCGTGATCGACAGCCACGGCTGGGACAAGGTCGTGATGCACGGCTACAGCACGCTCGATGCCGAGAAGCCCCGCGACCCGGCCAAGCTGATCGCCACGAGCAAGCAGATGGCGGATGTCCTGCACGCGCGCAATCCGAAGGTCGAGATCTACATGATGGCCACATGGTCGCGCGCTGACGAAACCTATCCGGCCAAGGGCGCGTGGGCCGGCCAGCCGATCGAGGTGATGGCGCGTGACGTCCGCGCCGCCTACGACAAGGCCGCGGCCGGAGCCGGAGTGAAAGGCGTGATCCCGGTCGGCGAATCCTGGACGCGCGCCATCCAGGCGGGCGTGGCAGACCCGAACCCTTACGACGGGATCGAAGCCGGGAAACTCAATCTCTGGACCTTCGACAACTACCACGCCAGCACGCACGGTTATTACCTTGAAGCCCTCGTGATCTTCGGCAGCCTGACCGGCCGCGATCCGCGGTCGCTCGGCGACAACGAGTGCTCGGCGTTCGAACTGGGCATATCGCGTCCGCAGGCCAAGGCGCTGCAGCAAATCGCCTTCGACCAGCTGGCGAGTACCGGTGCCATCACAGCGACGCCGACTGCGCCGCCGGGCAGCCCTGCGCGCTGTATCGCGGCACGCTAGAGGAACGCCGGCGCTGGATCGGTTGTCTCGACTGACGGCGGCGTCTTCCGGCTGGTGGTCAATGCGCGTGCGCGCCATCGGTGCCTGGGCTAGACATAGTTAGACGGATACGAAACGCTGCAATTCGACAGGAGAATCAATGCGTCACTGGCTCGCCCTCGTGGTCGTCGTGACTTCCTGCATCCCGGTCCAGGTCGGCGCGCAGACCAACCCTCTGTGGTCCGAACAGAAAGTAAAAGGCTTCTTGCCCCACATGACCTGGCCGGAAGTGCGAGATCTCTTGAGTCGCACCGATATGGTGCTGATTCCTATCCCCGCTCTGGAGCAGCACGGCTTCCACGGACCCATCGGAACCGATTACTACTCTGGGATCGAGCAGTCGAAGCTCATCGCGCAGCGTACGGACCTCCTGGTTGCGCCCATCCTGTTTGTCGGCCAGTCGCCTTACCACCTGGAGTTCCCAGGGAGCATTGCGCTATCAGCAGAGACTCTCCAGCGGGTGTACTTCGAGGCGGCGCAGAGCCTGATCAATCAGGGATTCCGACGCATCCTCTTGTTTGCCAGCCACACAGGCAACCAGTACATCGCGAGTTATGTGGCGGATCGGATCAATCAGGAAACGGGCGCTGTGGCCGTGAATCTGGCCGATGGCGTCAGAGCGATGCTTGACCCGCGCGATGGCCGCCAGTCGACGTCAAATCAGCCCGTGCCATTTGACCGCCATGGAGGTGTTGGCGAAACGTCAGGGGCGCTGTACTTGTTTCCGACTCTCGTGCAGATGGACAAGGCCGAGCGGGCCGCGTTGAGTGTGCCGCCTGCGCTTTCGGCGTTGCCACCACTGGTCGCGACCGGAGATCGCGCCGCGACGCTGGTGTTTCTGGCCGAAGCACTCAAGCCGAAAGCCACAGGCAAGGGAACGTCGACCGCTGAAATGTCAACGACCGGCGTGTGGAGTGAACGCGACCCTCGCGAAGCCACGGCCGAGCAAGGTAAGCGAGCGACAGATGTCTTCGTGGATGCAGCGGTCCGCTTTATTGAGCGGTGGAAGCAACTGAGACCGTTACAGAGGAAATAGCGCCTCCAGTCCGCACTGGGCGTTGGACTGGACGCGCTCGTGACGCGCGGAACGGAACCAAGGCCATCCAGGGGTTGTGGTGTAATCGGCGGATGCGAATCTCCTACATTGCCGTATTCCTGCTGATCGCCGCCCCTCCCATCGTCGCGCAGGACCGCACGATCGATCTGTTGCGCCTGCTCTCCAACACTGCCGGCCCTCCGGGATTCGAAGAACCGATTCGTAAGGTGATGGTCGAGGCGATGAAGCCGTACGCGTCAGCGATCACCTTCGACGGCATGGGCTCGATCATCGCCACGCAGGGCACCACCGGACCGCGCATCATGGTGGACGCGCACATGGACGAACTGGGCGGCATGGTGCGCCGCATCACGCCACGCGGCCTGATGACGATGCAGATGCTGGGTGGGTGGCTGGACCAGGCGCTGGTGGACCAGCGATGGACGATCATCGGCTCGAAGGGTCCCGTGAAGGCCGTCACCGGCATTCGCGATGTCCACGTCGTTCCCGCGGAAGAGCGCGGCCGCGTCTACTCGCGCGACAGCCTGTTCCTCGACGTGGGCGCCTCGTCCGAAGCCGAAGTGCGGGCGATGGGCATCTCGGTCGGCGATCCGATCGTGCCCGACGCGCCGTTTGAAGTGTTGAACGGCAGCAGCAACTACCTCGGCAAGGCCTGGGACGATCGCGTCGGTTGCGCCGTCGTCGTCGAAGCGATGCGCCGGCTGCAAACCACGCCGCATCCGAACCAGATCGTCTGGGCCATCACGACGCAGGAGGAAATCGGCCTGCGCGGCGCGCACACCGCGGCGGATACCATCAAGCCCGAACTGGGCATTGCCATCGAGGGCGGCATCACCGGCGATGTCTATGGCGGCCATCCGGAGGAAACGCAAGCGGCCCTCGGCGCAGGTCCTGTGCTCTTCGTTTACGACTCGTCGGCGTTGCCGAACAGAAAGCTGAGCACTTTCGTCAAACAGACCGCCGCCGAGAGGAAACTGCCGCTGCAGCTCGATCTCGTGCAGGGCTACGGCGACGACTCGGCC
>Ga0210377_10003891_pt1 | contig 12722 bp, 8 predicted proteins | sample PLM4_65_b1redo_FD_155480 | JGI IMG/M metagenome (GOLD analysis project Ga0210377, IMG submission 155480) | Groundwater sediment microbial communities from an aquifer in East River, Colorado, USA - PLM4_65_b1 redo | ecosystem: Environmental > Terrestrial > Soil > Riparian zone | place: USA: East... | reverse complement strand
GTATCGCATCGTCCTGCCGACGGCGAACCACGTCTTCCTGCCCGGCCACCGGATCATGGTGCAGGTGCAGTCATCGTGGTTCCCGCTCTACGACCGCAATCCGCAGACCTTCGTGCCGAGCATCTTCCGGGCGAAGCCGGCGGACTATCGCAAGGCGGTGCAGCGGGTGCATCACGCGCCGGGGCGGGCGAGCAACATCGAGCTGCCGCTGGTGGTGACGGCGGGATCGCCGAACCGCTGACGAGGACCCGGCCTTGCGGTCGGGCGCGTCACGCCCCCTTCCCGGCGGCGGCCGGGGCCGCAGTGGCCGGCGACTCCAGGACGCAGGTCACGACGTAGCGCAGAGGCCCGCGCCGGACGGCACCGAAAGGCCAGCAAGTGACGAGGGCGAGCCGGTCGGGTCCGGAGCCCGGGTCGGCTCCCCACGCGTCCGCCGCCGGCAGAACGGCACGCCGACCGACGACCGTCGTGTCGGTGACGCGATAGCGCCGCACGCCATCGAGGGTGCGCAGGACGATGGTGTCGCCGCGCTGCAAGTCGGCGAGAAACGCCGCCCAGGTGTCGCGGTGCCCGCCGATGGCGCTCAACCCCCGCCCGCCGAGCGGCGCGCTGCCGACGAGATGCCCGAGACCGAAGGCCATCGTGCGGCCGGTGGCATCGGAGAGCACGGGACGGTCGATGCCGAGACGTCGCACTTCGATCCGGGCGACAGGCGTGAAATCGGCCCACGGCCACGGGTGGCGGGGCCGGCCGTCGTCGAACGATCGCGTCCAGGCACGATCGATGAGAACCGCCGCCGCCGCGCCCTTGGCCCCGAGATAGAGGTGGCGGCCGACGAGAAGCGCGCCCGTCGCGGCCGCGGCGCAGGCCGTGATCGCGAGCGCGGCCCGCGCGCGCCGCCGCGCGCGCCGACGGGGCGTCGCCGCCGGCGCATCGACCATCCGGCTCATTCGCGCACGAACCGGCGCAGCGAGCCGAGGATCAGACCGAACAGGAGCAGCAGGACTCCGGCGCGCAGCCACAGCGGGTCGAGCGTGCCGCCCTGGGGCAGCGCCAGCAGATCGCCCGCGGAACCGGGGATGGCGTTGGCGGCCGGCGCGGGCACGGACGGCCCGAGGGCGGTCGGACGCTCCTCGATCGCCACCAGGCTGGTGTACGGCGTGACCAGGCCGAACTCGAGCGCCAGCGGCAGGACGTCCCCCCTCACGATGGCCTCGTCGCGGCCGGTCGCCCGCGCGTCGAGCAGGTCGTCGATGCGGGCTCGCGCCCAGCGCGCCGCCACGCCGGCGCCGCGCGGAGCGTCGGGGAGGATGTCGAGGTCGACCGAGAACGGGCCGTTGGCGACGAGACCGCGCAGGACGGCGCGGGTGCCGGGGGAGGATCGATCGAGCTTCAGGGCGACCGACAGCGGCTGGCCGGCGTAGAGATCGGGGATCCGCTCCGGGCGGGCGTCGAGGGGCGGCGCGCCGTCCCAGTCGAGGGCGAGTCCGGTGAACACGGGACGCCGCAGGCGATCGAGGAAGACGACCAGGCGGGGCCCGACCTCCTCGGGGCTGCCGATGAACTCGCAGGCGCCGCGGCCGTGCCGCGCCAGCGCCCGCATCAGCGGACGGTTCGGCGCCGGTCCGATGCCGACGACGTGCAGGCGCGTCTCGCCGAGACCGAGGGTGGCGGCGGCGATCGCCTCGTCGCCGGCGTCCACGGCGCCGTCGGTGATCAAAACGATCCGCCGCACCTGCCGTGTCGGCTCGGCCTCCATCAGGGCGAGCGCGTGCCGGAGGGCGGCGAGGATCTCGGTGCCGCCCTCGGTCCTGAGCCCCAGCACCCAGGCGCGCGACGCGACGAGGTGGGAGGGTGTCGCCGGCCGGAAGGTGTCACGGAAAGGCGTGCTGGTGTGCGAGAAGCGTAGGAGGTTGAAGGTGTCGGCCGGTCCGAGCCCGTCGAGCGCGGCCAGCAGCGCCAGCTTCGCCTGCTCGAGCGACGCCCCCTCCATCGATCCCGACACGTCGACGACGAAGAGCGTCCGGGTCGGGATGCCGGCATCACCCGGGCTGCCGGGGGCCGGCGGGACGATCAGCGCGAGGGCGTAGAGTGCGTCGTCACGCTCCTCGAGGAAAACCGCGCCGCGCGGCGCGCCGCCTGCCGCGGGAACCCACTCGAGGCGGAAGTCGCGGTCGGCCGGGGCGCCGGCGCGGGTCGCGACCGTCCACGACGTCGTGTCGTGGGTGACCTCGACGAGGTGCGATGGTGACCGCACGCTCGCGAGCGGCACGCCCGGCTCGAGGACGATGCGCACCGCCAGGGCCGGCGCCGCGGAACTCGTGGCGGGGACCATGGGCGAGTCGCAGACGTACGTCGCGACCGCGCCGGACGCCGGCGAGGCGACCGCCGCGCCGGTCCCGGCGCCGCCGGCCGGCGACCCCGCGGCGCCGGAGTCATCCGGCGCGACCGGGGCGTAGCGCGGCGTCCAGGTCAGCGGCAGCGCCAGCGCGAAGGTCCCGGCCGACCAGGCTGCCTCGTCGAAGTAGCGCAGCGTCACCGCGACCTCCTCGCCCGGGTTGATGCCGGAGACCGACGTCCGGAAGAGCCCCCGCCCGGCGAACTCGACGAGCCCCGCCTTGCGCCCTTCGCTGCGGGCGGTCTCGTATTCGGTGCGGGCAAGGGCGCGCTCGCGCACGACCGATCGGATGACCCGGTCGCCGACGCGCATCTCGAACGAGTCGACGGTGGCGCGCTCCGGGAGCGGGAAGACATAGAGCGCCTCAATGGTGGCCGGCGCCGTGTTCCGGAACGTCTGGCGCACCGTCCCCTGGACGAGGATGCCGGTCACCCTCAGATCGGCCTCGATGGTGAGGGCCGGCAGCGGAACGAGCCCTCCCGGGCTCCGCCAGTAGAGCGTGCCGGTCCCCGGGGCGGGAATCTCGTCGGCCCGGGCGGGGGCCGTGGCCGGGAAGAGCAGGGCCGCGGCGATCGCGGCGACGGTCAGTGCCAAGTGTGTTCGGTGTCGGGTTCGCATCGCGCGTCCTCCTTCGAGGGAACGCGCGCTGCAAGGGCACGATCCGTGCCGCGCCGCCAGCCCCGCGATCGCGGGTCGTGCCGCGCTACAGACGTGTGCGACCGGACACGGATCGTGTACCGGGCGACACGTGCGACGCAGCTGCCGCGGGCCTCAGGGGCAGATCAAGCTGACCCGCTCCACGCCGTTGCTGGCGCGGCCGTAGGTCCCGACCCCGCACACGTTGACCGTGACGAACGCCGGGTTCCCCGGCAGCACCGACTCCATCGCATCGTCGACGCGCAGGGTGAAACCCGGCCCGGCAGGGCTCAGGCTCCCGACCACGATGGTTTCGCCCGCGTTGAGATGGTCCACCTCCATCAGCGCCGACGAGATGCACACCACGTGAGGATCGGTCGCGGTCAGGATGAGCGACACCGCCCCGAGCGCAGGCCCGTTATTCGTGACCACGAACGCGAGGCGTCCGGTCTCGCCACCGTCGGGGAACTGGTCCTGATCGCCGTCGAGGTCGCGATACTCCACCTGCACGATGGACAGGTTGAAGTCCTGCGCGGCGGCCGGTTGAACGCCCGCGATGGAGATGATCGTCGGCCCTGCGAGGAGAGTCCAAAACACGAAGGCCGCCGACCTGGTACGCGTCCATTCACCGAGAGCGGCTGGAGCGATGGCGATGGCCTGGTTCTGCGAGTCGCGGGGAGGGGCTGTCAAAGTCGACAGGCGCTATCGGCGTCCGGCGCGGGCCGGGCTAGCGGAGCGGCTCGAGGTCCTCGAGGATACGACCGAATGCGAGGGCTCGCACTGGAGGCTTCAGATCGAAGGTGTGGCGGCCGGCGTGGACGAGGAAGAGGCGATCGAGCGCGAGATCGTCCAGGGCGGTGTGCATCGAGCGTGTCAGCGTCGGAGCTGACGTGCGTTTGAACTCGAACCCCAGACGCATGCGACCGCGGATCACGAGAAGATCCAACTCGGCACCCGTGTGCGTCCGCCAGAAGAAGCACTCCTCCGGCCTCGCCCCGAGGCGTGCGACGACGCTATCGAGAGCGTACCCCTCCCACGACGCCCCCACCTTCGGATGAGACTCGATGTTGTCGGGGCCCGCCAGGCCAAGCAGGGCATGGAGCACGCCGCTGTCACGAATGTAGATTCTCGGCGCCTTGACTTGTCGCTTCCCGATGTTTTCGTGCCAGGGAAGCAGCTGGCGCACCATGAAAGTCTCGGTCAAGATGTCGAGGTAATGCTGGACTGTCTTGTGCGAGACGCCGAACGACCGCGCCAGCTCGGATGAGTTCCAGAGCTGGCCGTGGTAATGGGCGAGCATCGTCCAGAAGCGACGCAGGGCGGGAGCCGGCAGGCGAAGTCCCAATGCCGGGATGTCCCGCTCCAGGTAGGTCCGGATCATCGCGTTTCGCCAGCGCAGGCTGTCAGCCTCATTCCGGGCGAGGAACGATGGCGGGAACCCGCCACGGCGCCACAGTTTCGCCCACGCCGCCGGCCCCACCTCGTCGAGCGTGAAACCCGGCAGCTCGTGATAGGCGATGCGACCCGCCAGCGTTTCGGATGACTGCTGCAGGAGGGGGGGCGAGGCGCTGCCGAGAACGAGGAATCGCCGTTTCGCGCCCGGCTCATCGACCAGCACCCGGATTGTCTCGAACAGGCCTGGGCGCCGCTGCACCTCGTCGAGGACCACGAGCCCTCGGAGCGGTCGCAAATGAAGGAGCGGCTCCTGCAGTTGCGCCAGGTCCTCGGCGCTCTCCAGGTCGAACACCGCGGCCTTGCCGCGGTGGGATGCCACCAACTCGCGGGCCAGCGTTGTCTTGCCGACCTGTCGGGGTCCGATGATGGCGACGACAGGGAACTGCCGCAGCAGATCTCGGAGCGATCGCAGATGCTCGGTGCGCTCGATCATGGCTGCCAATCTACCATGAAAATCGGATGTCTATCTCCCAATTTTCATGATTGGCTGCGGCGACGGGAGCGGGGGATTCAGCGCGCCGCCGCCTCGACGGCGCACGCCGCGGGGCGTGGCGCGGAGGCATCGGCCGAAGCGTAGATGCCGGCGATGGCGGCGCAGGTGGTCGCCAGCGCGGCGGTGTCGCCGGTCGCCTTGGCGGCCCGGGCCACCCCGGCGAGCGACAGGCTGCGGCGCGGCGCGCGCGCCAGCGCCTTCTCGTACTGCGCCCGCGCATCGGCCGGGCGGCCGATTTTCAGCAGGACGTCGCCGTAGACCTCGTGCGACGGCTTGATGATGGCCGGTGGGCCGTAGTCGAGCGCCATCGCGTCCTCGGCCGCGGTGGCCTCGTCGAGCAGCGCCAGGGCGGTCACGGTGTCGCCGCGTCCCTGCGCGACCAGGGCGCGCAGGCTCTTCTGCATCACCTCGGCGACCAGCAGGTCGCTTTTGGAGGTGTCCACGTAGGCGCTGCCGCCCTGGGCGCAGATGTGCCCGGCCGCCACGGCGGTGTCGCGCCGCAGCCCGATGCGGTTCGCCGCAGCATCGGCGTCATCGAAGTTCCCCGCCAGGTACGCCGCGTAGCCGGTCGCGAACAGGTCGGCGGCGGCGCTGGCAACCTGGGTCGCGTCGGGACGGATCTCGGGCGGCCCGGGTCGGCCGCCGGTCTCGACGATCCAGGCGGCGCGCATCGCGGCATGGTGCCACAGGGCGCGCGGCGACCCGCTCTCCTTCGCGGTGGCGGTCATGGCGTCGAGCCGGGCGCGCGCGTCGTCGAAGCGCCCGAGTTGCAGGTACGAGTACTCGAGCCACTGCAGGGCGTGATAGTTGAGCGCGTCGACGCCGAGCCCCTTGCGCGCGCGGCGCGCCGCGGCGACATCGACCGCCTTGACGTTGGCGTCGACCGCCTCGTCCCATTCCCCGAGCGCGACGTAGATGTGCGAGATCATGTGCTGCGCGTGCGACGCCGCCGGGGCGATCTGCGCGTAGACGCGGGCGGCGCGCAGCCCGAGCGGCGCATGCACCGGGTCGTCGTAGGAGTGGATGAGGTAGTGCGCCGCCCCGGGGTGGCGCGGGTTCGCTGCGAAGACCTCCTCACCGATGGCGGCGGCGCGCATGTAGACCGCGAAATCCCGGTTGCCCTCCGCCGTGCCGAGGATCGACAGCGCGTAGAAGGCGCGCGCCTCGAGGTCTTCGGGGTAACGCGCCGACAGCGCGCCCATGGCCCGGCTGTAGGCGACATCGCACGCGAGCTTGTCGCCGTCGCCGTAGAGCCGATCGACGGCGCCCAGGTAACCACGTTCGCGCTCGGTGGGCGCCTTGACGCGGCGGGCCTCCGGTGTCGGGGCGAGCCGGCCCAGCGCCGCGAGGGCGGCATCGCGATCCTGCTCGCGCCACAGCGGGTGGTTGTAGGTCATCGCCTCGCCCCAGTACGCCAGGGCGAAGCCGGGGTCAATGTGTTGCGCCTCGCGGAAGGCCTCGGCCGCATCTTCGAACTCGAAGCTGTGCAGCAGGAGCACGCCGCGGATGAAGGCCGGTTGGGCTGCGGGGGCGCCGGAGTTTGGGAAGCGGATGTCGCCGAGTGTCGCCGGCGTGGCGGGCGTTGCGGCGCCGGGCGGCGCCGTCGCCAGGAACGCGACGCCCGACAGCAGCGCCGCCACCAGGGGACCGGGACCGGACCAGCCTGAGAATTTCACCGCCGACTCGAGAACATGGAATGGCCGCATTCTAGCCGCGGCCGGGGGGCCTGTCTACCCGGGCATCAGGCGTGGTGTTCGGTGGGCCGGAGAACGGGTTCGAGCGCTATAATTCCACGCATGAGAACCACCGCGCTGCTCTCTTCCGATACATCGCCCGAGGTGGAGCAGGTACAGATCGAATTGTGGCGGCGCATGTCACCCATGGAGAAGCTGCGTGCGGTGGCCGAGATCAGCCGCGCCGTGCAGGAGCTGTCGCTCGCCGGTATCCGGTTGAGGCATCCCGGGGCGACGGAAGAGGAGTGCCTGCTGCGCCTCGCCATTCTCAAACTCGGACGCGAGCTGGCCTGCCAGGTCTATCCACATGCAGCACACCTCGACGGTCTCTGATGGTGGCGTCCGACACGATTCGCGTCGCCCTGATCGTCGCGGAAGCGCTCGAAGCCTGCGGCGTCCGCTATCTTGTCGGCGGCTCGCTGGCGAGCGCAGTCAGCGGCGAGCCCCGCTCCACGGTGGATGTTGACCTGGTCGTCGAGTTGACCGAGAAAGACATCGAACCGCTTATCGGTCTGCTCGGCGATCGGTTCCATGCCGACGCCGACGTCATCCGTCGCGCCATCCGGGATCGGTCAAGCGCCAACGTGATTCACAACTCAACATCCACCAAGGTTGACCTCTTCATCTGCGGTGGCTCACCCGTCGACAAAGAACAGATGGAGCGCCGGCAGCGAGTCAAGGTCTCAAGCGATCCGGAGGTCTGGCTGTATGTCTACACGCCCGAGGACATCCTCCTGCAGAAGTTGAGGTGGTACCGGATGGGAAATGAGGTTTCGGAACGGCAGTGGAATGACATCCGCGGGATCCTCCTCGTCCAGGGGGATCGTCTGGACCGGACCTATCTGCAAGACAAGGCGACGGTGCTCGGGGTCTCCGACCTACTTCACCGGGCTCTGGGTGAGGTCAAGGGCCAGGTGTAGCGGAGGATCACGTCCTTCGGTCGGCTGCCGCAGCCGTGGAAAACATCGGGGATGGAAAACATCGGGGCCGGTGCCGGCCGCGGGGCCCGGGGCGGCCCGCGCGGAGCCGCCGCGCGCGCGCCGTCAGTTGATCCCGGCGATCATCACCACGTCCTGGCTGGACGAGCCGTAGGTGAAGTAGAGGATCGGCGCGTCGGGGGCCCAGAAGTGCCGTGCAAGGCGGCCGGTCTTGTACTCGGTGATCAAGGTCGGCTTGGCCTCGCCGGGCTTGAGCATCCAGAGGCTGTCCTGCTGGCCGATCCGGCGGTGAATCACCATCCGCGAGCCGTCCGGGCTCCAGTGATGATCCACGACCTGGCCGTCGGGGAAGTTCGTCAGCCGTTCCGGGGTGCCGTCCGGAATCGCCTTGCGCATGAGGTTCCAGCCCTCGCCGCGGTCGACATAGGTCAAGGCGCGGCCGTCCGGTGTCCACGCGGGACCGTCGGCGCCGGGCGGCAGGAGGAAACCGGCCTGCGGCTCGGCCCCGTCCACCGATATGATGTGACGGCGCGGGAAGAGGCGTCCGTTGACCTCCTCGAACGTCGCGTACAGCACACGCGTTCCGTCCGGCGAGATCAAGGTCTCGTCGACCGACTTGCCGTCGACGATCTTGCGGGGCGGCGTGCCGTCGAGTTTCAGCGCCCAGATCGACTGCGGGTCGTCCCAGCGCTGGAAGAGCAGGGCTTTGCCCGAGGGCGACACTTCGATGAGCTCCTCGCCGTTCCCCTCGGTCAGTTGGCGCAGGCCGCCACCGTCGGGATCCATGCGCCAGATGTGCGCCACGGCGCTCTCGCCGCTGTCGACCTGGGTGAAGACCAGGCCGGCGCCCTGGGCGTACTCGGCGTTCATGACGTAGATGCCCTGCGATGTCAGTTGTCTGCGGTTGGCGCCGTCGGCGTCGATGCGCCACACGAAGACCATGTTGTCCTTGGCCGCCGTGAAGGCGGTGGCGCCACCGGGGAGCGGGACGAGATTGCCGATCGAGCCGGCGCTTCCCGAGGCGAAGGTGATCGGCTGGGGCTCCTGCTTCGCATCGACCCGGGCGACCCACAGGTTGTCGACGGTGGCCCGGCGGATGGCGGCGACGGACTTGCCGTCGGCTGCGACCGAGAGGTTGGTGTAGCCGTCGAGGTCGTTGGTCAGCCGCGTCGAGTCGCCGTCCGGATACGCCACCCGGAAGACCTGGTGGGCGCCTCCGGAGCGGGTGTCGAGCGCGCTCGCGAGCAGGGCGCGCCCGTCCGGCAGCCAGCCCACGCTGTTGATCGAGAGCCAGACGCGGGTCCCGATCGGGGCGTTCCTCCCGGTCTCGACGTCCACCGACTGCAACCGCGCCTTCACGCCGCCGGTGGGATTCTGAATGGCGACGGCGATCGCCTTCCCATCCGGCGACCAGGCCGGCGAGGCGTTGAAGGTCTCGGGGTTCTTGATGCGCAGGATCTCGCGCTCCTTGCCGGTGTCGAGATCGGCGACGACAAGCGCGTCGGCTCCCACATCGATGATCCCGCGCCGGAAGCAGATGCGCTTGCCGTCGGGTGAGAAGCTGGCCGATGAGTCGACGTCGAAGATCAGCTTGCGCGGCGCGCCGCCGAGCGAGGCCACCTGGAACAGGGCGCTGTAGTTGGGGGAGTCGGGATCCCGGTTCAGGTAATAGAGGTAGTCGCCATCGGGCGAGAAGCTGATCCCGGTGATCCGCGTCTCGTTGTCGGGGAGGATGACGACGTCGCTGCCGGTGCGCACCTGCCGGACGTTGAGCGAGGCCTTCCGGTCGCGGGCGGTGACAAAGGCGAGATAACGGCCATCCTCCGAGAGCGCCGTCGCGAGCAGATCGTCGCGGCTCATCAGCACCGTCATCCTGAGATCCTGGGCGCTAGCGCCGGCGCCGCCGGCCGGCCCGCCGCGTCCGAGCAGGCCGAAAAGACCGAAGCCGAGCCCGCCGAGACCGATGATCAGCGTCGCGGCGATCGCAGCCCAGAACCCCTTGCCCCGGCCGCCGACCGCCGCCGTCGCCCCCGACCCCGCGGTCGAGCCCGACGGCGCGGACGGCGACAGCGTGTCCCACTCCTCGACCAGCTCGCGCAGATCGATGGCCAGGTCCTTCATCGACTGGAAGCGCTGGTCGGGGACCTTGGCCAGGCAGCGGCGGATGAGACGGCGCACCTCGCCCGGCACCTCGGGGTTGATGCTCTCCACCGCCGGCGGTTTTTCCTTGAGGATGTGGTGCATCACCTCGACGTCGGAGTCGGCCACGAACGGCCGGCGGCGCGTGGCCGCCTCGTAGAGGATGCAGCCGAGCGAGAAGATGTCCGACCGGTGATCGACGGTCCGCGCCTGCACCTGCTCGGGGGACATGTACCCGACCGTCCCCATGACGACGCCGGCTCCCGTGGCCGCCATCTCGGTGGGGGCGCTGGTGCGCTCGGCGTCGGTGATCGACCCGCGCTCGGTCAGCTTCGCGAGGCCGAAATCGAGCACCTTCGCGAACCCGTCCTTGGAGATCATGATGTTGCCGGGCTTCAGGTCGCGATGGACGATGCCCGCCTGGTGCGCCTTGGCCACCCCCTCGGCCGCCTGCGCCATGTAGCCGAGCAGCGTCCTGAGGTCGGCCCGCTCGTGATGGATCTTCTCGTCGAGCGTCTGGCCCGCGACCAGCTCCATCGAGATGAAGTGGACCGGCTCGGTCGGCGCGTCGGCTTCGCCCGCGCCCGTGCCGCCGCCGGCACCCGCGCCGCCGCGCGCGGATTTCACCTCGTCGTGGCCGATCTCGTAGATGGTGACGATGTTCGGGTGGTTCAGCGACGACGCCGACTTGGCCTCGGTGATGAAGCGCCGCACCCGCTCTTCGTTGCGCACGAGGCCGGGCGGCAGGATCTTCAGCGCGACGCTGCGGCCCAGCGTCTCGTCCTGGGCGATGTAGACCTCGCCCATCCCGCCGGCCCCGAGCGGGCCGACGATGCGGTAGTGCGAGATGCGGTCCTCTGGTTCAAGCGTGCGTGCCAACCGGCGGCTCCCTGCGATGCGGGGCGGATTCTATCCGCCGCCCGGGGGGCTGTCTACCTGCGGCACGGGCCGGCGGGCCGGCCTACGGCGGTGTCAGGCAGGGACTTGGCGGATGATGCGGGACGCCGTTCGAATCCACGACCGCCGGTCCCTCGACCAGCCGGTTTTCGCCGCTGACCACGTAATAGAAGCCGGCGCCGAGCGGAGGGATCGCGAAGTCCGTGGTCGCGGTCCGGCCGTCGCCCGCCAGGTCGGCGCTCTCGAAGCAGACATGATCGTACGGGTCGGGCCGGCGGGGGTCTCCCATCAGGCCGGACGGGATGGTGCCCCGGTAGGTGTTCCAGTGCGTCGCGAACGGCGCCGGGTCCCACGCCAGGGCGGCGGCGCCCGTGAACTGCAGGGTATCCACCTCGGCCGGGACGATGGGAACATTGAGGCACAGCCCCGTGCCGGCCTCGCAGACGTCGTCGGTCAGGTCGTTGCCGTCGTCGCAGGCGAGGGGCGCGTTGACGCACTGGCCGCTGTCCGGATCGCAGAGATCGACGGTGCACGGATCACCATCGCCGCACTCGACGAAGATCGGCGCCTCGCACACCCCCACCACGCAGGCGTCGCCCAGGGTGCACGGGTTGCCGTCGTCGCAGGCGATGCCGTCGGGCGCGGGCACGTTCTGGCAGCCGGTGCGCCCGCAGCCGTCGATGGTGCACGGGTTGCCGTCGTCGCAGGAGTCCGACCCCGCCACGCACTGGCCGGTCACCGGGTCGCAGAGGTCGGGCGTGCAGGGATTGCCGTCATCGCAGACGACGGTGGGCGACCCCACGCACACACCGACATAGCAGCCATCGTCCCCGGTGCAGGCGTTCCCGTCGTCGCACGCCAGACCGGCGTGCTCGCCGGGGAACTCGCACTGACCAGTGGCCTGATTGCACAGATCCCGCGTGCAGGGATTCCCGTCGCTGCACGCCAGCGGCTCGTGGCTGCACACCCCCGTATCGGGCTCGCACAGGTCGACGGTGCAGCGGTTCTCGTCGTCGCAGGCATCCGGCGTGTTCAGGCAGGTCCCCGTGGCCGGTTCGCACAGGTCGAGCGTGCACGGGTCGTCATCGTCGCACCCGCCCGCGACGCAGAGGTTCGTCCCGGTCTGCACACCCGACGGCCCAGGCGGCAGTCCGAGCATCCCCTCGGCGATCAACAGGTCGGCGCCGTCCACCAGCAGGTTGCCGTCAAGATCGGCGGCGCGGCAGTTCCACGCCTGCGCCAGCACGAAGGGACTGGGAGGGAACTGGACGATCCCCTCAATCGACGCCGGCTCGGAGAGGGGCCACTGCGCCGTGAGGTCGGCCCGGTCGCACGCCTGCACGGCCAGCAGGTCGGCCGGGGTCACCAGCCGGTCGCCGTCGAGGTCGGCATCGCAGGCGTCGCCGAAGCCATCCGCGTCGGCGTCGACCTGCAGCGCATTCGGGGCCGCGCTGCAGTTGTCGAGCGGATCGGGACGGCCGTCGTCGTCGGCGTCGAAAGGCGGCGGCTCCGCCGGGTGCACGCCGCGGGCGAAGGTCGCCCCCATCTCGAGGCTCGACCCCCACGCCCCCGGCCCGGGGGTCACCGCCAGGAACGCCCCCTGCGCCACCGCCCCCGCGAACGCCTGGTCGGCCGGGTACTCGGCCACCAGCGCCACGAAGGCCCCGGTTCCGCGCGCATGGATCTCCAGGCTCAACGGCCCCTCGGGCGGGCCCGGATTCATGCGCAGCGCCTCCGCCGACTCCGACACGGTCCGCCCCGGAAGGCGGTCGAGGTACAGCGTGTCGTTGACGATCTGGAACCCGTCGAAGACGATGCCCGCCGGCTGCACGAGCAGGAAGAAGTCATCGCAGCCGGCCCCCAGGCAGGCCGCCCAGCCGGGCGGGCAGGCGAGCGCGATGTTCGACTCGTGGCAGATGTCCCCCGCGGCGACCGGGCACGGATCGGCCCCCGCCGGGTCGGCCTTGCAGCCGGCGCCCGCCCCCGGGGTGCCCGCGGGCAGCGGCCCGCCCTCGTCGCAGATCCGGTCGTCG